>Ga0181522_10001830_pt1 | contig 12494 bp, 13 predicted proteins | sample PEATcosm2014_Bin_27_FD_121103 | JGI IMG/M metagenome (GOLD analysis project Ga0181522, IMG submission 121103) | Peatland microbial communities from MTU Mesocosm Facility, Houghton, MI, USA - PEATcosm2014_Bin05_10_metaG | ecosystem: Environmental > Terrestrial > Soil > Wetlands > Peat | place...
GCGGATAACGATCTCGCGGTGGGACGGGTCGTGGATGCGGTGTCGCATAGCCCTTACTGGGACGACACGGCGATCTTCGTCATAGAAGACGATGCACAAAACGGGGCCGATCACGTTGATGCGCACCGCTCGATCGCCTTAGTGATCAGCAAGTATTCGCCGCGCACGGAAAAGCCTTTCGTTGACCATGACTTCTACACGACGGTGAGCATGGTCCACACGATGGAGGATCTGCTCGGGCTCCCGCCGATGAATTTGTTCGACACACATGCGCCGCTCTTCGCGCCACTCTTTACTGGTCCTGGAAGCCAGCCGCCATTCGAGGCCGATGACAGAAACCTGCGGAGCGGGCTTCTTTACCAAATGAATGACAAGAACGCTCCGGGCGCGAAGCAGTCATCACGAATGGATTTCTCTCGTCCCGACGCTGTCGACCCGCAGGCACTGAACACGATTCTGTGGCAGAACGCGAAAGCGAGCGCACCGCCGGCCGGCGCCCGAAATTGAGGACTGACAATTCGGACAGCCTGGCGGGCGCTCGGCCAGTTAGTGCACCGGGTTTGGCCGGAGACTTTTGCGGAATTCCTTCTGAGTTTTGATGTGCTCGTATCCGTTGCTCGCATAGAATCCGTGAGCGCGATCTCGTCCAACGTTTGACCGGACCGAGATGACCTTGCAGCCGTGACTTCGTGCCCATTGTTCCGCAGCGCTGAGCAGGGCCATGCCGATTCCGCGAGAGCGCACTTGCTGGTCTACTACCAATCCACTTATCTCCGCGAAACTATCTAACTCGACAGATCGAAACATATACACTCCGATCCATCCTGCAACTTGACCTCCGGGCAGCTCGGCAACATAGACGGCGTAATCGTTCGGATCCAGCATCTCGGCGAGTCGCGCTCGGACATCAGCGGCTGTGCATTCGTAGCCGAGTTGTCCCGCCAAGTCGGCCATTTCGTCATAGTCGCCTGGCAGAGCGGCACGCACAGCACATGTCAATTGTGTTGGCGCGACATGAGATTGCTGGTTCATTCAAAAGCCTCTTCGCGGTCCCCTTTCGGCTGGTTCTTCTTTGATTAGTGGCGCGGGATTTGTCGCGCGACTCGGCTACCCAAAGGTCTACGGCGTCGTCCAATGGAGGATGAATCGTTTCGGGCGTGTTGTCTTGAACGTACTTGACTTGGGCGAAATGGCGCAGGGCGGGTTATCGTTGCGCGTTGTATCGTTTTCGATTCCCGACTGAACATGTCGCAAGCGATCAACAACTCGTACTTCCGCCACGTGACGCCTGGAATAGAGACGCTGCCGTGCAGTTTCAGCTTGCCCCGGCACCGCCATTTGCACGCGTACGCGACCGTAGTGCTGGCGGGCACCTTTGAGGAATCGGGATATAGTGGCCGCATCCGCGCGACTGAGGGCGACGTACTGATTCATCCCGCGCTTGATTGCCACGCGAACGTGATGGTTTCGGCGGGGGTCAAGCTGATACGGCTGGATTGGCCTGACCTCAGCGGAATTGGCGGTCTTTATCACTTGGATGAAGTGGACGAACTGGCGCGGACTGCCGAAAAAGATGTGATGGAAGCGACTCTTCTATTAGAGCGCCTACTCCAAAGGAAGAGACTGCCCTCTCCGGGGAGAAAAAATGATTGGCCCGACCGGCTGCTGATGGACCTGGTTGAGAATGCGGTCACCGAAATTGGTGCGTGGGCAGAGCGGAATGGTCTGGCGCGGGAGACGGTCTCTCGAGGATTCGTCGCCGCCTACGGAATCACACCGACTGTGCTGCGTGCCGAACTTCGTGCACGTACCGCGTGGCTGCGAATCACGAGAGGGGCGGATTGCCTTTGCAAAATCGCGGCAGACACCGGCTTCGCCGACCAAGCCCACATGACCAGATGGATTCACCGCATCACTGGTGTGACTCCTGCCGGTTGGCGGCGGGATTCGGTTTTCTCGGAATTGTGAACCGGCGGCAGGGCGAGCGCTAGTGGAGTTGAATACCGGGATACCAGCCGCTCTTGGTGAGAAACGCTTTCGTGTCGGTCATTTCGAGGATTTCTCGAAAAGCGCGGCGTTTGTCGGAGGCATGCTGATAATAGGATTTGACGATGCGATATCCAACCCAGTAGCCGAGGTCACCCGGCTTTTCCCGCGTGCTGTTCTGAAACCAGTTGGAGAGATCGGTCTTGTCTTCGTCGGCGACGAAGGCCATCTCGATTTCTTTTTCGCGTCCTGGTGTCGACCCTCTGAAGTTGGAATACGCGACGTCGCGGGAAATGAGCTCGGCTGTGAATTCCGCCGCACCTTCGATGAGGGATAGCTCAAGCACTGTGGGGTGCTCATTATTGGTGAGAGCCGGCGCCTGCTGGACATGGGTATATTCGTGCGCGAGCACGTGCACAAACCGCTCCTCGACGTTGGGATTGAGCCAGTTAGTCGCGCATAGCGCCTCAAGGCCAATTTGGATGCCGTCGTCGGGGCCCCCAATGGCCACGGGTTTTCCCCGGCCCACAGCGATCGTAACCGGCGGGAATCGTGCCTCTGGATAGAGACGGCCCAATTCCAGGAGCGCGGATTGCACGCGTTCACGCACGCGAGGTAAGACGACCATGCAACGCTTGGCGTCCGAATATATCTCCGGATGCTCGGCCAGGGTTTTGGCAATCGTCGTGCCGGAGACGTTTCGCGCTTTGGCCAGGTGATGAAGCCCGTCTGAACCGGGATCGATATAGTCGTGCTGAAGTTGATCGGCGCTGGGATGTCCGCCTGCGGCGTCATAGACCTTGTAGAAGCGATCGACATCCTCGATGTGAATTACCGGCCCCGCCGCCGGGCGGGAGGTCACTGAAGTCGGGTTCTGCGCGGCTCTTGAGATCGCCGCAAGGGCTATGGCGCCGGCGACGAGTCTGAAGATGATCCGTTTCATATTCCCTTCGATAGCTCTGCCGCACGAGGCTCGGTGGAATCGCACAAGCTCCCGATGTTACGTAATTGGTACGTTGGAAGTTTCAACAGCGATGTCGCTCCGCCGGCTCCAAAAGTAGATCGCGAAAACGACCGTTACGAGGGGAAGAACCACGCCGAATTCGTCGATGTACCACGCCGTTTTCCCGGTGTTTTTGGTCAAAGGCGTGAAGATGGTCTGGACGAAGAGATTGTGGCTGGCGTGCAGCAGGGCTCCAGCCCAAAGACTGCCCGATTTCAGCCGAAGCCACGCGAATACGAATGAAATCGCAATCACCATGACCGTGAAGCAACTCAAGGCGTACCAGGTGGCCGTGCCGGAATTGTAGTCGGCAAAAATGAGAATCGGATAATGCCACAGCGACCAGACGATGCCACTGATCAGGGCAGTGCTGGTGAACCCCATGGTCTTGAAGAGTTCGGGGACCAGGAATCCCCGCCAACCGATTTCCTCACCGAGCGCGGTAGAAAGACCATGTGCCATGCCAAAAGTACCAGCGAGCAACACATAAAGGATTACGGAGGCTGCGGGCGAAACCCGCAATCCCATACGAGTTGTCACGGTGGTGACAAATTGGTGGTTGGGAAAACCTCCCAATCCGCTGGTCCATACGATCAGATAGGCGATGGCTGTGTAGAGTAGTGGAATGTACCAACTCATGAGCGCGTATTTTGCGGTTGGCCACTTCCAGGCCAAGTCCCTCACGCTGCGGTGGTTGAGCTTTAAGGTGGCGAATGCGGCGAGCGCCGGGCACCACATGATGCCGACGACGTAGAGACCAGCTCCACCTCCCAGATGCCCAGCCCGAATGATCAGAAAATAAAAAACCTAGGAAAACAAGAACAAGAAGAGCAGATAGTCCAACACCTGCCGACGTGAGGTTTTCATCTCCGCTCCTTTTGGCTTGCGTCGATTATCGGATCTTACTGATCTTCTATGATCAAATGCACGTCCTTCAACTCGTGGATCTCATTTATAACGATCGCGTGTGTCCCCTTTCTCTCATAGACCGTACCGGTCGCCTGCACATATTTTCCTAAGAATGGCATCAGCCTTTGGCGTTGATCCCTGTCGGGCATGTTCCCGGAGATGGGAGAATAGAGCTCTCCATCCCTGGTCAGGATGACAAGGGGCGAACCATTTTTTGCGCACGCCTGCAAACACTTCATGCTCAAGTGAGTCGCGGTCGCTTCGAGATTCTGGATGGGACATGCAATGTCTCGAACCAGACCTTCAATCGTCATCTTGGATTCATGGGAGGCAGCGGCAGACTGAGCTTGCGGCGACGCAAGGATAGGCGCCGCGCAGCTCCCAAACAGCAAGCAAACGAACATCAATCTCTTCATTAGTCTCCTCTAGATCACTTGTGTGCTTTTGGTTGCGAGTTATCGATAAATTTGTACTTCGCTGCCTATCGCGTAGATCATGGGGCTGCCGTCCGCCGCACGGAGGCGGATCTTGTTGGCCTTGGGCGCGAGGCTCGATGGTCTCCAGCTCTTCCCGCCGTCGTTGGTTTCGAAGCCTCCGACGCTTGTGCCGACCCAACCTTTGTCGGGAGTGACGAAGCCAATGCCCAATTCTTCGGCTCCTCTGCTCGTAACGAGCGGGATTTCGGACCAGTGTTCGCCGCCGTCAACTGTCTTTATGACGCGCTGCTGGAGGTTGGTTGCGTCGTCATTCTGGACCGTCGCGTATCCCACCCGGCTATTTGCGAATGAAGCCTTCCAAATGATTTCGTTCGGACGTCCAGAGCGATAGACTTGCCGCCAGGTTCGCCCGCCGTCGGTGGTTTTCAGGATCAGCCCGTTCGATTGGCTGAGATCGCCGCTCGTTCCCGCGAAAACAAAGCCGACATTCGGATCGAAGAACTTCACATCGAGGATCATGCCCGCTCGATCCGACAAGTCGATCAGGGTCCAGCTTTGGCCGCCATCTTCTGACCGGAGAAGTTTGGCGGGGCCGTTTGCGCGGCCAGCAGCATGGATATAGTACCGCTCAGAAATGTCACCTTCGTGGATCGCGCGCGATTTCAGAATGTCGATCGAGCAAACGCCCGCTATGGTTGCGGAACCGATCTTCGCTGCTTCCCAGGTGACGCCGCCATCCCTCGTCTCATAGAGTGGCGTCGTATCGGTAATGTCGGCAAGACCCGCGCCGAGATTACCCAGGAAGCCATGCTTTGTGTCAATGAACCCCAAAGAGCGAATGAAGGTGCCGGGCTTCGACCAGATTAGATGCCAGCTTTGGCCGCCGTCCTGGGTGCGATAGAGATTGCCTTTGCCCGTGCCGTAGAAGCCAGTCAGGGCGTCGACGAACACAATGTCGTCGCGTTTCTTTGGGTAGGCTTCCGTTGACAGCGTATGCCAACGCGTAGGCGCTGGCTGGCCCGCAGTTCGACCGACAACTCCAAACGCGAGCAGTGCCGTGAACAACGCAAGGGCAAGCTTCACACTTCGCACACCTCCACCTCTATCAACCAGTTCGTTCACGAAAACATGATGACCAGAGGAGGATTGGCGTGTCTTGAATCCATTTGACGTAGGATGTTGGCCGCTCGTCCCGGTCCAGCGCTCTTGTCATCTCCGATGAGAACCATGCCTGATTGGTCCAAGCCTGACTGGACGAAGTACGTCCGCCAGAACTTGCACATGGCGCCTGGCAGCGAACGGCAACTCTTCCAGGGCTGTTGACATCATATGCATGATCGTGTATATGTATTACCGTGCAACCAATTATTTTCCAGGCATTAGCAGATCCCATGCGTTTCCAGATTGTGGAGGCACTTTTGGGTGGTGAAAGCGCGGTCGGCGATATTGTCGAGCGCGTCGATATTCATCAGTCGGGTGTCTCCCGCCATCTTCGCATCTTGCAGGACGCGGGTTTTGTTCGGGTGCGCCCGGACGGGGCGAAGAGACTGTATTCCCTTCGACGGGAGCCGTTCGCCGAGCTGGACGGTTGGATGTCAAAGTATCGGGCCTTCTGGGAGGCGCGCCTTGATAAGTTTGCGGAGGCGCTGGCCGAGAGAAAAGCTCGTCGAGGCTCAAAGCGGAAGAGGACAAGATCATGAGCAGGGCAATCAGCGCAATAACTATCGAACGCACCTACCAAGCGGCCCTCAAGGATGTGTGGGCACTCTGGACAACCAGGAAGGGATTTGAATCGTGGTGGGGACCCGGCGGATTTTCTGCAAGGGTGACCGGGATTGACCTACGCCCGGGCCGTGAACTTCATTATGAGATGACGGCCGTAGGCGCCGAGCAGATCGCATTCATGAAGAATGCCGGGATGCCGCTGACGACTCCGGCGAAGATAACGTTCATAGAGATCGCGCCCATGGAAAGGCTGATTTATTCACACACGGCCGACTTTATCCCCGGGGTTGAGGCTTATCAGGTTTTGACTAAAGTCGAGTTCAGCGTTTCTGGCGGGGACGTTCGAATGGTTGTGACATTGGACCCGATGCATGATGAGGAGTGGACGCAGCGGGCGGCCATGGGAATGAAGAGCCAAATTGACAAGCTCGACCGGATTCTAGCCTCGGCGGGAGGAAAATAAGATGCCGACACAAAAGAGAAAGGTTTGCTGAACCGAGGGGAGACGCGCCGGCAGAACGGGTTGAGCGCCCCGCAGGCGACGAGGAAATGATTGCAAGCAGCGGTGGAAACGGCGATTTCAGGATTTGGTTGATGGGCGTCGTCAAGAACGTACGTTCCGGCTACTCGCTGATTCCTGGATGTCGCGGAGGTGCTGTTCCAAGATAATGAAGTCTTCCTCAATGGCGTGCGACAAGTGCTTGAGCCCGTCCAACATCTCGATGGTTCCGGCGTCAGGGGTATTAAGTCTGGCCTTCTCGAAGTGATTCCTTGATTCGCTGTAGCTCATTACGCTTTTCCTCCAAATTCATGCATTGGAAATTTGCGCTGGTCCCTAATCGTGTTACTTCCATTGTTTCTGGCGGTGTGCGCCTTCGGGACACACGGACCACGTTTGAGAAAGCGATGGAGAAATGGGTGGGGAAGGGCAATGTGCAGCCGTGGCATGGTCGTTCATTGCCTTAGCCGCCTGGGTACGGCAGCTACCCTTCTGGCTGCTGAACTCACGTGTGGTGACGGAGTATTTACAGAGCGGGCATTTGAAAATAGAAAAACCGTGCATCGTGATGATCGTGTAATGTCTCACTGCTTCAATTGTAGGCGCTCATCTTGGTATGAGTCAGAACTTAAGTTACCCCAGATCACTCCGCCCGATGGCAATCTGAGCGGTGATGGAGGCAGCCGAGTTTGGACTCGGCTACCTGTGCGAGGGTGATTAGCGCCATGACTATAGTGTGGTGCAGGGCCAAATCGCCAGCATCTAACTAACTGTGACACCAAATACAACACTCCCGCGAGACGAAGAAGAATGCCGTCTTTTCGGTGCTTATGAGGCTTCGACCGCCAAAGAGCACGCCGCCGCCAGCAAACTACTAAATCCTCATCATGACTTATCCGATCCGGCATACATGAAACTGCTCGGCGATCTGCGAGCTATCCGGATGGAATGCAACGAAGACATGCTCGCGATCATAGCCTACTGTAAAAAGCAACGAGAATTCCCAACGGTACATTGAAGAATGAAAGCGCGGGGAGGCACTCAGGGTTGTCGGTAGTTAGACAAGTGGGCTGATGCTCAGCAACAGGAGGCCAAATCATGTACAACATCTCACGCAGCAAGACTGGTGGCGTCATCCTGAAATGCAAGGTGTGTCCTCACAGCGAGCGCGTCAATGAGTTCGATGACAGGCAGGGGAGTCGTCGAACGCAGGCCGCGCAAGCGATGCTGAAGCACACCCGCAATGACCACGGAAAAGATCCGGTAGGCAGGCCTATGGCCAAGGCCCTAGAGTCATGGGTTTAAAAGGTGGGTCGCGGATTGCCGCGAATGATAGGCATCTTCTCCGTGGCAGGTTTGGGTTGGCCAGACATTTCTATTCTGTCCGATGACTTCCTGGAAGAAGTTCGGCGACCATAGGTCGTAGGACCCTTCCTTGATGTGCAGCGTCGGTCGATGGGAAACTTCATGCCTCCGTCCGGCAATTGAATTGATCTTGACTATTGGCCGGAAATGCGAGAGCCTGTCCGCCTTATTCGGCATGTCATGGAGACGACCAACCCTACCATCGGGAGCCTTATCGACCTTGCAGAACAAGGCGATGAAGCCTCTGCCGGTAGGCTGTTTACTCTTCTCTATCGGGAGCTGCATCGCCTGGCCAGACACCAGCTCGCGCGTCAAGGTGAGGTAAGCATCAGTGCTACTACGCTCATCCACGAGACTTACCTTGATATGGCCGCGCGCGAGGGACAATCCTTTCCGGATCGGGGCCGCTTTATGGCCTATGCCGCGCGGGTCATGCGGGGACTCATCATCGATCATGTACGAAATCGGCTTGCATTCAAGCGGGGTGGGGCGTTCGAGATTACCTCTCTAACGACCAGTGTTGGAGATCCAATCAGCGACGATCAGGAACTTACGCGGATCAGCGAGGCTCTCGACGAGTTGGCGCATGTGGACGACTCCTTGTCCCAGATTGTCGACCTGAAATTTTTCTGCGGGTTTTCCTTTAGCGAGATCGCCGATATGAAAGACATCTCTGAACGAACTGTGCAGCGAAAGTGGGAAAAGGCACGCATCTACCTGCACCGCAGTCTGCGGGCGGATTTGCCGTTGTGAGAAATCGATGTCGACCCTCACTCCCGATCAGTGGCAAGAAGTAAGCCCGTATCTCGACGAGGTTCTGGATCTCGCTCCGGAGCAGCGCGCCGCATGGCTGCTCTCGCTCAGCGAGAAAGACACGCGGCTGGCTTCCATGGTACAGACGCTGTTGGACGAGCAGCGCCAACTGAACGAAGAAGGTTTTCTTGAGAAATTGCCGCTGGCCGCGGGTGGGCGGCTGGTTGGCCAAAAAGTCGGCGCCTACACCCTGATCTCACAAATCGGCCAAGGCGGAATGGGCAGCGTTTGGCTGGCCCAACGCAGCGACGGCCGGTTCGAACGGCAAGCTGCCGTCAAGTTTGTCAGCATTGCGCTCACGAGCCGGGTAACGGAGGAACGCTTCCGACGGGAAGGCAGCATTCTCGGCCGGCTTACTCATCCTCACATTGCCGAACTGCTGGATGCCGGCATTTCCGCTGACGGCAACCCCTATCTCATTCTCGAATACGTCGACGGCATGGCCATCGACATGTACAGCGACGAACATAAGCTCGACGTGGACGCGCGCATCAAACTTTTTCTCGATGTGCTGAGCGCCGTGGCAGAGGCGCATGCCAACCTGGTTGTCCATCGCGACATTAAGCCGTCGAACGTGCTGGTGCGCAACGATGGTCAGGTGAAATTGCTGGATTTTGGCATTGCCAAAATGCTTGCGGAAGAAGGGGACGCGGATTCGGCAACTGTGTTGACCATGGAAGGCGCGGGGGCGCTGACTCCGCGATTCGCGGCGCCGGAGCAAGTGACGGGTGGGGCCGTGACGACCGCTACTGACGTCTATGCGCTCGGTGTGCTGCTCTTCTTTCTGTTAACGGGGCAGCATCCTGCGGGTGAAAACATGCGCTCTCCGGCGGACCTGGTCAAAGCCATCGCCGAGGGGGAAGCTCCGCGCGCATCCGGGGTTGTATCGTCTGCAAACAACCTAGCGGAAAGGCGCAATACTACTTCTGAAAAACTTCGGCGCCAGCTGAAGGGAGATCTGGACACGATTCTTGGGAAAGCTCTGAAGAAGAATCCGCAGGAGCGGTACGCCTCGGTGACTGCGTTCGCGGACGACCTTCGGCGCTATCTCAAACATGAATCAATCAGCGTGAGGCCGGATACATTCGCGTACCGCACGACCAAGTTTTTGCGGCGCAATCGCACGGTGGTGGCCTTAACGACCATTGCCCTTGCCCTGGTGATTGGAAGCCTCGCAACCGGATTGCTGATTGCGAATCGCGAGCGAAAGATTGCGGAACGGCGATTTGCCCAGGTACGACAACTGGCAAACAAATTTATCGCACTTGACAATGAGATCCGGGGATTGCCCGGCTCGACGAAGGTCAGAATGCAGATGGTCTCCGATTCGTTGCAATACCTGACTTCACTCGGTAGTGATGTGCACGGCGACAAGGATCTCGCGCTCGAGGTCGCTTATGCCTATGTGCGGGTTGCGCACGCTCAAGGCGATCCCACATCGCCCAACCTCGGGCAATTCGCCGAAGCGGAGGCCAGCCTTGGCAAAGCGGAGAGTTTTGTCGATTCTGTATTAACGGTTGATCCTAACAACCGCCGCGGATTGTTTATCGCAGCAACCATAGCCCATGACCGCATGGTCCTCGCGGACGAGCTGAATCGCCGAGAGGAAGGGGAGTTCTGGGCTGCGAAAGCGTCGGAGCGAATCGAGCGCTTCATGAATCTCGGAAACGTCGATCCGAAAGACGTTTATAGCATGGGATATTTCGAGGCAAACATCGCGAGCATTCATGACAACTCCAGGCGCTTTGAGGATGCTCGACGTGCCGGTCAGCGCGCGCTGGAGATTATCGAACCGGTTGCCTCCGCCCATCGGTTGCGGAGCAACATCCTGGACGCGTTGACATCCGCGCGCTGGGAGTCTGGAGATCTCGACGGCGCCTTGCAGACCTCTCAACAGGCGGTTCAACTGTTCGAGGCGGAAGCCGCCAGCGGACATGCGTCCCTCCGTGTCAATCTGGCCGACTCGCTGCATACAGAGGGCATGATTCTCGGAAGACAGGATGCCCAACCGAGTCTCGGTCGAAGTCAGGAGGCGCTTGCCGTTTTACAAAGAGGGCTGGAGATCGGCGAAGACCTTGCGAAGGTGGATTCTCTCGATTATATGAGCCGTCGCACGGTGGCAACGATCGGGCTGGAAATCGGCAATGTCCTCCGCCATAACGACCCACAGAAAGCGTTGGCGGTCTATGATCACGCCCTTGCACGCATACGGGAAGCAAAGACCAGCGCCAGCGCTCAGCTCTATGCCGCCGATCTGCTGGCTGGTTCTTCTTACCCCTCGCGCTGGATCGGTCGGGACAAAGAAGCCGGACAGCGTATCGAGGAAGCGTTCCAGCTCCTGCGGGACGCTCACGAATTGCCCGCCGACAAAGTCGAACCAATGAGTACAGCCTATAACGTTGTGCGGGCTTCATCCGATAACTACGCCGAAAACGGCCAAATCGATAAGGCCATCGTTGCCTATCAGGAACTGCTCGACAAACTGATGGCCTGGAAACCTGACCTGCAAAACGATCTGCGGGATGCAACCTGCATTTCACGTACGTGGACTGCCTTGGCCAACCTCTTGCGTAAAGCCGGTCGCAGCCAGGAGGCCGACCGCCTTGAAGCGCAGCGGGCGGACCTCTGGAACCATTGGAACAGCAAGCTCCCCAACGCTCAATTTCTCCTTCGGCAATCGCTAAGCCAGATCACTCCCCATAATGCTTCCCTCGGTGCGTTCAAGCGCTAGAGAAAAAAGGCCCTGTCCGACAGCTATTTCAAGTGTGATCGGGCATTTCCAAACTCGCGAGCACTGAATTTTCCTGCTCCTGTCGTCTTTTTCCTGGCGTTTCCGATTTCCTTAGTAACGGCCCTCCATGGTGGAGGGAGACCCAGGAGGATGCATGAACCGCAAACACTTTGTTCCGAAAGCCCAGAAGCTGGAGTTCTTGGCGGCACTCGTACTGTTACTAGGTTTCTTTCTCTGTGCGGCGGCGCACGCCCAGATCACGCCCCTCGGCGACTCTTACACCAACACCGCCGATCCGACAACTAATTACGGCGCCCAGAAGACGCTCGATGTCGATGGCGCCAAGGAGACCACTTACATTCAATTCAATTTGGGATCGATTCCCACTAACGCCAGCGTCAGCCAGGCGACTCTCAAACTCTACGTAAATACAGTGGCCACCGCCGGCAGCTTTAACGTGGACTACGTCAACAGCGCCTGGTCGGAGGGCACGATTGACGCAAGCAATGCTCCGCCGCTCGGAGCCGCGATTGCCTCGAACGTCAGCGTCACGACGGGGGACAAGAACCAGTACATCCTGATCAACGTGACCTCGGCGGTGCAGGCATGGCTGAACGGCAGCGAGGCGAACAACGGCCTCGCGCTGGTGGCGAATAGTTCGTTCAATGCGACGTTCGACAGCAAAGAGAACACGACGACGAGCCATCCGGCGGAGTTGGATATTGCGTTTGCGGGCGGCGATGGCACGATCACCGGCGTTGAAACGGCATCGGCGAGCGGACTTACGGGTGGCGGGACGAGCGGCACGTTGAACTTGAGCTTGCTGACCAGTTGCTCGAGCAATCAGGTCCTGCAATGGAGCGGCGGCGCCTGGAAATGCAGCAACGCAGGGACGGGCACGATTACCGGCGTGACGGCGGGAACGGATCTGACCGGCGGCGGCAGCAGCGGCAACGTCACGTTGAACCTGAACACGGCTAATGTACCGCTGTTGGCCGCAAATAACACCTTCACTGGCAACCAGAC
>Ga0181522_10001831_pt1 | contig 12493 bp, 7 predicted proteins | sample PEATcosm2014_Bin_27_FD_121103 | JGI IMG/M metagenome (GOLD analysis project Ga0181522, IMG submission 121103) | Peatland microbial communities from MTU Mesocosm Facility, Houghton, MI, USA - PEATcosm2014_Bin05_10_metaG | ecosystem: Environmental > Terrestrial > Soil > Wetlands > Peat | place...
GAACGGTTCCATGACTGGAGGGATAGGTTTGCGCAAAGATCGCGCTATGCGTCCCAGCGACGTAACCACTGACCAACAGAACCACACTTCCGACAATAAATAGAATTCGCTTGCGCATCGGGAATCCCTTTCGCAAATAGGCTTTCGAAGATGAATACAACAGAAGCAGAAGTAAGGATTAGGTTATGGCGTGACCAGGATCTTGTGCATCATCCCCAGATCCTCGTGCAGCAGGATGTGGCAGTGAAACACGAAGGTGCCCGCAGTCGACGGATCGCTGAAATCCATTCGCAGCTTCACGCTGGGATACGGGCCCTTCCCATCCCAATAAGGAATCTCGATCGTGTCTCGCAGATCGGTGTTCGCAGCCGGCTTTCCATCAATTTCAAGCACTCGGAAATGAATTTGGTGAATGTGAAACGCGTGAGTTTCCAGCGCGCGGTTCTCGACCGTCCAATCCTCAATTGCTCCGACCTTGGTTGTAATGACGGGCTGCTCGTTGGGTTCGAACACTTTCTGCTTTTGCCCGTCGACTGTAATGTAGAACTGGATCGGCCCATTCGTGCCGCCGAACTCCTCCGAGAAATACAACTTCCGCTGCGTCGCTGCCGGCTGCACCGCTAAATTGCGGAATTTCAGACCGTCCGCTGAAGGCGGAGTCGACTCCGGCATATGCGAAGAAGCGGCCGTACTGGTCGTCGTTTGGATCGTCGCCAGAGTGGTCGCGATGTCGGCGTTCCCCGTCGGACCGGTGCTGTAAGCGTTCGTCACGAAGATGGCATTGCCCGACGACGGTGCTTGCACAATGAATTCCGCCCGTCCTGCAGGAGGCACTAGAATCGTAGTCTGATTTCTGGTTTGTGCCAGCGGGTACCCGTCCAGCGCAATCATCTCGAGCGGCACCGCCGTTCCGTTGACCTGCACCTGCAACTCCAGAAAGTCTTGCAGAGTCGCGTTTGCAATGCGCCAGAATTGTTTCTCTCCCGGCTTCATGTCAATCACTGGAAATTGCGCAAGAAACGATGTTTGATAATTCACCGTCAGCTCATACGGCCCCGGGATCCACGGCACCAGATACTGTTGCCGGATCACAAATACTCGCTCGGTCAGTCCCGCCACTTCCGGCCGCACTTTTTCCATTCCATTCACTACCAGTGCCCCGGCCGCCCCACCATTCACCTGAAATTCAGTGAAGCCGTGCACGTGTGGGTGATACCAATACAGTCCCGGAGGCTGAGTCGTCGGGACATGCACGTTGTATTGGAAGCCCGGCGATCCCGGCTGGATCAAGGTATTGATTACGTCATCCTGATGGCATATCGGAGGAACGTTCATGCCATGGAAGTGGACGTTGGTCGAATTGATCGTAGCCGCGCCGCCATCGCCACACGGCGGACCTGATGGGGCAGCCATGTCCATCTTCATCGAGTTGTCCGGACTCAGCCCGTCAACCACGTTGAGGCTGATCACATCTCCGGGATTCACCCGCAACGTCGGAGCTTCCACCACTTGCCCGGGTGCCTGATACTTGTAGCAAAAATGCGTGTAACCGGCGGAATCCACCGAGTGTCCTAGTGTGAAGTGCGCCGTGAGAGTTCCACCGTGCGAGTTGATGCTGTAGGGATCCGCCACTACCGTCCCTGTCGCCGGGCGAGCGGGACAATCCTGCGCCATAGGCTTCAGAAAAGGCAACCCGCAGACCGCAATCGCCAGCACCCACTTCGACATCCCTCGCATATCCCACTCCTTCATTCTTGTATCCCCTGTCGATATCTCCCAACGTAATCACGGCCCTAGAACGATCGAGGCGGGAAACTCTCAATCGACAGCAATCCCGGTGTATTCGGATCGGCTGTCGGTGACCCCTTAGCCTCTTGCACAGAACATTTTTGCCCAGAGACAGTTAATGGCACCGTAGCGATGCCCGATACCGTTCCGAATTCGGCCACGAACACTCCGCCGCCATTTCCGCTCTGGCTCATCGGCACGACTGCCCCTAAGTACGACCAGTTCTGCGACAGACCGGCCAGCGGTCCCGACGTGCAACCCGCGGAGAGTTTCCCGGTGTACTTATCGAAGAACAGTGCACTTACCGTCGCGCCCTGTGTGTTGACCACATAAAGAATCGTTTCGTCAGGACTCAGCAGAATATTGCTCGAGCTGATGCTTGCCCTGGATTTGAACACCGTCGTCTTGGTTAGCTTGCCCGACGAGATATCCGACACTTCCACGCTGAGCGCAGTTGAGGTATCTCCAAAGATCGCGTAGTGCCCGTCTTTCGTGATGTCGATTGCATTCGCGTATGTCGCGTCTTGGGACGTGACCGTCGCGGTGGAAAGCTGTTCGTCTCCGTTCGATATGGGTGTACCGCCGGAGATCGTGAACGATGCGATCGAGCCGTCGGTGTAGCTGGTAATCAGAATGGATCCGTGGAGTGCCATGCCGTTGACGATTCCGCCGTGCAAGCCGATGACGGAAGTGTCGCCGATGAACGTCAGGCTGCATCCCGGCTGCACTGCGAAAGTCCCGATCGTATTCGAGTCGCTGAAGCTGGCATACAGGTAGTTCCCGTTCATCACCATGCCGATGCCGTTCGTCGTACCGGCATCGGTGTCCGAACCGCTGGTGATTCCGCCGACCGTCAAAGTGCTGATATCGACTCCCACGATGAAACCGTTGAGTGCCTCGGAGGCGTACACGCACTTCTGGCTGGCGCTGTTGAGAACCGCCAACCGGTTCATGCCGAAGTATCCGCCACCAATCCCGAACGTCCCCGTATGGACTTGTTGCAGAAAGACCGGCAGGCCGTTCGTCCCCACGGTGAAAAATCCAACCCCGGTCTGGAATGGAAACGCCAAATCGTCATTAGTAAGTACGTAGTGCGTTTGAGCCGGAGCTAGTCCGCTTGTAGCGAAAACCCCCGCAGCCAGAGCGATCAACCGCAAGAACCGAGATTCCAGAAACTTCTTCATGTACAAGTCCTTCTTACCGTGGCGTTCCAGTTAACCACGGCTCGCATCCTCACTCAAGCGAAATTGACTGGAAGTATATGAAAAAGAAGGACTATTGCAAGTAGTTGCAGTTAAGTGTCAGTTCAAGTTCAACCTTCGCAGAAGTTTCCGGAAACCGGTGCAATAAGTCCTTTGAAGGGTGCTTTCGGAGTGCGAATTTGTGGTTCAGACAACAAGCCCCCGGCTCACACCCCCGCCGACACAATTTGTCCAGGAGCAGCGGCCGCGGCTTCCAGCCCAGTCAGTTGCCTCCGGTAGTGCACATGACGCCAGCGCGTCATCTCCACTAAAGGTTTCCACACCGGATTCACCAAGTCATGTTTGATCAGCAAATGCCAGAACCGGTTCGACCGCTTGTAGAGATAGGACATCGCGACGTAAAGAGGAACTGCCTGCCACTGTTCCGGACGCCGCCGCCAGATCGACGCGTGCGAGAAAAGGCGTTGGTAGATCCACGCGTATCCATGTTCCAGCTCCTCCGGAGTCATGTGCTTTGGCCGGAAAACGGCGTGTCCGGTGTCGTAATGACTCCAGTCGCGATGCAGGATTCTTCCTTGATGTTCCATCTGCCGAAACAGCGGCGTCGCTGGATACGGAGTGAGAATGTGAAATGTCGCGCACTCCAGCCGGTTCTCCTCGATCCACTCAGCCGTACGAACGAACACATCCTTGCGGTCGTGATCGAATCCGAGGACGAAGGATCCGTTCACCTGGATTCCGTAGTCGTGCAGCATCCGAACACGTCGCGCGTAGTCCGCAGTCTTCGGCGTCTTCTTGTTCGAGTCCGCTAGATTGTCGTCGGAGAGCGATTCGAATCCGATGAATACGCCAGTGCAGCCGGCAAGTGCCATGTTGCGGATCAGCGACGGATCATCCGTGACATCGATCGTCACCGCTGCGCTCCAGATTTTGTTGAGCGGACGCAGCGCATCGCAGAGCGAATGAAGGTAATCGCGGCGCGATCCGAGATTATTGTCGATGAAAACCGCATAGGGCTGATCGTCAGCCATGAATTCGTCGACTACCTGCTTCGGAGGCTTCATGCGATAGGGCATCCGCAGGCCATCGGTTGCGAGATAGCAAAAGCCGCATCGGTTGTGGCATCCGCGCGTGGCGATCAGGCTTGTGGTCGTCAGAAAGCTGCGGCGAGGGAGAATGGACCGTCGCGGCGGAGGATCCTCGCCGTAGTCGTTCTCATACGTTGCGACGTAGCTCGATTCGAGGCGACCCTGTTCGACGTCTCTTAGAATTCGAGGCCAGAGTTGCACTCCGTCGCCGAGCGCCAAGGTATCGGCGTGAGGCGCACACTCGTGGGGGCACGAGAGAACGTGTAACCCACCCAGAATTACTTTCGCCCCGCGTGCTCGATACCAGTCGGCCAGTTCGAACGCCCGCCGCGCAAACGTCAGGTGCACCGTAATTCCGACGACCTGCGGCATTGGCCGAAACGGCGGCCGTCCATCCAGCAGGTTCTCGTCCCAGTATTCGACTCTCCAATGATCCGGTGTGGTCGCGGCAAAGCTGGTAAGAGCGAGGGTTGGCGTAAGCACGTGCTTCCCGAAGCTGGCATGAGCGTCCTTCGGATAAAACGGATTGATCAGGAGCGCATAACGCGGCTCGATCGCCCCGCCACGCTCAGTGGAATCTATAGAAGGCGCATTGACCATTTCCGGCGGGATCCACCGTTTACGGATTTTGGTGAGAAAGGGTTCGGCGGTGTCGATCATTGATGTACTTTATAGTACAAAGTACTTCGTGTCAACGGCAACCAGAAGACAAGGGCGTAAGGAAAAAAGGGCACGAAGTCTCACGAAGAATAGGTTGCGAGTCATTCCTTCGTGGGACTTCGTGCCCTTCGTGGTTCGAGCTTTTGGCTGGCTAGTTGCCGATCGTCAGCACGACGCGGAATCGCGAGCGCCCACTGATCATCTGATCGTAGGCTTCGGCCGCTTTCTCCAATGGATAGCGCTCGATCATCGGCCGCACTCCGCTGAATGCACTGAACTCCAACGTATCTTGTGAATCGCGGGCGTGTCCCGAGGCCCATCCATGGACCGACTTGCTTCCGCCGATGAGTTGAAGAGGAGTCACCGTGAGCGACTCCATTCCCGCGCCTACGACCATCAACGTGCCTCTTGGTCCCAAACCATCAACCAACGCCGACATGGATTTGGAATCCGGGGCCGTTGCCAGAATCACCTTCGCTCCTCCCATCTTCTGCAATGTTTCGGAGGGCGAGCCCGCGCTGGTATCGACGTAAGCGTGCGCGCCCAGTTTCTTAGCTAAGGGCTGCTTGTCGCCGCCGCGTCCGATCGCGACGGTGTGAAATCCCATCTGGCGCGCATATTGAATTCCCAGATGGCCCAGCCCGCCGATTCCTTGCACGGCAACCAGTTCTCCAGCATTCGCACCCGAATGGCGCAGGGCGTTGAAGACGGTAATCCCTGCACAGAGCAATGGAGCAGCTTCATCCGCGGGCAGATCTTCAGGTATCAACGCGACCGCTTCGGACGGAACGATTACATATTCAGCATAGCCACCGTCAAAGCTGATCGCAGTGATCTTCTCGAACTTGCAGTTCACGAAGTCTCCCCGCCGGCAAGGATCACATTCAAAACAGTGGCCGCCGTGCCAACCGACACCAACTCGTTGTCCGGTCTTCCACAAAGTCACATCAGGGCCGACCTTATCAACGCGTCCGGCGATCTCGTGTCCCGGCACGCGCGGGTACTGGATACCCGGCCAGTACCCCTCTTTTACAAGCGCATCGCTGTGGCAGATGCCGCACGCTTCGACTCTGATGCGCACTTGCTCGCGACCCGGCTCCGGAATGGGGCGCTCGACCACTTCAAAATTTCCACCAGGCTTGCTGATCTGTACGGCCTTCATAAAGAACCTCGCTCGGATGAGTTATGAGTTTCGGAAAAGGATTCTTGCGGTGTGTTCACAGGCAATAGATCAGTATGCACGTCTTCGAGATGCAAGAAATAAGGATCGCGGAGAAAAACGAGGTCGGATGACAGCGCTAATCGGCTTTAGCTCAGCTTGTTGATCGCTTGCTCAATCCTTTGCAGAGTCGTCTCTTTTCCCAGCACCTCGAGCGTCTCAAACAGCGGCGGGGCATTCTTGCGCCCGCACACTGCAACTCGGATCGGCTGAAACATCTGTCCAGCTTTCACGCCGAGTTCTTGTGCGGCGGTGCGCAGCGCCCGATCCAGCGGATCGTGTTTAAACTCGACATCCGGCAGAACGGCTTGAGCCTTTTGCAGAACCTTCAGCGCGAGGGCGGCGTCTCCCTTCTGCGGGACGAGTTCTGCGGGATCATATGCAGGCAGTTGATCGACGAAGAAGAAATCCGCCGCCGTCAGCACGTCGCGCAGCAACTTAATTCGCTCCCGAATCAAGGGCGTGATCCGCAGCATTCTTTCGGGCGTGATCGCGAATCCCGCTTCGTGCACGATCGGAAGAAGGCACTGGCTCAGGTTTTCGATCGCCAATCCTCGAATGTGTTCCGCGTTCAGCCATACTGCCTTGGGATCAAAAGTTTCTTCCGGAGTTGCAGCGGGCTCCTTGAAGTTCACTACGGCATTCGCGCGGTTGATGCCTTCGAGTGAAAACGCGTCGATCAGTTCCTGACGGCTCATCTGTTCGCGATCGTTCTTTGGCGACCAACCCAGCAGGCAAAGAAAATTGATAAATGCTTCGGGAAGAAATCCTGCATCGCGATACGTCGTAACGCTCACGACCGGGCCGTGGCGGCGCTTCGAAAGCTTGGTGCCATCCGGCGCGACCAGCAGCGGCAGGTGGGCGAACTGCGGAGGCACAGCACCCGCGGCCTCAAAGATCAGCACATGCTTGAACGTATTCGAAAGATGGTCCTGACCACGGATGATGTGGCTGATGCGCAAGTCGGCGTCATCGGCGCACGAGGCCAGATGATACGTGGGCATGCCGTCCGAGCGAAGCAGCGCGAAATCTTCAATGTCCGCTCCCGCTTTTACCTGTTCGCCGTACACCGCGTCAGTGAATCTCACGACCTGACCGGCTTCGCGAGGCACACGGAAGCGCAGTGCGAAAGGCTCTCCGGATGCCGCGCGGCGATCGCTCTCGTCGCGAGACAACTCACGCATCCCAGGATTAAAGAGCCAGGTTCCCTGCGCACCTGACTTCTCGCTATCACCGGTATGGGCGGGCGTGAAATCGCGATATGCAAGCCCCTTCTGAAAGATCGCTTCAGCGGTCTGCCGGTGTAATGCGCCTCGTTTCGACTGCTTGTACTCCTCGTCCCAACTGAGGCCCAACCATTTCAAACCTTCGAAGATCGAGTTCACTGACGCGTCGGTATTGCGTTCCACGTCGGTATCGTCGAGGCGCAAAATCATCGCCCCGTTGTTCCTCCGCGCATAGAGCCAATTGAAGATAAACGTGCGGGCGCTTCCCACGTGAAGGAAGCCTGTGGGGGATGGCGCAAAGCGCACGCGCGGCTTGCTGCTCGACGAGGCATTAAAGGTATTGGACATAGGTCGAACCGGACTTTCGATGGTACGGAGTGTTAACTACATCGTCAAGCTGGGGAGCCATATCGATTTTGCATGCAACCCTCTCATTCGAAAACAAATCGAAGCCGGACTGTACTTAAATCTTATTGTGTTTCGAGGTGCGGTATGAAACCATTAAAGCACTGTTCCCCCCCGAAACTGAGCCGGCAAGTCAGGCCAGAGGTGTCTTCACAGACCCTATGAACAGCGTCGTTATCACGTCCGTCCTCATTCCCGGGTTCGTTTCGGGTCTGATGTTTCTCGTCTTCACCTATCTCTACGAACAGAGCCGGCAGCAATATTTTCGCGCGTGGCAATTTGCCTGGGCGGCTTACTCTCTGCACTACATTTTTGATTACTTCCCGTCGTCGTCGGTCGCTTTCTTCGTCAGCGAATTGTTTTTGGTCGCGATGGCTTTGTGCATTTTTGTCTCGACGCGCATGATGCGCGGGCCGTCTCAATTCCGTTGGTACGACGCGTCGGTGGGAGCCATCGGGGTAATCCTTGCACTGCTCACGTTGCGTGGGCACATCGTGAATGGGGCGTTCCATCCCGATGCGCAGCCTGCGATTCGCCTCGGTCTGGGCTTGGCGATCATTCTTCTGTATTGTTCGGCAGTCTTTCTCCTCAACGGTCACCGGCGTGGTTCAGTCGGGTTCCAGGTACTGGCCATTGCGCTCGCGCTTTGGGGTGTGCTGATGGGCGTTGGTCAGTTGCAGAATCCACTGGTCGACATGTTCGGGAACGCGAGCCGCCTGTTTGGACCGGTGCCGCAGATGCTGCTAGGCATCGCCATGGTCATGGTGCTGTTCGAAAACCAGCGCAATGCGGTACAGGAAAATACGCTGGCGCTCTCAACCCTGGGAGTAGATGCGCGGCGTCTTCTTTTTGCCGAAGACCTGAAGCCGAGCATGCAGGCCGCGCTCGAGCGTTTGCGCGGCGCGCTGAACATGGATTGCGCCGCGATCGTGATCAGCGAACGGTGGCGCGGTCTTTTGCCCTCTGTGCAACAAGGATTTTCCGAGGGCTTTCTGTCTTCGCTGGAGCGTAGCGGCGCGGGCGATTACATCTGCGACCTTGCCTATCGCCGAAGCGGCATTTTGACCGCTCAAAACGTCGCCGAGATGGCGGAGCCCCTGCCTGTGGGTGCGGTCGGCACTTTCGCCGAATTTAAGCGGATCATGGCCGAGGCGCACATCCGCCATCTGACCGCTGTCAATCTTCAAACCCGCGAACACAATTTCGGCGTTGTTCTCTTTCCTCACGCGGAGCGCCGCGCGTTTGGATCATCAGGACCTCACTTGATGATTGGCCTGACGCTGCAGCTTGGACTCACACTCGAGAACTACGTTGTCAGCCATGACGCGCATCGGCGTACGCAGGAATATGAATTGCTGACCGAGATCGGGAAGGCAATCAGTTCGCGCCTCGATCAGGATGAAATTTTGCGTACGATTCAAACTGAGCTGGGGCAGATTTTTGATACGAGCCATTTCTATATCGCATTCCAGGAATCGGAAGAGATTCGTTTTGAGCTGGAGGTGCGGGACAACCGCGTTCTTCCCAAGCGTACGCGCGAGATCCGTAATGCCTTCACCGAGTACGTGATTCGTACCGGCGAACCTTTGCTCATTCGCTCTGACCTTGAATCAGCGCGGCAGCGTTTGGGCATCTCGCATGTCCCGAAGCGGCCCGCCAAGTGCCTGATTGCCGCACCCATCTTGATGGAGAACCGAGCCTGCGGAATCATGGTCGCGATGAATCCCGACCGGGAATTCGTCTTTGAGCAGCGGGATCTTGACGTCCTGGTTACGGCAGCAGGACAGGTTTCGGTTGCGGTGGAGAATGCGCGCCTGTTTGCTGCGGAACAGCGCCGCTCCCGTCAACTGGCATTTCTGAACAACGTCTCACGGACCGCGATTTCCAGCGACGATCCAGTGCATATGCTGGGACAGATTGCAAGCGAGATCCAGAAGAATTTCAGCTTCGACCACATCGGCATCGGCCTGCTCGACTACGGAACGAAGGAAGTAGAGATCAAGGCCGAGGCCGGCGCGACCGCGCATGCGACGGGCAAGCGCATTCCTCTCGGAGTCGGCATTCTTGGACGCGTCGCGCGCACCGGCGAACGCGCCTTGGTGCAAAACGCGTTGCCGGGAAATCTCACGGGTATCCTGACGGACTCCCGCGCCGTGCTTTGCATTCCGATCACTTATGGCGAGTCACTGCTGGGCGTTCTCAACATTGAGAGCCGTAACGAAAACGCGTTTTCGCCGCAGGATGTGCTGATCCTCAACACCCTTGCAGACCTGCTGGCCACGGCGCTGCACAACGCCTTTGTCTTCCAGAAGTTGCAGCAGCAGTCGATCACCGACGGACTCACGGGAATCAAGACGCGCCGGTTCTTCTGGGAAGCTTTGTCGGCGGAGTGGAAGCGCGCTTCGCGCTCCGGACGTCCTTTCTCGGTAGTGCTGATCGACCTCGACAAATTCAAACATGTAAACGATTCGATGGGCCACTTCGAGGGCGATCTGGTGTTGGCTCGGGTTGGCCGGTTGCTGGAACAAAAGTCACGGCAATCGAACGTGGTGGCGCGCTACGGCGGCGATGAGTTCATCGTGCTGATGCCCGAGACCGGTGCGGAGCAGGCGCAGGTGTTGGCTGAACGCTTGCGCCAGTGGCTCGCTACCGATCCTATGCTGAGTGAGCACAGCATCACCGGGAGCTTTGGCGTGGCGAGTTTTCCTATGCACGGTTTTTCGATCGAAGACATCATTCGTGTCGCCGATGCCGGCATGTATGTTTCGAAGCGCTCCGGCGGAAATTCGGTTTCGACCGCGCAGGAATTTGTCGAAGGCCAGGACTTTGCCCGCCAGCGGCAGCAGATTTCCGCCTACATCGAAGGCTTCCTGCAGCGCGAGCGCAACGGCCCGGAGCAAGTCGAAGAACTAACCGCTACTCTGTACAAGTTGTGCGGCGGTGACGAAGCCTGTAACGCTCCTCTCCTGAAAGAAGCCATCGAGTCGCTCAGCCGCGCGGCCGAATCCCGGGAACTACAGACCTCCGGCCACGGAGACCTTGTGGCGCGCTATAGCGAAGTCATGGCGCGTTCGCTGGGCCTGTCTCCGGAGCAGACCGCAGACCTCGTTTATGCCGCTCGCATCCACGATGTCGGGAAAATTTTTGTTCCGGAGTACATCTTGAATAAGTCCGGGCCTTTGGGTGAGGACGAATTTTTCCAGCTCCGCATGCATGCGCACGTTGGCGCGGAAATCGTTGGAGTGGTACCTCATTCCGGGATGATGCGCGAAGCAATTGAGCATCACCATCAGCGCTTCGATGGTTCCGGCTATCCCGACGGGTTGCGAGGAGAAGAGATTCCGCTGTGGGCGCGGATCATCGGCTTGGCAGACGCATATGCCAACATGGTGACAGAGCAATCGTTCTCGGCGGCGCGCACCCCTGAGCAGGCGCTCGACGAGCTCGCCAAAATGAGTGGAACCCGCTTCGACGGAATGCTGGTGCGGATTCTGCTGCGCGGGTTAAAGTCGGAGCGGACATCGTCGAGCTCAGGGATGTGACTGAGTGTCGCGGATTTCAAATCTGGAACGCGCCACTCTCCGGCAACAACTATGCTCCGCGCAGTCGGATGCGATAGCCTAGTCTGCTTATGTCCGTCCCTCTATCTCTCTCCGGTAAAGTAGCTCTCATCTCTGGCGGATCGCGTGGAATCGGCGCGGCCACTGTACGCATGTTCACTGCGGCCGGTGCGAAGGTTGCGTTCAGCTATCGCAATGCACGTTCGCAGGCCAAAGCATTGGCCGAAGAATGCGGTGAAGGCATTTGCCACCCGATCGCCGGCGATCTGAACAACCCGGAATCCGCCCGCGCCTTAGTCGCAGAAGCAGTCAAGCATTTCGGACGGATCGACATTCTCGTGGCGAATCATGGAGTCTGGCCCGTCGCGGATGTGCCTATCGAGCGAATGCCCGACCAGCAATGGCGTTCCACATTGTCGATTAATCTCGACGGCGTCTTCGGACTAGTCAAACACACGGTCGCGCAGATGAAATCTCAGACCCGTGTGCATGGTCCTGCAGGACACATCGTCCTCATCAGTTCGACCAGCGGGCAGCGCGGCGAGGCATTTCACTGCGATTACTCCGCCACCAAGGGAGCGATCATCAGCATGGTCAAGAGCCTGTCCTCCGAGTTGGCGTCCGATGGAATTTATGTGAACTGCGTCGCTCCAGGCTGGGTTGACACTGACATGAGTGCCGAAGCGCTTGCCGATCCGAAGAGCGGGGAAGAAATTCGCAACACGATCCCCTTGGGGCGTGTCGGTAAGCCGGAGGAGATTGCCGCTCCAGTATTGTTCTTGTGTACCGAGCATGCTGGTTTCATCACCGGAGAAATCTTCAATGTGAATGGCGGCGCGGTTCTCGTCGGCTAATTCAAGCGGAAAATGGCCGAAAAATGCCCTTTCCTGGCTTGCATTCCGAGCTTTTCGTGCATCCAAGCAGAAAGAGGAGCCTCATCGCTGCGGGCAGAAATCCCACGAAAAACGCTACAATTCTGATTGCGCGCGCTCACTCCCTTAGATGGAATGAAAGAGTTTCTCCCCAGCTTGGTTTTGGTGTGTTTGGCCTGCCCCTTGGTCTGGGGACAGCCTCAAACTGCCGTGCCTCCAACATCGCCGCAAGCTTCGACTCCGGCAGCTAAATCTGCGCTTCCAACGACTGCCGACAAAACTCCGATCGACAAAGAGGCCCTCCAGAATGCGGCTCGAGCTAAGGAAATCATCGAACAGGGAATTCAGGCCCTTGGCGGACAAATGTACCTGACCATTCGCGACCGTGAGGGCCAGGGGCGCGGCTACGGGTTTCATTCCGGGCGGCCCACCGGGAGCGGCGGCCTGTTCTGGAGCTTTACTGAATTTCCGGA
>Ga0181522_10001833_pt1 | contig 12487 bp, 10 predicted proteins | sample PEATcosm2014_Bin_27_FD_121103 | JGI IMG/M metagenome (GOLD analysis project Ga0181522, IMG submission 121103) | Peatland microbial communities from MTU Mesocosm Facility, Houghton, MI, USA - PEATcosm2014_Bin05_10_metaG | ecosystem: Environmental > Terrestrial > Soil > Wetlands > Peat | place...
ACCGGAATAAAGAATAGATTTAGAACCGTCGACATGATCATGCCGCCGAATACGGTCGTTCCTACGGAATGGCGGCCGTTCTCGCCGGCCCCGGTAGCGACAACCAGCGGCACGACTCCCAGGATGAATGCCAGCGAGGTCATAAGAATCGGACGAAAGCGAATGGCGGCCGCCTGTATTGCGGCGTCGAGCAGCGGCGTGCCGCGCTCGCGCAGCTGCTCAGAGAACTCCACGATCAAGATTGCGTTTTTACTGGCCAGGCCGACCAGCATGACCAGCCCCACCTGACAAAAAATGTCATTCTGCAAGCCGCGTATCCATTGCGCGCCCAGTGCGCCCAGCAGCGCCATGGGAACAGCCAGTAACACGATGAATGGCAATACGAAGCTTTCGTATTGTGCTGACAGCGTCAGATAGACGACCAGAGTTCCCAGGCCAAACAGAATCAGCGAGGTTCCACCCGCCGCCAATTCTTCCAGCGAAAGTCCGGTCCAGCTGTAGGAGAACCCTTGCGGTAATTTACTGGCCAGCTCTTCCATCGCCGCAATCGCCTGACCCGAACTGTATCCCGGAGCGGCGGAACCGTCGATTTCGGCCGAGCGGAACAGGTTGTAATGGCTGATTACCTGCGGCGTCGTAGTTTGAGTAATGCTGATCAGGTTATCGAGCGGTACCATTGCGCCGCTATCCGAGCGCACGTAAAACTGCTTCATATCCTGCGCGGTCGAGCGGAATTGCTTATCGGCCTGCACGTAGACGCGGTACGAGCGGTTGTTGAAATCGAAATCGTTCACGTAGGAAGATCCCATGTAGACACCCAGCGTGTCGGTAATCTGCGAGAGCGGAATGTGCAGGCTCTTGGCTTTCTCGCGATCAATGGTGACAACATACTGTGGGTCATTCGCCGTGAAGGGGGTGTACAACCCAACCAGATCTTTGCGCTGTGCCGCCTGCTGAATAATCTGATGAGCGGCAGCGGAAAGTTCCTGCAAGGTGTGCGCGCCCTGATCCTGCAGGACGAATTGGAATCCACCAAACTGCCCAAGGCCATTGACGGCGGGTGGCAGTGTCGCAAAAACAATCGCGCCGGAAATCCCAAACAATCTTGGGCGTACCCGGTTGACTATAGCCGTCGCCGAATGCTGTTCGCCTTTGCGTTGCGAATAGGGCTTGAGCGGAACGAAGATCAATCCCTGATTGGCGGCGCTGCCGGCAAAGCTGAACCCGGCAATCGAAAATGTACCTTCCGCTTCAGGGGTATCGGCCAGCATATCGGAGACCCGCTTGCCAATGGCTTTCGTGTATTCGAGCGAAGCTCCGGAAGGCGCCTGAATGACGATGATGAAATATCCCTGATCTTCGTCGGGCACAAAGCCTCTGGGCACGCGGTTGAATACAAAATAGGTCAGGCCCAGACCGGCAAAAAACAGCACCACCATTGCCAGCTTGTACTGCAGCACGAAGTGCAGCAGGCTGCGGTAACCGCGGTTGAGGGCGGAAACGCCATCCTCAAACTTTCGCAGGAACCACCACTTTTGGCGATGGCCGCCACTCAGGAAAATTGCCGCCAGCACCGGGGCCAGAGTGAGCGCGTTGAAGGCAGAAATGGCAATGGAGAATGCGATGGTCAGCGCAAACTGGCGAAACATGATGCCGGTCGTGCCGGGAAAGAATGCAACCGGAACAAACACGGCAACCAGCACCAGCGAGGTAGCGATGACGGCGCTGGTGATCTCGGTAGTAGCCGCGGCCGCAGCTTTGTGGGAGTCGTGTTCGCCCTCGGTAATATGGCGCTCAATGTTTTCGATCACCACGATAGCGTCGTCGACCACCAGGCCGGTCGCCAGCGTGATGCCGAATAACGTCAGCGTGTTAATGGAGAAACCGAGTAACTTCACAAAGATGAAGGTACCGATAAGCGAAACCGGAGTCGCAATGAAGTGAATCAAAGTCGTCCGCCAGTCGCCTAGAAAAACAAATATCACCAGGATGACCAGCAGAATGGCCGAACCAACGGTATAGACTACGTCGCGGATGGATTCGCCCACCGCGTCAGTAGTGTCGAATGCGACCTGGTAGTGCATGCCGGGCGGGAATTTCTTCGATAGACGCTCGAGTTCGGCGATAGCCCGCCGGTCCACGTCCAAAGCGTTCGCCGTCGAAAGCTGCGTGACGCCGATGCCAACCGCATCACGCCCGTTGAACTGCATATCTGAGCTGTAATCTTCCGCCCCCAGTTCCGCGCGGCCCACATCCTTCAGGCGAACCAGAGTTCCGTCGGCATTTGTCTTTAGGATGATGTCTTCGAACTGGCTGGCCTCGCTGAGGCGTCCGACGGCGCGGACGCTGATCTGATAGTCCTGTCCAGGTTGTGCGGGCTGCTGGCCGACCTGGCCGGCGGCCACTTCCACGTTTTGCTCAGAGAGCGCGTTCACCACGTCGGGCGCAGTCAAGGCCCGGCCCGCCATGCGCACCGGATCAAGCCACAGCCGCATCGAATATTTCCGCTCGCCGAAAATGAGGACGTCGGCCACGCCGGGAATTCGCTTCAGCGAATCGCGCACGTAGATGTCGAGATAATTCGACATGAACAAAGTGGAGTACTTGTTGTTATCGGAGGTGACCGCCGCGCCGAAGACAAAATTCTGTGACGTCTTGGCCGTCGTGATGCCAACGGCCTTGACGGGGGCGGGGATGCGTCCCTGAGCGGTGTTGACGCGATTTTGGATGTCCACCGTGGCCAGATCGGGATTGCGGGTCAGGTCGAAGGTGACGGTGATGCTGCTGGTTCCGTCATTGCCGCTGGTCGAGGTGATGTATTTCATCCCCTCGGCGCCGTTGATCTGCTGCTCAAGAGGAATGGTAACGGCGCTTTCTACGGTTTGCGCGCTGGCGCCAATGTATGCGCTCGACACCCCCACCTGCGGGGGCGCAAGGTCGGGAAACTGCGCGATGGGCAGCGTGGGAATCACGGCCGCCCCCGCCAGTACGATCAGCAGCGCGCAGACGCTGGCGAATACAGGACGGTGTATGAAGAATTCTACGAGCATAGAATCTGGTCAACCCCGGCAGTCAGCACTTGGCATTTGGCCAACCTGCGTTCTGGCAAGCCACCGGCACAACACTCGATTGGCCAAGTGCTAATTGCCAAGTGCTAATTGCTGATTGCTGTACCGCGGAAACGTGTCGATACCTAAACCTAGCTTTGCGGAATCACCGGCACCCCATCCAGCAGGAATTGCGTCCCAGAGACAATCACTTTATCGCCCGGCTTGATGCCTGCCAGTACCTCATAATCGTTTCCCACAGTCAGCCCGATCTGCAGCGGCTTTTGCCGTGCAACGTAAGAGCCGCCGTTCTGCGGTTCGGCAACGAACACGAAATACTGCCCTGCCAAACGCGAGACGGCGAGCATCGGGACCTCCGGATTGTGGTGTGTGCCCCAAATAACGCGTGCCCTTATGAATTGCGCTTGCCGCAGAGCATCATTGCTGTTTGGAATCTTCGCTTTTACCAGGACGGTCTGCGTGGTGTTGTCGACCTGTGGCGAAATAAAGCTGACCCGGCTCTCGGCCATCACCTTGCCATCGCCGTTCAGCACCTGCACCGGCAGGTCCATCTTGAGCTGTGGCGAGCGCTCAATGGGCACATACACGTAAACTTCCAGGCTGCCCGGCTTGTCGACGGTGGTCAATTGAGTTGAGGTTGTGACCCGGTCGCCTACCCGCACCGGGATATCGCCCACAATGCCAGTCGTCGGGGCGACCACTTTGTAATAATGTAGCTGCACCTGCTGTTCGCTGACCTGGGCCTCGAGAGAGTCCACCTGCGCCTGGGCCGCATCCAGCGCAGACTTCGCCTGTTGCAGGTCCTGCTTGCTCACCACTCCCGCCGAGTAAAGTCCCTCGGCGCGCTCATACTGCTGCTTCGCCCAGTTCAGGTTCGCCTGCTGCGCTGCCCGCGAGCTTTCCTGGCTCTTCACCGTCGCCTGCTGTTTCAGCGGATCGATCTCCATCAACGGCGACCCGGCGGCGACCACCTCTCCCGAATGCACGAGGATTTGAGTAATCTGACCCTCGACCTGGGGCATGATGACCGCAGAGTCGCGGGATCTGAGCGTAGCCACATATTCGCTGGAATCGTCCACCGGGACGGCCCGCGCCTCTTGCACTTCCACGGGCATGGCTGGCGGGCCGGCGGCTTGGGCGCTCTGCGCTGGACCTTTCGAGCAGCCGGCAGTGACTGCGGCCAGAATTACTACGAAGGCAAGGACAGCTAGACCGGTATTCTTTATAGGAAATTTCAACATGACTTTGCCGCGATGTTTAGACGGCCATAGGGCCGTTGAGTTATGCGTAAATTACAAGATTCGCTTACCCGCCTGCCGGACGCAAAATAATACATCATGCGGGGTGAAGAAATGGAGAAGACTGATTGTGGAATTCCGTTCTGAGCGTTTTTTAATCTCATTCTGCTACATTGTTGCCTTATGGAGAGAAGCCATGTCAGCCGCGGCTTTGCCAGCGACAACAATGCCGGAGTTCATCCTGAAATCCTCGAAGCCCTTACCCGCGCCAATCAGGGGCACGTCCACGCTTATGGTGACGACGACTATACCCGGTCGGCGATCAAGAAATTCCAAGAGCATTTTGGCCCCGATATTGCCGTTTTTTTTACGTTCAATGGCACCGGGGCGAATGTTTTGAGCCTGCAGTCGGTCACTCGTCCTTTTCATTCCGTCCTGTGCAGCGATTATGCACACATTTACACCGACGAGTGCGGCGCGCCCGAAAAGCATACCGGCTGCAAGCTGATTCCATTGCCGCAGGAGAACGGGAAGATCACGCTCGATTCCGTTAAACATGCGTATCACGGCATCGGCGATCAACACCATTCGCAGCCGCGGGCGATTTCGATCACTCAGTCCACTGAAATGGGGACGGTTTATCAACCCGAAGAGATTCGTGCGCTGGCTAGCTTTGCCCACGAGCATGACATGTTTCTGCACGTCGATGGGGCGCGTATTGCCAACGCCGCCGTATCGCTTGGCCAGTCGCTTCGGCAGGCCACTCGTGATTTGGGCGTGGACATTCTTTCGTTCGGGGGAACCAAGAATGGCATCATGGGCGGCGAGGCGGTGGTTTTCTTCCGTCCGGAGCTCGCGGAGAATTTTGTGTACTTGCGTAAACAGTCGATGCAGCTGGCGTCGAAGATGCGCTTCATTGCCGCGCAGTTCGAAGCTTTGCTCACGAACGATCTTTGGCGACGCAGCGCTGAACACGCCAACCGCATGGCCCGCTTGCTGGAGAAGCAACTTAGCCACATTCCGGACGTCAAAATCGTCTGGAAAGTGGAGGCAAATGGCGTCTTCGCGCAAATTTCCCGCCGCGCCATCGAAAAACTCGGGAAGCAGTACTTCTTCCATACCTGGATTGAGGAAGAATCGATTGTGCGCTGGATGTGCTCGTTCGATACCACGGAAGAAGATATTCGCAAGTTTGTCGAGGTAGTGAGCGAGGCCGTTAAGGCGTAGATGGCTGCTTAGCGGTTGCTTTTTGGCGCATCTTTTACTAAATTGAGGTCTTCCCACTACAGAAGAAGAAAAGTAGAAGCGACGCTCGTCCCAGGAGCCATAATGATACGGAAGTGGTTGAGCCTAGCAGTTCTCCTTACGGCCGCCGTCGCCCTGCTGAATGTTGCCAGTTGTGGCGACCCGCAGGAGTTGGTTTCGATCTCTATTACGCCCGGCTCGGAGACCATTGGAAACTCGAATATCCCCGTGCCAGACGACGCAGGCATTCAGGTTCAACTGCAAGCCACCGGAAGCTATATCCACCCCCCGGTGACGAAGAACATTACCAACCAGGTGGCGTGGCTTTCGACCACTCCCCAAATGTTCACTGTCAACTCCACGGGTCTGATGACCACGACGGGGGACCTTTGCGGCGGCACAGTGATAACAGCCTCGGTCACGACGAATAGCGACGGCTCGGGCGTGTCTTCATCGGGCGCGGTGGTGACCGGCTACATGACGGCGAATGTTGTCTGCTACACCGGCAATGGCGGCGGTGGCGGCGGCGAACCGACCCTTACCATTAACTTTGGCGGTTCGGGCATTGGAACCGTAACAGTCGCGCCCACGAACTTTACCTGCGCCAGCACAGATGTGTCATGCGTCACGAGTTCTCCGACTAACACCACTCTTACACTGAGCGCGACGCCGGTGGGCACTGCAACATTCGGAGGCTGGGCGGGCGGCGGCTGCACCGGCACCGCCGGCTGCACAATCCTTCTGCAAAGCGACACGATCGTAACTGCAACCTTCAATTGAGCAGCGGAATAACCGGCTTGAGCACCGCCGGGTTGCAGGCGTCACTCTGCCTCGCCCAGCAACCTTTCCAGCGTAGGTTTGTGCTTCTCCGCCTTTTTCTTTTTCTGCGGAACCACCTTCTCTGACGGAGGTGCGCCCAGTCTCTCTCGCGCCAGTTCCTTCACCGCCTGAACCGCTCGAAACCTTTTTGCCTTCTTCTTGCGCGCCATGGCCTTCATGTTGCCATAGCTTTGTCCGGCATAAAACTGTAATAATCAATGTTTGGACAGTATTTTTCGCGATTCAGAAAAAAACGCAGCGGCTAACGACTAACGACCGACGACGAACGACCCTATGGAAGAACGTGATTTCTTTGACGAACGCACCGAAAAGAAGCCGGCAACCCTGAATTGCCCGCACTGCCAGCAGCCCGGCGAGTACGAAGTCACCTGGCTGGTGCGCACCAAGAAACGCCAGCTTGGCGGACGCGCCGATGAGCGTGACCGCGCCCGCTTCGCCAAAGCCCGCTCCTACATGCTTCGCAAAGACGACCAGATGGCCTGCAAAAACATGCGCTGCCGCAAACGCTTTGAAATCTCCGGCGTGCAGTCGGTGGTGTTCACAGATTAGCATTCAGCACTCAGCACTCGGCATTCAGCCAAACCGGCTCTTCCAAGGAGAACTGGGCTGAATGCCGAGTGCTGAATGCTGAGTGCTGATTTATACTTTTCAGTTTGTTCTTAGGAGTTATCCCTTGAACATTTTGGTCTGCATGAAGCAGGTGCCGCAAAAAGACGCGCCCCTCAAGCTCAACGAATCCGGCGCATGGATTCGCGAAGATGTTTCCTACGAAGTGAATGAGCCGGACGCGTTCGCGCTGGAAGAGGCGCTGCGGCAAAGAGAAAAACACAAAGGCGAAGTAGTTGTGATCACATCCGGCCCAGCACGCGCTCAGCAGGTGCTGCGCGAGGCGCTGGCGAAGGGCGCGGATCGCGCCATCCATCTTGAAGACAACGCCTTTGTTGGACTGGATGCCTTTAATACCGCAAAGGCCTTCGCCGCGGCAATCAAAGATGAAAAATTCGATCTGATCTTTACCGGTCTGCAATCTGACGACTACGGCTACGCGCAAACCGGCGTTATTCTGGCCGAGCTGCTGGGCTGGCCGCACGCGACCATCATCATGCACATCGAAAAAACCGATGCCGGGATCAAAGTGAAGCGCGAACTCGAAGCGGGATATTTTCAGTTTGTCGACATGCCGCTGCCCGCTGTGCTGACGATTCAATCGGGTATCAACAAACTGCGCTATGCGACGCTGATCGGCATTAAGCAGGCGAAGAACAAGCCGATCCGCAAAGTCGCGCTGGCCGAGGTGCAATCCGCGATTGGCGATAATCTGCAAAAAATCGAGCGACTATATGTGCCGCAAAAAACCAAAAAGACAGAACACATCGAAGGCTCGCCAGCCGAAATCGCGAAAAAGCTGGTCGACAAACTGCGCAATGAGTTGCGCGTACTGTAACTGATCATGTGGGGATGATGCTCATGTGGGGACGGGCGCCTCGCCCGTCAGACGAGCGAAGCGAGGCAATTTAGTAAGAAGCACCTGACAAGAAGCTGACTTTATGCCCGATACCATCTTAGTAGTTGTCGAACAACGCGAAGGCAAGCTCAACCGTGTTTCCTGGGAGACCATCGCCGCCGGCCAAGCCATCGCCGCCGCCACCGGATGGCCGCTCGAAGCCGCTGTCGTTGGCGCGAACCCAGCCAGCATCGCCGCTGAAGTTGCGGCGAAAAAGCTCGCCAAGGTTTATGCGGTCGAGTCGCCCAAGCTCGAGCCTTACACTCCTGACGCATTCGCTGCCGGGCTGAAGCAACTCATCAGTGCGAAGCAACCGAAGCTCGTACTGATGCCGCATACCTATCAGGTGCGCGATTTTGTCCCCAAGCTGGCCACGGCCATGGGACGCGCCGTCATCAGCGACTGCGTCGCATTCAAGCACGAAAACGGCAAGCTGGCCTTTACCCGCCAGATGTTTCAGGGCAAGTTCGCGGCTGACGTCAGCTTCAATTCTGAAGCTCCATGGTTCGCTACGTTTCAGAATGGCGCATTCCGTGCAGATAAAGCCGAAAACGGGGCGAGCGCGGCGCCCGTCGAAACTGTGAAGGTCGAAATCGCCGACGACATCATTCGCAACAAGCCGCAGGAAGTTTTCAAAGAAGCCAAGCAGGCGGTCGATCTCACCCAGGCCGAAGTCATCGTCGCCGTCGGCCGCGGCATTAAAGAGCAGAAAAATATCGAGATCGCGAAACAACTTGCCGACGCTCTTGGCGCAGAGCTCGCCGCCTCGCGTCCGATCTGCGACTCCGGCTGGCTGCCCATGGATCGCCAGATTGGCTCTTCAGGCCAAACCGTCGCGCCCAAGCTTTATCTGGCTCTCGGCATCAGCGGAGCGATTCAGCACATCGTCGGCATGAAAGGCTCGCGCGCCATCATCGCCGTAAACAAAGATTCCGAGGCTCCGATTTTTGAAATTGCGGACTACGCGGTTGTCGGGAATTTGTTTGACATCGTCCCGCCGCTGATTGAGGAAGTGAAGAAGGCGAAGGCGGGAGGGTAGATCCTCACTAGACGCCGCTGTTGACCTTTATTATGACTATGGTTAAAATAGTGGTCATGCGCGACGTTCCCATCTCGAAATTCAAGGCCGAGTGCTTGGGTCTTATCGAACGGGTCCACAAGACACGCGAGCCTCTGCGCATCACCCGTCACGGCATTCCCGTAGCAGAGGTAGTTCCGGCGGGTCCCGACCGAAAGCGAAAGTTTTTGGGAGCCATGATTGGCACCGGCGAGATCGTCGGCGATATCGTCTCGCCCATCATCGATCTTGAAGACATCGAGGTCTACCGCGGGTGAACTTGCTGCTCGACACGCATATCTGGATTTGGAGCCAACTAGATCCCAAGCGACTGGGAAGGCAGGCCGCCGCAGAGTTGTCAGCCAACAACAATGAGCTGTGGCTATCTCCTGTAAGCGTGTGGGAAGCTCTGACACTGATGCAGAAGGGCCGTGTTCGTGTTGAAAATCCTTTCGCGTGGGTGGAAAGGGCCGCAGAGCAGTTGCGAGAAGCGCCTTTAACCCGCCAGATTGTCAGCACCGGCTTGGCTTTACCTTTGCCACATGCCGATCCTGCCGATCGTTTCTTGGCTGCGACCGCCAAGGTGCTTAAGTTAACCTTGGTCACTGCAGATCAACGGTTGCTCGGCCTCGCCGAAATCGCTAGCCTCGCGAGCCGCTAGAGTTATGAACCTGATCTTCCGCAAACCCATCGAAGGCATCGAGCGCCCGCAAATGCCGGCCGACGTGGTCATCGTCGGCGGTGGGCCGGCGGGCATGGCCTGCGCCCTGCGTCTGTCCCAACTCATCGACGCACATAACGCGGCCAGTCCCGATTCGCAGCTCAGCAAAGAAAACATTTACGTACTCGAAAAAGCCCGCGAGATCGGCCAGCACTGCCTTTCAGGAGCGCTGCTCGATCCGCGCTCCATGCGCGAACTGCTTCCGGGATTCGAAAAGGAAGCTCCACTCGACGCCGAAGTCAGCAAAGAGGCGGTCTATTTTCTTACCAAAAAAAGCAAGTTCAAGTTGCCGATCACTCCGCCGCCGCTGCGTGATCATGGCAACTACGTCATCTCGCTCAACCGTTTCGTAAAGTGGCTGGGAAGCAAAGTGGAAGAGACCGGCATCACAGTCTTCACGGGATTTGCCGGCTCGGAACTTCTCTTCGACGGCGACCGCGTTACAGGCGTCCGCACCGATGACAAAGGCATCGATAAAGAAGGCCATCCGAAATCGAATTTCGAGCCCGGCTACGACATTCAGGCCAAAGTCATCATTCTGGCGGAAGGCCCGCGCGGATCATTAACAAAACAACTGGTCTCGAAATTCGATCTCGCCCGCGACGCCAATCCGCAGACCTACGGTGTGGGAGTCAAAGAGCTCTGGGAAGTTCCCGCCGGGCGCATCGCACCGGGCGAGGTCATCTATACGATGGGTTGGCCGCTGACGCCCAAAGAGTACGGCGGCGCATGGATTTACGGCTCGAAAGATAATACTGTCTCGCTCGGCTTCGTCACCGGGCTCGACTATCCCGATCCGCGCCTTGACCCGCAACATGTATTGCAGGATTTCAAAAAGCATCCCATGGTGGCGAAGCTGCTCGAGGGCGGCAAAATGATCCGCTACGGCGCCAAGTCCTTGCCTTACGGGGGTTGGTGGGCGATTCCGCCGGTCGCGGGCAACGGATGGATGCTGCTCGGCGACTCCGCCGGTTTCGTAAACTCCGCCCGGCTCAAAGGAATTCATCTCGCCATCAAGAGCGGCATGCTCGCGGCGGAAACCGCATTCGAAGCCCTCAAGAAAGACGATTCCTCCGCCGCCACGCTCGGCGAGTATCAGAAAAAACTCGAGTCCAGCTGGATAAAAGACGAGCTATGGAAAGTTCGCAACATGCACCAGGGCTTCGAGCAGGGATTCTACGCGGGCATGTTCCACACTGCACTGCAAATGGTCACTGGCGGACGCGGCCTGCGCAACCGTTACATCGCACACGCCGGCCACGAGCACATGCGCAAGCTCGCCGAACTGCCCGCCGACGGCGGCGACGAAGCTCACTTGCTCGGCCCCGCCAAGGGCGATGGCAAACTCACCTTCGACAAGCTCACTGATCTCTATCACTCCGGCACCAAGCACGAAGAAGATCAGCCCTCGCACCTGGTTATTCACGACACCAACATCTGCAACGCGCGCTGCGTGAAGGAATACGGCAGCCCATGCCAGAATTTCTGTCCCGCCAACGTCTATGAAATGGTCGACGACCCGGCCCAACCCAATGGCAAGCGCATCAGCCTGAACCCCTCGAACTGCGTGCACTGCAAGACCTGCGACATCGCCGATCCCTATCAGATCATTACCTGGGTGCCTCCGGAAGGCGGCGGCGGGCCGAATTACGACGGCATGTAAAGTGCCTGAAACCCAATCCAGGGGGGTGGCAATGACGCTGCCGCGATTGATCGGACAACTTGTATCGCTCTCGGTGTTTGCCTTCGCCGCTGTTGCGCAACAGGCGGCACCGGCTGTCCCCTCTACCGGTTTCGCCGGGCTCGACGAATATCGCGCTCACCGGATTGCGATCTTCTTCGATGACTTTGGCCAGCTCGCCCGCTATCGCGAAGCTAACGCTGCGCTCAAGCCGCCGGCAGCCGGAGAGAACCGCGTCATTTTCTTCGGAGATTCCATCACCGACATCTGGCATCTCGACGAATATTTTCCCGGCAAGCCCTACATCAACCGCGGCATCGGCGGACAGACCACTCCGCAGATGCTGGTCCGCTTTCGCCAGGACGTGATTGATCTTCATCCGAGGGCTGTCGTTATTCTCGCCGGCACCAACGACATTGCCGGCAATACCGGGCCAATGAGCCTTGAAGATATCGAAGCGAACTACGCATCCATGGCCGAACTCGCGCGGCTTCACGATATTAAGGTGGTCTACGCGTCGGTGTTGCCGGTGCACAATTACACTCCGAAGTCGCAGGAATTTTTTGCCCAGCGGTCTCCGGAGAAGATTCTTGCCCTCAACGCCTGGCTTAGCAACTACTGCTCTTCTTCATCATCGGGCGGCGGGGGAACAGGTGGCAGATCATCGAGCGCAGGCGCGAACCATTGCCAGTATCTCGACTACTTCAGTGCGATGGTCGACGAAAAAGGCCTGCTGAAAAAAGACCTTTCCGAGGATGGTCTGCACCCCAACGCCGCTGGATTCAAGATCATGGCTCCGCTGGCTGAAGCCGCGATCGCGCAGGCTTTGAGCGCAGCCAAGAAACCTTGAACCCATTCCTCTTTATGAAAGCTCTATAATGAGTGAGTTTCCGACCGCCGCGGCCTTCGGGCATACCCAGGCTGCGGCGGCGAGGGATGATTTCTCCGCGTCCTCAGCGGCCTTTCTCAGCGGACTCTGCGGTCAAAAGCTTTAACTGCAGAGTCCGCAGAGAACCCCCGCAGAGTACGCAGAGGAATTCTCCCGAGGGTGTGGGCAGAAACGCCTGCACCTCCCGCGCCCGGCGACGAGCGCATTGGAAAGGAAGCGCCCGCTGGAATACTTCCGCCTGCGT
>Ga0181522_10001835_pt1 | contig 12478 bp, 7 predicted proteins | sample PEATcosm2014_Bin_27_FD_121103 | JGI IMG/M metagenome (GOLD analysis project Ga0181522, IMG submission 121103) | Peatland microbial communities from MTU Mesocosm Facility, Houghton, MI, USA - PEATcosm2014_Bin05_10_metaG | ecosystem: Environmental > Terrestrial > Soil > Wetlands > Peat | place...
AAGGGCGCGCCCGTCTGCCAGGTGAAAATGCCCGAATACTGCCACCCGCCGAGAAACGTGTGCGCCATTCCATTCGCTCTGAAGAACGGCAGATCGTAGACGTAGCCGAGATTCAGCATATGCTTCATGTCGAAGGTTGAATTCCCACGTGCCGAGGCGGTGTTGTAAGAATCGACAAATCCGCCATCAAGCCGGCTGGAGGAGTCGTCAATCGAATGGCTGTAGGTGTAGGACCCGTTGATCTGGAGCGCACCGACACTCTTACGCAGCGAGCCCTGGAGAGCGTTATAGTTCGACGACGCGGTGTTTTCGAGCCGTTGGATGCTGCCCAGCCCATAGTGCGGCCGATACGGATCGGGATCGTTGCCGCACGCGACCGCCAGATTGTTAGCCCAGCTTCCGGTAGTCGTGTTTCCGTTCACCGTCGCCGTAGCCTGGCCTGAAGTCGGATCGATCGAAACCGTGTTGCAATCGTTCTGGCTTATCGGTTGGCCCACAGCGTAAGGATTTTGACTGATGGGCGTCGGATAGATCTGATTTATGTCACGCTGGCGTCCGAGGTGCGTTCCCTTGCTGCCGACATACGAGATCGTGGCGATCGTGTTCTTAGCCACCTCGCGCTGCACATCCAGATGCCACTGCTGCATGTAAGGCCAGACGGCCTTGTCCGGGATCGAGAAAAAAGTCAGCGGAAATTCCACGGGGGTCGTTCCTCCCGCTGTGCCGAGGTTCGCATATCCCGAAACGTTGTATTCGGTCGGCGACTGCAACAGCGGAGAAGACTGGCCTTCCATGCCTTCCGTGTTTGATTCTTCGCCATTGGTGTGCTCGAAGAATATTCCGTAGCCTCCGCGGATTGCCATCTTGCCGTTGCCTTGCGGATCCCACGCAAAACCAATTCTCGGCGCCGGGTTGAAGAGATGCCCCTTCATACAACCGGCCGGAACGTTACTGACTCCGCACTGCACGAGCCCGTCGAAAATGTTGCCCACGCCCGGAACCAAAGCTCCGGGAAAGCCCGTAATCGAACCATCGATATCGATTTGTGGTGCATTGGCGAGCGTATAAAGATTCGGATCCCAGTTGTAGGCCTGATGGTAGCGATCGCGATAGGTGCCGAACATGCTCACGCGCAGACCCAGATTCAAGGTAAGTTTCGGGGTCATGCGCCAATCGTCCTGCAAATAAGGCTCCAGGATTTTGTAGCGATTGTAGAACTTGATCTCGTTGCTGCCCTGCGAGTAACTGGCCACCTGTCCCATCAGCAAATCTGCGAATGCGTTTCCGGTTGTGACCGCCGAGGAAACGTCATAGCCGAGAGAGCCGTTTATGAACAGTCCGCTCAATTCATTCTTTTGGGCGGCCACGAAATATGCGCCAAACTGAAGATTGTGGCTTCCGACAAGCTTCGTCACGTTATCGCGGTAGGTATAGGTTGGGTTGGAATTGTATTTTCCCTCGGGCCACTCGCCGTTCACATCCTGATAAAAGCCGCCGCCATAAGCGGCGTTGCCCGTCAAGGTGATGTCTGGCAACTTGCCGCCAAACCCATTATTAAAGAATGACCCGATCGGCAAGCCGGATGGAAGCTGCCAGGCGTCCGGATTCGGATAGCCAGTTGAACTCGTAATAATGTGGTCGGTTGTGTAGCTGAATGTAAATTCGTTCAGCAGTTTTGGCGAAACCCATGCCAGGCGGGCCACCAGGCTGACAGCAGGTCCATTGAAGTTGGTCTGGACCGTCGGAAAGTTCGCGCCTGAGAAAAGCGGCGTAGGCGTAATCGTGTCCCAGGAGTCGTGCGTGTAGCGGAACATGGCCCGCAGCTTGTCGGTGATGTTGTGATCCACACGAAACAATTCTTCGCGCCAGTGGGTAGGCTGCGACGGCGCCGCCACGTAGAGCGCCGCGCCCGGCACGCCTCCATTGGCGGGCGGGATGAGCGCTAACAGAGCCTGTCCAACGGGATCGACGGGAACCATATTTCCCGGGAACGGCTCCCCCGCAAGCGGATTGGGCGCGCCGTCTATAAATGCAGGCTCCACGGGACAGTCTGCACCGGGGCACAGGTCGCTGAAGTCTCCCGTACGCTCGGTATTCGAAGGCACCGGAGTATTGAATACCTGTCCCGGCACTTTATCCCTGCGCCACTCTTCCGACCAGAAGAAGAATGTCTTCTGTTTTTCAGTGTTGTAAAAGTTCGGGATATAAACCGGCCCGCCGATGGTGTATCCGAAATCATTCTTCTTATACGGTGGCACCGACGACTCAAAGTATTGCCGCGCGTTGAAGTCATCGTTGCGCACGAACTCGTATAGATCCCCGTGGAAATCCTTCGTGCCGGACTTGGTCTCCACCTCCACCGTGCCGGAGCCGTTGCGGCCATATTGCGCGCCATAGTTGGAAGTCAACACGCGGAACTCGGCAATCGCGTCGATGCTCGGATAAACGTTCAGCGAAGTGTTGCTGCCGTTATCCATATTGTCGCCGCCGTCCAGTTCCCAGTTGTTATATTCGGTGCGGCCTCCATTCATGCTGAATGAAACGTTGGCGGTGATGCCGATCTGGCCTTCATCCTGTCCTGACTGGTTGCTCACGCCCGGCACGAGCGTGGCGAGCTGCGTGAAGTTGCGCCCATTGAGTTCGAGCTGCGTAATCTCTTTGCCCGTGACGACGCCGGAAAGCTCCGAGCTTTGCGTCTCCACCTGCGCCACCGACGCGCCCACCACAATGACCTCTTCCTTAGTTGCGCCGACCTGTAGCCCAACGTTCACGCGCGCGATCTGAGCCACGCGCAGTATCACGCCGTTTGCTTCATAGGTCTTGAAGCCCTTCGCTGCGACGCTCAGGTTGTAGGAGCCGATGGGTAACGCGGCAAAAAGAAAATCGCCGTTGGAATTGGTGTGCGAGGCGCGCTGCAATCCGTGCTCCGGGCTTGCGATCGTCACTTGCGCGCCCGCAACCGCGGCGCCGCTCGCGTCCGTAACCGTTCCCGTGATTGAGGCGGTATCCTGCGCGACGAGCGCCCATGGTGCGCAGATCAGAATCAAGCAGAGGGTGAGGCGGCGAAAGTTCATAGCGGGCTCCTTGAAGCGCTGCCGGTTGCGTTCCGGCCATAAATCAAAGAATCGTTTTATTAAAACGTATGAATAGTGTCCCTTTTGCGATTTTCAGTCAAGTAAAAAATGGACGAAATGGGGTGAATCTGGCGGACTAGGCTGGGCCGCGCGTCGAATCCCGGACGGCCAGTTCGGGAGCGAGTTTGCGGTGCACCGCCGGCAGGTCGCGTTTTTCCAGCATAGCGTTGATCCCTTCCAGCACAATGCTGGCCGCCATCGCACCCATGGCCTCCATGGGCTGTCGAATCGTCGTTAGCGGTGGTGTGCACAAACTGGAGGCGGCGACATCGTCGAACCCAATCACGGAACACTGTTCCGGCACGCGTAATCCGGCGCGCGAAAGCGCCCGAATGGCCCCAAACGCTGTCATGTCGTCGAAGGCCATCAATGCGGTGAACGGACGCTTCGACTTGAGCATGTCCTCGGTCAGTTTGTAGCCGATCTCGAAGCTCGACATCGGGTCCCGCGATTCGGGAAGATCGACCGTCAGCCGCGGATCGAGGTCCAGACCGCGCGCCTTGGCAAACGAGCGAATGCCGCGCCAGCGTGGCGCACTGTCGATCAAAGTCTTTGGCCCGCGAATAAATGCAATCTTGCGATGGCCGAGCGAGTACAGATGCTCGACTGCGGTATACGCCCCCAGTTCGTTGTCGACGATGACCGAACTGATCGCATCGTTCTTCAGTTCCCGCCCGATCATCACCGTCGGTATGTTGTTTTTTTCCAAATCGCCGAGCACATCGATGTTTACGAACAGCCAGTTGGCCAGTACGATCAGCGCTTCAACACGGCGGTCCAACAGCATCTCGAGATAACGCTCGAAGCGCGCCCGCTCGTTTTGCACGTCCGTAAGAATTGGCAGATATGACGCCTGGTAGAGCGAATTCTCGATGCCGCGCAACACCAGCGTGCAAAACGGATCCGTCATGTCGAACACCATGACTCCCACCGTGTGGCTGCGGCGGCTGCGCAGCGAGCGCGCGAACAGATTAGGACGATAACCCAGCTTCTTGGCGGCGCCTTCGATGCGTTTTTTGGTGGCGGTGGGAATGTAGCGCGCGAGCGGCGCATTGTTCAGCACAATGGAGACCGTGGTCGCGGAAAATCCGCTCTCCTTAGCCACATCGCGAATCGTCACCATAGCTCTTAGTGCGGAGTGTCCAGCGGATGCTTTGCCTTCTCAAAAAACTCGTTCTGCAAGCGTAGGCTCTCTTTGTCCGCCTTGACGGCGCGAATCGCTTTTTGAATGGCTGCCGTCCAGGAGTTCATATCATACTCGCCCAACTCCCGCGTTCCGGCCGCGCCGTCGCCCGAGTAGTGAAAAGGGAAACTCGCATACCACCAAATCGCGGTGTAAAGCGTGTCCGGCAATTTTAGCCGCGCCTGGTCCGCTCCTGATTCCTGGTTCGCGCGATCGATATGCACCAAGTCAGGCCGCGCGATCAGCATTTCAGAGGTCTCGGTCTCGCCCGCGTGCATGTCGTTGGTCGTCTTTTTGGGCGGGCCTCCCGGTGGTGCGTCAAACAAGGGCAGTATGTAGACCACGTAGTCGCGCTGTTTCTCGAGTTGTGTTTGCGCGAAATAAGGCAGCAGATGCTCGTTGCCGCCGTGACCATTCACGATGATGACCTTCTTGCAGCCGTTGCGAGCCATCTCGTCAGTCGTTTCCTGCAAGAGCTGGAGCTGAAGAGAATCGCTGTAAGCGATGGTGCCGGGCTCATGTCGGGCCTCGAAAATCTGGCCAAAATAATATTCCGGAAAGACGATAGCAAATTCTGACTGTACCGCGGCCAGCGTCACGTGCCGGACATTCATAAGATCGGTTCCGAGTGGCAGGTGCGGCCCGTGCTTTTCGATGATGCCGAACGGCAACAGGCAGGTCCCTTCGGATTGCTGGATCGCCGAGCGGAAATCGTCCGCCGTCAATTCTTCCCAGCGCGGAGAGAGTTTTGTCTGCGCTAAGGCGAGCGTGCACAAGAAAACGCAGCACAAAAAAGTGGAGCACAAGCAGATGGCCCATCGCGCACCCAGGCTACGCATCATTAGTTCTCCTTCATCGTTACTCACTCATCATTTCTCGTGCATATCGAGCGCGATGCTCGCCCCTGCCACATTCCAGCCGTCGATCTTGAGCAGCAAATCATCGGCGCCAGCATTCGCGGCCTCAAAGTGTGCGCTCAACTCGCGTCGTTCGCCCGGCAGCAGCGAGACATAATTGTCATCCCAGAAAATCGGCACCACATCTCGGTCGTCCTTCGCGCTAGCGACCCGCACATGGACCATGAAGGCCACGCTGGAACCCAAGTTTTCGATACACGCGTGAACCACTTTTTCTTTTCCGTCATTCTTCACCAAGTTGGTAGTCGATCCAGAAGTCGATCCGCAGCCGGACTCGACACTCGAGTCGCGAAAAACGACTTTGACCTGGGGAAGGGAATTGAGCCCTGTTAGATCCGCGTATGCGCTCTGCGGCGTGTAAACCTCTTCGAACTTCTTTTCCCAATCCAGCAGGTCAGGCTTGGTCGAGAGCCAATAAAAGTTGTTGCTCACGAGCTTCCCCGCACCGTCGCGCAGTTGAAGCTTCAGAAAGTAGGTTGGAGAAATGCCCGGTACCGGCCGCACTTGCAGAGCGCGCACACTGCCGTCAGCCGGAATATCGACCGTCGCATTCTGCAGCGATCTCTCTTTCGAGTCGATGTCATAAATCGCCGCCTGAACCCGCATGCCCGAAAAAGCATGGTCATGTCCATTGACCACGGCCACGGAGTTATCGTCATACGAGTACTGCACATGCAGTGGCTCACAGGCCTTCTTCGACCCGAAATACGCACCCGACGGCACCAGGTAGTAGTCGTAAAGATTCCAGATAATCGAGGGCCAGGCATTATTCAGCATCCACTGAATCACGCCCGTCGACTCATACTTATTGCGCCCGTAAGCCTCAAACATCGCACGCTCGGCCTCGTAGTTCATGGCTTGCGATTTGCGGAGAAAATCTTCAAGATTCGTCGCCTTGCCGTAGCGCTCGTTCATGCCGTTCACAAACTTGTCGATGGTTGTGAAACGCTCAAGTCCAGCGTGATAATTCCAGTAGGCGTCAATCGGCCACAAATGATCGGCGGGAATAAATCGCTTCAAACTCGCCAGTGTCGGAATCACCGGCCCGGGGCTCGTTTCCGTATTAAATCCGTAAGCTCCGCCGGCATCTCGATCGACCAGCCAGTAATTGGGTGGAACATAGTCATAGGGTCCCGTCATCTTCACGCCCGACACGCCCGTCACTCCGGTTGGGGCCGCCGACGCGGATGAGATCGTGGGATTCGGCCAGCGCGCGTCTTTCAAAACCTGCAAATACAAAGCTTCGAACTCCGATGGCGGCGGACCGTCGCTGCCATAAAGCCAGACAAAAACGCTGGGATGGTTGCGCAGTCGCCGCGCCTGATCGGCCATCGACGCCGCGGCGATCGCCGAGGTCTCGGGCGTCCAATCCTTCCATTGCTCCCAGAAATCGCAGCACGTCCATCCCGGCATGATCAGCACACCCAGCCGATCGGCCATGTCGAAGAACTCATCCCGCTCCATGCGTCCTTCCAGCCGAATGGCGTTCAGGTTCATGCCGCGCACGTAGTTCATCGCAGCCGCGGCGCGTTCGGGCGACCACCGCAAAAGCATATCGGGAGCCCACGCCGCTCCCCGAACAAGCAGCTTGCGCCCGTTGATCTTGAAGAGCCGATAGCCTTTCTCGGTCAATTGCGAAGTGACTTCGCGGACACCGAATTGCACGGTCGCCGAATCCGAAGTTTGCCCGCCAGCTTCGACCGCGAGGCGCGCTGAATACAGCTCGGGCGATCCCATTTGATAAGGCCACCACAAGCGCGGATGCGAGAGCCGGAGCTGTGGATAGCGATCGGGTGTGAAAACAACCGTTTTCGACTCGGAGGCAGCCAGTTCGACTTCCTGGCTGATTCGTATCCCGTCGATCTCTGCGCGGATGACGCTCTTCGCGGCATGAGCAGCAGTGTTGCACAGGTCGGCCGTAATCGTAAGCGCGGCGGTTTTGTAGTCTGCGGAGAACTTCGACGTCACAAACGGATGACTCATTGCGACGTCGCCCGCAGTCGTCAGGTAGACGTCTTTCCACAAACCCATATTCTTGTCGGGCGGAGTCGGATTCCAGTCAACCCAGGTCATCGCGAGGTCGTTTTTCTCGGGCGCGAAAACTTCGATGGCCAGGGCGTTGGGCTTGCCGTCGGCGAGGTGTTTACGGATCTCGAAGTCGAAGCGCCGCATCATCCCGGCGATGTTTTTTGCATCGGCAATCAATTCGCCGTTGAGCCAGATGTTCGCGCGGTAGTTGATGCCGTCAAAATGCAGCCAGGTTGCGGTTTTTGCCGCGTCGGTTGGCGTTGCGAACTCGGTTCGAAACCACCACGAGCAGCGAAACGGGCTGTCCTCCGGCATCGGCTGGTTGGAGAAAAAGCTCGACGCCGGGTAGTCCATGCCCGGAAGCGATTTCAGATTCATTCCGAAATAGGGATCGGGATACGTGCCGTCCGCCACCAGCGCTGCGACCACAGTGGTCGGAACCGCGGCCTTGTGCCATCCGTCCGCGCTAAATCCGGCGGTAGAAATCTCCGCGCCTCCAGCTTTCGCCACGCACGACGATTGAATACGCCAATTCCCGCCGAGAAGAATCTTGGAATGCTCGGCGGTTGCAGCGGTCGCAAGGCAGGTCACGCTGCCCAAAAGAATGATCAGCGCCAGCAGGCAAAGCTGGGCGGAGAAAAAGTAGCGCAGAGGCTCAGTCGCCATCCTCGACCTGGCGAGCATCTGGTTTTTCGTCAAACTCCCACCCCCGCGCGATATTTTCTAAAACTTATTCAGTTGTCGTGATCTTCGAAACGCGCTCAAAGCGCCCAGCCTCAATGCCCGCTTCCGCAGCGAGCGCCAGCGTCATCATCTGCACGGGCAGAATCTCAATCATAGGGCGCGTGCTTGCAGGCGTTGGGGGGAGATTCCAGGCTCCCAAATTCGCTTGCTCCGCAATCCAGCCCGTTCTGCCGCCGGCCTCGCGAATATCTTTCACCAGCCTCGACTGTAGCGCTCTGGTGGATTCAGCGCCCGCAAAAACCACCGCGAAGGTTTTATCGTCGACCATCTCCAGCGGACCATGCCGAAAAGCCCCGCCGCTCATGCCCTCCGCGTGCTGGCGCACCGATTCCTTGATAATCAGCGCGCCCGCTCCGGTTGCGGCCAATGAATCCCCGCGTCCGAGCAGGAACAGATTTCGAACCTGCCCCAGCCCGTCTGCGATTTCGCAAACATTTTCTTTCCAGCGGTCGAGGTAGGCACCGACAGCGTCTGCCGCTTGCGCCAGTTCTTCGCGCGACTGCCGCTCATCCGATTCGCAAAGGAATCCTCCAAGCAGATGCAGCGCCATCAAAGCTGTCACATAGGTTTTGCACGAGACCGAAAATTCCTTGCCGGCCATCGTCACCATAGAAGCATTCGCGCCCAGCGCCAATGCGCTGTCGGCATCATTGGTGATGCCCACGATCGTCGCGCCGCGCTTCTTCTCGTTCGTCTGATTTTGTTCCACCAGTCGGACAATTTCGGCGCTCTGCCCGGACTGCGAGACTGCAATGATCAGCGTCTCCGGCTCCAGCCAGCGCGCGAGCGAATGGACCAATTCCGAAGTTTCGATCATAACGGCCGTGAAGCCACTTCCATTCAGCCGCAAAAACAGTGGGTAAAGCGCATGAAAGGACGCACCCATTCCCGTAAGAACAATGCGCTTTGCATCGCGTAACCCCGGGCCGGCGGCTTCCAGTTCCTCCGGAATCTCCAGGCTCTCAAGCGTCGCCGCCATCGCGCGCGGCTGATCCAGAATGTCACGAAGATACTGCCCCTCGACGATGCGAAGCGTTTGCGTTTCCAACCTTGTCCCCCGCGCCCTAGTTCCGCAGTGCCTGCACACTCGCAAAATGCGAGGTGCGGCCCGACGATGTGTTACCGCAAGCTTTGCGGCGCCGTTTCAAACCGATGATTCCAGACTTGAGCGGCGCCAATCAAGCCTGCATCCGCTCCCAAAGATGCCAGAGATATCTCCACGCACTCGGCTGGGACCAGACGGCAATTCTGCCGAATGACCTCGCGGGCGCGATCGAGAAACAGGTGCGCGCTCTTCATTACGCTGCCGCCCAACACAATCGCGTCCGGAGCAAACACGGTCACCAGATTCGCCAAACCAAGGCCAAGGTAGTAACCTTCGCGCTCAACGGCGCGGCGGGCGGTTTCATCGGAGTCCGCAGCCCGCGCGCAGATCTCGCGGGCGGTCAGATTCGCATTCCCGTCGCCGGCAGACGAATTTTCCTTCCACCACGCTGAGATAGCCGGGCCGGCGGCAAAACTTTCCCAACAACCGCGCGCGCCGCACGAGCAGCGCGGCCCCGCCGGATCTATGATGTGGTGTCCGATTTCGGGATGGCATCCGTTCACGCCGCGATAGACCTCGCCATGCAAGATCACACTTACGCCGATTCCCGTTCCCACCGTCACATACAGAAGGCGTGCTTTTGATTTGCCCGCTCCCCAGCGCAACTCCCCGAGGGCGGCGGCATCGGCGTCGTTTTCCAGGGCGGCCGGCAGCCCGAACGCGCGGGACAAAACCTCCACCGGGTTGCCACCCTCCCACCCCGCCAGATTATTCACGTTGCCAAGTCGCCCCGTCTTGCTGTCGACGGGCCCGGCGCATCCGATCCCAATCCCCTGCAACTTGACCGCGGCATGCCGCTCGCATTCCCGGAGCATTTTGTTCACTCGCCGCATGGCATCATCGAACCCGCGCGGCACGTCGGTCGGGCATTCGTTCTTCGCCAGGATGTGGCCCGCGTCATCCACGACTCCCACGGCGATCTTGGTCCCGCCAATGTCAACCGCGCCGATCATTTCTGGCCGCTCTCCGTAGTCGCTCTCTCGTTTATTAAATTGTTTTAATAAAACGAATGAATATTGATACATTCCCGAATTTGTGTCAAGCGGAATTGGGTGGTGCCCCGGGCCAGGCAATGCGAAACAATCCAGCAGACCGTCGAAACGCACCCGGTCAGTGCCCTTCCGTTATCTCTGAAAGGTGCGCCCCGATTGCTAAGCTCCGAGTGAAGTTCAAGGAGGGCCTTTGCCCGCGACCGCTTCCAAGTCCGCAACGGAATCCGTAACGAAGCCAGCTACCAAGCCGTCGATCAAGATTCTTTATGGTGAGTCGGACGAGAAGGCTCTCGCCACTCATGCCGCCGACTTCAAGCAGGCTGGCCATCAAGTGACGACTGCCACCGATCGCAAGGGTGTGCTCGAACAGTTGCGCGGTGGTACTTTCGACCTCGTCGTCCTCGGAGCCTCGCTTTCCAAGGATGACCGCCATCACATTCCTTACATGGTCAAGAAGGCGCACGCCGGCACCAAGATTCTCGTGATGCACGCCGGAACGCACCATTATGAGGTCGACGCCGTTGTCGATTCTGGAATTGGTATGGTTTTTCTTCTGGAAAAGATTGCTGCTCTGCTTCAGCCAGCCGCGCGTTAAGGATTCGTCGGCGGTGCGGTTGCGCAGCCCGGTTTTGCGTCCAACAAAAAAGGGTCTGGCGAAATGCAGAACCATTCGCGCCAGACCGTTTCCAGGGTAGTGAGAGTCGTTCCAGTTCTCGCAGAAAGCAATCCGGAACGCCTTCATTCTCGCTCCAGCCGCGCCCTGTGGTTGTCACGCGGATGTCAACTTGTCGTCACCATTCAGGTCAGCCGGAGCCATCCGATCCAATGCTGATCCCGAACGCAAAGCAAGCGCAGGCGCGCTGCTCGTTGAGATTGGTCCGACCGAAGCGGCGCCGCAGTCTTCCCGATAATTGATAGTTGAAGTTGAATTTAAAATGGGCCGCCAGCCAAGAAGCGGTGACGTTTCCTTGGCTATCGGCCCATTCGATCCGGAAAGGGATCGGAGGTGATGTCTGCATCGTAAACCTTGGGAGACGATTGTCAAGGCCGATTGTCCGCCGCGATCGTTCGGTGCGAATGCTCGAAACGATCAGACAAGATTAAAGACCGTCAGCGATAACCTCAAAAGTCTTTCTTGGGGCAGATTTCGACCCACTTGCCCTGCACTGCGTTAAACACTGCGATTTGAGGCAGAACCGAATCATTGACACTATCCTCGCCAGGATGTTAGTTTTATTGGTTTTATAAGCCGCTATTCTTCGTGCAACATCTGAGCAGGATCAGCCGCAATTCAGCAGACGAGACTCGAGCATAGAGCAGGAATATGGAGCAGACACTCCGACAACTAGGCGAATTACTGCTCGCAAGCGTGCCGACCGTCATTCTGCTATGGCTTCTCTATGTCATTTATGTTTTTGTGGTTCATCGCCCTTTGACCGCCGTGCTGGCTGAGCGGAAGAGACGCACTCAGGGGGCCATGGAAAAAGCGCGCGCCGATATTGCCGCAGCCGAAGCGCGCACCGCCGACTACGAGTACAGGCTGCGCGAAGCTCGCCAGAAGGTTTTCAAAAATCTCGAGGCACGGCGCCAGCAAGCTGCTGAGGCACGCGGTCACGCTGTGAACGCAGCGCGTGTGCGCGCGCAAGAGCAGGTCAAGGAAGCGCGCGCCGCTCTGGAACAAGATAAGCAAGAGGCAATGACCAAGCTGCAATCCGAAGCCGGCAGGTTGGCCGGTGAAATTGTGCGCACCGTCCTGCGTCCCGTCGCTGCTCCCAGTCCGGTCGGAGAGTGATAGATAAAGTGACGAGCGAATGACGACAACGAACCCGAAAGAAACGAAACTGAGAACGACGACCGAAACCGAGATGACCCGAACAGAAACGACGACAATAAAAAAGATGGTCATCCGGGCATTCGTTGTCTTTGTGGTGGCGTCCTGTGTGTGGGTGGTCTCACCGACGCTCGCGGCTTCGGCCCAGGCACAACCTCCCGCGCAAGCGCCCGACAAGAACGGGCAAGATCAGGCGAAGCAAGATCAGGATGGCGCGCAAAAATCCACTGCTGAAAAACCGGCCCAGGCGGCTGGCAAGGCCGCTCCTGCCGAACATCAGCCGACCAGCATTGGCGGAGAGTTAGCCAAGGAGACTCGCGAATCTGAAGGCGAAGAAGAAGAGCACGCCGACCTGAAGCACTCAACCATGGTGCAGAAGCTGGCGAAACTCACGGGCCTGAGCGTGCACGGTGCGCATCTTCTGGCGCTGATTCTGAATTTCGCCATCATCGCAATCGCGCTAATCTGGGCGATCCGCAAGAATGTGCCGAGCGTGTTCCGCACGCGCAACCAATCGATTCAGAAGGCGCTCGAGGAGGCCCGT
>Ga0181522_10001836_pt1 | contig 12472 bp, 9 predicted proteins | sample PEATcosm2014_Bin_27_FD_121103 | JGI IMG/M metagenome (GOLD analysis project Ga0181522, IMG submission 121103) | Peatland microbial communities from MTU Mesocosm Facility, Houghton, MI, USA - PEATcosm2014_Bin05_10_metaG | ecosystem: Environmental > Terrestrial > Soil > Wetlands > Peat | place...
CCGCGCCCGCGAACTGTTCGAAATGATTCGCGAAACCTTGCGGCAAAGCGGCATGTTCGAAGCCTGCCTGGCCGGAATCGTGCTCTGCGGCGGCGGATCGCGGCTTCCAGGAATTTTCGATGTAGCGGAGTCGGTGCTGCGCCGCCCAGTCCGGCTGTCGTGGCCTACGCCTCTGGCCAGGATGCCAGCATCGCTTGCCGAGCCTGAGTTCGCCACTGTGTTAGGCATGGTTGCCTATGGGCAACGGGCGCGCGTAGCCCGCGGTTTTCAGGGCGACCGTTGGGGATCGAAATTGAAAGCGATGTTAGTGGGGTGAAACAGTTGCCGGTAAGACTGTTTGTCTCTGCGCTCTTTGCGGGTGTTCTTCGCGAACTCTGCGGTTAAACGCTTTTTCCGGAACGTGTAAGAACTTTTAACCGCAGAGTTCGCGAAGAACAGCCGCAGAGGGCGCAGAGAGATGCAATTCAAATTTAGGTGAACAAAATGAAAAATGATTCCACGAAAAAAGATCCGAGCATTCGCATCAGCTTCAACGAAGAGCCTCTCAACGATGCCAAGATAAAAGTCATTGGCGTGGGCGGCGGCGGCGGCAACGCCGTCAACCGCATGATCGACGCCGGGGTCGAAGGCATCGAGTTCATTGCCGCCAATACCGACTTGCAGGCGCTGCGCATGTCACGCGCTCCGGTCAAGTTGCAACTTGGAGTGAAGCTGACCAATGGCCTCGGCGCGGGCGCAAATCCTGAAGTCGGACGCAAGGCTGCGCTCGAAGACTCCGACAAAATCATCGAGGCGCTCGAAGGCGCCGACATGGTTTTTGTGACCACCGGCCTCGGCGGAGGCACGGGCACGGGCGCGGCCCCAATCATCGCATCACTGGCCAGCGAAATGGGCGCGCTCACGGTGGCCGTCGTCACCAAGCCATTCTCTTTTGAGGGCAAACGGCGCATGAGGCAGGCGGAGAAGGGAATTGAGGAACTGATGGAGTCGGTCGATACGACCATTATTATCCCCAACGAAAAGCTGCTGGCGGTCGCCGAGAACGCGGGCTTCTTCGAGTCCTTCCGCATTGCCGACGACATTCTGCGCCAGGGCGTCCAGGGTATTTCGGACATCATCACCATCCCAGGCATCATTAACCGCGACTTTGCCGATGTGAAGACCATCATGGCCCGCATGGGATATGCCGTGATGGGCACTGCGACCGCCAGTGGCGCCAATCGCACCAGCGAAGCGGCGCAGCGAGCGATTGCGTCTCCTCTGCTTGAAGCCGGAGCCATCGACGGTGCGCGCGGCATTCTCATCAACATCACCGGATCGGCCTCGCTCAAGCTGGCCGAAGTACAGCAGGCTTGCACCATCATTCAGACCGCGGCCCACGAAGATGCCAACATCATCTTCGGCGCCGTAATGGACGAAAAGATGAAAGACGCGGTCAAGATTACGGTGATCGCCACCGGCTTCCGCGAATCGGCGCAGCCTGTCCGCAGGCGCGAGGAGTTTCATTCATCGTTTTCGGTGACGCACGACGACGTCATGAATTTGCCGGATGCATCAATGGCCGCACCATCCGACGAATTCGCAGAACCTGCGAGAGAGGAACCGATGCCCGAGCCTGTTCCTGCTGCCGCCGTTCACGCCGGAGCAGATGTGATCACCCTCGATTCCGTGCGTGGCGCCATGGTGGCAAACTTCGAGCAGGACGATCTGGATGTTCCCGCATTTATGCGCAAGCGCAGCGAAGTTATGTAGTCATCGCGGCTTGTGGACCGTATATATTGTCATTGGGCGGTCCGAGAGCCATTAGCGAAATGCGTTTCATCAGTTGTGAAATGGTTTGCACCGTTGGTGCGCATCCGGTTGGTAACCGGTTACCGAAAGCACTAGAACCGCGGTAATTCACGCATATCTAATTGGTGTGTAATGATTTAAGCGGTAAATGGCGCTTTGGGTGGCTTTTATTTCTTCATTGCCTGAAAGGCGAAACTCCCTTATTATCCCGGAGTTAGCCCTTTGGGCGGGATGCACCCGGCGCCTGGCAGCCGTCGTGCAGTCAATCAGGGAAGCCGGTCATGGGGAATAGGAAAAGAGAATAAGAAATGGCTGGGAGTCGCTTTCTTCGTCTAGTGGCTGTCGTCGCAGGCCTGTCGATCGTTCCGGCATCGTGGGCAGCACATGTTGATACGCGAGTGCTCAACAGCAAGAAGCCAAAGTCCAAGCTAACCGAAAGCCAGCACACTCGGCGTCGCATACATCACCTGGCAAGCGCCCGTCCCACCACCGTTCATAGTACAAGCGCCCACGCGACTCTTACGCATACTTCAGCCGGCCCGCATCATCGCTATTATCATGAGCGATTTTTCATGAGCTCTTTCGCTGAAGGAATCAGCGCTGGCGATATTACCGAAGGCGAAGATCCCGTTGTCCGCCAGGCCGCCGTCGATGCTCTCGGCAACATGAACGGCACGGTCGTCGCCATCGAGCCCACCAGCGGCCGCGTTCTCGCCATGGTGAATCAGAAGTTGGCGCTTTCCAGCGGCGCGCAGCCCTGCTCGACCATTAAACTTTCGGTCGCGCTGGCCGCTCTGAACGAAGGTCTGATCTCTAAAGAGACACCAATCTCTCTCGGCGGCCGCAGCCGCATGAATCTCACCGAAGCTATCGCCCATTCCAACAACGCTTATTTTGAGGCCGTGGGCCGCAAGCTGGGATTTGAAAAAGTTGCCTACTACGCCCATCAATATGGATTAGGCGAACTGGCCGGCTACGACATTCCCGGCGAACAGTTGGGAACCTACCCCGACGAAGCCATTCCGCAGAAGCTCGGCGGCGTCGGCAAGATGTGCTCCTTCGGCGAAGGCATTTCAATGACGCCGCTGCAACTGGGCGCCATGGTTTCAGCCATTGCCAACGGCGGAACTCTTTATTATTTGCAGCATCCGACTACTCCCGAAGAGATTGCAGCCTTCGAGCCGCGCGTGAAAAGGCAACTCGATATCGCGCCTCTGATTCCCGAACTCTCTGACGGCATGGCCGGGGCAGTCCAATACGGCACTGCGCGCCGGCTCGGGCTGAATTTCAACGAAGAAGAAATTCTTGGCAAAACCGGAACCTGCTCGCACGAGGGCACGCGCTTCGGCTGGTTCGCTTCTTATGCAAACACCAGCGCCGGACGAATCGTGGTCGTCGTGTTTCTAGAGGGCGGCCGGCCTACGTTCGGGCCCAAAGCGGCAGAAATTGCCGGTCTCATGTACCGCAATCTTTACGACCACAATTTCTTCCTGGCGGGCGCTCCGCGGCCCTCGCCGGTGAAATCGGAAGCCAGCAACCAGTAAATAGCGAACCGCGAACTCCTGCAGCTTCGATTGGAGATCATTTTCCAGCCTCTCGCCAGAGAGGCTTTTGTTTTGCGGTCACCCGGCAGTGTCTCCGTTCGAATTTTAGTTATGGCTCCAGCTCGTCCTAAACTTGCATCGGTGGCCTGTCGATAGGAGAGCTGAGGCCGTCTCGATGGCTCTTGACACTGGCACGACAGAAAAATGCATGGCTCTCAGCTTGGAGCTGGAAGGTCTTCTCGCGGCCGACGCCTTATTTTGGGACAAACAGGAAGCCGTCACGCCCGAGGATATAGTTGAACATCTCCTGAGAGAGAAACGGCGGAGGGATTTGAGAACAGAGCTTGATAAGATTCAATTTCCCCAGTCAGTTTTGGCAAAATCAGCAAGCACTTGCAACAGGTAATCCTCGTGTCTTTCTACGCAGGGTGCACTGTCGCGCTCCGGGTCAGGATCTCCACACACTACCGACGCCTGGTTTGCAAAGGCCGCGTGTTGGCGACTTCTACTTTTTCCGCTCGTCGCGCTCGACCACACCGTCTTTGATGTTGATGATGCGGTGCGCGTACTCGGCAATGTCGTGTTCGTGCGTGACCAATACGATGGTATTGCCCTCGCCGTGCAGACGGTCGAACAACGCCATGATCTCATTTCCGGTTGCGGAATCGAGATTGCCTGTGGGTTCGTCAGCGAGGATGATCGAGGGTTTGTTCACCAAAGCGCGGGCCACGGCGACCCGCTGGCGCTGCCCGCCGGAAAGCTCGTTCGGCTTATGCGACATGCGCGATTCCATGCCAACAGCGGTCAACGAGGCCTTGGCGCGCTCGATTCGCTCCTCGGTCGGCACACCCGCATAGATCAACGGCAACTCCACGTTGTGCAGAGCAGTCGCGCGCGCCAGTAGATTGAAGGTCTGAAACACGAATCCGATTTCTTTATTCCGGATGCGGGCCAGTTCGTCATCGTCCAGTTCGCTAACCAGCTGCCCGTTCAGCCAGTATTCGCCCTTCGTGGGAGTGTCGAGGCAGCCGATTAAATTCATCAGCGTCGATTTGCCCGAACCCGAAGGCCCCATGATGGCGACGTACTCGCCGCGCTCGATGCGGATATTAACTCCGCGCAGGGCATGCACCTGTTGCTCGGAGCCCATGTCGTAAGTCTTCCACAAATTCTCTGCCGCGATCATGCACGACTGCGGCGGCGGCACGGGAACGGCACTGCTGGGCATGCTGATGACTTCTGCGGTTGCCATATTTTTCTCCTGCTCCGGTGCCACCAAGTTCTCCAAAACTAGATTCGACTCCGAGAGCCCGCTTCCAATGAATCTCGTTCAAATCGCCTTCCGACTTCTTCGCTTCGGACTTCCTAACCTCGAAACCCCGGCCTTTGCGTTGGACGGCCAAAACCGCGGAAGGTTATGTTTCTTCTTCTTTCTTGGGAACGCTATTGTCGATTTTGACGCTGCTGCCAGAACGCAAAGTTCGCAAAATCTTGTAGCTGCCGGTAATGACCTCGTCGCCCTCTTTCAACCCGTCAACCACTTCGATGTCGGTGGTTCCGGTGATGCCCGTAGTCACAGGCACAAATTCTGCCTTCTTGTTGCGAATGACGAAAACGCCCTGCACGTCCTGTTTCCCGTCTTTGTCGTTGGATGCGCTTTCCTTGGGCGCTGGTGCAGCCGCGTGCACCGATCCTGACCCTGCATGCTCCTGCGCCAATTGCGCCTTGGTGCGAATCGACAAAGCCTGAATCGGGATCGACAGCACATTTCCGCGCGAGGCAGTCGTAATCTTGGCAGTCGTGGAAAGTCCCGGCCGCAGGTCTTGCGGCGCGTCACTTAGGGTCACGACGACTTTGAAATCCTTGGCCTCTTCACTGCTGCTGGTTTCCTGTGACGTGGCCAGGCCGGTCGACCGAACAATGGCGTTATCCCCGATCTGTGACACCGTCCCGTGAAAGTTTTTTTTCGGAATCGCGTCGATGGTCACTTCCGCCGGCTGTCCCAGGCGCACATTCACGATGTCGGTTTCGTCGATCTTGACCTCTGCGGTAATCACCGACATGTCGGCCAGTGTCATGAGTGTGCTGCCCGGAGAATTCTGAATGCCCATGACTACGGTTTCCCCTTCGCGCACAGGCAAATTGGTAATGACACCGTCATACGGCGCCGAGTAACTGGCTTTCTGCAAAACGTCGGCAAAGCGCACCAGCGTAGCCTTGTTCTGGGCAACGTGTCTATCCGCAGAATCCTTTTGCGCCTTGGCTTGGGCCACGCGCGCTTGCGCCTGACCTAATCCCGCGTCCGCCGTGGCCCAGGCGTTTTTGCGGCTGTCGAAATCGGACTTCGAAATGAGTCCATCGTGATACAAACTTTGTGCCCGGTCCCAGTCGAGCTTATTGCGATCGTAATCAGCTTGAGCGCGGCGCAGGTCGGCCTCCGAAGTTTTCAGCCCGGCATCGGCGGCCAGCGCATCTGTTTCGGCAGCCTGGAGCGAAGCCTCGTTGGCATTCACGTCTGCCCCGGACTGCACGTTTTCAAGCTGCGCCAGCAACTGACCCTTCCTTACGTGATCGCCTTCTTTGACGTATAAATGCGTGATCTTGCCAAATGCGTTGGCGCCCAGATTGACGAAAGTCTTCGGCCTTATCTCCCCGGAGCCGCTTACCACAGCCGCCAAATCCTGCCTCTGCACCTTGCCGGTCTGCACGGTGACTACGTTTTTGCCACTTTGGTAGACCGTAACGCCGGCGATGACCGCCAGCACCACCACCGCACCGACGCCGATTGCTATCTTTTTCCAAAGTTTCATGGCTTCCGTCATCCCGACTGGACGATTGCCTCACAGGCCCACACCTGAGTGTTTGCTCACGGACGCTGACACTTCCACGGAATAACGGGCACACACTCCAAGATACGATCCTCGAGACAGGAAAGTTCCAACTTGGAATGGAGTGCTAAGTCCCTGGAAATACGGAGGTCGAACGCCCCTGGAACGCAAGTACCAGCACCCCAGATTATAGCCCGTCCCCGATTCCCGTCCAAACAAATTGAAATTGTTGAGCCGGGCAACTCGGAGCAACCACGGCCGCGTCGAACACACCAGAGGCTACAGGCGTCAATTCGTTGTTTTCCTGTGACTTAGCCTTGCTTTAGCCGATTTTAGGGCCTAGAATAGAGCGACTAGCCGTTCGTCGACAATTTCAGTTGTCGTAGCAGGAGTCCCTTTCATGTTCCGGGTTCGGTCACGCTCTCTTTTGTCGTTCCTTAGTTTTGTCGTAGCTGCCTCCCTGGTAGGCCCAGCGGGAGCGCAGAGCGGCCAGTCTGCAGTGCCCGACCCACAAGCCGCATCCAGTACGCCCGCACAGACGACCGGCGATAATGATCCCCTCAAGCGCCAGCCCTCGGCAAAGCAAAAAAAGGAGCAAAAACGGGCGCTCAATGTCGAATTGAGCAAGGTCTACAAGAAGTGGCTGAATGAGGATGTAGTCTGGATCATTACCGACCAGGAGCGCGCCGCTTTCAAGCAGCTCTCCAACGACGAAGAGCGCGACAATTTTATCGAGCAATTCTGGCTGCGCCGCGACCCTACTCCCGACACTGAAGAGAACGAATACAAAGAAGAGCATTACCGTCGCATCGCCTACGCCAACGAGCATTTTGCCGCCGGCATTCCCGGCTGGAAGACGGACCGCGGCCGCATTTACATCATGTATGGCCCTGCCGACGAAGTTGAATCTCACCCATCGGGTGGTACCTACGAACGGCCCATGGATGAAGGCGGCGGCGAAACTTCGACCTTCCCCTTTGAAGATTGGCGCTATCGCTACCTTGAAGGCATCGGGCAGGAAATCATCATCGAGTTTGTCGACCCCTGTATGTGCGGCGACTACCACATGACGATCGACCGCTCCGAAAAAGATGCTCTCAAGTACACGCCGAATGCCGGCCTCACGCTCTATGAGCAGATGGGCATGGCTAGCAAGACCTCGCGTTTTACCGGCAACGGCATCGAGCAACTTGGCGCTGGCCCCGGCACCGGGATGAACGCCAGCAAGGAATTTGATCGTCTTGAGACATACGCCAAACTGCAGGCTCCGCCGCAGATCAAATACAAAGATCTCGAAGAAGTTGTCAACACGAAGATCATCACGAACCTGATGCCGTTCGATGTTCGCACCGATTTCGTGAAGGTTACCGGAGACACCGTGCTGGTGCCGATCACGATCCAGATGAAGTACCGCGACATCACCTTCGCCAACAAAGACGGCGTGCAGCGCGGTACGGTGAACATCTTCGGCCGCATCACTACTTTGACCGGTCGCGTGGTGCAGATCTTTGAAGACCCGGCACAAATCGATGTGCCCGCCGAATTGCTGCCCAAGATGGCAGAAAACTCTTCGGTCTATTGGAAGGCAGTGCCGCTGCGTCCCGGCCGATACAAGATCGACATCGCCGTGAAAGACGTGAACGGCGACCGCAAGGGTGTATGGAGCCGCGGCATCATCGTGCCGGAATACTCCGACGATAAGCTGTCTGCTTCCTCGTTGATCGTCGCCGATGTAATGGAGCCGGTTCCTACCAAGGACGTCAGCTCCGGCAGCTTCGTCATCGGGTTGAACAAGGTTCGTCCCCGCGTGGCTCCCGCAGACGGCAAGCCTGCCATGTTCAAGCGCAGCCGCGATCAGAAGGTCAATTTCTGGGTGCAGGTTTATAACTTGGGCGTAGATGAGAAAACGCACAAGGCTTCCGCTACTTTCGAGTACAATATTGTGAATTTGGCCACGAATAAGGCGGTGGTACAGAAGACCGAATCCACCGACACCATGGGCAATGTGGGCGATCAGATCACGCTGCAGAAGTCGATTGCTTCGGCCAATCTGCAGCCGGGCGTGTACAAGATCGAAATCAAGGTGAACGACAACATCTCCAAGCAGACGGTGGATCCGACGGCGACCTTCGCTGTGGAGTAGCCTGCTTGCTTGTCCCCGGGGGTTGGAGTGAACATTCGCCGGCTCGGATTTTGGGCTGTGATCGTTGCCGCGTCGCTTCCTGCTTGGGCGGGAGAGCGGCCGGGCGTCATTTCAGGCTACGTGCGCGACGCCTCCGGCACTCCCCAAATGGGTGCCGTGGTTGAGATAGCGCGATCAACCTCACAAAGTGTTACGGTCTTTACTGACGGCTCGGGCTTCTACTATGTTGCCGACTTGCTGCCCGGCTTCTATTCCATTCGGGTTTCCGCGCCCGCATTCTTGCCTGCCCTGCGGGAGAAAATCGGCTTGCACGCCGGTAGCAGTATCCATCTCAACCTCACTTTGAGCACGCTTCTCGACGCCATGCGCGTCGCCCCGGTTCGCAGCGCCGGCGATGACGACGATTGGAAATGGACCCTGCGCTCCGCGGCGAACCGCCCGGTTCTGCGATTCAATGATCCCGCCTCGCCGGAGCCGCAGGATCATGATCTAAAGGCCAGCGTTGCATTTGTTGCCGGCTCCGCCGCGGCTGGGTACGGCAGCGGCTCAGACGCGAGCACTGCTTTTTCACTGGAACGCTCTGTCTTCTCCGAGGGCCGTGTCGGCTTAACCGGCAATGTCGGTTACGGTGACAGCGTTCCTTCCGCAGTACTACGCGCCAATTACACCCATCAGCAACCGGATGGCTCCGGCGCTTCGGTGGCCGTCACCATGCGGCGCTTTGCTCCTTCCGATCCAAATCTTCACTACGCCGCGCTGCAGGCCTTGGCTCTAAATGCGGCGGACCAGATGTCGGTCGGCAACGTGGAACTCAAGTTCGGCAGCCAGATGCAGGCCATACAATTCCTGGGCCACGCAACCGCCTTCCGGCCCTATGGCACGATCCAGATTCACACCTCGCCGAATACGCTTGTCGAATATGCTTACACCACTTCGCGGCCGAACGCTTCCTCGGATAAAGGACTCGATTCTGCTCCCGCCGATTTGAGCGAGACTGACCCTCGCATCAGTCTGAGCAATTTTTCTACCCGGCTGGAGAATGCGCAGCATCAGGAGTTGAGCATTTCGCGCCGCATCGGCCACAATATCGTTCAACTTGCGGCGTTCAAAGATCGCGTGTCGAACACCGCTTTGCTGGGTGCAGGGGAAGTCACGGCTGCCGGCGGGTACCTGTTGCCGGATCTCTACTCCGGCACGTTTACATACACCGGCGGCACGCTCGACACCAGCGGCCTGAGAGTTGTCCTGGAGCGCAAATTCCACTCCGATATGACCGGCACGCTCGATTACGCCTACGGCGGCACGTTGGGGCTGACCACGCCCGACGTACAAATTCAAAATGCCGAGCAGTGGCTTTCGACTGAGCGGCGTCACGCCCTGGCCGCCAAACTCAGCGGCAACATTCATCGTACGCACACCCGCTGGATCGCTTCTTATCGCTGGATCGACGGTCCCGCCCTTACGCCCGTGGATATGTTTAACACTTCGCCCGGCCAGAGTGAGCCTTTCCTCAATCTGTTCGTGCGCCAGCCGATTCCGACCCTTGGTTTCCTGCCCGCCCATATGGATGCGATCGTCGATTTGAGCAACTTGCTGGCGCAAGGCTATGTGCCCGTTGTCGGCCAGGACGGCCAAACGGTCTATTTAGTCCAGGCTGCCCGCGCGATCCGCGGCGGCGTAGCCATTACCTTCTAGTCAATATTTCTCATGTAGGGCAGCAGAGCCCATGTGGGGACGGCCGCCCTCGGCCGTCCGGGAGCGCAGCTCCCAACTCTTTTTTGGTTTCACGCCCCAGAGTTTCTGTCGTTTGGTTTTCCCCGCCCGTCGTACGTCTTCCGTCACTAACCCGACCAGTTACCCCGATGTTACGCTCCGTTTATCCCCCGACCACGATTGCGGAGACCTTAATGCGCCGCCTTGCCTTCATCATTCTCGTTATGTTCGCGCTCTCGTTGTGCCGGGTCGCGCCGACCTATGCCCATCACTTAAAGCCGTCTGCATCGGCCACAATGCCAGTCACGACCTCATCCGCTGCAGCTCGCGCACTTTACGAAAAGGGCATGCAGGATTATGAGAATCTTTACCTCGAGCGCTGCAACGACGATTGGCGCGCCGCAACCAAGGCCGATCCCAACTTTGCCGTCGCCTGGGCATGGATCGCCTTCAACAGCACCAACCCGCAGGAAGTCAGCACCGCCCGCAATTATGCCAAGTTCTTCGCCCCCAAAGGCACTCCCGGAGAGCAGTTGATGGTCGCCTGGATCGCCAAGGTTCAGGAGGGCGATTTCATCGGCGGCATTTCCGCCATGAACGATCTGCTTGAGATGTTTCCCAGAGACAAACATCTTCACTATCTCGCCGCTAACTGGCTGATGGCTGAAAACGGTGACGAGCAGGCGCAGCGTATCCTCGAGAAAGCGCTGACCATCGACAAGAATTTTCCTGCCGCGCTGAACGATCTGGCATATGTCTACGCCCGCAACCGCGAGTTCGCCAAGGCCTTCACCGCCATGGATCGATACGTTGCTCTGCTGCCCAACGAACCGAATCCGCAGGACTCTTACGGCGAGTTAAAGCGCATGGCCGGAGAGTTTCAGAGTTCGTTGCAGCACTACCGCGCTGCGCTGAAAATCGACCCTGATTTCATCACTTCGCAACTCGGCCTGGGAGACACGTATGCTCTCATGGGCAATCAGGAGCAGGCCCGCGTTGAATATGACAAGGCCATCCACTTCGCGCACAACGAAGGCGATCGCCTCACTTACGGCATGCAGAAAGCCATGACCTGGGTTCGCGACGGCAATTTTGCCGAGGCTAATAGAGAGTTTGAGGAGATAGCGCAGACCGCCCATGCCAAAGAGCAAGACCTGCAGGAAGCGCAGGCCTACCGCCATTTAGCCGAATATCAAAGCGACGATGTCGCCGCCCTGAAATATCTGGCGCAGGCGGAAGATGCCCTTGAACATCGCAATGCGATTTCGAAGTCTGACAAGAATGAAGAACTCTCCCGCATTCTGCGCAACCGCACGGTTCGCGCAGCGCATGCCGAAAATCAGGAGCTAGCCGACACATCTCTGAAGCAACTGGAAGCGATGGCCGCCACCAGCAGCAACCATGTGATTCAGAGTTCATACAACGGCGCCGCAGGCACGCTGCTGATGGACCGGAAAAAATTCGAAGAGGCGATCTCTTATCTTGAAGAGGACCGCGACAATCCCTTCACCATGGAACTGCTGGTGCAGGCCTACTATCAAACCAATCAAGTCGACAAACTGCACGAAGCCGAAGTGCGCCTGCGCGGCACCAACGTTCCAACCATGGAACAGGCGCTTGTAGTGCCGGCCGCCCGCTCTCGTCGGCCACAAATCTGAAGATAATATTCTGCGAATTTCCTGCACGATCGGAAAGGACAAGATCGGGAAGGGCACGAGTCTCCTCGTGCCGCTATCTCGCGCAGAGTGAGCCCGGCTTTAAGCCGCTGAGGCTTAGCTCTCGCCCACCCAGTTATGTCAATCGGCTGTCATCCTGAGCGAAGCGAAGGACCTGTGTACTCGCTTGCAGCACACGTCCGTTGCGCGTCGAAAATGACGTCACAACTGTAGACCACGAATGTTCGCGGCACCGATTAAACACAAAGGACGGGGATCCGCCTATCTGTACCGTGGTACCCAACGCTGGCCCGAATCCCGTTAAATTCGAAGTCGTCGACGCCCAGATACAGCAGCACGAAGTCGTCGTCGTATTCCAGTTTAGTATGTGCCATCCTCGTCCCATTTCTCCGAGATGGTTCGTCCGGCAAGAATCCCGCTGACACGATTTGTGCTCCCGCAAAGGAATTAGTAATCTCTTCGCCGCGCTCCCGCTATCCGAATGCTCAAATCCCACTTTGCGGGTTGCTCACCGAAAGGAGAGCCTTGCGCCCATGCGGAAAGAGACAGCAGAACGGCGCCGTAGGAAAATTTTGCATGCATCTGTAGTGGGCACTTTTTGTAATGTGCTGCTGAAGTCTTTGCCCAGAGTCTGCGCTCGAACAGCCTCTTTAACGATATTTGTTCGTCGCTCCCGATTGTTTGCCAGCCAAACACGTCTTGATTTTCCTGAGCGCCTTAGAACTTCCTTCCGTACCCCAAAAAAATCGTGAAATAGACCGTCATTACGCATGAAAA
>Ga0181522_10001838_pt1 | contig 12464 bp, 12 predicted proteins | sample PEATcosm2014_Bin_27_FD_121103 | JGI IMG/M metagenome (GOLD analysis project Ga0181522, IMG submission 121103) | Peatland microbial communities from MTU Mesocosm Facility, Houghton, MI, USA - PEATcosm2014_Bin05_10_metaG | ecosystem: Environmental > Terrestrial > Soil > Wetlands > Peat | place...
CAGGTACTCAGCCCGATTCATCAGGCGGTCAGCGCCAATCTGGGCGACCGCACTGCCGCCTGGCTCTATGACCGGCTCACCGAGACCTGCGTGCGCCCTCCGGGTATGGGACACCTCGAGGATCCGACGCTCACCGGCGACCTCACCGTCGCGCGCGACTTCGATCTCGGGATGACTGGGCCGCCGCTGTCCATTTCCATCGACTTCATCGCGAGCGGCATGGTCGAGATGATCGGAGGCGTCGCGTCCGCGTTGATCCTCGCCCGTTACTCATGGTGGGCGGCGATCCTCCTCGCGGGCGCGTGGCTGGCAACGCACTGGATACTAAGCGACAGCGCGATCTGGCACGACCGCAATACCGAGGAGGTGCGCGGTGCGCAGCGGGATGCCGACTACGCCTACCGGCTGGCGGTGGACCCGCCCGCGAGCAAGGAGTTGCGCCTGTTCGGCCTTAGCGGCTGGACGATCGACCGTTTCATCGCCCGACGCACTCGCTTGCACGAGCTGCAGTACGCGGCCACGCGTCTGCGCGAGCGTCCTGTCATCTGGAGCGTGCTCCTCGTCGTCTCCGCGAACGTCCTGGTGTTCTGGTTGTTGGCGAGTGCTGCTGCCGCCGGCCGCATCAGCCTCGGGGAAGTCGTCGTCTACATACAGTGTGCCATCGGCGTTTCGATGATCGCGTTCGGCGGATTCAGTTGGGCGCTCGACGGTGCGGCTGCCCCGGTCGCCGCGGTGCTGCGACTCGAGCCGGCGATGCGCCCCGCGGGAGAACTGCACTCTGGCAATCGTTCTGCGGATGCGACGCCAGCGCGCGAGATTCGTCTCCGTGATGTCACGTTTCGGTATCCTGCGGGCGTGCCCGTGCTGGAGCACTTCGATCTCACGATTCCCGCCGGCTCCTCGCTTGCCATTGTTGGACAGAATGGTGCTGGCAAAACGACGATCGCCAAGCTCCTGTGCCGGTTGTACGATCCGCAAGCAGGCACGATCGAGATTGACGGAGTCGACATTCGCGAGCTCGATCTCGCGTCGTGGCGCTCGCGCGTCGCGGCCGTGTTCCAAGACTTCATCCGCCTCGAGCTGCCATTACGCGACAATGTGGCGCCGGCAGGCGCGCCGGATGACGTGGTGCGCGCCGCGCTCGAGTCGGCGGGAGCGGCAAATCTGGCATCACTGGACACTGTGCTTGCCCGCGGATACGACGGGGGCACTGACCTGTCGGGAGGACAATGGCAACGGATCGCGCTCGCCCGCGCGCTGGCAGCCGTCAAGCTCGGCGCAGGCGTGGTGCTGCTCGACGAGCCGACCGCGCAGCTCGACGTGCGGGGTGAAGCGGAGATCTTCGGTCGGCTGCTCGCCGCGACAAGGCATTGCACGACCATCCTGATCTCCCATCGCTTCTCTACCGTCCGTCATGCCGATCGTATCTGCGTGCTTGAGCACGGCCGAGTGATCGAACTCGGCACCCACGATGAACTGATGGCGCTCGGCGGCCGCTACCGAACAATGTTCGAATTGCAGGCGCAGCGATTCAATGTTCCCGACGAGGAGGGCACGACCTATGACGTCCTCTCCTGAGCGAAAGCGGGGAGTCGAGCAGACGATCGAGCCGCTGCCTCCCGCAATGTCGTCGATGTGGCGGCTGTGCAAGTTGGGATATCGCCACGAGCCACGCTTGATGATCGCGGCGTTCGTGCTGTCGCAGCTCGCGGCACTACCCGATGCGCTCCTCGCATTGTGGCTGATGCTGCTCGGCAAGGGCGTCCTGGAGCACAGACCCGGCTTGGTGCAAGGCGCGGCGATTGGCCTAGGGGTGTCGGCCGCCGCAAGCTGGTTTCTCCGCACGATCAGCACGCGTGTACAGCGCCGTTTCCGTGACAGGGTCACGATTGCCCTCGAGGCGCACGTTGCGCGACTGCAGGCATCGATCGCGACGATCGCGCACCAGGAGCGTCCGGAGTATCTTGACCGGTTGTCGATGCTCCGCAATCAGGTGTTCGTGCTTGACCACATGTACGTGTCGCTGTTTTCCACGCTTGGCTGGATCCTGCGGCTGGGGGTGACCATGGCGCTGTTGGTGTCGATCCACCCGGCGCTCATCCTGCTGGCGGTGTTCGCGGTTCCGACAGTATTGACGTCGACGTGGCGGCCGGAAGTCGAGAAATCTGCGCAGGAGCGTGGGGCGCAAAGCAATCGGCTGGCGCGTCACCTATTTACCATCGCCACGACCGCGCCGCCCGGGAAAGAAGTGCGCGTCACCGGCATCGCAGAGCGCCTCATTACAGAACGCCGCGCGGCGTGGGAGCGCGGGTACCAACCTGTCACGGCTGCTCGCTGGGGCTCGGCGTTATGGCATGCGCTGGCCTGGGCGATATTCGGCGTGGCCTATGTTGGCGCGATCGTGTTCGTCTCGTCCGGCCTGCGCGCGCCAGCCAGTGCGGTATTGCTGGTGCTAGCCGCTGGAGCACGGCTGTCGGCATACATCGGAGCCACTGTCGGCGAGATTGGATTTCTGCGCGGATTCTGGATGGACGGCTCACGAAGGCTGGCATGGCTGGAGGACTACGCTGCTTCTGTCGCGGCGTCGGGCGAACTGCCGGTTCCCGACGTGTTGCACCGGTGCATCCGGCTCGACCACGTATCGTTCGCGTACCCCGGGACATCACGCGTTGTGCTGGACGATGTCTCGGTGACGCTGCCCGCGGGTGCGGTGGTCGCGATCGTTGGCGAGAACGGCGCCGGCAAGACCACCCTGGTCAAGCTGCTTTCGAAGATGTATGAGCCATCCTCAGGTTCGATCTTCGTGGATGACACGCCACTGGCGCACATGCCGGCCGGGAAGTGGCGGGCGCGTCTTGCGGGAGCGTTCCAGGATTTTTTCCGCTTCGAGTTCCGGGCGGGACACGCGGTTGGGTTGGGCGATCTCTCCCGACTGGACGACGAGCCCGCCGTAGTCGCGGCCGTCGATCGCGCCGGAGCGGCTGACGTCATCGCCCGTCTGACGAAAGGCCTCGACACACAACTTGGCCCAACGTGGCCGGGCGGAGTCGAGTTATCGTTCGGACAGTGGCAGAAACTTGCGCTGGCGCGTGGCTTCATGCGCGATCAGCCTCTACTGCTGATTCTCGACGAACCCACCGCCGCGCTGGACGCGGAGACTGAACACGCGCTCTTCGAACACTACGCCGCAGCGGCGCGCGGCGCTGGCGCGAGCGATAGCGGACGGCTCACGATCCTCGTCTCTCACCGTTTCTCGACGGTCCGAATGGCGGATCTCATCGTCGTGCTTGATGGGGCCCGACTCGTGGAGGTCGGCACCCACGATGAGCTGATGGCCGCCAGTGGTCAGTACTCGGAGCTCTACAGCATCCAGGCAGCCGCGTACCGCTGACCAGCTGTTTGTTGGTCGTGGGTTATCTGGCGTCCGAACCGCTCAACTCCCGGGCGGTCAGCAATGGAACGCTCAACGCCGTGCTGAGCCGGTGCCTTGGCTCTGGTTCAGCCCCACACCGGCCATCGCGCACTATCCGTGACAGTCCTTATGGCTACTTCACACCGGCATAGACTCACTTGGGTGGACGGACTGGAAACAATGGCTGCGCTGCGCGAGATGAAGTGAAACGGAAGAGCACGTTACAACAAAAGAATTTCGATTTCAGATCTAACGAATTCCAGAACTCCAGCACCCCTGGCGCGTTTATCAGTACCGGTCCCGGCATCGGGATCGTGTCGCGAAGATTCTTTCCAGTTGTGTAACTTTCGGTTTGCGCTAGATCTGGAGATTGACGTCAAGGGGAAGCGAACCCGGGGCGATCATCGTCACTCGCACCGCCCGTCTGGGAAGCGGTGGTGGCCGCTGGCACACTGCCAAAGCGTCGTTCCCGACGTTTGAATTCTGCCAGGGCGGCATCAAGATCGGTGGTGTCAAAGTCTGGCCACGTCCGGTCGGTAAACAGAAGTTCGGCATAGGCAGACTCCCACAGCAGGAAATCTGAGAGCCGCTTTTCGCCCCCGGTCCGGATCAGTAAATCCACGTCACCGCTCTCTGCGCTCAGCGCCTTTGCAAGTATGGGGCGCAACAGATCGGAGGAGGTTGGGCGATCCGGAGAAAGCGGGACAACCATGCCGGCGGCAGCGCGTGTAATGGCGTCGCGCGAGGAGTAGTCCACGGCAATTCGCAAATGGAGGCGTTGGCCTTCGGCGGTCGCTTCTTCCGCTCGGGAGATCTCCCGCAGCAGCATATAGTCCAAGCGATCTCGCCGGCCAATGATCTCCAGCCGCACACTGTTCTGCCGCAGCCTTTCCGTCTCCATGCGCAGGTACGCCCGCAACAGCCAGAAAAGGCTCCCCACCTCATCGGCCGGGCGGTTCCAGTTGTCGGATGAAAACGCGTAGAGCGTCAGCCATCTGATGCCGAGATCAGGTGCATGCTCAACGACGCGCCGAACGGTGGCAACCCCGGCGCGATGCCCTGCGACGCGGGGCAAACCGCGCCGGGTGGCCCAGCGGCCGTTGCCGTCCATGATGATGGCCACATGCAGTTCTTTGTGAACGTCACTTTGCACTCAACAGTTACCTCGCAAAACATCGCTTGGCGGGTGCCAAACCCCGCCGCGTCTTTGTTTTCGCTGGCGAAATCGCCAGCAAGCTATGCTGTGCCGCTCTTCATTTATTGCGGCCCCGATCTTCTCTCCAGAATTCATGTCCTACGCTGTGTCGTTTGGGACCTCCGGCGCCACGGCACTGCCAGGAGCTGGAAGAGAGCTGTACCAGTCGATCCGGCGAGTGAAGTACATGGCGGCGGCAACCGCCAGGAAACTAGTGATTGCGCCTACGAGCAGCGCATTGTCCTCGAGTCGCAGCAGTAGGTAGATGAGTGCATACAGCAAAGAGAAGATGGCCAAGGCCCTTACCCCCTGTATGCGACTGGAGAACACCCATGCCGCGTTCGCTGAAAGCAGCGCCACCGTGGCCGCACCAGCGAGCAGAAAGCCAGCATCGAAACCGACTCTCTCGGCGATCGACAGCAGAAGCAGGTAGAAGATGATCTGGGCGATGCCCACGAGAACGTATTGAGCAGGGTGAACTCGCTTGCCGGTTGTAACTTCGAATACGAAGTAGGAAAGTAACAGCAGTCCCAGAAAGAGAAGTGCGTATTTAAGGGATCGGTTGACGGATTGATATGGATCTGCCACTTCGACGAACGAAACGCCAAGCGCTGTCGAATCGAGACGCGAAATTGTGTCGCACTGTCCCTCAGCCCGCACTCCGCGCGCGATGAAGGGCACGGACCACTCCGCAGTGAAACCATTGCTGGACACGGTTCGATTGACCGGCAAGAAGCCTCCATCAAATCCCGGACTTGGCCAATCGCCTTGAACCGAGAGATGAGTCGTCTTGCCATAGGCAAGCATCGCGATCCTTTGAGCGCCGGAAAATCGCAGGGCGGAGGTCACATTGAATTGGGCGTTTGGCCTCGCGAGACCTTCCACTCTGGTGCCGAAGAGTGTGAGCTTGATATTCTTGCTCTGGTCCACGCCGATCGAGATGGTGGTTGTGTTTTCCACAGGAACTAGCGTTGAAGTCTTTCCGTCCGTCGTCAAGATGGCATCGGCCAGGGCTCCGCGGGCATCACTGACGCCAACTATAATCTCGGCGCGGCTCCAGTCGAGTTCGGCGCCTTGCGGAGCTGTCGCGGGCACTCCGGTTAGATCGAATGCTGCGTCGAGTTTCAGATCCGCCTGAAACACCGGCACCTTGAAGAGCGAACGGCGACGCTCTTCCGTTGATGTTTTGATAGTGGCCGAAGCTCGTGCCGGAAACACCAGGTACATGCCGTGCTTGGCATAATCAGCCGGAGATTGTGCTGGAATGTTGTACGGGATGGCAAGTGTGGGTCCGAGGAAGGTCTGCTGGCCTCCCACGTGACCGCTTATTTCTCGAATGACCTCCGCGGCTCGCTGGGTCCTGTCTTCAACCAGCGCTCCAACAAAGAAAGCGGGGATTGTCATGAGTAGGGCCAGTCCGCAAACTACGATGAGTTTCACGCCCATTGACCGGGATTTCGCCCTGAAGCTGGATTGCAACATCGACAAATCGCTCACTGAGTGCCTCGATTCTTCACGTAGCTTTGCACTGCAAAGTTACTTGGGCAAAAAAAAGTTTAGACCCGCGACGGCGTCAGACTGTGTACCAAGCTCGTCGCGGGCCGTTCTTCCTTCACTTTCGCCGCATCCCGAACCACCTGCTCGAGAGTGGACAGATATTCAACGTAGCGTGCACGGCCGGAAGCCGTGATTCGGCAAACAGTCTGCGGACGGTTGCGGTCATATTTCTTCAGGGTCTCGACCATTTTCCCCTTCTCCAGAACGCGCAGATGCCGGTTCAAATTGCCGTCCGTTAGAGCGCAAAGTTGTTTGAGCTCGCCGAACGTCAATCCTTTCGGATGCGTGATCAGAGACGTCAGCACACTGAGGCGCGCGCGCTCGTGAATCACGCGATCCAAGCCTTCATAGGCGAAGCGCCCTTCGCTGCTCGGAGCCTTAAGTTTCATTCCTTTTCGTCCCTCCGGGTAAAAAACAGTATCCCCGCGACCAGCAACTGCCCGACTCCATACGGGATACCCATGGCCCACGCAGAGAGTGCCCGGCCGTCCCCCAGTGCGATGCAGGTCAGACCCGTCAGCAAGTACCACGCGCCTACGGCGGCCACTGCACGCGGCAGAAAACGGCACGACGAAAACACGCCCAGGCTGAAAATAATTTGCCAGAGGCCGGGAAGCATCCACAAAACCGCGGGAACGCAGCGTACGAGCGCGAGAGTAATCAGCGCACCCGCGCCGACCGACGGCAGGAATTGCTCCACTGCCATGCGGATCATCTCATCCGCCATGCCCGAGTGAATGCGCCGCGTGCGCGCGTACATCTCTATCCCAATCATGGCAGCCGACAGCGCGGCAGCGACAATCCAGATGCTTAGGTATGTCGGCATGTGATTCGCCGGATCTGGCAGCCGCACCGCCTGAGCCTCGGCGGCTGCGAACGCCAGAATGCCCGTACCGGCCAGAGTGGCAGGACCGTAACCACGAAACTCAGTGCTATGTGCCACCTGCCTGCGAATGTTGCTGATGTCGTTCAGCGCTTTGTTAAGAGGATTCATACGGTTTAAGCTTTGCATTGCAAAGTAACTTAACTGGAGGCGCTTGTCAACTGTGCCGGAAGACAGTTCTTGTGGGTGGTGCAAATTTGCCCAGTTTTGGCGAAGCAACCCCTCCGTGCCCGACTTCGTGCCGTTAGATGTTGGGGATTGTCTAAGGAGACATCGAAAGACATTGATTGATCAAGAGCCAGTAAAATCCAACTCTTTTCATGACCTCGCGGAATTGGTCGAAATCCACCGGCTTCTGAATATAACTGTTGACGCCCAGATCGTAGCCTTGGACCAGGTCCCGTTCCTCTTTCGAAGAAGTCATAATCACCACCGGGATATTCTTGGTTCGAATGTCATTCTTGATCTTTTTGAGGACTTCCATCCCGCTCACTTTGGCGCGACGATGCGAAGGGTCCGATGCAGTTGGTTTCTGGTCCGATCGGCAAGGAACGCGTCCACTACGAAGCTCCTGCGGCCGACCGCGTGCGCGACGAAATGAAAAAAATCCTGGAGTGGTTCGTGAAGGACGACTCGACCGACCTCGTGCTCAAGGCCGGCGTCGCGCATTTGTGGTTCGTAACTATTGATCCGTTCGACGACGGCAACGGGCGCATTGCGCGGGCGATTGCGGACATGGTCCTCGCCCGTTCAGAGCGCCAGCCCGCAGTGCTTCTACAGCATGTCGGCGCAAATCCGGCAGGAACGCAAGGCCTATTACGAAATCCTCGAAGCGACGCAGAAGGGCGTACTCGATATCACGCGCTGGCTCGAATGGTTCCTTGACTGCCTCGGCCGTGCCTTTAACCGGGCGGAGACGATCCTCGCAACGATACTCAACAAGTCGCGTTCTTGGGAGAGCCTTGCCGCGGTGGAATTCAACGAGCGGCAGCGCGAGATCGTCAACCGCCTGCTCAACGGGTTCGAGGGCAAGCTGACCTCATCCAAATGGGCCAAGCTCACCAAATGCTCGCAGGACACAGCCCTGCGCGACATCGAGGACCTAATTCGGAAGAAGGTGCTGGTCAAGGATGCCGCCGGGGGGCGCAGCACCTCGTACTCTCTTGCACGGATTAAATGAAGCTGGCCGACAAAGGCCTGCATGGCACCTGCAAGCTCCTGACTGATGACCCTTTTCCCATGCCGATTCCAATTTCCCCGCTGGCTGAACAAGGCCGCATCCTGGATAAGGTCAAGGAATTGACGGGACTCTGCGACCGACTGGGCACGCAGGTCAATACTGCCTAATCTGAAAGCCGGCATCTGCTCGAAGCGATCCTCGATCAAGCTCTCAACGATAATAGAGACGAGCCCGCAATCGCTTTCGCCGACAGCGTTCGAAATAATCGGCGTATTTGCTTGTGAACGGGTTTGCCCAACACAAGTTTCGTGCTCTCTAACGACACCCGGTGATGTCCAATCTTGGTCATGATCCGATATCCCGCACGGGCAATCGCCATGTTGGCGGCCTGGAGTGCTGCGTTGTGAGCCGTGGCGAATCTCCGATCTGCTGAAAGGCCATACGAGGACGGAAACAGTTTGTGAAAGGAGGCCAGAGTGACTTGGACGAGCTTGTTGGCGAGTAAGGCCCAGAAACACAAAACCTCCAAGAAGGAATTAGACAATATGCTTGCCCCTGATCGCCCGCGACCTCGCAGACGCGAGTCTTGTTTAGGAACGCAACCCTGCAAGGATCTCCGGCAGTATCCGGATCTCCACTTGAAGCAACGTCACACTCATATACGCGGCACCTACCCACATCAGCCACCTTCCGCGACGGGGCGAACGAGAGTTAGTTATCACGCCCAAAATCAGAGGGGTCGTCAGAAGAAATCCTCCGCTAGCAGTAATATTGGCAGTCACTGTGACACATATGGTTGCGACGGGCAGCCAACCAATTCAGTCGGCAGTAATCGCGGCGGTTTCGCGTTCGGGCCGGTTGCTCAAAATTCGCTAATGTCCTGAACTTGCGTTGCCCGTAAGACCACCTCCCGGAGGCCGCTCAAAAATCGCCGCCGGCGCCTCCGCCTCCTGTTTGTCCCCCACCAAAGCGCAAGTCCGGACTGCTCGGCTGCGGGGCTGGCGTTATTGACTGGGGCGACAGCTGGCCGAACACAGTCGATCCGACGTTCATCCAGTGTTTGTCTTTTCCGGATAGGCGCGCAGCCGTAAAGCCGTGGCGGATTCCACCGGGGCCACGGGCGAGCCAGCGTCGGATGAAGACCGCAATGCCGGTTAACCATATGCCCAGAAGCATCGGGTCCCACGTATTTCGATGCCAGCCGAGATAAGGTTTATTGCTTATGAGGGTCAGGGTGGCGACGATCGCGCCCACCGCGATGACGAAGCGGTCCTTCTGGCGAACGCCGCGTGCGAGTACGATTGGCGGCAGGCACCAGATCAGCACCCACGTTCCCCAGTAAAACGGCCTTCCGAATTCAGGGGCCCCTGTGCCACCCCACCATTGCGCGGGCAGGTTCAACAAAGAAAGCTGGAGATTCATGACCAAGTAGATGCCGAGCCAGAGCAACGCTTCGACGAGCGAATAATCCTCGTCGAGATAGTCAAAGCGGTGGCGGGTGCGTATCGAGGCTACCACCCCGAGCCCGGTTGCATAGAACACAGCGACAATCAGATGCTGCGCCTCGAGGGACGAGGTCCAGTAGCCTGGGAGAAAGATAAGGAAGATCATCGCCGCGAGAAATGCATAGAAGAACCCAAAGCGGCGCCATATCCGGAGGGAGAAGACGGCGCCGGCGGCCGGAACCAGGAACTGAGTCGGCGAATAAGGCCGGCCGATGAAAAGAGCGCTCTGCATTCCCGCGTAGAGAAAACCAACCGAGCAAACGGCGAGTGCTTCTTCGATACCGTAGCGATAGAGCCGGGCTTGGCAAACGGCGACTTCGGCAGCGGCGTAACAGACCCCAGCAAAGATCAAATAGAAAACGCCGGCGGTTTGCTCCAATGGCCGCGAAAGAAATACCACGAAGAATAGGCCGGCGGCGGCGCCCACGCTGATCAGCGTGAAGAGAAACAAAACCAGCCGTAGGAAAATGTTGGTGGTGCGGAGCTCAGAGACCGTTTCCTTTTCCAGAAGCTGGTACTGCTCCTTCGTAAGAAATCCGTCACCCACCCACTCCGTCAGGAGTTTGCGGGTGCGCAGAGTCTCTTCGCTGGATGCACAGTAGAGTCTCACGCAGGCCTCCCGAAGCGGCGCCCGATCTGGACCAGCACCACCAGCATGGCCACTCCGCTGGCGACGAAATAGCCCCAGATAGCGATATCGTCGGTAACGCCACGGAGGAATAGCGAGCTGACGCCCACGTACACGTAGACCGCGGCGTAAGCAACGAAGGCAAACTGCCGGTGCACAAGACCCCAGGCAAGAGACGCGCCACAGGCAATAAGCAAAGCGAGAAACCATAGGCCGTAGCCCTGCCGAACGAACACTCCCGAGAGCAGTGCCCAAAATAAAACGTTGGCCACGATGTTCAGATAAGTGCCGAAGAAATGCGGTTTCAGACCGACGCGCTGGAGAACTGCTCCTCCGACGCCGACAAGCAAGCAGTAGAGAAGGGCATATTGGCGATATGCGGCGTCCTGATGGGCTGACCAGTGCGAAACGGTGAGCCCAAACCATCCGGCGAGTGAGGACAACCCGAGCGACAGCACGAAGCGATTGTCAAATCGGTAAGCGAGGAAGAAGAATAAGCCGGCCGTCGCCAGGAGATAGAGATCCCATTGTCCAGAAAGCAAGTGGAAACGTTCCTCTATGTAACCGAGTTCTAATGACCAGGTCAGGCTGACGAGGTAAAGCACGTAGTCGAAGACCGGACTCGGTGCAGGCGTTTCGGCGACGGACCAGGAGGGCGCGCGGGAAAAGGCATACCAAAAACAGGCGGCGAGGATGGTGGAGAGTACGGTCAGCACGAGGACGTCACCGAGTTGCCCCGACCAGGTGCTCACGGTCCAGCCAAGTCCGGCAACGAACGCCAGCACGCCAGCGTAGAGAAGAACGTTCAGCTCGAGAAAAAGGGAGAGCGGTTCTCCTCGGGAGAGGCCTGCCAAATGGGCATACTGCTCCGGCGATATCTTGCCCTGATCCTTCCACTGCTCTAATCGAGTGAGGATGGTCATGAACCCTTCGCTCTCCTGACCTGGGGCACCATGTCCATGCTGGCACTGGATCCCGGCGCCACCTGTTCGGCCTTGAGTTTACTCATCGTATATCCCATCAGACTCGCGACGCAGAAAAAACACGGCTCGATGCGCCAGAATCAAAGTCGATCCCGATAGGTCGTTCGGCGACCATTGGGTATCCCCGGAGCCAGCAATCGATTCGAACGGATCTGAAACGAAAACCGAACGTAGTCGAACCCTGTTCGACCACGTTCGGAAGGCATCCGAATCAGCTCAGACGTATCGCTCCGACCTAGGCAGAAGGCTTCTAAGAGCGTTCCATCCTCCCGCAGGTTCTTAAGGTTCTTATGCAATAAAACGCTGTGGGAGATCCGCCGAAGATGAGCAACGTCACCGTCGAACTCCCCAGGGGAAGAATTCTCAATCTCTCAATCACAGCCGGAAAGCTGGTGCTCCACGCTCGTCCATGTCGCCCATGCCGCCGGAACGAAGCATGATCGTGACTATAAGCCCCTCAGCTCTCAACTCAAACGATACAGAAAGGGATGATGCCTTGCCCTGCGGCCGCATTGCAAGGCATGACAATCATGGCGCTTGCTTGGGTAGCCGTCGCCGGCCTTCATTTCGTGCTATGGATGCGGACGCTTATACGACGCTGGCGGCATGGGCTTTCTTGGGCCGTCCGCCGAGCTTGCCGGTAGCGAAGTTGTCCTGTCCCCTCGGCCATTTGATTGGACATCGTACCTTGCGGAGGGGGCCCGTTGCCTCAGCAGATTTCATGGAGGGTATCGAAGTATCGAAGATCTGCCGGTGCAGGAGCGTGAGCGGTAATGCCGCGCTATGTGCTGGACACGGACACTTGTTCCTACATCATGAAACGCTCGAATGATGCGGTTCTGAAGCGCCTGCAGAAGATTCCGGTGAGCGACGTCTGCATCTCCGTAGTCACTGAGTCGGAACTTCTGTTTGGGGTCGAAGTGTCTCCCCGGCGACGGCAGGATGAGTCCGCGCTGAATGCTTTTTTGCGCTACGTCGAAGTTCTCGATTTTCCCGATGCAGCATCTCCGCATTACGCGAAGATTCGCGCCCACTTAAAGATTCTTGGCACGATGATCGGCGCGAACGACCTGTTCATTGCGGCCCACGCCCGTAGTCTTGGCGTGACGCTGGTTACGAAC
>Ga0181522_10001839_pt1 | contig 12459 bp, 9 predicted proteins | sample PEATcosm2014_Bin_27_FD_121103 | JGI IMG/M metagenome (GOLD analysis project Ga0181522, IMG submission 121103) | Peatland microbial communities from MTU Mesocosm Facility, Houghton, MI, USA - PEATcosm2014_Bin05_10_metaG | ecosystem: Environmental > Terrestrial > Soil > Wetlands > Peat | place...
GATCGTGAGGCTCGGAAAGAAGGGCACGATCGGCAGCGTGGAGTATAAGGGCCGCACGCTGCGCAAGGTCATCCGCTCGGAGCCGGACACCGTCGAGGCCCATTGCCATATCGCGAACGTTGTCGCGATCGCACAGGCCTATCCCTCGTTCGGCGATGTCATCAAAAACGTCGGGATCGCTACCGCGCGGGAAATGTTCTGGATGGAGATCCCCTCCTCCGATGACATTCAAGGCCTCATCGGCATCGACGAAGAGGTCTTCTCTAAGCACCCGCACGGTTCCATAGGGCACCGGCTCGTGGTCATCGAGAACGGACTCCCGCCGCACGTGATCCATTACGGCCTGAAGCCTTCGACCGAATGGACGCTGCTCACGCTGATCGGCAAAAAGCAGTATACCTCCGACGTGAGGATGGATTATGACTTCATGTACATCCACCCGCTCGTCCTCTTGGAAACCAACCGCTGCACGCTCTTCTATACGGCTCCTTCGTGTACCATGCAACCGGTGAACGAGGCCGTCGAAACGATCAATGCGGGCGCCATGGCGTTCGCCTATGACGCCGGCTACGTCGAATAAAAGTGTGGCCGTGATGCCGCCGCCGGCAAGAAATCGGAAGCCCGTCGAAACTGACGGGCTATTTTTTTTCAGAAAGCTTGGCGAACAGCTGCATGCCGAGGATCGCGCCGATCGGCGGACCGAACAAGTATGCGAGCGAGAGCGAACCGATGCCGAGCGCGACGGCGGGATTGAGGATGCCGTTCGAAAGGAACGACGCGAACGAAATGCCGAGGAAGAGCGATCCGCCCACGACGAGGCCGCTCGCAGCTGCGGGAATTTTGTCCGTCGTCGCGACGGCCGCAACGCCAAAGGCGAAGAAGAACGCGCCCACCATTTCGCCGAAGAACACCGGCCAGGTGCTCGAAACATAGAGCGGCACCGCCGGCGCGAACGCGCCTTTCAGGATCAGCGCGATGAACGCGCCGATGAACTGGAAGACGATGTAGAAAACCGCTTCCTTGCCGCCGATCTTTTTGAGCGACCAGAGGCCAACCGTGATCGCTGGGTTGATGTGCGCGCCTGAGATGCTCCCCACCGCGTAGACGACCAAGCCGAGCGCGAGGCCCGCCATGAGCGGCGTCGAAAGCGCCGTGTGCCCGGTGAGCGACAGCGCGACCGCGAACGTCAGCACGAACGTCCCCACCATCTCCGCGAGGTATTTTTTCATCATATATTTATTATACCATAACGCAGCGCCACGCCTTCCCTATTCTATTCGCAGACCGTCTCGATGAGCCGCGCGGTGACCTGATAGGGATCGAGGTTCGCGGCGGGGCGGCGATCCTCCAGGTAGCCGGACTTGTTATTCGCCGTGGCCATCGGGATGCGAATGGACGCGCCACGGTCGCTCACGCCGTAGCGAAACTCGTTGATGCTGCAGGTCTCGTGCTTGCCGGTCAAGCGCTTCTCGTTGCCGGCACCATAGACGGCGATGTGTTCTTTGTGCTTTTTGCCCAACTTTTCGCACGCCTTCATGACGGCTTTCACGCCGCCGGGTTTGCGCATCGCGGCGGTGCTGAAGTTCACGTGGCCGCCGGCGCCATTCCAATCCCCCGCCACCGGCTTCGGCGAGAACGAGATCGTGATCCCGAAGTCTTCGCTTAAGCGGTGGAGCAGCCATCGCGCGAACCATATTTCGTCGGACACGGCGAGCGGGCCAAGGGCGCCGATCTGGAATTCCCACTGGCCCGGCATCACCTCGGCGTTGATCCCCGAGACGGCGAGGCCCGCATTGAGGCACGCTTTAAGATGCGCTTCAACGAGTTCGCGGCCGAAGCTGTACGCCGTTCCCACGCCACAGTAGTACGGCCCTTGCGGCGCAGGATATCCGCCCTTTTTGGGAAATCCGAGCGGGCGCTCGCCGTCAAACATCGTATATTCCTGTTCGATGCCGAACCACGGATCGCTCGCGGCGTATTTCTTTTCGATCGCGCGGAGCTTTGCGCGCGTGTTCGAGACGTGCACCGTGCCGTCGGCGTTATACACCTCGCACATCACGAGCACGTGCGGCGCGCCGCGGATGGGATCGGGAACGAACGCGACCGGCTTCAAAATGCAGTCACTGAACTTTCCTTCGGCCTGCATGGTGCTCGATCCGTCAAAGCCCCACTCGGGCAGCTCGGAGACGCGCGCGATCGCCTTCCCGGGCGAAAGGATCTTCGTCTTGGAGCGCAACTCCGCGGTGGGCCGCTGGCCGTCCAGCCATATATATTCCGCCATTATTTTTTTCATGGGCTTTTGGTTTTTATAATACCATAGCCCAGGGAAAGACCCCGGGCGGGGGCTTTTCTTACTTATTCACAGTGCTTGTGTCGAACGAGCGCGCCGTAGAACTCGTTCATACCCATACATCCAAGCCCGATCCCCGAAAGCTTCAATTTTTGCCGAGGGTGAAGTGTTTCATGGTTATTACTAAAATGGGAAGGAGAAAAAAATAGCGAGGAAGCTTTTAAACTATTCTTCTTTTTTAAGAAATTTCTGATCAGATTCAATCATAGGCTCCCTTAAAAGGAGTACTTGATTCTCGATCTGATACTCCTTTGGGGAGATAATTTCCAAATTACCTAGATCCAACATTTTATGATGGTTAGGACAAAGCACCATCATATTTGCCGGTGCATCCACGCCAGCTTTTTTGGTTGCGATCGGTTTAATGTGGGCGACTTCGGAATAGAAATTCCCGTTTGCCTGCTTGAAGGTAAAACCGCAGATTTGGCACTCATTTTTATATTTCTCCTTCATCTTCCGAACTATGGAAATATTACGCTTAATGGCTTTGATTCTCTTTTCAATTTCTTCTGGTGCAGCACTGCTTTTTCGTTGCTGCCATTCCGCAAGAAGAAGATCAAGATTTTTATCTCGCGTTATTGCGTCTATATCTACAGTTTCCTTATCATTTAGAACTTCTTTTTCAGAAACTTCGTCTAATATAGCTACGTCTTTTGAATTCAAACCTGAAGAATATGCATCAAAAAATGCGACAAGGCTTCCATATGTATTCAACAGGTTTCTCATGCCTTCTTCATTGATGGGCATGAAACCTTGCACTACCATTTTTTCTTTATAGCCACCCAAGGCGCGGACGGCGCTCAATGGAATGGAAATGGGCCTTATTTCATCAAGGAAAAATATAAATCCCCATGTATATTCTTTTTGAGGAACATTTCCCCAAAGTTCGCGACCAATCTCATCGCTCTGCTTTTTGAGGATGCATTTCCCAACATATACAAATTCTCCTTTCGCGTAGAAGGCAACTAAATCCCCTATTTGCATTTTATTCCAAGAATCTTTCTTTCCTGGTTGATTACCCCAAATATAAAGTTTCCGTCGAGGATAAAGAACCTGCTTTTCTTCTGCAGTCAGATATTGTTCGATCTTTTCAATAGGATATGCACGGGGTAAAAGAGTTGCGCCGCAAACGAAATATGTTCCACTAAATAGCAATCCGAATCCCGGCTATTCGCAAACACGGCAACCCCCTACCCCTACACCTCCATCGCAAACCACAGCCGTAAATCCGGAAGAGCTAAAGATGGCTTATTACCATCTGGCGCATAAATATCATCCTGATATGGCACGCACACCGGAGGAACAAAAAAGCAATGAGGAAATGATGAGGAAAATAAATCACGCTTATCAAACTAAAAACTTGCAAGCACTCAAAGCATTTTTGGACTGACGACACGCGCCCATCCCAAACCCGTCAAGGGGCTCGTTGAGAATATTTTAATCAAAAAGCTGGAATGAGGCTTATAAGCGTTTTCGCGTACGAAATCAGCAATCATCGGAATAGATTGCCAATCGCAGAGTACTGCCACATCATAAATACACATCCTTGACGAGTCCTTATCCACACTGACACGATTCGTAGGCATAAGTGGGTGTAAAATAAACCCAATTCAAGGGCAATCAAAAAGGCCCCCGCCTGGACAGCAAAAGGCCTCCTTGAAGAATCAAACTAAGTGGGACCCGTCATTCCAAAAGGTCGGACGATGCCCCCACAACCCCTTCGGGTTACTTCCATAGTAACATAGTACCCGCAGGGGTGGCTGTGAACAACTCAGGATGGCTATCATTTACCCATTCCACTCTGTGAATGAACCGGGGAAACCGGCTTCGCGGCGTGTTTACCACAACAACAGTGCCTGCCCAGCGGGCCGTGACATCCCCTCGTGGGAGAAACGGCAAGGCACTGGCGGTTATCGCCTGTGCGACGATTGCGCCAGGCTGATCCGCTAGGAAACAAATTTCCTCAATCCCGAGGGTTGCTGATAAAGTAACCCTCGGGAAGTGGTGAAGGAGTTCTAATCACAAAAATGACTTTACGGAAAATTCATCCGCCTCGACCACCCAAGCCGCCAGATAGATTACAGAACCCACGAACTCTTCGCCCCCTTGGCGCCAAAGAATGGGTACGTGCTCACTGGCGTTGGGAATATAACCTTCGGAGGTGGGAATGTGTTATCGGCCACTGGAGAAAATAATGTCCAAAATAAAGAGCCTCATGAGGGGCTCTTTATTTTTAATTAAGTCGCATTATCATAAGCACCTTGCACGCTCATACCACCTCACAGTCAAAAACCCGCTTTTTCAAACGGGTTTTTGTACTGCAGGGCAGACTGTAAACCGGATTCTGCTTCCTTACCCCATCCCCTCCCTCAGCTTGCAGTATTCGCAATCCGCCTGCTTGCAGCCTTTGTTCCAGAACGCGAGGCCTCGGATCTCCCCGGCAACGTCCAGGACCAGCTTTTCGAGCACCGCCACTTCGCCCGGCGTGATGTCGAAGGCCTCGCGATGCGATTTGCCGCGCTCATCGGGCTCGACGAAAAGGATCACTCCTTCCGTCATGTCGTACTTCCCCTGTTTTCCGAGAAGAAGTTTATAAAACACGAGTTGACGTTTATGGTTACCGTCTGCGTCTTTGGTCTTGCCTTCGATTTCATTGCGGGACTTTACGCGGCCAGTTTTGTAGTCGGAGACTTTTGCCGACGTCCCGTTTTGTAAAATCTCCACACGGTCGAGCTTGCCGTTCACGGGAACATCACCAACCGCGACGCCGTCGATGCGGAGTTCGTTCATCGCCATTGCCGTTCCACTTTGAGCGGCGGCGCCCTTCGCATGCGATGCAACCCATTCGCCGTGATACTCGTCGTAGAACGCGGGCAGGACCTTGCGGCCCTTCGCAAGCGTCTCTTCGTACTCGTGTTCGGGGATCGATGCGCGCGCCATCGCCTCTTCGAAGCGGCGCACGAGATATTCCTTGCCGAGGTCGCTGCCTTTGTCGAATTCGTCAAAATACGATTTGAGCGCCGCGTGGATCGCCGTGCCGAACGCGCTGTATTTGTTCTCGGCCTCGGGGATGCGAAGGAGGTTCACGTAGAAATAATGCCAGGGGCACTCCAGATAATTGTTGAGTGCGGTGACGGAGATACCCTGCTCGTTGAAGAGCGCATTCAGGAACTCCTTGTCCATGAGCTCGGGCTTTTTCTCTGCCGGGGCGCCGTTCTTGCCGCCTTCTTTTGACGACTGCTGCCCAAACTCCACCTCCGCGCGGCGCTCGTCGAACTCTTTTTCGTACGGTTCCGTGTCGAGCGGTGTTAAAATTTCCGGCTTCATCTCGCTCACGAATTGCGTCGGCAGGCGCTCCTTTCCCTCGCGATCGGTTTTTGCCATCGTGAGGAAGAGTTCCTTGCGCGCACGGGTGAGGGCTACGTAGAAAACGTTGCGCTCGTCGGCGTCATCCTTTACATCATTTGCATCCTCGCTCTCGTCGTTGTTGCTGTCTATTCCCACTTCTGCTTCTGCATCCTTCACCATCCTATAGATTCCCTTCGGCAACGTGAGCGATTCGCGATGGAAGCGCGAGCCCCACGTGCGATCCGTCGCGTTCATAATGAAGACATAATCGAACTCGCGGCCCTTCGACTTGTGCGCCGTCATAAGCCGCACGCGGCCCGCGCGAACCGTGCTGTCTTTCGCCTTCACGGCGACGCCGTGCTCTTCCATGAGGTCCAGGTAGGCGAAGAAATCGTGCAGCGTGTAACGGCGGTCGCGTTCCGTGAATGATTTGAGGAGATCGAAGAGCGCGTGGAGCTTCGCCAATTTTTCACTGCCGGAGGGATGGCGCAAAATGGCCGCGAGGTATCCCGAATCGCGCACGATCTTTTCGAAGGCCTCCACCGCGCCATCGTTCTCGGCGGCGCGCTTCCATTCTTGCAAGTTATGCGCGAAGGTTGTTGCGGCGGTTACGGATTCTTTTGATACGACGCCGGCTTCTTTTTGGAGCTCGGCGGATGCGAGGACGTCGTAGATGGTCACCTTACGGCCCTCGGGATCGCTGTATGCTTTTCGCCGCATCCGTCCCGCGAATGCCATGATCCGGTACGCGTCCATCGGTGCCACGCCCAGGAAGTCCGCGTGGAGCGCCTCCGCGAGCCAGATGTCGTTGCCGAAGTGCTGCACCGCGCGGAGCACCCGCACGAGCTTGCGGATCTCGGGGTCGCCGAGGACGTCCTGGTCGGACTCTATATTGAACGGCACGTGCAGGCGCTCGAGCATCCGCGCCAAGGGCGCCGCTTCTTTGTTGTCGCGATAAAGGACCGCAACTTCTTCGGGGGCCGTTGATGTTTTCTTTATAATTTCTTGAATCTTTTGTGCTATAAAAAAATGCTCGACGTCGGGCGTGCTGAGCACCGCGAAATTGGCCCCACCTCCTGGAAGTTCCTTGTGGCCACTTTCAGAGACGAGCTCTTTTTCCCGCGGCGATACGGCCTGCGCCGCGTTCAAGATGGCCTGCGTCGAGCGATAGTTGGAACGGAGCGTGATGAGCTTCACATTTTTGTAACGCGTGCGGAAATAATGGAAGTTCTCGAGCGACGCGCCCTGGAACCGGAAGATTGCCTGCTTTTCGTCGCCCACGACGAAGAGGTTCGGCCCTGTGTTTCGCGGGGCGTACTGCGCCCCGCCCTCATCAACCAGAAGTTCGACGATCTTATTTTGCGCATCGTTCGTGTCCTGATGTTCGTCCACGAGGAAATAATCGTACGCGGACTGCAGCGCACGGCGAAGGTCGCCGTCGTTCTCGAGCGCGAGCGCGGTGAACATGATCATGTCCGCGTAATCGTACTGCTTCGCTTTCCGAAGTTCGCTTTGGTACGCCTCGTACACGCGCACCAGTTCAAGATTTTTTTCGATCTTCTTCGCGCCGGAGTCGTACTTCCCTTTCATCTTGCCTTCGTACTTGCCGGAGGTGTGTACGAGATCGGGATTCGCGTAAAACCGCGCGCGGTCGTCCTCCGCGATCTTCGCGAACATCTCGGGCGAGACGCTCTGCTGTTTCAGTTCCGTGAGCGCGCGGATGATGTCGCGCAAATAAAAGTACGGATCGCCGAACGGACGCAGCTTCGCCAATTTGAGCGTTGCCGTGTTCAAGAGCCGCCGCACGATGTCCACCTGGTCGATCTCCGTGATCGGCGACGCGCCCACGATCTCCGGAAAATGGTCGGGGTAGTCCTGGATGATCCGGTTCGCGAATCCGTGGAACGTCGAGATCTCAACGCGGTACGCATCCTGGCCGACAAGCTCGGCGAGCTTGCGGCGCATCTCGATTGCGCCGGATTCCGTGAAGGTGAGCGCGAGAATGCGCTCGGGCTTCGTTTTCGTACTCCCTAAAATGTTCGCGATCCGGAGCGTGAGCACCGTCGTTTTTCCCGTGCCCGGTCCCGCGATCACCATCACCGGGCCCTCGAGCGCGTCAACGGCCTCGCGTTGCTCGGGATTGAGGTCTTTATAGCGATGGTCAAATTCAGTCGCTTCGGACGCCTTTTGTTTGGCGGAGGCTTTTGCCATTGCCCCTATTTTAGCACACAACGTTTTCCTGGACACCGAGCGGTAAATTTTGTATATAATAGTCAGCTTCACAGGAGCCGGGACCATGAGTGATATGCGCCAGATGAGGGCAATGCCCCACGTCATCGAGATGATGGGCCGCCGCCGAAAAACCCTCGAGGTGAGGGTCGAATATCCGGGCTACGCGCGGATACGCGCCGGCGACCACATCAGATTCTTCTCGTCGGTAAAGAACGCGGTGGTGGTGAAGGTGCTCGAAGTCCGACGCTATGCCACTATTGCGGGAGTCTTTGCATGCGAACCCTGGGAGAAGATCGCTCCCGATTTTTCTTCTAAGGATGCCGCATACGCTATCCTGAGAAAAATTTATCCGCCGGAAAAGGAAAAGTTAGGAATGATGGTCTTTGAGATCGAGCCCGTTTCGGAAGTTGAATCGATAGGCGCCCAAGCGCAACATGCTTGAGCGCTTTTTTTTATTCTTTGGATTTACTCCCCCGCATTATAGAGCGCCTGGATCTCCGCGGCGCTGAGCGCACGTTCGTAGATGCGGACGTTGTTCAGCTGGCCCTGGAGCGAACCGTCCATTGAGTAATTCGGATCGTAGCCGATGTAGAACGGGAAGGCGGCGTTCACCCCCGATCTTGTTGCAGTGCCGCCCGTGATGAGCGTGCCGTTCAAATAATAGGAATAGTTCGTGCCGTTCTTCACAATCACGACCTGCTCCCACTGGTTTTTTGGCAACGCCTCCCCGATGATGCCGCCGCTCACCTCCCATGAGCTTGGCGTAAGCTTCATCCATGAAGAGCCAAAGCGGTTGCCTATAATGACGACGGTGCCGCCGGAGTTCATATTCATCCATGCGGTCCACGTGAAAATGTTCGAGTCGCTTACGACGTTCGAATACGTGGTGGAGACGAAATCGGTGTTCGAGCTCGTTAAGCTGACGCATGCCGCGAGCTTGCACCCGGTCGTCGTCCAGAACGCCGTCGGCGTCGTGTTCGCATAGAGCGTGCCGTTATGGCCGAAGCCGGAGTCGTCGTATGCCGTCGTGCCGCTGCCGTCGTTGAGCGGCCACCACGCGATCATGCCGCCCGTGAACGGCGCGAGCGACGGATTCGTGCCGGCCGTGTAGGTGAGCGGGTCGCCGCCGCCGGACGCCGGCTCGCTCGAAAGATATTTTTGCGATTCCATGTGCGCGGTGAATTGATATTTGCCGCCGCCCGTCGTGTAGGTGTAATAGAGCCATGAGGATGAGTTGTTCGTCGCGTCCACGGGCAATGAACCGAAGGGCGATCCGCTCGAAATATTTTGGAAATTGACCGGGATCCATCCGGTCGTGTTCGTGTTGCGCGATGATGTGCTCGTGCTGCATGCGTAGGTGTCGCCCGACGGAAGCGCGGGAAGTCCGAGGTCGCCGCATGTGCTCGAACTATCCGCCATGGAAACGTAGACGAACGTGCTCGTGCCGAGCGAATAATTTGCGGCGCCCGACTGGTCGGTGCTGTATAAATTGACGGCGCTTTGGAGCGTCGCCATGTCGCTCACGCGATTCGCGTCGCGTGATTGCGCCAGGAGCTGCGCGGGGTTGAGAGTGAGAACGACGACGACCGCAAGGATCGCGATGATCGCGATCACGACCAAGAGCTCTATCAATGTGAAACCCTTAGAGGCACGCATTGTACGCCGTCACTTCGTCGTTGTACTGGCCGACTTCGGTTTTTGTCTGCGCCGCGAGCGTGTTGTATTGCGAGACGAGCGCATTGTACTCCGCGACTTTCTGGTTGTACGCGTCGCCGGACTGCGGTTGCATCGCGTCGATCGACGCTTTCGTCTCTTCGAGCTCCGTCGTCATGTCGGCCAACGCAGTCTCCGCATCGTTGATCGCCTGCGAGAGCACGGGGTCGGGCGCGGCAGGGCACGCGGACGTCGGCTTTCCGAATATCTGCACGGCGATCCACACGGTCTGGCCCTGGTACGAACCCTCACGCACCGCGACGCCGATCTCCGTGTAATGCGTATTTAAAATATTCGCGCGATGCCCCGGCGAGTTCATCCACGCATTGACGAGGCCCTGGTCGCCCGCGAACGTCCCTTCGGCAAGATTCTCCCCTATCGCAAGATAATCGTAACCGACGCTCGCGGCGACGGTCGTCGCGCTCTCGCCGGACGGCGACACGTGCGCGAAATATTGCTTTTGGAACATGTCGTCGAGGCGCAGCATGGCGACGTCGTCGAGCGTCTGGCTTTCGTTGAGCGCCGGCAATCCGCCATTCGCGGCGCGCGCGGCGTTCGTGTCGGCGATCACGCCTGCCGCGTCGAGCGTCGTCTGCTTCACGGGAATCGCCGCGACCGATGCCTTCGTCGACGTCACGCCGGGCGCCGGGAAGGATGAAATGTTCTGCTGCACCGCGCTCGTGACCTGGCGCTCGAACGATGCGACCTGTTCGAGCGGCGCCGACGAATGTGTTTCGAAATACCAAAAGACCGCGCCCGCCGCAGCGATGCCTGCAAAGATGATCATCAGGTTCCGCCGCGCCTGGTGCTTGCGCTGGACGGCGGCCTGCCGGTTCGCGACGACGACGATGTTCTGGTCCGGCACCGGGGAACGGTGCGATGCTGGCGGAGGGGTGGGAGGAGGCGCGGGGTCAGGGCTCGGCGGATGATGAGGGGACATATTTAAAGGATAAATCTCAAATCACAAATCACAAATAGCAAAATTCCAAATAAATCCTAAATTCCAAATCCTAAATCGTAAACCCTTGTGATTTTGCTATTTGTTATTTGGAATTTAGTTCCGAAGGTACCTCTGCACCGCCCAGTAGCTCGAGAAGACGCCGATCACGACGGCGAAGAGCAGCTGGTAGAGCAGAATCTGCGCGATATGCGTGATGAAGTAGTGGAAAATGTCGACGCCGACGCCCGCCGCGTTCATGTAGGGCGCGATGAGATAGAATGCGGGCCCGGCGATCAGGAGCGATAGCACGGCCGCGAGCGCGCCCCACATCACCCCTTCCACGATGTACGGCCCGCGCACCAGGCTGTTCGACGCGCCGACGAGGCGCATGATGCCTATCTCCTCGCGGTTCGAGTAAATGGCGAGGCGGATCGTGTTGAACACGACGAGTCCCGCGATGATGGCGAGGAAGATGATCACCGCCCAGCCGCCGACGTTCACGTCGCGCACGATCGTCGCGAGACGGTCGATCACCGCCTGGTTCTGCTGGTAGCTCGTCGAATCGATGTACTGCGAGAGGTCGGGCGAACTGAGGTACTGCGCGATCGCGCCGTACTGGCTCGGATCTTTCGCTTTGATGTTGAGCGACGCTTCGAACGGATTCGTCTGGAGATCGTTCAACGCCTGGCTGATCTCCTGGTCGTTCGAGTGCTGCTCCTGGAACGTCTGCTGCGCCTGCTCCTGCGAGATGTAATCCACGCTCGACACCTGCGAAAGCTGCTGGAGCGATTGCTGGATGCTCAAAATTTCATCTTCCGACGTCGTCGTTTTAAAATAGACCGCGATATCGATCTCGTTCTGGAGCGCGCCGGCCGCCGCGTGCGCCGTCACGCCGAACATGATGAGCCCGACGAACACGATCGCCGAGAGCGTCATGATGGCGACGGTCGCCGTCGAGAGCCATCCGTTCCGCCAAAAATTATTTGCCCCGAAGTGGAAAATGCGCGAAATAATTGTGAACATTGGAAATCAGATTAAAATATATTTGCCTTTCTTTTCATCTCTAATTATACGTCCTTTATCCAAAGTGATAACGCGGCGGTCGAGCGAGTTGATCACTTCCCTGTCGTGGGTCGCGAGGAGCACCGTCGTGCCGAGCTGGTTGATCTTTTCAAGAAGCTTGATGATCTCAAACGTATGGAACGGATCAAGGTTGCCGGTCGGCTCGTCCGCGATCACGACTTCGGGCCGGTGGATCATCGCGCGCGCGATCGCGACGCGCTGGCGCTCGCCGCCGGAGAGCTCGTTCGGAAAATTTTTCATTTTGTCGCCGAGGCCCACCATGTCGAGCACCTGCGGCACGAGGTCCGCGATCTCGCGCTGCGGCCTGCCGGCGACCTCGAGCGCGAACGCGACGTTTTCGTACGCCGTCTTTGCGGGCAGGAGCCGGAAATCCTGGAACACGACGCCGATGTGGCGCCGGAATGCGGGAAGTTCGTTGTCGCGCAATTTATTTACCTCGTATTGGCCAAAAAAGATCCGGCCCTTCGACGGCCGTTCCTCTCCGATGAGGAGTTTAATAATAGTGGACTTGCCCGCGCCCGAGCGGCCCGCGAGCGAAACGAATTCACCTTGATCAATTTGAAAGCTTACATCCTCGAGCGCAACGCCGCGATCGGTGTAATGCTTCGATACTCCTTGGAATACAATCACTAAGAAATAATACCACATCCGACCTCTCGTTGCATCCTTTCGGGGAAGGTGTCGCGCGTTACTACGCGCGCACCTAAGGTCTCGGCGCCTTCGCGCCTGCGACATTCCCCTCAAGAATGCGACGAGAGGTCCGTCTGTGGATAATTTTCCTTTTGTAATTTTA
>Ga0181522_10001840_pt1 | contig 12456 bp, 11 predicted proteins | sample PEATcosm2014_Bin_27_FD_121103 | JGI IMG/M metagenome (GOLD analysis project Ga0181522, IMG submission 121103) | Peatland microbial communities from MTU Mesocosm Facility, Houghton, MI, USA - PEATcosm2014_Bin05_10_metaG | ecosystem: Environmental > Terrestrial > Soil > Wetlands > Peat | place...
ACTACGATGTCGCAGCCGGCGGCGCGCATGCGGTCTCCGCCGGCGCCAAAGAAAGAGACGCGGCCGGGGACGCGAGCGCGCAGAGCTTCAATCAGCTCGCCTCCATACATGTCGCCCGAAGCCTCGCCGGCGGAGATGAGAATCTGCACGCTGCAATTGTAAGGGAGTGCGTGCTCCGCGCGATTGCGCGTTACGCACTGAATTCTTTTTTAACCACAGAGGTCACGGAGGGCATGGAGAAACCCTCGAGCTGTAAAAGCGTGATCTTGATTGCAACCGCTGTTGTTGTTGTTCAACTTCCGCGCGTATGCTCACGATGTCACGGATTGCGAGACTGGACCGAATGAAGAAAAACGTCTGGAGAGCGGTGATCGAGATCGCATTCATCGTTTTCCTGTTTTATGCGAATCTCCTGATGGGCGAATTCGAGCGATCGGGCGTGGCCCAGCGGCGGGGCGTTGTTTGGGCGATCCATGATGTATTTACGGTCGCCAACCTTGAGATTGCGCTGGTCGCAGCATTTATCGGCTACGGGCTGTTTGAATTTCTGCGAAACAAATTCTAGGCGCGGAGCGACCCAATACTAGATCGAGCTAGTTGCTAGCGCTCACGGGCGATTGCGGCGAGCGCGAATTAAGCGGCATGGCTTCCTGATCTTTATATTGGAGCTGATACAGCTTGTAATAAATCCCACGCCGCGCGAGGAGTTCCTGGTGCGTGCCCATCTCGCGCACCTGACCCTTGTGCATCACAATGATCTGATCGGCGCGCTGAATGGTGGAGAGGCGATGGGCGATCACGAGCGAAGTGCGGCCTTCGACCATGCGGTTGAGCGCATCGCGGACGCGAAACTCGGTTTCGGTGTCGACGCTGGACGTCGCTTCATCGAGAATCAAAATCTTCGGATCGTGCGCCAGCGCGCGCGCGAACGAAATGAGCTGCTTCTGTCCGGTGGAGAGGGTTGAGCCGCGCTCGCGTACTTCTTCGTGAAACCCGCCGGGGAGAGTGCGAATGAAATCGGCAAGGTTTACGTCTTCGGCGGCCTGCTCCACGTCAGCATCCTGAATACGCGTGGTTCCGAGGCGAATGTTGCCCGCGACCGTGCCGGTGAAGAGAAAAGGATCTTGCAGCACGACGCCGATGCGGCCACGCAGTTCGTCGAGATTCATCTCGCGAATGTCAACGCCATCGATGCGGATTGCCCCCCGCTGCACGTCGTAGAAGCGCATGAGCAGCGAGATGAGAGTGGTTTTGCCCGCGCCGGTGTGGCCGACCACGGCGACGGTCTGGCCGGGCTCGAGGGTAAAAGTCACGTCGCGGAGCACCCAGTCGGGATCTTTTGCGGGCGCAGGAGATGCCGGGCTTTGCCCAGCCCCGGCGGTGGTTGTGGTAGTCACCGCAGTTGCAGTTCCTGGCGCAGTCCCGCCGGCGGTTCCCGGAGTGTTGTAGGCGAACCATACGTGATCGAACTCTATGCGACCGGGGCCCGTCGCCTTTTTCGTGATGGCCGGCGATGTGATCTCAACTTTCGTATCCAGCAGCTTGAAGACGCGCTCTCCGGCGGCCATCGCGCCTTGCAGAATGTTGTATTTCTCGCTCAAATCCTGAATGGGACGGAAGAAACGCTGGGCATATTGCATGAAGGCGACCAGCACGCCGATGGTCATGGCGGTCTGCGTCACGCGCAGCGTAAAAAGCGTTTTGAAGGAGAAGCCGAGGCTCACGGTCGAGACGTTGAGTTGGCGGAGAATGCCGTTCCCGCCAAACCAGATGATGCTGGCCACGGCGATCGATGAGAGAACCTCGACGACCGGATAATAGATCGCATAGGCGAGGATGGCGTCTTTGTAGGCCTCCATGTGCGAGGCGTTAATGTCTGAAAACTGCTGGTAGGCGCGCTGTTCGCGGTTGAAGAGCTGGAGAACGAGCATGCCCGAGATGGCTTCCTGCAAAAATGAATTGATGCGCGCGATGGCGGTGCGGATGCGGCGATAGGAGTCGCGCACCTTGTCGCGAAAAACTTTGGTCGCGTAAACGATCAGCGGAAGCACGAGGAAGGTCAGCAGGGCGAGCTTCCAGTTCATGTCCAGCATGATGGCGAGGATGAAGCTCAGCACGAACACGTCTTCGAAAATCGAGACCACGCCTGCCGTGAACATTTCGTTGAGCGCGTCGACATCGGTAGTGACGCGGGTCACGAGGCGGCCGACCGGGTTCTTGTCGAAGAAGCCGATGTGCATATGCTGGAGGTGGCGGAAGATCTGGCTCCGCAGATCGAACATCACCTTTTGGCCGGTCCACTGCATGAGGTAGGTCTGGAGGAACTCCAGCGCAAAAGTAAAAACCAGCAAGCCGACATAGAGTTCGCCAATCTGGCCAATTCCTTTGAGCGGGGAATTGCTCAGGTGATCGCCGAGCCAGGAGTGGGTGTGCTCGGATTTCGCCAGATATTTGTCGATGGCGACCTTGGTGAGAAATGGCCCAAGCACGTCGGCGATCGACTTCAGGATGATGGCCGCGAGGGCCACCGCGACATGCCATTTATAAGGGCGCAGGTAGCCGAGAAGGCGCCGCATCAGGCGGCCGTCATACGCTTTACCTACGATTTCGTCTTCCTGATTGGACGCCATTTATGGTTGGACGGGAGCGGCCGCTCCCCGGCCGGGAGCTCTCGCGCCGAAGCTAAAGATTACCCTAAATAGATGGCATAACGTCGCGAAGGATGGAAAAGGTTTGCAGCATGGGGGCGGCTTTCCTGCTGCCATTTGTTGCACTTGCGGCATTGTTTTGGCATTTGGAGTGCAGAGTCATGAGAGTGCCGCATCGCAGGTTGGCACGGCGGCCATGATTATGTAATTGCAGTTACCGTTGCAAGTGCGGTATTTTGCTACGTCTTTCGGATGTTCGTCGTCCCGTGGCAGGAGGCTTCATGATTGCGAGCAATTCGATTGCGAACCTTGCGACTGCGAACAGTTTCACAACCCAGACCAGCCAGAAGGAAAAGGCTACGCCCGCGCCGCACGATCGCTGCGGCTGGTTCCAGCCCTCAGCCTTAAGACGCGCCAACGCGACCGCGGTCAATGCCTCGGCGTGGCGGCTGGTGCTGCTGGGCGCGCCGGGAGTTGGCAAGGGCACGCAAGCCGATCTCCTGAACCGGCGGCTGGAGACATGCCATCTTTCGACTGGCGACCTTTTTCGCGCGGCGTCGAAACAGAAAGACGTGGAGCCGAGTCCCGCCATGCGGGTTGCCCTGGAGTACATGCGCCGCGGCGATCTCGTTCCCGACAGCACGGTGTGGGAGATGGTGCGCGAGCGCACGGAGTGCCTGCGCTGCTCGGCGGGATTTGTTCTGGATGGTTTTCCGCGCACGCTCTGCCAAGCCGAATCGCTCAAACAGCTCATGGAGAGCGAGAGGATTCCGCTCAATGCGGTGGTCAACTATGAGCTCCCGCTGGCCGACATCGTGGCGCGCCTGAGCGGCCGCCGCACCTGCGAGAAATGCAAGACTGTCTATCATGTGACCGGCAATCCGCCGAAAGTCGATGGCATGTGCGACCGCTGCCAGGGCAATCTCTTTCAGCGCGAGGATGATCGCCCCGAGTCGATCACCGTGCGCATGGCAACCTACGAGCGCAGCACGGCGCCGCTTATCGAGTTCTACAAAGGCCTGGGCCTGCTGGTTTCAGTTGCCGCGGTTGGATCGCCCGATGAAATTTGCGCGCGGACTATTCAGGCGCTTGGGGCGAGAGTCAAAAACGAGAGCGCGGGCGCGCGACCGGCTTTCTGACTGACAAATCTTAGTGTTTTTGCGCGGTCCCGCCCGCCTTCGGCGGCGTGCAATCGTTTTCCTTCTCGCAGAGCGGACACACCACTTTGGAGTTCTGCGCCTGCATCTGGTGAAGGAATACAGAAAATGTGCGCCCGCAATAGTTGCACAGCGCTTCAATCGAGTCGTCGGCAGGATTTATCTGTTCGTGTGGCATCCCGATTATTTTAAGCCAACAGCTGCCGCTGCGGCGTGCGCGCCGCGAATACAATAACCATAACGTGCCCCTCGGCCTTTATCTTTCCGTCCCGTTCTGCCGGACCAAGTGCAGTTACTGCAACTTCGCTTCCGACGTCTTCTCGAAGTCTGCTTACGAAAACTATGTGGCGCGTGTGATCGAGGACATCGCCAACGCGCGTGCCGCGGCGGTCGAGGCGGGAGGCGAATTCGACGAGCGCGTCGATTCGATTTATCTCGGTGGAGGAACACCGTCGATTCTCGAAGAGGCGCAACTGCTGCGCATCTTCGGCGCACTGCACGATCAGTTTGTTATCGCCGCTGATGCCGAGATCACCGTCGAGTGCGCGCCGGGCACGTTGACGAATTCGCTGATCGAAACCCTGCTGCGCGCGGGCGTGAACCGTGTGAGCCTGGGCGTGCAGTCATTTGACGATCGCGAGGCGCAGTCAGTTGGGCGATTGCATAAGCGCTCCACGGTGATCGAGGAAATCGCGCGCTTGCGCCAAAGTGGGCTGCACAACATCAACGTCGATCTGATCGCAGGATTGCCTTATCAGACGGGTGAGAGCTGGCGCGATTCTCTGAGCGAGCTCATCGCGCTGGGCGTTCCACATGCGAGCGTTTACATGCTGGAAGTGGATGAGGACTCGCGGCTGGGCAGGGAACTGATCGCCGGCGGCACGCGCTATCACGCGCACTTTGTGCCCGATGACGCGGCTACTGCCGACTTCTACGTGCAAGCCTGCGAGACCCTGAATGCGGCTGGCCTCGAGCAATACGAAATCTCAAATTTCGCTCGGTTCGGCCCTGAGCCCGGCGGCGCCGGCGAGGCTTCAGCGGGGGAGCACGGCTGGCAATCGCGCCACAACCTGAAATATTGGACGCGCCAGCGCTATCTCGGCTTTGGCGTCGATGCGCACTCGATGGTGGCCGCCGCCTGCACTAATGCGGACGACCGGGAATCGATTCGCATCGCCATGCCCGATTCGCTCGATGCTTATATGAATCGCGGGCCGCGAACGCTGACGCCGGTTTCCACCCACGCCGCCCTTGAGGAGAACTTTTTTCTTGGGCTGCGGCTGAATCGCGGCATCGATCTCAACCTGGTCTGGACCCAATTCCCGTCCGAGGCCGCGGCTTTTGATTCGATTGTCGAAGACTGTTTGCGCGACGGATTGCTCGAACGGCGAAACAAGAATGTGCGCCTGACCGGGCGCGGCCGTTTGCTATCGAATGAAGTTTTTGGCCGATTCCTGATCGAAGAAACAACGCCAAGAATGGCTGACGACGGTTAGCTGACAGACGTAGGAAAAGTAAAAGTGGGAACCGGCCACGTGAATCCACGTTAGTTGGCCGATGATTGCCAGTCGGCTATGGCCTATCCGGCTCCCACCATGTCAATAGTCTTGCGCATCGCGCCTTCCCAGATGCAAGGCTCCGAGGGCAACGCTTCGATCCCCGCTTCCCCCGAACCGGCCCATGCGATGCGGAAGTGCGCTTGCTGTGATCCGTGCTGCACGTCGAGAAGTCCGCCGGCGCCGATCCTGGCACGAACTCCCAGCAGCACGGCGCCGCTCAGGCTCACATTCTTGACCCGCACGACCTCCTCGAACGGGCGGCCCATCCGGTCAACCCCCCGGATGCGCACGGGAAACTCAACTCTGAGCCGCGGCTCTTTGCGCCGGTCGGTTTTTAGCCGATGATTGCTTGCTGAATCCAAGCGAGATCATAGGACGAAAGCGCGGGGACGGGATAGATCGCGTTAGTTATCTCGGGGTGATTACCTGTCGGAGGCGAGAAGCGAGGATGACTGACCGCCGGACATTGCAGGAGTTTTGAGCTGAAGCGAGGCCTGACAACCGGTCATTAAGGACTGAGAGCTGAGAGCTACTTCTCTAATTCTTCCAAGCGCATGAACCCGGCCCCTCCGGGCTGCCGCAGGATCCGCAAGGACCCGAGGGCATCGGGCCGGACGGCATAGAGGAAGCCGCGCCGCTCTTTGCCGAGACCGCAAATACAGACAGCTTGGGCCCCAGTTTCTTACTCTCGCACTTCGGGCAGGCGGCTTTTTGCTGGCCGTAAACTAGCGCTTCAAACTGGTGGTGGCATTCCTTGCAAACGTATTCAAAGATCGGCATCGATGGACTCCAGAACATCTGGCTGTCGTCGGTCGTTAGTCGTCTGTCGTCAGGGCCCAGCTGCCTGATGAGTGGCGGTCCGACGCCTGACGACCGTCGACTGACGACCTGAACAGCTGACTTCTATTTAAAATCAAAGTGTGGGTTCTCCGCAAACTCCGCCAGTGACGAATACCTTCGTGCCGCGCCGCGGATTGCGGGGCGGGCACGTGCAAACCGTCGCCAGCTTTCTGACCCAGCGCCACCTTCGTCTGCCGGCCCCGGAGGCGCGCATGATCGAGGTTGCGCCCGGCGTTCAAGTGTTGTGCCACTGCCACTGGCAGGCCGACCGCGCGCACGCGCTGACGATCATCGTCGTGCATGGCCTGGAAGGGTCGAGCGCTTCGCAGTACATGCTCGGCATCGCCGAAAAAGGCTTGCGAGCGGGGATGAATGTGATCCTCTATAACCAGCGCAACTGCGGTGGCACGGACGCGCTGGCTCCGGAGCTTTATCACTCGGGCTTGTCAAACGACATCGCGGCGGTAGCGCGGGAAATCATCGCGCGCGATGGAGTTTCACGGCTTGCGCTGGTCGGCTTCTCGATGGGTGGCAATCTCGTGCTGAAGCTGGCCGGAGAATGGGGCAGGGATGGAGACGCGCCCCCGCAATTTCGCACCGTGGCCGCGTGTTGCCCGGCGCTCGATCTGGCGGCCTCGGCCGATATGCTCCATGCGCCGTCCAACCGGCTCTACGAGTGGTATTTTCTGTGGGCCTTGCGGCGAAGAATGCGCCAGAAGGCGAGGCTGTTTCCTGGACATTTCGATCTCAATCGGCTGAAGGGTCTGCGCAGCCTGCGCGAGTTCGACGACAAAGTTACCGCCTACTATTGTGGCTTCAGCGGAGCAGTCGACTATTACGACCGCGCTTCCGCTGCGCATGTAGTCGGAAAGATTTCAGCTCCGGCGTTGATTCTGCACGCCGCCAACGATCCTTTCATCCTGATCACGCCCGAGACCCGGCAGAAAATTCTGGCGAATCCCCACATCAAGTTTGTGGAAACCGAAGACGGCGGACACTGTGCGTTTATTGGAACGCCAAGCAAGAATGGGCTGGGCGGCGCGAGTGGCGAGGTCATCTCCGAGGACGACGGTTTTTGGGCGGAGACTGAGATCGTAAACTTCCTGCGGAGATTTTGATCTCGGACGCCGCCGCGTACCGACGGAGGGCGACCAACGGCGGACGACTGACGACCAACCACTATTTATGGATGCCGACTTCTCGATCGAATTAGGTGCCGACGATCCGGTCCTGGATTTCCCGTGGGCAGACCCGTCTGGCTTAGTCGTTTATTACGATCTGAAGCGCCATCCGGAGTTGATCGCAAACGTCGACGAGGCTCGGAAGTTTCCTGAACTGGCGACGTTTCTCCGCTCGGTCAACTCGACGCGCAGCGCATTTGAAAGCGCGAAGTGCGATGCCTGGGCGACCACCGAATTGACCGCCGAAGAAGACATCTTCGACGCGGCGGACAGGGACGCGGCGCGCAAGTTTTCAAGTTACGTTGACTTAGTGTGTTCGAATTCGGAGAAGCGTCGGTCGTTCGATTTCCATGAGGCCTTCGCCAGGAAATTGACCGACCTGCTGAGGCGCGCCCCCGAAATGCCGGCTGCGGCCGAGATATGCGTGCGGCGCTGCTTTCTCGCGGAGACCCAGCCCGTGCTCGAGGCCTTCTATTTCACAATCTACGTCAATGGCTACGGCGCGGACGAAGCGGCGGCGCAGACGAATTGGGCGATCGGCTTGCAGTTGTTGGGGAACGCAATTTTGCAGTTGTCCACCGGCTGGCAATAAAATAAGAAAATAGCTGCCATGGCCACGTTAGAAGTCTCGTGCCGCGAGCCTCGAGCGACCGGCGCCATGAAGGCGAACGGGTTGCTCGGAACTCGCGGCTCGTGACTCGCTTACAAACTTAATTGATGTCCTGGCGCGCCTCCAGCTTCTTCACTAGTCCACCCACATAGGTTTTCTGATTGTCCGGTGCACTCGCCAGAGCCAGTTTCATCTCCTTGGCGGCGTCGTCGAAGTTGCCTTGCGAAGAGTACATGCGCGCGAGCCCGGTGTGCGTGAACCACATATCGGGATGCTTCTTCGCGTTCTCGCGGAAGATTGCATACGCCTCTTCGTTATGCTTTTCGGCCTGCAATCCACGTGCGAAGAAGTGAATCTGCAACGGCGTCGCCAGATCGAGCGCCCGTTTCTGCGCGGTCATGGCATCATCTTTGCGGTTCATCGCCAACAGGATCTTCGACTTCGTCAGTTCGTTGTCGTAACGATCCTCAGTGTCGATCGATTTGTTGGCATAAGTCAGAGCGTCTTCGTAGTCGGTTTTTTCCGTGAGCAGGTAAGTAGCAGCCTCGTCCCAGCCTTCCCATGTGTACTGTCCAAGGCCGCGCAGCTGCTTCTTCATGCTGGCTTCGGTGATTTCGTGCACGTCGACCGCAACTTTAAAGGGCACAGCAACCTTCTCCCATTCGAGCTCCACGACCGCCGAATCCGGCTGTACGTTGTCGAAATCGTAGGTCAACGCATTGTGCATTTCCGCCGGCTGCGGCTTCACATTCACGCGCAGAGCGTCCTCGTCCTGCTTATAGGTGAACGATCCCCACGAGGTTGAACTCTTGGAAAAAATGATTGTCCACTCATCGGGATTGGGAATCATGTGCAGCCCGTAGGTGCCTGCCGCGAGCGGCTTGCCCTCAATCGTCACCGGATCGGTGAACGTGATGGTTGTGTTCTCGTTCGCGCCTGCGCGCCAAACCTGCCCGTAGGGAACGAGGTCGCCCCAAACCTTGCGGTCTTTGATCAGTGGCCGATGATAAGTAATGGTGATGTCAGTGATACCGATGCGCTGCCCCACGATCGCGCGCTGGCTTTGCCGCGGCAGGTCGAGGACAAATCCCTGGGCCAGGCAAAGGCCCGTGAATGCCGTTAACAGCAGGCAGAAGACAAATCCTCGTGAAGCGGCGCGAAACGTGCTGCGAACCTTGTTGCGAGCTTTGCTGCGAACCTGGGCTCGAATTCTCTCTTGGAACATGGGCAATGCCTCCTTAAGTATGTGTGTGATCGAGTTTTGGGCGATCAATTATCCGTCTGATCAACTGTTTCTTTGCATCAATGGAAATTTTGTCGAAAACGGTCGCCGCCGACGGCGGCCAGACCCCGAGTCACCAACTTAGACGCGCAGCTCTGCGCTGAGTGAGCAAACGCCTCGGCGCGACTCGTAATTCCCGTCTCTAATTCCTTCCAGGCCAGGGTTACGGGAAATGGAATTTGTGAATCTAAGTGAGTGATCCCATGCACTTTTTGCGGAACCGACGAGCCCCGTTCGCCGTATCTAATTCAGAGCACGGAAGGGTGAGTTACAGACCGCGCCCGGCTGTCTCTTGATCTTATGCGGATGCTCCTCGAAATCGTGCGCCAGTCGCTCGCCACTTTATGGGCGCACAAACTTCGTTCGTTTCTTACGATGTTTGGGATTGCCTGGGGCGTGGGCTCGCTGCTGCTGCTGGTCGGCCTCGGCGAAGGCTTCCGGAGCGGCCAGAATCGCCAGCTCTCAAACCTTGGCCAGGACATCATGTTCACCTTCCCCGGCCGCATTCCCGCCGTTGAAGGGAGCACGCAGTCGGGCCGCACCTACCATTTTACGTATGGCGACTATCTGGCCATCCAACGCGAGGCGCGCAGGCTGAAGTACGTTTCGCCGGTGCTGAACCGTGAAGATATCCGCGCGGTCAGCGATTATGGCTCGACCAACGGCCAGGTATTCGGCGTAGCGCCCGTCTATAACCAGATCCGCCACGTTCCCGTGGAGCCCGGTCGCTGGTTCAACGACGAAGACAATCGCGAGACCCGCCGCGTGGCCGTGGTGGGCTGGGAGCTGCTCAAGAACATGTTCCCCGGACGGCCGGCGGTGGGTTCGACCATCATGCTTAACGACATCAGCTTCGAGGTGATCGGCGTAGTCAGCAAGGTCGGCCAGGACGGCAATAACGGCACGAATGCGCGCATCTTCATTCCGATCGAAACCATGCGCAATCTGTTTCGCATAAAAGATCAGAATTCGGAAGACGCGATTTCGTTCCTCAACTATCGTCCGCTGACGCCGGCGCAAGACCTAGAGGCGAAAAAGGAAGTCCACGAGATTGTGGCGCGGCAGCATGAGTTCGATCCGAAACTCACCGATGCTTTTGAAGACTGGGACACGATTGAAGACAACAAGCGGGTCGGCAGAATCTTCAGCGCGATGGACTGGTTTTTAGGAGTCGTCGGCGTGGTTACGCTCGGGCTCGGCGCAATTGGGATCATCAACATCATGCTGGTTTCGGTGACGGAGCGCACGCGTGAGATCGGACTACGCAAGGCGCTGGGCGCTACGCATCGCGCCATCATGACGCAGTTTTTTGTGGAGGGAGCTTTTCTGACGGCGTTGAGTGGAGGCATCGGCCTCGCCATAACGACGGCATTTGTTACGTTGCTCGCCGCTCTGCCGGCGCCGGAAGGTTTCGACACGCCGCGCATCGTGCCCGCTTCGGCGGTGGTTGCGATTGTGTCGCTGGCGGTCGCGGGCATCGCCGCCGGTTTATATCCGGCGAGGCAGGCTGCGCTGTTGCCCCCGGTGGAAGCGTTAAGACAAGAGTAGAGACGGGGCCTGCCCCGTCTCGCCGCGCAAACGGGGTAAGTGGGATTGAGCAAATTGGGAGATTGAGTGATTGAGAAATTTGAAAATCAAATTGGTGCGGGTTCTAGGCTTTTGAATTAGTAAATTACTCAATTATTCAATTACAAAATATTTTTATGATTCTCGAACTAGCTCGCCAGGCCTATAACGCGCTGAAATACAATCGCCGCCGCAGCGTACTGACCATGCTCGGCATGGCGTGGGGCATCGCCACGGTTGTGCTGCTGCTCGCCTACGGCAACGGATTCGAGAATGCGCTCTGGATCGCATTCCGCTCGTGGGGCACGAATCTCGTCTTCGTTTTTCCAGGACGCACCTCGCTGCAAGCGGGAGGCACCAAAGCAGGAAGCGAAATCAAGCTTACCGTCAACGACCTCGATTATCTTCAGGCCGAGGTGCCACTGCTCAAGCGCATCTCTCCCGAAGCATTTAAGCAATGCGTGGTCGCCTACGGCATTCGCAGCGACAATTATGGCGTCAGCGGCGTCTATCCCTACTATTCGCACATGCGTCGCATGGATGTGCAGGACGGGACATTCTTCACCGAACTCGACGAAAACACCCGCAGCCACGTCGCGGTGCTGGGAGCCGACGTGAAAAAAAAACTTTTCTCCGGCCAGAACGCGCTCGGCGAAAAGGTTCGGCTCGACGGCATTTCCTATCAGGTCATCGGCGTGCTCAAGTACGTCATTCAAAATGGCGACGACAACATGAACGGCAAGGTGTACATCCCCTACAGCGCCATGAGCGACCTGATGAACACTTACTATCTGAATGCGGTCGCGATGGAGTATGAAGGCGATCATCAGAAGGTTGCCGACGCGGTGCGGCGCTCGATGGCCTTCCACCACGATTTCGATCCCAAAGATAAGCGCGCGATTTTTGTCTTTGACGTCTTCGCCGATCTGCTCGACCTGCGCGTCATTACCACCGGCATCAAGATTCTGCTCGGCTTCATCGGCCTGCTGACGCTCGGCATCGGCGGCGTCGGGCTGATGAACATCATGCTCGTCTCAGTCACGCAGCGCACGCGCGAGATCGGCATCGAAAAGGCGCTCGGGGCGCATGGGTGGCACATCCTCGTGCAATTTCTTGCCGAAGCGCTGGTCATCACGCTGCTCGGGGGAATCGCCGGCGTGGTGCTCGCCTATATTGTGTCGTGGTCGGTAGGATCACTAACGCTCTGGAGCGCCTTCATCGAAAACGGCAAGGACGGCGACATTCGCCTGACCATCAACGCGGCGACCTTGATGGCCTCGACAACGATTCTCGGATTCGTCGGCATAATCAGCGGCATGTTGCCCGCGATCAAAGCGTCGAGGCTCGATCCGATCGAAGCGCTGCGCTACGAGTAGGGTAATTCGCATCCAAGAATCGCAGGGGTTGAGTTTGGGTCGTTAACTAAGACCGGAAAGCTCCCCGCCGCCAGGCGACGTCTCCCTGCTTGGAGCTGCTTATGAGTCTTCCTCGGGCATTTCAGGTATTTTTCACAGTTTTTGCTTTCTCGTTCGCCTCAGCGGTCATTGCTGAGAACTCGGCTCAAAACTCCACTCAGAACTCAGCTCAAAACTCGGCCCAGCCCACGTCCGAAA
>Ga0181522_10001843_pt1 | contig 12446 bp, 9 predicted proteins | sample PEATcosm2014_Bin_27_FD_121103 | JGI IMG/M metagenome (GOLD analysis project Ga0181522, IMG submission 121103) | Peatland microbial communities from MTU Mesocosm Facility, Houghton, MI, USA - PEATcosm2014_Bin05_10_metaG | ecosystem: Environmental > Terrestrial > Soil > Wetlands > Peat | place...
CAGCTACGAAGTGAAATTCGAGAAAGATACTCAGGCCCATAAGCTGACCAAATCGGCGATCGCGAAAAATCTTGACGAAGAGACGGCCACGAAATTGGCGGACACGGCACTGGCCGCCTACCGTGCCGTCAAACTGCGCGACTATGGACGAATCGACATGCGCCTTTCGCCCAACGGCGACGTTTATGTGATTGAGGCCAACCCGAACCCATGGCTTGCCAGCCAGCATGAGTTTGCCATGGCCGCAAAAGAATCCGGAAGGTCGTATACAAAGTTGATTGGCGAGATTGTGGACCTCGCCCTGCGTCGTTATACGGCGAAGACAAACTCCGTGGCAGCCACGCAAAATTCTTAGACCCGGCCTACTTCTTCTTCCCGAACAGCCCCATCAATTGGTTGACCGGATTGTTTTGCTGCTGTGTCCCGGCATTTCCAGTTTTTTGCCCCAGCAATCCGCCCAGCATTCCCCCTATTCCTTTCAATTTCATCTGGGCGATTTGCTGTAGGTCAGGCGCGTAATGCGGATGCTGGAAGGTTCCGGTCACAATCGCGGGAATCACCAACTGGCCGGAGCTGTCGGTGAGCGCCGTGGACATCAAGCCCCCGATGCCGCCCATACTCTGTGCCGTCTGCTTGCTGAGCACCGCCGTCACGTGCATATTTAAACCCTGGTCGGCGAGGTTTGCGGTCCCGGTGCAGTTGATGGTGCCGAGATTCAACAATGCTTGCAGATTATTCGTCTGAGCCACACCGCTCTTGATGAGAATGTCGCCAGTCACTTTGGAAATATCGGTGTAACCCTTGTCCGCTTGGCTTCCGTTCTTGAAATCGGCGATCTTAGCGAATTCGTGATCAATATCAACGCCGGAGTAGCGGACATTATTCAACGCAATTTTCATGGTGCCGTTCAGCGCTTTTGCCATTTCGCTCGAAGACGCCGTGGCCAGTTGGCCCGCCGCGCGCAAATCCAGATTGACCGCACCCTGGCCGCTCACGTTATTCAATCCAGTTACTCCGTAGGCCTTGGCAATGGACAAAATCGCGGGTAGTTGCGCATTGGCCGCGTGCATGTTGAAGTCCACATTCGGACTCTTTGCCAGATACTGCATCAACGCGAATTGGGCGCTTACCGTGGTTCCTCCAGAAAGCACATTGAAATTGTTCGAGCGCACATCGGTCGGCGTCAGCGCGAGGTCAATCGCAGGCACCTGTACCGGCAACGCGATTCCATTTCCGCTGGCTTGAATATTGCGGCCATTTACACTGCCGCTGAGCGCAGGCTTATCGGCCGCACCCTTTGCATTGATGTTTGCTGTCACATTCCCAGCGACTTTCATCCCCGGCGCAAATGCCTGTCCGGAAGCTGCCGCAAGCTGAATCAATTCGGCGATAGAAACGTTATTGGCCTTCAGATTCAAATCAATCTGAGCGGGATTCGGCTTCGTATTAACCGTCCCACTCACGTTGAATGGTGTATTGCCAAGCTTTATCGTCGTATTGTTGACGGTGATTATGTCATTGCGCAGGTCGTCGCTGACGTCATAAGTCGCGGCCACGGGGTAGCCGAGCTCAGTGCCATGCAGCTTTGCATTCTGTAACGTCATTTGTCCCGCAGCCGCTGCTTTTCCTGCCGTGCTGCTGATTTTGGTTTCGCCGGAAAGAATGCCATCTGTACCCACTAGTGCGGGCGAATTCAGGAATTTCTGCAAACCTGCAATTTGCACATTCTTGAGCGTCAAGTTTCCCTGAAACGGGGTGCTGGCGGGATCGGTGGCAATTGGGCCGCCTTTGCCCTGCAAGCGTACCTCTTGAGAGCCGGCTCCCGGCAATCGCGCGGAAAGATCAAGCGAAAACGGCTTGTTTGGCGCAAAATCGTTCAGTGTGAAATCGATATGGTCATACACTGCCCGCGGACTCGCCGCCTGGTAGTCGGTAAGTGCAACTTGCCCGTCCTGGATGGTCAGCTGACTCAAGGAAAATTGCCCGGACGATGCTGAAGCCGAAGATTCGGTCTTGGGCTTGTTCGCGCCCAACGAAGCAAAATTCCACACGCCGTCTTTGTTCTTAATCAATTCAACCGCCGGCCGTTGCAAGATGATCGAATCGACCTCTACATCTTTATGCAATAGGGGAAGCAAGTGTACTGAGACATCGAGTTCTTTCGCCTGCACGAAGGGCGCGGCGCCAAACTTCGGGTCGTCGGCAATCACGATATTCTGTACTTTAAATTCCAGAGGAAACAAGCCCAGGCTCATATTGCCGAGCTTGACGCTGCGCCCTAATTGTTGCTGGAGCGTAGTCTGAATCTGGCTGTGGTAGCTGTTCACGTCAAACGTCGCCAAAAAAATTCCGGCGGCGGCAAGAACCACTACAACCAGGATGCCGATCCCGATGATTACCTTTTTCATGAGGAACTCCTTGCGCGTGCCCCGTCGCGGGGTGAGCAACACACATGATGTTATGCGATAAGGTTATACGCCCTGAGCACGGGTTTCCAGTAGAAAAGAAGCGGGCCGCTCGCGCCGCCCGGGCAGATTTATTTTGCGCTACCTACCAACTTCTCGACGTCCGCCATCTCTTTGACCACGCCTGACGACAGAATCTCAGGACCGTTCTCGGTGACTAAAATTGTGTCTTCGACGCGAAAGTGCATTTGTTTGTCGGTAAATTCTACAATCGGCTCGACAGTCACAACTTGCCCGGCCTTGATAGGCCCAGTGGGACGCTTCACGTCGTGCGTTGCCAGCCCCACAAAATGACCGGGAAAGCCGAGCCACTGTTTCTCAATGCCGTTTTTGGTGAATACTTCCTTGCCTGCATCCGCTGCCTGCTCGTAGGTGTTACCGGGCTTCAGTAGCGCAATCGACGCTTTCTGCGACTCCAAGTCGACGGCGTACCACTTGGCTTGTTCCGGCGTGAATTTTCCGCTGATATTAAATGTCCGCGTAATATCCATCGCCATATGGTCAAAATCGGCGGCGAAATCGAACACGACGAGATCATTCGCATGAATCTGTTTGCGATCGTTGAAGTAATGCCAGGTGTTAATGTTCTCTTCTGTACCTACAATCGCGGGATAAGCCCACCCTTGGGCGCCGCCGTCGCGGAAGACCCACGCGGCTCGCGCTTCAATCTGGTACTCGTACATCTCAGGCTTGGCGTGGGCGATGGCTTGTTTAATGCCTTCTGCGCTCAACGAGCCATTGCGCCGCAGCACGGTAATTTCCTGCGGCGTTTTGATATTTCTCATGTCGTCAATGAATGGAGTGACATCGCGCTGGTGCGCGGCAGGATATCGCAATGCCAATTTCTGAAACGCAGCCCGATCGCCCGGTGTCGGGTCACCGTACGGAGCTTCATATTCTTCGGCATAATCGCGCCCGACTTCGCCGCGTGCTCCGTCGGCTTTATCAGGAAACGTAAGCCTTACCCACAGATCGGTTTCGCGGCCCAGAAAAAATGCGAGAAACCCATCGAGGTTGGTGATGGGTTGAACCGGGGGGTACCCCATCTTGGTCTGTTCATCCGTGGTCAGCGAAAGCAGATTCGCGCCATAGACCTGCTTGACCCGGGGACTCTGCTGGGGCTCAAAAATCATGGTGCGCTCGCTTTCCGCATCCATGACCAGAACTGCGCCTGGATCAGCCAGACCGGTGTAATAATAGAAATCGTTGTCCTCGCGATAATGGTTGGCTTCGGGCAAAACGTTGCGCGCAAACAAAATCAGTACGCCCATCTTAATTTGTTTGGCCAAGTCGGAACGTCGCCGGGCAAATTCCTGCGGCCCGCCGAGATCATTCATCGCCGCGGGATCGGTGTACTGCGCGAATACAGATCCGGTGAGTAGGCCGAGTAGCACCGAAGCCAAAATCGTCTTTCGCATTTTCATTTTTTCTCCGGAAAACTGGCAAGTTTACGCCACCGTGGCTACATCTGACAAACCCGCAGAGAACGGTCAGGCCCCTTCGCGCTCCTTCCGCCAAGGGCCAATCGAGTGTTCGACGCGAACGCTACTTCTTTGCTGCCTCGACGCTCATCCGGTCATGGTCATAATATTCATAGGCGGACATCGGCTTCTCCCCGCCTTTCTTCCAAACACGGCTGTCATCGCCCAGCTTGCCGAGGGCTCGGGCCATCTCACGAACATGAATGGCCACTGATCCGCAGCAGGACCCGATGTAGTTGATGCCGATTTCTTTGGCGCGCACGGCGTAATCGCCCATGTCTTTGCGCGTCAGTTGAAGCGGATCGAGGCCCAGCGGAAACTCCGGCAAGCTGGTAAAATCCGGCGTTTGCTTGGGAGTACGATAACCTACCGGTTGGCATGCCAGATAGCCGTCCACGGCTCTGCGCATCTGTTCCATTGGCCCCAGTAAGTGCTCTGGTGGCCGCAGGCAATTCATGCCAACAATATCTGCTCCGGCATCAAGCAATGCTTTGGCGGCGTCGGCCGCAGTTTTTCCATCCGCGGTTTCATCTTTGTTCTCGAAGCAGATCGTCACCATGACTGGTAAACCGGTTTTCTTACCGCGCTCAACCGCAATCAGCGCTTCACCTAACCACGAAAAGGTCTCGCCAATGATGAAGTCGACACCTTCATCCACCTGCACGGCTAATTGTTCGTCAAAAGTCTTGCGCACGCGGTCTGCCGCTGATGAACTGTCCGGCTCGTACATCCAAGTTAAGCTGAGGTTGCCCGCTACTAAACACTTATCTGCGGCAACTTCCCTCGCGATGCGCACAGCCGCTCGGTTTAACTCCTCCAGCCGATTTTCCAATCCTACGGTCGCCAGCTTGTCGCGGCTGGCATAAAACGTAAGCGCTTGCAAGACATCGGCTCCTGCTTCGCGAAATTCGGTGTGCAATTCGCGCAAGGCATGGGGATGCAACAACGTGACTTCAGGCGTGAACGGACCCGCGCGAACCCACCCGCGCTTTTCCAGTTCAAGCAAATATCCACCGTCGCCCAGTACTGGCCCTTCTTTGAGACGCTCCAGAATTCCCTTTTTTTTCATAAATGCTCCTTAACTCAATATGAATCGTCTGCGTATTCGAATTCAGGTCGAATCGGCTGATTCTCCGCAAACCGATTTGCGCGAAAGGCGGAGACGTCCAGCGTTTTCCCGCAGCCATCCAGGATAAGTTCCGACATGACGATTCCGATAGCCGGCGAAATCTTGAATCCCATCCCTGAAAACCCGGCGCAAACATACAAACCAGCAATGCCTGGAATCTCCCCCAACAGCGGCCGCGAGTCCGGCGTCATGTCATAGACTCCCGTGACACCGCGCATAACTTCTGCATTTTCCAGTTTCGGTATGCGACGGCAAGTGCGCTCGATCATCTCTTCGAGCGAAGCGTCTGAGGCGCGTTGCGGAAAATTATCGGGATTCACGGGCCGTTCACCCCAAAAGTCGCCGATCAGAAATTTGTCGGGTCCATCCGAGCGGAAGTAAGTTTCTGTAACCGAATCAATGCACGCGCACCCTCCGCCTTTCATCTCAGGAGCATTTTTCAGGATCGCGACTTGATGAAACTCGGCTTCAATCGGCAGTTCATAGCCTACATACTCGAACAATGGCCGCGACCACGGACCTGTTGCGGCTACGACCACTGGAGCGTCAATGTCACCCTGTTCCGTCGTCACGCCCTTTATCTGTCCCGCAGCGGCCCGGAACGCCACCACTTGAGTGCGCGGCACGTAGTTAATACCCATCTCGCGGGCGCGTTGCAAGAAATCGTTCGCCACTGCCGCGCCATCCCCGTATCCGGAATCCGGCTCATATGCTGCGAGTTCCACCTCATCCACTTTCCAATCCGGCTCGAGTTGCTGTAGGCGCTTGCGGTCAATTAGTTCGACGTTTACGCCCAGTTCTTTTTGCATGGCGACATTTTTCTTAAGCAATTCGATTTCGTGCGGTGCAACAATGCGCACGAATCCGGTTTTGCGAAAGTCTCCCGGCCGTCCAACTTCTTCCGCCCAGTTCTCAAACATCTGCAAACTCGAAAGTGCCATCTTCACTTCGGCCGGATAGCTGTAATGCATCCGAATCAATGCCGAACTGCGTCCACTACCCCCGCGCCCGACGTGATCTTTGTCGAGAACCACAACTTTGCCTGCTTGACGCTTGGCAAGTTGAAAGGCGATAGACGCTCCCATTACGCCTGCACCAATGATCAGAATGTCAGCGGTCTTGGGCAATTGACTCATGCGGCCGCGCCCTTGAAACGGCCTTTCTTCCAATCACGCAACACCTGATGGGCCGCGTTATGGCCGGGTGCGCCTGTCACGCCTCCGCCAGGATGTGCACCCGCCCCGCAAAGATACAAACCATCAATCGGAGTTCGATACTGCGACCATCCGGCGACCGGGCGCATAAAAAACAACTGCTCTAACCGCAGGTCTCCATGAAAAATATTGCCCTCGGTCAGCCCATACGTCCGCTCCAGATCGAGCGGCGTAAGGACCTGCCGGGCAATGATCGAATGCGGGACATTCGGCGCGTACTCACCGATCTTTTTAACCACGAGATCGCCCAACAACTCACGCTTTTCATCCCAATTCCCTTCCCGCAGGCGATAAGGTACGTACTGCACGAAGCACGTCATAATATGCTTGCCCGCAGGGGCAAGAGAGTCATCTGCATTCGACGAAATCACGCAATCTACCCAGAGTTCTTCCGGGAGGTCGCCAAACTTGGCGGTGTCATAGCAGCGCTCAGCAAATTCGAGTGATGGCACCAGCGTATAAAATGTTCGCTCCAACGGGATCGCGCTCGCTGACGTTCCAGTAAATCGTGGCTCTTCACTCAAAACAAAATTTACCTTCGCGCAAGGACCATCCATCTTAATGCCACGGATGGCATGAAGAAATTCGGCCGGCAAGGCTCTTTCGCTAATCATATTCAAGAACGTCCGCTTCGGATCGGCGTTCGATAGCACCACGCGCGCCCGAATTTCCGTACCATCGTCCAGCAATACGCCGCGTGCCCGCCCATTGCGAATATCGATCTGTGCGACTGAGGCCGAAGTCCGAATCTCCACGCCAAATTTTTTTCCCGCCGCCGCCATGGCTTGAGTGATTGAACCCATGCCGCCCATTACGTGTCCGTAGAAACCCTGCAATTCATGTTCACCTCCGCTTAGCAAATGAAACAGAAGACCGATAGCCGTCCCCGGCTGATACGGGCCGCCATGTTTGCCATATACGTTGTTGGCCAGAAACATCGTCTTGATTTTTTCCGACTCGTAGTTTTTATCGAGAAATTCGCCCAGGCTGCCGGTGAGAAATGAAATCAATTGAGCGATTTCACTGCTTGAAATCCCTCGAAAGCGCGAACCTGATCGGAGCAAATCCGTCCAGCCGGCCATGCTGCCGATGTCAATCCCCGGTGGCGGCTCAAGAAAAAACGGCTGCAAATATCGCGCCAGCTTTTTCAACTGCTCATCCACTCGCACAAAAGTCTCCGCATCCTTCGCGGAAACCTTGGCAAACTCCGTTTTGGCCCGGTCCCGATTCGCCCACCACGGCAAGACGTGCCCATCCGGAAACGGAACCTGTATGGCCGGATCGCAGGGCACCATTCGCAAGCCATACGCCCCCAGATTCAAGTCTTGAATCACTTCAGGCCGCAACATGCTGGCAATATAGGACGTCGTCGAGACCCGGCATCCCGGCGCTATCTCTTCAGTCACGCAGCACCCGCCTACAATCTCGCGCCGCTCCAAAACCAGGGTGGACAAGCCAGCACGCGCCAGATAAGCTGCGGCCGTCAGGCCGTTGTGGCCGCCGCCGATCACCACGGCATCGTAAATTTTGGTGGCTTCCTGCGTCACGTGATGACTAATAGTCAAATAAAAGCTTCTGCTGGCACTACATTAGCGTAAATGGCCTAAAAATGGCATTGATCTTCGATAAAATTTTCGATATCGTATTCTGACTTGAGGTCAATATGAGTGGAATCGGCAGCAGCGTCGCAGGCCCTCCCCGCTACCGCAACATGCCCCCGCGTCCGCGCTCAGAAAATAAGCGCACCCGCATCGTGGACGCGGCCATGCGCCACTTCGCCGAGCATGGCTATCACGCTGCCCGCGTGGGCGACATCGCGGACGAGCTCGGCATCGCCAAAGGTTCAGTCTTTCAGCACTTCGGCAGCAAGGATGGATTATTTTTCGAGGCCTATAAAAAAGCCGTCCGCTCTTTCCCCCGTTATCTCGATGCACCGTTAGAGGTGCAGACAAAGGGATTCTTTGAGGTACTACGCTACTGGCTGGCTTCCACCGAGCATCTCATTCGCGAAGACTGGATCCCTTATCGCGTCTCGCTTCTCGGCAATTACGGCACGGATCTTTCTTTGAAACGCGAAATCAATCGCTTCCTCCTCGCCGAAGATCCTTATGGCACCGTGGCCTTCGTCCGCTTTGGTTTGCAGCGAAAGGAACTTCGCAGCGATATGGACCAGGAGATGATCGTGTCCATTCTCGACTGGACCATGGAACGCTTTCAAGACGCGCTTCTCACCGAAGAACTCGACCCCGGCCTCTTTCGGCGGCAGGGCAACGTGGTAGAAAAGAAAGAAGCTCGCATCACGCAATTCATTGATGTGTTGAAGCGTGCTATTGGTGCCGAAAAGCGGGCAGCCTAGATAGAAATCTGAGGACAAACGTTTATGTCCGGCTCCATCGAAGACATCCTCGCGACTTACAACGACCGCGCAGCGCTCTCCGAGGCCTTCACGATTCCGGCTTCCTGGTACATCGATCCACGTGTCGCGGACCTCGAAAAGCAGACCGTCTTCAGCAAAAGCTGGCAGATGGTTGGCCGTACCGACCAAGTCGAAAAGCCTGGCCAATTCGTAACCTTCACCGTGGCCGGCGAACCAATCGTCGTTGTTCGCGGAAACGATGCCTTGCTGCGTGGCTTCTATAACGTATGCCGCCACCATGCCGCGGCTGTTGTCACCGAACCCTGCGGCCAGGCTTCGATTTTGCACTGCCCGTATCACGGTTGGAACTATGGCCTCGACGGCTCACTGAAAGGGATGCCGGAGTTCGACGGTGTAAATAATTTCAAGCGCGAGAACAACGGCCTCGTTCCCGTAAAAACCGAAATCTGGGAAAAATTTATCTTCGTCAATCTAGACCCTAGGGCGGAAAGCCTTACAAGTTACTTCGGCGGATTGGTCAAGCGTGTTGCACCGCTGGGCGTGAGCAAACTCCACTATTTTGATTCCCGCACCTACGACATCGCCTGCAACTGGAAGGTCTTCGTGGACAACTACCTCGACGGTGGCTATCACGTGCCTCATCTGCATAAGGGACTCAGCTCCGTTCTCGATTACAAGCAATACACCATCGAAAATGAAGATCGCTATTGCCTGCAATCCAGCCCCATGGTTTCATCCGATGAAGATGCAGCCACCGGAGCCACGCGAAAGGGCGACCGGGCCTGGTACTTCTGGCAATATCCCAACCTGATGATTAACTGCTACGAAGGCTACATGGATACGAACCTCGTCATCCCGGTTGACGCCGATCATTGCCGCGTCATTTTCGATTTTTATTTTGGCGATGTAAGCGAAGCCAGCCGCGCCTATAACGAAATGAGCGTCGCGACGGGAAACCGCGTGCAAGATGAAGACCTCGGCATCTGCGAGGCCGTCCAGCGTGGATTAAAGTCACGGGCGTACGGGGCTGGCCGCCTCTCGGTCCGGCGCGAAGCAGGAGAGCATTTGTTTCATCGGTTGCTCGCGGCCGATTTGAAGGCGGGATTGCCGACGGGTTCCATTGCGGCAGACTAGTTTTGCCTGTGGATCACTGATGGTCCCTCGGCACGGTCTCTTCCCATGTCTTGCTCTTCAGCGTCTGCCCGTCTTTTAGCAATTCCCGCGTGTATTTGTAATAAAAATTCTTTTGGTCGGTTGCGACGGAAAGATGGCCACGCCAGGTCAGGGTACAGCCCTTCAATTCGAAAATACTCTCCGCTTCACCTAGCGTCGAAGTGATATCGGGATGAGCATCGTCTGCATTGTACGTAAGCTTCTCATAGTCCGTTTCTTTTCCCCACGGGAACACGCTGCCATACTGCCCCTTCCAGTGCACCGTAGTCATATGTCGGGCCTCGTCTCGCTCCACGGTCCATTCTCCGGGCCAGGGAAATCCCATCGTCTTGATGTCTTTTCGCTCCTCCATCGCTTCTGGCGCAGAGAACGGCGGCGCCGCTTTGCCTTGCACAGGCACAGCCGGCAGCGTCAAACGCGAACCCGCGTCGCCGCCGAGATCCAAAGACGTGGTCATGTTGTACGGCGTGGGCAACATCATCGGCCACAACGCATTCGAAATCGCTAAACGAATGCGGTGCCCCTTGGGAAACACCCACGACGTCAAATGCATTTCAATATTGATCGGATAAACTTTGCCCGGAACCAAGTCTTTCGGATCGGTCATGGAATCCCGCTGGGCTCCATTGATTCCTGCGCCGGTGATCTGCGTAACCGTTCCGTCCGGCGCAACGTCGGACAGGCGGGCAAACCAATCCGCAAGCGGTGCGTCCGCAGAGACTTGCAATAACGCCTGCGGCCGCCCGAGAATGGCAACTTCTTCATTGAGTGGAGCGGAATCATAGACCAAACTGAACGCGTCCACCGGACGGACATCGCTCAGCAATTCTCCCCACCAAAAGCCAGCCTCGACGCCGACGGTAGGAATGTACTTTAGCTGGTGAACAGCAGAGCCGGCAGGCTGACCGGACAAAGTATGGTTCGGCTGCAAGAATAAAGTCTGAGTTTCCTGTTCTTTGGGTGGCCACGCATCCTCCCTTCGCCATTCGCCCGGCACAGTTGTCAAATTCGGATCCGGCGGATGCCAGTGCTGCATGTAGATCAGCAGTCGCGGATCGTTTTCTACTCCGGTATCTTTGCCCTTCAGCCAATGGTCCCACCAGCGAATCGCCTGGTCGCGCCACTCCACTTGGGGGCCGAAGCCGGCGTCATTTGGGAAAGTATGGTTCCACGGGCCCACAATGGCCCTGACCTGCCCGCTCGATTGCATCAGCATGTCGGGGATGTTGTCTCGATAACCATCCTGCAATCCCCCAATCAGAAATGCCGGAATTTTTATTTCTTTCAGTGGCCGCACCCGGTCCCGCCAGAACGGCCCGTCATGCTGGTGTTTCAAATAAAGCAGCGACCACGGCGGCGCATCGAAACGCGGGCCCAAAACCTTTTCATCGAGCGTGTAATCGGGCGCACCCGTCCAGCCTTCAGCCATGTCCATGTTCAGCTCAAATTCGTCGATGTGCGCCATGCCGTCCATGTAATGCACATCGTCGTGGAACAATTCCGCTGTCGCATCCACGGCAATAATTGCCTTCAACTCCGGAGGATGCCGCATCGCCATCTGTAGAGCGCTGAACCCTCCCCACGAAATTCCAAACATGCCCACGCTGCCGTTCGACCATGGCTGCGTGGCCAGCCAGTGAATCACCCGCTCGCAGTCTTGCTGCTCAGTCTCTGAATATTCCCGTTCCGGCGGAACGCCTTCGCTAGCACCAAATCCGCGAATGTCCACGCGCACGCCCACATATCCGCGACGGGCGAAATAAGCGTGCTTACCATAATCCTCCGCAGCAGTATCGTCATCTTTTCTATACGGCAAATACTCCAGCAGCGCGGGAAACTTCTCGCCCGGCTTGGCTCCGTCGGGCATATACAAAGTCGCCGCCAGACGCACTCCATCCTTCATGGGAATCCAGGTATTCACCATGCGCACGCCATAAGTCGGCGCGGAGGGTTGATCGAGCGCAAGACACGAATTGCACAGTAGTCCCAGTAGCAAGATGGACAGATTTGTTCGCATGAGTTAAAGCCTGCTTCGCCAAGATTGTATGTCATTCATCATCGCGCTATAGTCACGCTTCAGATGACCAGCCTCCGCTTCGAGCAATGGGTACCGTTTCCGCTGGAGAAAATTTTTCTTTTCTTTGCCGATCCCCACAACCTGCCGCGCATCATGCCGCCGGATAGCGCCACGAGGATTGTCGAACTGAATTTGAGTCCACTTTCCCGCCAAGGACATGATTTAGCGGGACCTGGCACAGAAGTGATCACCAGTTTTCGGCCCATCCCCTTCCTTTTTTTCCGTGCAAAATGGACCGCCTTAATTACAGACGTCGAATGGAATCATCACTTCGCGGATGTTCAAAAGAAGGGCCCGTTCAAAAGCTGGCATCATCGCCATGAGTTTTCCGCGCAAATGCGTGATGGCGTCAACGGTACAATCGTCCGCGATCTCATCGACTACGACATTGGATTCGGCTTCGCAGGGAAAATTGCCGACACGCTTTTCATTCGGCGTACTTTTGATAGGATGTTCGCCTACCGGCAGAGGGCGCTGGAAGCGCTACTCCGGTAGGCACTATTTCGTCGGTTCGACAAATACGGCCGTAC
>Ga0181522_10001844_pt1 | contig 12444 bp, 11 predicted proteins | sample PEATcosm2014_Bin_27_FD_121103 | JGI IMG/M metagenome (GOLD analysis project Ga0181522, IMG submission 121103) | Peatland microbial communities from MTU Mesocosm Facility, Houghton, MI, USA - PEATcosm2014_Bin05_10_metaG | ecosystem: Environmental > Terrestrial > Soil > Wetlands > Peat | place...
AAAAATCAACTTCAGCCAGGTCTTTGCCGGGCAAGCCGTCGGCATCAAAGAAGTTCACGACGACATCTGGCTGGTGAGCTTTATGGATTATGATCTGGGATACTTCGATTTGGAGACTCGGGTACTCGAACCGCTCGAAAATCCGTTCGGCCCAAAAGTATTACCTATGTCTTAGGTACGTTGTGTAACCCATGTGTCCGGGCCGGACCGGGTTAAAGTGGTGCGCCCGGGGGGATTCGAACTCCCGACCTTCTGGTTCGTAGCCAGACGCTCTATCCAGCTGAGCTACGGGCGCATCCTTGCCAAACTCCGTTATTTAACACTACTTACGCAGCAACTTCAACTTCCGATTCGACCGGAACTTTGGGGCAACAGGGGCAAATAAGCGGGCACCTTGAATCCGACGCCCACCAGTTCCGCCTCTTGAAGTCTCTTTTCGAGTTCCTCGTCCATCCGGGAATACAGTTCCGACATCGTCTCGGGCTTATGCCCCGTGCAAGAGTTATTGATGTCCTCTTGGCAACGCTTTCCTCGCAGCCACGTCTTGCGATAGCGGCGGAAAGCGTGCCACCCAATTCCCTTCTCGCCGAGGTTCATCGCTTTTGAGGCGAGGGGTGAGCGAAGATTGTGAAGGCTTGCTAAGGAACTCGGTTTCCGAAGCTCCTTGCATTCTGCTAGCACTTCAGTCACGCTCACATTCTCCAGCCATACTTCTTCGGAATATCTGTATTTCTCCCTCTCTAGATTGGAATCTCAATGTCTGCGCTCCAGACGCGGGAGTCTCGATGTCTGACTTAGACGTCCGCTTGTTCAAATGTCTACGGATCTACTGCGAAGCGTCAGCAATCGACGTTTTAGCAGGCATGTCTGGTTCTTTATGGCTGGGCGTTTCACATCGATTTTCTGATAACCATTTTTCCTGGACTGGTCACCATGAAAGCCAATACGGCCATGGGCTTGGCGTTCGGCGCCATCTCCTTGTGGCTGTTGCTCACAGGCGAATCTCGAAATCTATGGGGACATCTGGCTCGTCTGCTTGCACTACTTATCGTCTTTGCGGCCGAGAGCGTCATACGAGGACTTGTGACACCTTGGTTCGAATTATCTCAAATGGTGAATGATGGAACCTCCTAATGAAACAAAATTGTATTCAGCGTCGCCATGATCGTGTCGAACAGGACAAAATACCCGAATGAAACCGGCCGACTCTCTGATCCAATACTCTGGTTGCAAATCGCAAGTCTGCAATCCCGCTGCACCGATTCGCAATCCCGCCGCTCGCATCAACTCGACGCCGGTGTCCCCATCACCTCTTCGATCTCCTGCAACAGATCCGCGATACGGAAGGGTTTCGAAAGGTATCCGTCCATGCCGGCTGCGAGGCACCGTTCCCGGTCGCCGGCAATGGCGTGCGCGGTCATGGCGATCACAATTTGATGCCGGTCGCCCAGCGCCTTCTCCCGTTTTCGGAGCTCCGCCGTGGCCGCAAATCCGTCCATCTCCGGCATCTGCACGTCCATTAATACAACACCGAAACTCTCGCGCTCGAGCGCCGCAAGGGCCTCTCTTCCGTTGGCGGCCACTGTAACGCTGTATCCGTGCTTCTCCAGCAAGCGCACCGCCAGCAACTGGTTCACGGCATTGTCTTCGGCTAGCAATATCGGCAATTTTCGACTCTGATCGACCTCCCTCAAAGAATGCCGCGTCAATGGCCGTTCCTCAGCCGTTTTCGCCGCTTGCCCGTGCAAGACGGCGAGGATCACGCCTAGCAGCTCCTTCTGCGCAATTGGCTTCGCCAAATACGCGGCAATTCCCAGTTCGCGGCATCTCGCCGCATATCCCGGCTGTCCCGCGGAAGTCAGCATCACGACAGCACAGTCCCCGAGCTGGCCTTCTTTGCGCAATCGTTCGACCAGCGCGAATCCATCTGTCTCCGGCATCCGTGCGTCGACCAGCAAAAGGTCAGGGCGCAAGCCCTGATCCTCCGCTTCTTGCAGCCGTTGCAACGCCTCGGCGGCGCTCGCCGCCAGCGTCACTCGCATCTGCCAAAACTTTAGAGTTGTGCCGAGCAGCGACCGGTTCGTGGCATTGTCGTCCACCACCAGCACGCCGCGGCCTTCCAGGCCCTTCCACTCCATTTTCTGAATGTGCGCCGGCGCTTTGCCGATGCCCACCCGCAGCGTGAAACGGAAGCAACTGCCTTGTCCGGGCGCACTCTCGAGCCACATCCGGCCTCCCATCATGGCCACGAGACGAGTGGAGATGGTCAATCCCAATCCGGTCCCACCGAATTTCCGAGAGGTGGAGCTGTCCGCCTGCGAGAACGCCTGGAACACACTCTCTTGCTTTTCCACCGGTATGCCGATTCCCGTGTCTCGCACTGAAAATTTTAACTGTACCGTGTCCTCCTCTCGCGACTCCACGCTCACACTCAGCTCGATTTCTCCATTTTCCGTGAACTTGATGGCGTTGCCGATCAAATTGACCACGATCTGCCGCAGCCGCGTGGGATCCGCAACGATCTCATCCGGCACTTCAGGGTCGATATCGCAGATCAACTCCAAATTCTTTTGCTGCGCGCGCATTCCCAGCGGCTTCATCGTCTCCGCCATGCTCGCACGCAAGGGAAACGCGATCGGGTCGAGTTGGAATTTCCCGGACTCGATCTTCGAGAAGTCCAGGATTTCATTGATTAGTGTGAGCAGGGTGTCCGCGGAGATCCTCAACATCTCCAGGTATTCGCTCTGCTCTGTCGTGACTTCGGTGCCCAGCAGCAAATCCGTCAACCCGATCACGCCGTTCATCGGCGTTCGAATTTCGTGGCTCATGTTGGCCAGGAATTCGCTCTTCGCCCGGCTGGCCCCTTCCGCCGAGGCCTTCAGCTTGGCCGCCTCCACCAGTTGCCGGCGGATGGTCTGGGTCTGCTGCTGCACGCGGTTCCGCATGGTCACGCCCCACGCCAGCACCAACAGCACAGCCACAATCGCCGCCCCCAGGACGTAGATCGCATGGGCCGCCGTCCACCACGAGGGGCTTTTGACGACCACCACATCCTCCGGTGACCGGAGCAAAATCCGGAACCCCACCACGGTCGGAGTCCATTCTTGGGAGGTCCGGCTGGTGTCGACCTGCACCACGCAAATTCCCGTCACTTGGAGATCGCTGCCCCTCTTCCATTTCTCCATTTCGCCGGAGCTTGCGCCCAATTCGGCGGGGAACAGAATTCCTGCAGAAGACAGCAAGAACGTGGGCGTCTTCGCCGCGCGGTCGATGTCCACGAGTTGGCCTCGGATCTGAACCACCTCGGTGTCGTGATCTCCCTTAAACGCTTGCGAGGCCGTAATCGGCTGTGCGGGTACCGGTTGACCTGCTCCCAAGGACTTGTAGGCGACATCCTCCAAGGTTGGAGTGTTTCCCGCGGTCGCCACAGGAAAGCCAATCATGTCGACCCGATCGCCGAGTGCGAGCTCGCCGGTCTGCGAACTGTAAGAACAAACTCCGCCAGTCTCGTCGTGAATGCACAGTAAGTGGCCGGGCCAATACAGCGTTACCTGCCCTTGGACATGTACCCGATGCCGAAAAACAGCCCCGGGTTCAAATTGCAGCAGTTGGCTTATGGGACGAACGGACAAACCAAAAACATCCCGCGGCGCAGCTTCCTCGACCTGCATCGCAGCCAGCGAGGGAAAGAAGAGCCGCACTCCCATGAGCTGACGATTCTTGGTCATAAAGGGAGCGACGTTCCCGCGAAGAGCTACAACGGAATCGACGAGTTGCCCATAGTTCACTCCCGCTTCTCTGATCGTGGTCGCGCTGACGGTGCCGTCACTCACGGTGAGTGTCAGCGTTACGTTCGATCCCGACTCCAGGACCGAATGTACGATGCCCTCGATCTCTATCCACTGTCCGTCCTCCGCTCCCGTCATCAGATGGGTGCGGCTAACCAACGGCGCTACCGTGGGCAGATGCGCTTCCCGAATCACCTTTACCGTCGCCTTGTCCACGACCGGGGCGAATTCTCCCGCGCCAGTCACTCCGTCGATCTCGATCAACGTCCCAGCATGAAGGGGGGGTACCGGTGGAACGGGGATCACAAAAATGCATCCGCTCGCGTCGCAACCAAAGATGGCAATGTGCCGTGAATCAATGAGAGGATCGTAGTAGGTCACTACAATCTGCAGGTGTACTGGATACTTTCGCGCGGCCTCCTCAGAACTCAGGCTATGTGCGGCTTGCGCGGTGCGAATCGTCGGGAGCGATTCCTCTGCCGCTTTTGCGTCTGGTGCAGAAACCACCGCGCTGAGAAGAAAAAGCGTTGCCGCAAAAATTATCGCTGCCGAGTTCCAGCTTCGTCGAAGCATCGGCGTCACGTTTGCCACGGTTTGGAGACGCGCGGAACAAGCGCTCAAGGAACCGCATTTGTTTTTGCGCCGTACAATTCCCACTCCACGCTCCTTCCCAGGGGATCCCACTTCGCACAACAATTCTGCCAGTGCGAGGCCGCGGGCTTGGTCGAAAGCCCGTTCTCGATTGACTGCTGGCGGGTTTCTCCGGTTCCGCTTTATGAATCCTCGCGCGCAATCACACGCGCAGGGCGCGGCACAAGCTGCCCCGTTGAGCGAAGTTTTGCCCTATTCAAAACTACTATTTTAGGATTCGCTTGCGTCTTGCACGGACTGTACGGACACAAGCGCTTCTAGGAAGGGGCTTCTAGCATACCATCAGGAAGTTCCTCATTGTCCCGCACGTCCCCACGTTAACGACGGATAGTAAACACCGGCGAACCAGCCGGTTGGCCCTTGGGTTGCGGCGGGTTTCTGACTCGCTCGCTTGGCACTTCCGAACGCCAGCATCGGAAAGACACAGAGGGGAAAATCCCTGAGACTTCGTCGATCTGTCGCACGGGTTTCCGTCCTAACGATGGCTAAACTTCAGTTAAGCAAACGACGAGTGGGTCATTCTTTGGAGCAACTTTGGAGCTGCACAGGATGGCTCGGAACTCATAAGCGCAACCGAAGCAACGACCTAGGGTGAATTTGCGCCTGATTCGTAGCCAGATGCTCTATCCAGCTGAGCTACGGGCACACAGTTTTAAAACATTAACACCGCTTCGCTGCTTTCCTCCATCCGTCCGGAACTGGCGCGACAGCGGGGCCTGCGTCGCCGTTACCAAAATGCGCTCCTCGCGCTTCGGGGCCTAGTCCGATCACCAGGGCTCCCACGAGAAACACCACCAGCGCGAACGAGCCCATGGCTTTTGCGTAGCTCATGTGCGTCGCCATGCGGGCTTGGATGTACGGGCTGCCGGCGGCGAGCAGCACTCCGAATTGGTAGGCCAAGCCGGGAAAAAATCCGCGCAACTTGTCGGGCGAGAGTTCATTGATGTGGGCTGGGATGACGCCCCAGGCACCTTGCACCATGAACTGCATCAGAAATGCGCCGGCGAGAATTAGCGGCAGATTAGGAGCGAAGATCCACAGGGGAATGATCAGCACGCCTAACAAGATCGCGGTGACCATGGAGCGGCGGCGGCCAAAGCGATCGGAGAAATGTCCGAAGGTGATCCCGCCGACAATGGCGCCGATCATCGAGAACGCCGTGAAGTCGGAAGTGCGGTGCGGGCTGAATCCCTTCTGTTGCTGCAAGTAGGTGGGGTACATGTCCTGCGTGCCGTGCGAAATAAAATTCACCATGGCCATAAGCAGGACCAGATAAACGAACCGCGGCCAATTGCTGAAGATGGAGCGGCGATAGGTCTGCCAATCCGTACGCGATCGATGCCACGCCGCGGTCTCGGTAACCCTTGCGCGAATAAAAAGAGTGAGCAGCGCGGGTAATCCACCGAGAAAAAACAGCGGCCGCCAGCCCCAGTGCGGAAAAACAAAGCGATATGCACCGGCAGCCAATAGAAATCCGAGCGCGTAGCCTTCCTGTAGCAGGCCGGAAATGAAACCACGCCACCGTACCGGCACCGCTTCCATGATCAACGAGGCGCCGACACCCCATTCACCGCCCATGCCTATACCGTACAGCAGACGAAGCATCATGAAGGCTTTGTAGCTTGGCGCCAGTCCGGAAAGAACTTCGATCAGTGAGTAATACAGAATATTGACGATCAGCGGGATGCGCCGGCCGTAACGGTCCGCCAGCAGGCCGAATAGAAAGGCGCCGATCCACCTGGTCGCGAGGCTTGCGGTGATGGTGAGCGCGATCGCTGGGATCGTGGTGCCAAATTCCTTGGCAATAGGAGCGAAAACGAAAGTCAGAATGAAGAAATCGAAGGCGTCGAGAGTCCAGCCCAAAAATCCGGCGGTCACGGCGTAGCGGGCGGCGGATTTTTCGGTGGGGGTCACTGAGAAATAGGAGCGCGTGCAGCCTGGCCCGGAAATATCCCCTCAACGAGTCGCCCATCTCTCACGACAGGAACTCCGTTTACAAGCACAAATTGGATGCCTTCGGAATATTGCAGTGGGGCGTCGTACGTGGCTTTGTCGATGATGCGATACGCATCAAACACGGTGATATCGGCATCGGAGCCCACGCGAATTCGGCCTTTGTTCTGGAACGCAGGTGCGCGTTTTTGCAAACGTTGCGCGGGCATCAACGTCATCTTGCGCAGCGCGGTCCTTAGGTCGAGTGCTTTTTCGTCGCGCACGTAGTGTCCAAGCACACGCGAAAATGTGCCTTGGCCACGCGGATGCACCTTCGCGCCGGTGATCATCATCCCATCGCTGGCAATCATCACGATGGGATTCGCCACCGCGGCGCGCGTCGCCTCTTCCGGTATCGAATGGATCACCACGATTCCACCCTGCTTGCGGTATTTCTCGAAGGTCTCCGCGGTCAGCCGCTCCCCCGTATCCGCCCACTGCAGATCTTTATAGGTGATCCCCTGGTTCTCTTGCCACCCAGGATCGAAAATTGCCGACTGGAGCATGGTGCTGCCGGCCGCATAAGGATAGCACTCGGTGGTGACGTCGAGACCGTGGCGTTGCGCGCCTTCGACCATGGCGATCAGGTCCGGCGTGAACTTCAATCCCATGCTGGTGATGTGTACGACGTGCAGTGGAGCTCCGGTCTGTGCCGCTGCCGCGACCACCTCTTCCAACCCGGTCAGTCCCGTCGCCGGTTCTTTGATCCCCGCGTAGCGTAAATGCACGTGCACCGAAGCACCGTACTTCGCCGCCACGCGAAACATTTCCACGATCTCCTGGTGCGACGCCGCGACGGTGTAGTTGATTCCCATGCCCTCCGCAAGCGCGCCTTGGCGGAAGCCTCGGTCCATCGACACAACCATCTCGTTGATTTCCTCCGGAGTGGCTGCTCGACGCGCCGCATCTCCTGTGGGCAGGAAGGTGCCCGGATCGTGCATCACGTTCATGCGCACAGGAATGTGCCCGATACTCACGCCGAAATTGATCAGCGACTTCCCTTCCCGCGCGGCATACCATTTGGCGACGTCGTCCGTGCCGGCCTCAAGTTCTAGTGAGGTGGTCACGCCGTCGTGGGCCTGAAACTGATAGTTCCGCGGCTCCTGTCCATGCTCATGGAGATCGATGAATCCAGGCGCGACGATCAAGCCCTTGGCGTCAATGGTCGTCTTCCCCGCCAGAGACCCCTCGGAGATAGCGGCAACTTTGCCGCCCCGGACACCCACATTGCGCACGGCATCCAGCCCCGATTCGGGATCCATCACCCGGCCGGCGGCGATCACCACATCGTACGTTTCGCCGGGCGGAGAACCGTTCCCAGCGTAAGAAAAAGCGATCCCCAGAAGCACACTCAGACCTACTACCAAGCACACCCTGCTGAACGGCCTCTGAAAAGGCATGGGCGAGTACCCCGAGGAATTAAGCCGGCGGTAAGTCTAATGAACTCGTCGCAAAAAGGGAAACCCCGGGGCTTCTGGGGGGAGAAGACCCGGGGTTGGGGGTTACTGCTTGAGGGGGGCCGGAGGAAACTTGCTTAAATTTTACTAGTGCACCTGGTGCGTCGAGAGCAGGCAAATCTGCCGCAACTCGTCATAGGTGAAAAAGGTCTCTTTCTCCTCCCCGGCGCTCTCGGTATGACCTAACCCGGATTCGCTGGAGATGCGACGCAACTCCTCTTCCTCGATTCCAAGTAAAAGAGCGGCGCGTCCTTGGGTTACATATTTAGGAACTTGGTTGTTCATATCTGCCTCCTCAAGCTGGGAGCAGCACCATCGCGTCTTCTTCCACTGCCAAAATCATCGTCTTGTAGATATCGATGTCACAACCGTCGATCCGCATCCGGATCGTATCTCCGCCATCCTTGAGCATCTTGCCTCGCAGTGGCACCTTGATGTCTCCAAGAGCCACTCTTAGAACCACCGGAAGCCCAACCCATGACTTGTATGCGCTGTCCATTTCAGCCCCCTCAGCACTATGTTCCTGACTCAAGCAGAATCGCGCATGGTTCGAAAGCCGCCAATGGTACATCGAGGGTACCGGAGTAGTAAGAACGTACTGTTTGGCATTTGGGCATGCGAACCCGACGTAAATTCGGGCGAAGTACAAACGTACTGCTCGTGCGGGACGCCAGACCCATTGGCTCGTACAGGGCGAATTGGCATCCTTATGTCCGTGATACGAGATAACCAAGCCGGGCTGGGCAGTGGTCCAGTCCCTGCCAGCCGGGCCGGAATCGGGCTCGCCCTGGGCGGCGGGTTCGCGCGGGGTTTCGCGCATCTGGGCGTCCTGAAAGTCCTCGAACAAAACCACATTCCAATCACATGCATCGCGGGAACCAGCGTGGGCAGCATTCTTGGCGCGGCTTATGCCAGCGGGGCGTCGCTGGCGCGCATCATCGCCACCTGCCGGACACTGAAGTTTCGCGATATCGGCAGCTGGCGGGTTTCACGGCTGGGGTTGGCCAGTAACCAGCGACTCGGCGATTTAATCGCGCGCGTCTTCGATTCCAAGAATTTTGAGGATCTGCCAATACCGATGGCAGTGGTGGCCACGGACCTGAATACCGGCGAACCGGTGGTGCTTACGCATGGCAACCTCGTTGACGCCATTCGAGCCAGCTGCGCGTTTCCGGGATTGTTTGAACCGGTGAAGATCGGCACGCGGTGCCTGGCCGACGGTGGGCTTGTAGCGCCGGTGCCGACACGTGCGGCGCGCAACCTGGGCGCGGAATTCGTGCTCGGCGTGTCCGTGGGGATTCAAGACGGAGATCGCGGATCGCCATCCAACATATTACAAGTAATTACGCGGGCGGTCAGCGCCGCGCAGAAGCATCAGCTGGAAGTTTGGGAACGCTATGCCGACCTGGTAGTGCGGCCCGACGTACAGTCATTCGCATGGGATGCCTTCGACCGGACCGACGAGGCCATCGAAGCGGGCGCGGAAGTGACTCGCCGGGCTTTGCCGCGCATCCGGAAATATCTGGAACGCGCCGAGGCGGGCCGTGACGGCCTGGAAACGAATCTGAAAAGCACGTTGATGCCCGCGGAGGCCGTGCGATGAACCGCTTGAATGCATGGATCGCGGTGTTTGGCACTTTTGGCGTCCTCTGGTACGAATGCGGCGATGATTTCGCGCTTTTCTGTTACCGTATTGCATGCGGTGCTTTCACCGCGGTTCGTTCGCGCGCTCTCGAGCTCGCGCCTGTATCGCAAGCAATTGCTACTACTTCTCCAAGGAATAACGACGCGTGCTCGAATCTCTGGTTCACCTGCTCCGCTCTCTCTACAACCCGGACGGACTCAAGGAACTGATCCGTTGGGGCGGCGCTCCCCTGGTCTGTTGCATCGTTTTCATTGAAACCGGATTTTTCGTGGGCTTTTTTCTGCCGGGTGATTCCCTGCTGATTACCGCGGGGATCTTTGCCGCCGCGGACGTGCTGCCGCTTCGCTGGCTGTTATTGCCGGTTATGGCTTGCGCGATTGTCGGCGATCAGATCGGATACTGGATCGGCCGGGGGGCCGGGCCTGCGCTGTATCGCCGCGAAGACTCGTTGCTGTTCCGACGCAGCCATTTGCAGCGGGCTCACGAATTCTACGAAAAATACGGTGGGCGGGCCGTGATCCTGGCGAGGTTCGTCCCGATCGTACGCACCTTTTGTCCTCCGGTGGCGGGCGCGGCGAATATGCCGTATTCGCGCTACGTTATGTTCGATATTGTCGGAGGCATATGCTGGGTCAGCGCCACGATCTTGGGCGGATTTTTTCTGGGCCGGAATGTCCCCAACATCGGCCAACGCATACACTACGTAATCCTGATTGTGGCGGCGCTCTCGATCCTGCCCGCGGTGATCAGTATTTTGCGCTCGCGTAAGACCATCTTGGCCAAAGGAAAGTCATAGAGGAATGGCGTCGCGGAAGTTGCGTGCGGTAATTTTCGATATCGGACGGGTCTTGATTCACATCGATGTCCCCCGGGCGATGACTGGCTTGGCTGCTGGCCTCTCTCTTTCGCCCGAAGAGATTTGGCGCGCCATCGAAAACGATCGCCGGTGGGCCGATTGGCAAGAGGGCCGCATGACCGCCCGTGACTGGCACCTACACCTGTCAAGGCGCTTTGGCACAACCTCGAGCTTTGAGCAATTCACCGAAGTCTGGAACCGGGTGCTTGATCCGCAGCCGATGCAGGAGACCAGCCTGCTCGAGAGCCTGGCGGTGAACTATCGCCTTGCGCTTTTATCCAATACCGACCCGATTCACGTCGCCCATATGGAGGCGAGCTACGAGTTCTTCAGGTTCTTTCCGGTACGCGTTTATTCGTGTTCGGTGGGCGCCAGTAAACCCAGTCCAATTGTGTATTTAGAGGCATTGCGGGGTACAAAGGTGCAATCCAACGAGGCCGTCTATATAGACGATATCCTCGCCTACGTCGAGGCGGCCCGAAGTCTGGGCATGGCCGGCATTCATTACCAGTCGAAAGAAGGCTTGGTCCAGGGACTGCGGGATCTGGGTGTGGAGACTCCCTAGAGTGAATTGCCACCGAAATTCAGGTGAAAACCAAACGATCGAGTAATCTTTCCCAGGACTAGTACTCACGGAAAATTTCAGCATTCATTTTCCCCATTTGCAAGACCAAGCGCGACAGTAAGTTACGGACTTGCTTTCCTCTTCGGCGATTCCCGCCATTTGGTGCGAGGCATGCTCCTTCAGTGTTACGGGCCGGTTAGTGGAAGAAGAATAGATATCGCCCAATCAAGGGTGAGGAGAAAGACTCTATATGTCAGAAATCATTGAACGAGAATCACCGTCTTGGCACCTTCCCGCGATGATCGTTTTGGGACTCATCGCAATCGGTGGCTTGTGGTTCGGTTGGAACGCGTCTTCGAAGCTGGATACTACACAGCAAACGATGACCGCGCAAATCAAGTCGTCGGAGCAGGCAGTGCAGCAAGACGTATCGTCCTTGAAAGACCGTCTGGCGCAAGATGAAAAGGCTAACGCGGATCTACAGGGCGACCTCACCGTAGTGACCAAGAAACTCAAGATTACCCAAGGGCAGCTGAAGACCGCGCGCGAAGAAGCGACGAAACTGAACGACGCGACCACGGAGAAGCTGACCGCGTTGGACACCTCGGTTCACAGCGAGCTGGCGACCAAGGCGACCAACGATGACGTGAAGACGGTGGACACCAAAGTTGGCGGCGTGCAGACCGACCTGAACAGCACGAAAGAGGATTTGAAGATGGCGCGAAGCGAGATGGGCACCCTGATCGCGCGCAACCATGATGAAATCGACCAACTACGCCGCCTCGGCGAGCGCGACTACGTCGAATTCAACGTTGACGGCAAGAACAAGCCGGTCAAGGTGGGAAATTTGACCGTCGAACTCAAGGGCGTCAACGAGAAGAGCAACCGCTTCACCGTGACCATGACCGTGGAAGACAAGAAGTTTGAGAAGAAGAACCGTGCGCTGAATGAGCCGATCTTCTTTTATACTTCGGGCGCGCGCTTCCCTGAAGAAATGGTCATCAACAAAGTCGGAAAGAACACCGTCAGCGGCTACGTGAGCATCCCGAAGGCGAATGCACAGCCTGCCGCCACGACGTCAAGCTCAGGCAACTGAGCCATTGCCCTTCCTGGGCGCCCGGTTTCCTGGGCGTCAGTTTAGCTAGCGAAGGTCGGTTACCACAGAAGGCGGGCAGAATCACTGCCCGCCTTCTCTTTTTGTCCTTCCGCTACGGCTATGGTCTTGTTCCTCGAAACGGGCTTCTGCGTCGGTGCACAGATTCTCGTGCCGCGCTCGCGGCGATGCTGCCGGATAACGTACGCTATTTTTCGCACATTTGTGTGAAAGAGGGTCTGGTTGGTAAAACAGAGGGCCTGAGGAAGGCCCAAGAGGAGGGGCGATGGAGCCCACCAACCAGGGAGAAGTAGGCAAGGAAGTAGCGAAGCTGAGCCAGGTGATCCAGATTGACGAAGGGAAGATTCAGGAACACCTAGGGGAAGTGGTCCGCAGC
>Ga0181522_10001845_pt1 | contig 12439 bp, 10 predicted proteins | sample PEATcosm2014_Bin_27_FD_121103 | JGI IMG/M metagenome (GOLD analysis project Ga0181522, IMG submission 121103) | Peatland microbial communities from MTU Mesocosm Facility, Houghton, MI, USA - PEATcosm2014_Bin05_10_metaG | ecosystem: Environmental > Terrestrial > Soil > Wetlands > Peat | place...
ACGACGACGAAGGGAAACCGTGCAGCAGAAGCACAACCGGCGCTCCAACCTCGCCGGCCGAGCGATAAAAGATCTGTACGTCATCGGCCTCCACTCTCTGGATGGAGGTGACAGGAACGCCGGACTGAGGGTCCGCTGCTCCGCCTGGCGCTTTTCGTTGGTCCGATCCATTTGCCGCGGTGCTGACTGCTTGTCCTGATGAGGTCCGGCTCATATGAATTCTCCTTGAAATCCTGGTTGTTTGGTCTTCTGCGTGCGAAGCGCCCACCGACATTCGACTGCAACCGCGATGCCATAGTGAGAAACGTAGCGTGCGTGCACCTAACCCCTTCGCGCTTTGCATTATCGGCCCAGGAGTCCGCAAATTACCCGGTCACTAACTGACAGATGTGTGACCACGGGTCAACACTGACGATATTTCGTCATGACACGGATGTCGCTGAACTGCCAGCGGGTTGCCGGCGGAAAGAAATCGCGATAGGTGACGCGCAAGCAATCGATCCTGGATTTCCACAATTACCTCACATCCGCATGCCGCCGGCCGCGACAATGACCTGACCCGTAATCCAGCGCGCGTCATCGCTGGCCAGGAATGTTGCGGCCAGCGCAATGTCTTCCGGCTGTGCGATGCGGCCGAGGGGTGTATTCCGGTCCTGCTGAGCTCGAAATTCCCCCTGATCGAGGCCTGCGGCGCGGAGGCCTTCGGTCTCCACCATGCCAGGACTAAGAGAATTCACGCGGATCTTTCGCGGCCCGAGTTCCTGAGATAACGAAATCGTAATCGCATCCACTGCCGCTTTCGTCGCGCTGTATGCCGATGCATTCGGCGCCGGCATCGAGCCAACGATGGAACCGATGTTGATGATCGAACCTCCCTCTGGGCCGATCAGCCTGACTGCTGCCTGCGTCGCCAGGAGCAGACCGATTACGTTCAGATCGAACTGCCGGCGAATGTGCTCCGGCGTGACAGCACCGAGCGGCGCGAACTGGAAGACGCCGGCATTGTTCACGAGGATGTCGAGTTTGCCGGAGAAGTCCCTGGTCTGTTCGAACAAGCGTTCGATGTTCCCAGGTTGCGAGACGTCCGCGCGGATCGCGATCGCCTTGCCGCCCCTGGCAATAATCCGGCCGGCAACAGCATCCGCCCCGGCCTGGCTGGTGGCGTAGTTCACCACGACGGATGCACCCTCCGCCGCCAGATGTTCTGCAATGGATGCACCAATGCCCTTCGATGCTCCGGTTATTACCGCTACTTTCCCATCCAGTTTCCTCATGCTTCTCCCTCTCAGGCCGGTCACGTTGATCAGCGCTTCGACAGGCCCTGATACGGGTCACGCAATGCACGTTCGGTGCCATCCCCGCGACACATTCTTCAATCCGCGCCGTGTCACCTGCTCGTCGCGCGAACGACGGGACAGTCAAAAAAGCGACAGGATTCTCATCGCGGCCGCGGCTCTGTAATGAAGAAAACGTTGCAGGTCCGTGAGTTCATGCTGTCCGCCCTGGTGGCACCGGAAATGCTTCCCGAATCTACAGCACGACCGCTTTGGCCGCACTATCGACACAGTGCGTCGTTCATTCCGTCTCAAAGGAGTTCTTTATGGGAACGTTGACGGCAGAGTCGCCTTACACGCGGGAAGGGCAGGATGCCATCCGTGCCCATTCGCTCCAGGAGATGATGACCCTCGTCGCAGAACGCCTCCCGTACTTTCAGCGAATGGCACTACGCCGGCTCGACAACATGGCCGACGCTGAGGACGCGGTACAGGACGCACTCCTCTCTGCGTGGAAGCATCTGGATAAATTCAAGGGGCAGGCGAAGATGTCGACCTGGCTGACCGTCATCGTCATGAACTCGGCCCGCATGGTGGTGCGGAAGCGTCCCCGGACTTTCCATTTCTCCCTCGAAGCCGAAGATCAGAATGAGGAGCAGCTCTGCTTCACAGACCTGCTTCCCGATACGCGACCCGATCCCGAGGCGCAGGTTCGTCGCCTGGAGCTCGAGCAACGGCTCAATCGATTGTCTGTCCATCTCGCGCCCCATTTGCGCGAGGTCATTCGGCTGCGCGGCGGGGAGGGGCTGAGCATTCGCGAGACAGCGGATGCCCTGGGACTGACCGAGAGCGCGGTAAAAACACGCGCGGCCCGTGCCCGCGAGGAGCTGAGAAGGCTCGATCAGTGCAATCCCGCCACAGTTACCGGCGCGAGCAAATCAAAGCCCGCGCGCAGGCGCCGCCGCCGAATGCCCGCTCCGATGAGCCGGGTCTGAGCTGGACCGGTCGGCGGCGGCAAGCAGAAAGCCGCCGTGAACGCGGAAACGACGCCGCTGCGCGATCCAGAAGTAGCCGGCAGCCACACCCGGTTCGGCAAGCCGCCATTTGGGTCAACAGTGCAGGTAGCCCATTTCGGCCGTGCCGACCATTTTCTCGCGGCCCGGCATAACGCGAATCCTCTCCTGAATTGTTGGTTCGTCTTTGGGTAACTCGTCTCAGGCGGCACGCGTATGCACTTCGAAGGTGTCGACAAATTCGCCGTACCTTCGCGCGATCACCTCCACCGCGTCCTCCCCTGTGATGCGGTTGGCACGCCAGCTGACCAACGGTTCCCAGAATGCGGTGCGTCCGACAGCGAAACCGATGAACCCTGGCACGCCGCGCGCAGCCGCAAGCCACTCACGTACTTTTTCGTCGTCTTCGCCGCGGCCGAGCACGATGCAGCCCACCGTGCTTCGGCCCTCCCTGCGCGCTGCTGCAACGATTCGTTCACAATCCGTCCGGCGCTCCAGCCCTTCTACTTTCCAAACGTCCGGCTCCACGCCTGAATCCTGCAACTGCGTGATCGCACCCGCCATCAGATTGGGGCGAAGCTCCAGATCGTAAACTCTCTTGTCTCCATGGGTTCGGTCCAGCTGCGACTGTTCTGCCGGAACCAGGAGTTCGATCATGAACCGGCTCCTGCTTTGGCTGTGAAGATAATTTGACAGCCGTTTCAGCCGCGCGCCCTGCCGTTCGTTGAGAGCAGCGCTGCCTTCTGGGTTATAGCGCACCAGAACTTTACAGAGGGTCGGCCCAAACGCCTCGATGTGTTCAGCAAATTTCTCGCCGTATTCGAAATCGAATTCTGCCTGCCCGCTTTTCTCAGCTGGGCAGACCGTCGTGTACCCATGCCTACGGGCGTCGCGCAGGATATCCGCGCCGAACTGTTCGTCCACCAGAATCGCCGCCTTCTCCTCGTCCACGGTGCCGGATGCAATCGCGAGTTTGAAGGCGTTATAAATCAACTGTTTGGTTGCGGCAATCTGCCTGGTTTGCTCGGGTGCGAGGGGGCCGGTCCAGCCGAACAGCTTTGTTTGAAACGAATGCCGGTGATCGAAAGGCAGGATATACAGAGGGCTGTCGAATCCGGGTGTCTTCACAAATGCTTCTCCTTTTTCATGCAGCGGGATCGGAGCCGTCGCGAGATCAGCCATTCAGCATCGATTCATCTTCAAACGATTCTCTTAGCGTCTGGATTGCGCCTCTTACTCTTGACTTCACGGTTCCGAGCGGGCTCCCTGTCCGCGCGGCTATCTCGGCCTGGGTCATCCCCTCGAAATAAGCAAGCTCCACCGCCTCCCTCTGTTTCAGGGGCAAAGTTGCCAGCGCCTCGCGCAGCCTCTCGCTGAGCTGCATCCGCATCGTCTCATCCTCCAGATCCTGCTGCGAAGGTACGGACTCAAAGGAGAATTCTCCGGAGTGCTCGATCACTTTCCAGCGGTTCCTGGTGCGCAGTCGCGAGAGCGCCCGGCTGCGTCCCATCACCAGCAACCACGCCGCCAATGTCCCGCGGCTCGCATCGAATCGTCCGGCGCCGCGCCACACCTGCAGGAACAGGTCCTGCAACACTTCCTCTGCCGCGCCGGTGTCATTCAGGATGCGAAGCACCATGGCGTACAGCATGCCTGCATAGCGGCCGTAGAGCGCCGACAGAGCTGCTTCATCTCCGTCCACAATGTGCTCAAACAATGTCGAATCCTGTACCGTCATTTCTCTGTGGGGACAAATTCGCTGCATCGCCGGATCCCGCAACTCACCGCCGGATTCGCGGTTTTTTGCTCAGGTCTGCCGGGGTCTATCGGAGCGGCTTCTTCGGTCCACTGTGGTCAACCATGCCACCGCTCCGTTCGTCTGCACGCCGGAGACCAACGCCAATACGACGCCCGACGCTCTGGAACCTCTTGCCAACGCCCGTGCAGTCAGGAGACTGGGATGTGCGCAGCCCCGGCGAGTGTCAATCCAATGTCGCAGCGTTGTCGCGGTGTTCAGATGTTGACACCCGTTCAGCGCCTGAGTACCGCACAAGGTATCCGGCGCCCGCTATCTGGTTGAGAATGGCCGTCCGCGCAGAATCGCTTCCGTTTTCGACTATGGTCCGATTCGTGCTTGTTTCCCAGGCATTGAGAGGACTATCAGGTGAAACCAAGGTACATCGTCATCGCCATCGTTATGGTCGTGCTCATCGCTGCCGGGTACGCTTTTCGGCCTGACCGCCTGTTTGTCGACCGAGCCGTCAACGAGTCCCTGCCCGCGAGCTTCGTAACGGGAACGCAGGCTCTGGCAACGGGAACGTTTCACACCGTTTTGCACCCCACCCAGGGAACCGCTTCCATCTACCGTAGCGCCGACGGCACCCGCATTCTCCGCCTCACCGATTTCAAAACCACCAACGGGCCCGACGTTCACATCTACGTGGTAGCTGCCGAAAATCCCGGCAACAACGCCAGCGTGAAAAATGCCGAATTCGTCGACCTGGGAGTGATGAAGGGAAACGTCGGTGACCAGAACTACGCCCTTGGTTCAGACATCGATCTGTCCAGATACCGCTCCGTGGTCGTGTGGTGCAAGCGCTTCAGCTTCAATTTTGGCTATGCACCGTTGACCGCGTCTGAAATCTCACAGAACTAGCTGGCAACGAGTTACCGCGAAGGCTCTCACGAATGATGGGGAAGGAATCGGGACGCGGTTACGCCTCACGGACCAGAACATGAACCAGCCGACGATGCCGGAAGAATACGAACTCGTGATCCTGCGGCACCGCGTAGGAACCAAACTGGGCGATGGATCACCCATCAATTGCGCGAAGGATCCGCAGTGAATACAGGAGAGGAAACCAGGATGGACTCCATTGGGCCCTGCGACGAATCGTCACCGAAGGAGAACGGCCCATGTATCGAATACCTTCAGCGGGCGATCGTCCTTTTGCTCATGAAAAATGAAACCATGCGGTTCGAACTCTTCACCGTGCGCCAACGAATCGCGAGTATTGATCGAACCGTATTTGGTAAGGGCTCCCATCATCTTCAGAAACGGCTCCCTTCTCACTTGCTCGGCGCCCTTCGCGATTTGTGCTACCTGGATGCCCGCAGCGAGAACAGGACCACACCGCAACCGGCCTCAGACAACCTCTTCAGCTTTCGGAACACATAGCCTCACGTTCTTTCACCCGGTCGGATCGAGTCGAGTCGAAGGGGGAAATGATGGAAACCGCACACTCCGACGCCCTGGTCTTCTTCGGCGCAACCGGAGATCTCGCTTACAAAAAGATCTTTCCCGCGCTTCAGGCTATGGCAAAACGCGGCCATCTTAATGTGCCGGTGATCGGCGTTGCAAAATCCGGCTGGACGATCGAAAACCTGCGCGCCCGTGCGCGCGACAGCATCGAGAAGCATGGTGGTTTTTTTGATGACTGTGCGTTCGGGAAGCTCATGGGCCTGCTTCGCTACGTGGATGGCGATTACAACGACTCCACGACCTTTGAGCAGATCCGTCGGCATCTGGGATCTGCGCAGAGGCCGGCTCACTATCTCGCAATTCCGCCGGCGCTCTTCGAAACCGTCGTGCAGCAACTCGCAAAAGCAGGCTGCGCGACTGCAGGCGGCTGCAATTCCGGCGCACGGGTTGTGGTGGAGAAGCCGTTCGGCCGCGACCTCAGCTCAGCGCAGGAACTCAATCGCATTCTCCACGGTGTCTTTCCGGAATCCGCCATCTTTCGCATCGACCACTATCTTGGCAAGCAGCCCGTCAATAACATGGTTGTCTTCCGCTTCGCCAACGCTTTCATGGAACCCTTCTGGAACCGGCAGCACATACAGAGCGTGCAGATCACCATGGCGGAGGATTTCGGCGTCGAAGGGCGCGGGGCGTTCTACGATCAAACCGGAGCAATTCGCGACGTGGTCCAGAATCACCTCTTCCAGATCGTTTCCAACCTCGCTATGGAACCGCCGGTTCGTTCCGACAGTGAATCGATCCGGGACGAAAAGGCGAAGGTGCTCAGGGCCATTCCCGCCCTCACAGCGAAGAACCTGGTTAGCGGCCAGTTCCAGGGTTATCGCCAGGAGAATGGCGTTGCCCCGGAATCCACTGTAGAAACCTTTGCATCGCTCCGTCTCGAGATTGATTCCTGGCGGTGGAAGGGAGTCCCTTTCTACATCCGCGCAGGCAAGTATCTTCCCGTCACCTTTACCGAGGTGATCGCGACTTTCCGCGAGCCCCCGAGCGTATTTGAAGAGGACGCACCGGCGCGAAACTATCTCCGCTTCCGCATCAGCCCCGACATGACCATTGCCATCGGCGCCACTATCATGGGGCAGAGCGAAACCCTTGTCGGTGAGCCTGTTGAGATGGTGGCCAGCCATCGCCCCGGTCCCGACGAAATGGAGGCCTACGAACGCGTCCTTGGTGACGCCATGGCCGGAGACTCCAGCCACTTCGCTCGCGAAGACTACGTCGAAGAAGCCTGGCGCATCGTCGAGCCCATCCTCAGGAACCCGCCTCCGGTTCAGGAGTATGTGAGACACACCTGGGGACCCGCGCAGGCAAGCGAATCGGTTACGCCTCCGGGCGGATGGTATAACCCGGAGGCCGCCGGTCCTAAAACATTCAGTTCCACTTCGCAAGCGGCGTGAGAGGAGCCCGACATGAGCCACACGACTTTGGCATGCGCCGTCTTCAACCACACCGCTGAGGGTGACCACACCCTTCCCACACTCAGGTGAGCCCGACTGGGATGCTCGCTCTCATTCCCTCGCACTCCACATTTCATGCCCGGATGACCGGCTGGCTTTCTATCTGATTCTCAATGCATACTGGGAAACACTGGAGTTCGCACTCCCGCGCAACCTCGATGGCACACAAGTGTGGCGCCGCTGGATCGACACGAGCCTCGACTCGCCAAACGACATCGTCGACTGGTCGGACGCGGCGGAGGTCCGGTCGTCTCCGTATCAAGCTGCCGGCCGTTCGGTGGCGGTCCTTTTCGCCAGTGCAAGCTGAACTGCCTGGTTGTCCACGGCACGCCACGGAACGAAACGCGAGCGTGCTTTGCTTTGCCGGGCGGCGCGAGCTCTTCACCGCGATGCGATCGCTTTGCCTCGTCGCTTTGTTCTTGCTTGTATCAATAGTTCGGAGTCAGGCCATCGATCCCTCACTCCAAATCTCGCAATATGGTCACAATGCCTGGCGCATTCAGGACGGCTTCTTTACTGGTGCTCCCACTTCCATTGCTCAGACTGCAGATGGATATCTCTGGATCGGGACCGCGGACGGGCTGTTTCGCTTTGACGGTGTTCGCTTCGTCCCCTGGACCGAGATAACCCCTCAGGAGCAACTCGCGTCAGCGGAGATTTCCGCCCTCCTGGGCGCGCGCGACGGCAGTCTCTGGATCGGCGCTGGGTATCGCTTTTATCGCTGGAAAGACGAAACGCTGAAGCAATATTCGACCAGCAAGGACCAGTTCGTCGTTTCGATCGTTGAAACTAGACGGAACGGCATCTGGCTGACTCGGGAACGGTCTGACGATCAGGATGGCCCACTTTGCCAGGTGCAGGGCCGCGGACTGCATTGCTATGGCCAGGGCGACGGGGTTCACCTGGTAATCGCGTTCTCTCTCGCCGAGGATGCAACGGGAGATCTTTGGATCGGCGGCTCTTCACAACTTGTCCGTTGGGCGCCAGGGCGATCGACTGTTTGGAAGCTGAAGACGCTGCGGCAATCGGAAGGGTTGGATGGCGTAGAAGCATTGGCTGTCGACCGAAATGATTCACTCTGGGTGGGGCTGAACTATCCGGGACCTGGACTCGGACTCGAACAATTTCGAGATGGCGTCTGGAAGACGTTTTCGTCTCCTCAGTTGAATGGATCCAAACTCGCGGTATCTCGGCTGTTTCTCGACCGGGATGGCGCCCTTTGGGTCGGAACCGAAGGTCAGGGAATTTATCGAATCGTTAATGGAAAGGCGGATCATTTCGACAGCGCCGATGGCTTGTCAGGTGACAAGATTACAGCGATATTTCAGGATCATGAAGGCACCCTCTGGGTGGCCACTTCGAAAGGCATCGATAGTTTTCGCAATCTGCCGGTCGTAACCCTGTCGAGACGACAAGGCCTCCATTTGGACGACGCGCATTCCATTCTTTCCTCCAAAGACGGAACCATCTGGATCGGAAACGACGGCGCTTTGGACGCGTGGCGGAATGAAGCCATTACATCCATCCGGTCGAAAGATGGACTGCCCGGCCGACAGGTGACTTCGATGCTTCAGGATCCCACCGGCGGGCTCTGGATTGGCATTGATAACGGCTTGTTCCACTTCGAACATCGAAAGTTTGTCCCTGTCATCCAGCCAGGTGGGCCTAACCTCGTCATCACAATGACCGCCGGACCAGACGGCAGCCTCTGGGCTGGCCTCACTGGCGCGACAGTTGAGACTCTCACCCATCTCGAGAACGGCCATTTATCCGTCAGGCAGAAGTTTGTTCCGGGCGACGCCTTGCTGGCGCTTGCCACCGATCCGCGCGGCCGCATCTGGCTGGCCGGCGACAAACTTCGTTATCTGGACCATTCCGGAGTGACATCTGTATCCGAATTCGGCCCTCAGTATGGCTATATTCGAAACATCGCCGTCGATGGAGCCGACTTTGTGTGGTTCGGGGCCACTAAGGGGCTCGTCGCCTTCAGAAACGGCAAGATCCAGGTCATGAGCACTACAAACGGCTTGCCCTGCGAGCGGATCAACACGCTGATCCTGGATAACCACCATTCCCTGTGGCTGTATGCGCAATGTGGACTCATCAGAATCGAACACAACGAGCTCGAGAACTGGTGGCGCCATCCTGAAGTTCAAGTGAAGACGACTCTGTTCGATGCGATGGATGGTTTTCAGGGAGGACCGAGTTCATTCCGGCCGGCAGCGACAAAATCTCCCGACGGCCGGCTATGGTTCGTAAACCACAGCGTCGTCCAGAGGGTCAATCCCGATCGCCTGTATGCGAACGACCTACCCCCGCCCGTCCACGTCGAGCAGGTCGTTGCAGGCGGCAATGCCTGGAATCCGGCGGGCGCTGTCCGGCTTCCTAAGTTAAGCCGAAACGTCGAGATCAACTACACGGCTCTTAGCTTTGCTGTTCCGCAGCGCGTTCGCTTCCGCTACCAGCTGGAAGGCTACGATAAAGCCTGGCAAGAAGCGGGGACCCGCCGCTCAGCGTTCTATACCAATCTTCACCCGGGGACATACACGTTCAGGGTCACCGCCTGTAATAGCAGTGGCCTCTGGACGACTCATGCCGCCACACTGACGCTCGTGATTCTGCCAGCCTGGTATCAGACGGTGTGGTTCCGTGTGCTCGCGGTCCTGTTCCTTGTGACGCTGAGTTATGCGTTTTATCTGCTGCGAGTGCGGCAATATGCAGCAGCGGTGAGGGAACGTTTCAGTGAGCGGCTCGACGAACGCGCCCGGATTGCAAGAGAGCTCCACGACACGCTCCTGCAAAGCTTTCATGGTCTCCTGTTTCGGGTTCAGGCAGCGCGCAACCTGATGCCCCAAAAGCCGCAGTCGGCTATCCGGGTCCTGGACGAGGCCATTGCTGCGACCGAGCAGGCCCTTGCCGAGGGTCGCGATGCTATCAGCGACCTGCGTCCGCAGCCGGCAGCCCAGCAGGATCTTGCGGAGTTGCTGACCGCTGTCGGGCAGGAAATCGCGGATTCTGAGGCATCGGCCGGCCCCACTCCGGAATTTCAGGTGATTGCCGAGGGTAAGCCGCTAAGTCTCAGCCCGGCGCTGCAGAGCGAGGTCTATCGGATCGGCCGGGAGCTGATTCGCAATGCCTTCCGCCACTCTGCTGCCTCCCGCATCGAAGTAGAAGTCCTGTACGATGAGCACCAGTTTCGACTGCGCATCAGGGACGATGGAAAGGGAATCGCCCCCAAAGACTTCGAAGCAAGTGGCCGTCCGGGACACTGGGGCTTACCGGGAATCCGGGAGCGGACGCGGCGCATCGGGGCGCAATTGAAATTCTGGAGCGAAGCAGGAGCAGGCACTGAGGTGGAATTGATTGTTCCGGCTGCGGTGGCATATGAGAAGCAGCGCGACGGCCGGCGATTCCGGCTTTTCCAGCAAGGAGGAACTCGTGGCCGGCGTGCCTGACATCATTCGAATCCTGACTGTCGACGATCACCCCTTGCTGCGCGAAGGTATTGCCGCACTGGTGAACACGGAAGCCGACATGAAGATCGTTGCTGAGGCGTCGTCCGGTGAGCAGGCGATTGAGCTGTTTCGCAAGTACCGGCCCGACGTGACGCTGATGGACATTCAGATGCCCGGTTTGAATGGCGTCGATACCATTCGCGAGATTCAGCATGAATTTGCCAACGCCCGCTTCATCATCCTGACCACTTACGCCGGTGACGTCCAGATGATAAGGGCCCTGCGAGCCGGTGCGCGGGCTTACTTATTGAAGGGCTATGTCCATCGGGAACTGCTGGCGACAATTCGTGCCGTCCATGCGGGGCAGAGGAAGATTCCTCCTGAGGTCGCTGCAGAGCTTGCGGATCACGCCACCGACCAGGAGCTAACCGCGCGAGAAACCGAGATTCTGAGACTCATCGCCGACGGCAACAGCAATAAGCAGGTTGCCGATCAACTGTCCATCGGCGAAGCAACCGTCAAGAGCCACATGACGAATATCCTTTCCAAGCTTCAGGCCAATGACCGCACTCACGCGGTTGCAATTGCACTCAGACGAGGAATTATCGAGCTCCCCGCCCCCCAAAAGTAGGAGATTGCAGCTCGACCTTCAGGCCTTTCGGGCTTGCTGCAATTCGCGTACTGTGTCACGGGGGGTGCCCTTGCAGCGTCTTTTCTCTACTTTCCCCAACGGTCTGCCGGGCCTGGGTCTGCTGCTGCAGCGGCTCACCACCGGCACTGCGCTGGTTCAGCTTGCGATGATCCATCTGAGATCGCAGGCGGGACTCGAGACGATGCTGCCACAAGTAATCTGCCTGGCCGCGGGGCTTCTGCTCCTCCTTGGCTTGTGGACTCCGATCGCAGGAGCAGTTATCGCCATCCTTCAGCTTTGGGCACTTGTCTGCGGAGACCCCGACCCGTGGATTCGAGTCCTCCTCGCAATGCTGGGAGCGACCGTTGCCCTGATCGGGCCGGGCGCATGGTCCGTAGATGCGCGGCTGTTCGGTAGAAAGCAGATTTCCGTTCCTCCACATCAGGACTTCTGACTCCCCCTTAAGTCGAGGCAACCGCTTTTGCCAATTGAGGGTCATCCTCGACGACCATTTGGGGTTGTCGAGATGGCTGCGCGTGCTTCAGACTCGATCTAACCTCGATCTACCGGGAGGACAACATCCGGAATCCCGTTACCGGCTCGACGGTTTAAGACCTGCGCGCAGAGTTGCGCGGGAACGGGCCCCTTCGGTCAACAGGAGTCAGAGCTATGGAAAAGGTCAGCGGCACGGAACCGCGAGGACCACTTAATTACCCCGCGCGAAGCACTGAGATCATAGGCAACAGCCTGGCTCTGCAAGCGGTACTCGCGGATGTCGAAAAGGTGGCGTCAACCGACTCGACCGTACTGATTCTGGGAGAAACCGGTACGGGGAAAGAGCTGATTGCCCGTTCGATTCATACCTCGAGCCTGCGAAGGGATCGGCCTTTTGTCCGCCTTAACTGCGCAGCGATTCCTTTCGATCTTCTGGAAAGCGAGCTGTTCGGCCACGAAAAGGGCGCGTTCACCGGCGCCATTGCACAAAGGATTGGCCGTTTCGAGATGGCGGACTCCGGCACCCTGTTCCTCGATGAGATCGGAGACCTCCCACTTGCCCTTCAGCCCAAGCTCCTGAGGGTTCTGCAGGAGCAGGAGTTTGAGCGCCTCGGCAGCGTACAGACCCGTCGCATCAATGTCCGCCTTGTAGCCGCCACGCACCGCAATCTTGTAGAGCGAGTCGAGCGCAATGAATTTCGCAGCGATCTCTACTACCGCCTTAATGTGTTCCCCGTCACCTTGCCGCCATTGCGGGAGCGACGGCAGGACATTCCGCCGCTCGTTGCTCACTTTGTCGAGATGTTCTCGAGCCGCATGGGCAAGCAGATCCACCATATTCCGGCGGACACG
>Ga0181522_10001846_pt1 | contig 12439 bp, 10 predicted proteins | sample PEATcosm2014_Bin_27_FD_121103 | JGI IMG/M metagenome (GOLD analysis project Ga0181522, IMG submission 121103) | Peatland microbial communities from MTU Mesocosm Facility, Houghton, MI, USA - PEATcosm2014_Bin05_10_metaG | ecosystem: Environmental > Terrestrial > Soil > Wetlands > Peat | place...
GCGGGCTTACAACAGCGGACCCGACAAAGACGCTCTGATCGGCGCAGACTTTAAGCCTTTTTATCCGAAAGATCAAGGCAAAGATCTGGGCGTGAGTTCGTGGACTCCGGACCAGTGGCATATGGGGGGTGGAACCATCTGGGGCTGGATCTCCTATGATCCCGAGCTCAATCTCATTTATTACGGCACCGGAAATCCCGGCGTCTGGAACGACGACATGCGACCCGGCGACAACAAGTGGTCGATCACCATCTGGGCGCGAAACCCAGAGACGGGAGACGCGAAATGGGCCTACCAGATTGAACCCCATGACGGCTGGGACTACGACGAGATCATGGAGAATGTTCTTGTCGATATGCCATGGCGGGGGAAGGCGCGAAAACTGCTGCTTCATCCCGGCCGCACTGGCTTCATGTTTGTGATGGACAGAGAGACCGGCGAGGTTCTTTCGGCGGAGAATTTTGTTCCCGTCACATGGGCAAAAGGCTATGACCTCAAAACCGGCCTTCCCATGGAAGATCCTGACAAGCGTCCTCACACTAACCACTACGCCCGTGGAGTTTGCCCATCCTCTACCGGCGGTAAAGAATTTGTGCCTTCTTCTTTCTCTCCGAAGACCGGTTATCTATACATCCCGGCCCATAACACATGCATGGATTACTCCGGCGAAGATGTCAACTACATTGCCGGCACTCCTTACTTGGGAGCCAGTGTCCGCATGTACCCAGGTCCCGGCGGATACCAGGGCGAACTGATCGCGTGGGATGTTGCGAATGCGAAGAAGGTCTGGGGAATTAAAGAAACCGATCTCCCGGTGTATAGCGGAGTGCTTGCGACAGCCGGGGATGTCGTGTTCTACGGCACGATGGATGGTTGGTTTAGGGCGGTGGACGCACGAAATGGAAATGTGCTTTGGCAAATGAAGCTCGCCTCCGGCATTATCGGAAATCCCATCACTTTCATCGGTCCCGACGGCAAGCAATACGTCGCGATCTACGCGGGTATCGGGGGCTGGATGGGCGCCGTCGCTTTGCCTAGTGTCTCGACCGATGACGACTACGCCGCGCTGGGCGTAGTGGGCGCCATGAAGAAGATTAAGCAAATGACGAATCCGGGAGGAGCGGTTTATGTCTTCGGCTATTAGGAGGCTGGCGGTTTTTTTCTTCTTCTGCTCGCTGCCGGTTTTGGCGGCTACTCCAGAACTTCGAGTTTGTGCCGACCCGAACAATCTTCCTTACTCCAACCAGCAGCAACAGGGCTTCGAGAATGCTCTCGCTCAACTGGCAGCCAGCGATCTCGGCATGAACCTCTCCTACTTCTGGTTCCCGCAACGTCACAAGTTTTTCCGCAACACTTTGCAGGCAGGCGTTTGCGATGTAGTGATGGAGGTTCCAACCGGAATCGATGTCGCGAGTACCACCGTCCCATACTTTCGTTCCACTTACGTGTTTGTATCGCGCCGGGACCGGGATCTTCATATTGAGTCTTTCGACGATCCGCGATTGAAAGATCTCCGTATTGGAGTGCATGTGACTGGCGAAAATGATGAATCCATGCCGCCCGCAACGGCCCTTATCAGGAGGGGACTGGTACGTAACCTGGACGGCTACAGCATCTTCGGAAAACTTTCAGAACAGAATCCTGGCGCAGATATTGTCTACGCCGTGGCCGACAAAGATATCGATGTTGCCGTTGTCTGGGGCCCTTTGGGTGGCTATTTTGCAAAGCATTCTTCCGCGCCACTGGACGCCACGCCAGTGTGCGCAGCTCCCGCAGACCGCGAACTGCCGCTGTGGTTCGACATTTCCATGGGAGTCCGACCCGGCAATGAGGCATTGCGAGACAAGCTAAACAACTTCATTGTTCGACACCGCTCCGAGATTCGTCAATTACTCGACTCATATGCTGTTCCTCTGGTGAGCACACCGGAGATGACGTGCGAATGAGGTGTGCCAAAATGCAAAAGCAGATTACTCTCATCATTGCTCTTCTACTTCTAGGCGCTGCGGGTTGCCAGAAGTATTCGTCTCCGGCCACAGCAGCGGTCTCTCTGCCGACCCACGGAACAGCCGTGGGGCCCATCCCTGGAGCAGGCAAGAATGTCTCTTTCCCGACGAATCCCTTGGCTTACGATCCCGTAGCTTTGCAGGAAGGACGCAAGCTCTTTAACTGGTATAACTGCTCCGGATGTCATGGCGGACACGCGGGCGGCGGCATGGGGCCGAGCCTGCGCGACAAGGTTTGGCTTTTCGGTGATCGTGACGACCAGATATTTGACTCGATCGCGGAGGGGCGCGGCGAAGGGATGCCATCCTGGGGCACCAAAATCCCCGAAGACCAAATCTGGGAGCTCGTGGCATACATCAAGTCCATGCGGACTTCTACGGAGCCGGAACCTCCCGAAGTCCCAGCCCACGAAGAAGTGGCGCCTCCTGCCATCATTCATGCGACCCAGTCGATGCAGAAGGATTAGCCATGAAACGAGCGTGTGCCTTAGCTTCGTTATTACTGCTCTCGGGATGCCAGAGATCGCAGTCCACGCTTTATCCCAAGGGTCCAGCCGCCGACAGGATCGCGCATATGTCCTGGCTCATGCTGATCCTTTTCCTCGCCATTACCGCGTTCATGTGGATCCTGATTACGTGGGCAATATCGCGACGGCGCGGCACGCTCGCTGAGCACGAGCCGGTCGACGTTGGGGGTGGCCAAGGCTGGATTGCGTGGGGTGGTCTCGCATTTCCGTTGAGCGTGCTCTGCGTGCTTTTCATTCTGGGTTTGAAACTTATGGCCAGTTTTCCAGTCCACGACAGTCATCATCATGACCTGCATCCCACGATTGCAATTATTGGCCGGCAGTGGTGGTGGGAAGTTCAATACCTTGGCGCTCCCGCGCAGCGCTTTACAACGGCCAACGAGATCCACATTCCTGTTGGCCAGCCCATCGATATCGAATTGCGATCGCTCGATGTGATCCATTCTTTCTGGGTTCCCACGCTTCATGGCAAGGTCGATCTCATTCCCGACCATCCTAACTTCATCCGCATACAGGCGGATCACGAAGGCGTTTACACCGGCACCTGCGCCGAATACTGCGGCGCTCAACACGCCCATATGAGGCTGGTCGTCCTCGCGCAACAGCCTGCCGATTACGACGCCTGGGTGCAAGGCCAGTTGCAACCGGGCGCCGAGCCGGCGACCGACGCGGCGCGGCGCGGGGAACAGATCTTCATGGCGGGACCATGTTCCATGTGCCATCAAGTACGCGGTACGTTGGCCGGGGGACGAGTAGCCCCCGATTTGACGCACATTGCCAGCCGCCTGAACATCGCGGCGAACTCTTATCCGAACAATGACGCTTATCTCGAAGCCTGGATCACACACGCTCAATCTCTCAAGCCCGAGGCGGCCATGCCCAACCTCACGCAATTTAATGGTCAGCAGTTGCGCGACTTAGTCGCCTACTTGCGACAGCTTAAATAGATAAAGAAAGGGTTCCACATGTCACCTTCTCAAATGTTCCGACTTCCCCATTTCCTGCTCGCTTGCTTGGCGCTATGGTTGGCAGTCCCAGCCTTTGGCCAGTCCAAGCCTGACTGCTCTTCCTTGCCCGAGCACTCCAAATTGCGCAGCGTGCTTCAGTCTGTGGTGAAAGAGGGAGCGACCGGCAACAGTGGCCTGGGCAATCAGGAGTGGGCTGTTACCGTAAACCGCGATGGCGTCGTTTGTGCTGTGGTGTTCAGCGGCAATGATCGAGGACAGCAGTGGCCGGGCAGTCGCGCCATCGCCGCCGAGAAGGCCAATACGGCGAACGCGGTGAGTTCGTCGGATTACGCTCTCTCAACGGCGAATCTCTTCGCGGCCTCGCAGCCTGGACAGAGCCTCTATAGCCTCACAACCAGCGCGCCTCCGAATGCGCAGGCTGTATTCGGTCCCGCCACATCCTTTGGTACCCCCGACGACCCCATGGTCGGAAAGCCGATCGGCGGTGTAATTGTTTTCGGTGGAGGATTGCCTTTGTACGACACCAAGGGAAAAATCGTTGGCGGTCTTGGTCTGAGTGGCGATACTTCGTGCGCGGATCACATCATGGCCTGGAAGGTACGCCATCAGTTGCAGCTCGATGCCGTGCCGATGGGGCCCTCTCCCGATCACAACGACAATATGATACTTGACTGGTCGAACAACAACAGCCCGAGTGGCTTTGGGCATCCGACGTGCAAGGGCGGCAATCCGCCCGACGACATCATCAAACAGCTCTCGAAGAAATATCCGACTGGCCCGAAAGCACATTGATGCGCGATCGAACAGGAAACAAAGAGGAGACATGGATAACTCCGTCGCGGTTGCGTTCGAACCCACCCCGCTATCAGCTCTTCTTGTCGACTATGCTCAACTCTTCAAGTTGCGCCTTAATTCCTTGGTCCTACTCGGAGGCGTCGACGAAGAGAAAGATCGAAGTTGCGATGAGCAAATACGTCGTGACCTGCGGGATAGGCGTCTTTTGAATTAGCACCGCTTAAGCAAGAACTCGTTTAAACTCTCCACTCTCTGCTCACTCTCCACAATCGAATAGCTGCGATCCGTGACCGCCACTTCTCTGCGGCCTAGCGCATTATCAGCCCGAAACGCTTGCCGCTTTGCCACCAGAAGGCTGTGTAAAAGTCCAATTGAGACTAAAACAGAACTCGAATGGACCGACCCACATTCGAAAGGAACGTGAGTAATGGGGCAGCCTCTAGCCAAGAGGTTCCCTCGATCCCTCACTCGGACCGTAGTATCTTGTTGGCCGAGGCAAACACCGGCAATCCGCTGAAAGGAGACTTTGAGCGCATGGCACGCCGGAGATTCCAAGACCCGAAACCCCGACTGTCGTGGGAACTGGTGGACAATCCAGGTACGTCAGGACGTCTTTGTTGACGGAAAACTACAACGCAGTAACAAACGAGTGAGACTCGCACCGGGTAAACTGGCGAAGTCCCAGAACCTCGCACGCAGTTTGGTTAAAGATGGCAGGTGCAGACGTGAAGGATGCGCAGGGCCAGATGAGATATTATCGAGCGACGACAGCGCTTTACATCTATCAACAGTTCTTTCCGGAGAGTCAGCAGCGCGTGGTCAGCAGGCTGAGTGCTCTAGGTACGAGCATCAACTGAAACAGGAATTGCAGCCTGCAGCCAAAGAGCGAAATGAGAGACGTGCAAATGATTGAAATGATGGTGGCCAGGGACGGAGTTGAACCGCCGACGCCAGCCTTTTCAGGGCTGCGCTCTACCACCTGAGCTACCTGGCCACGTTTCGACCCGGAATGCAATGCAAGGGACGACGATCGTTCACTTCACGCAGATTGTCGCGGGGGTGCTACCGAGAAGCGCCTGACGCGTGCGGAACGTTGTTGATTATAGCAAAAGTTCCCGTATCCTCCCTTTGCAAGTTAAAACATCCCTGCTGCGGGAAACATCGAATTTATCTCAGGCCCTCGCAGAAATCTGGAATCCTGGAAATATGGAAATCTATTTTCCTCCGGCTGAAGAACCTTTTTGTCCGAGCCATGAGGCGAGTTGAGGTTCTTGCTGCGACTTCCGTTCGACGCAATTATTGATTTGCTCAATGGACTGCCGGTAGGTTCGTTCGGCAGCCTCGATCTTGTGCGCGGCGAAGAAGTCCACCACCTGATCGCGCATGTGCTCGTCGCAGAAGGAACTGGTGGCGTTCACAATCTCGGCGCTGGCGAAAGGGCCGCCAACTTTTTGCACGCTGTCCCAGTGTGCCAGAACAAAGTCCCAGGCTAATTTTTCTCCTGCCGGATTTTGCATGACTTCGCTGATGAGGCGCAGAGCGTCCTGGGAGCGTACATCGGGAGAAACTGCGTAGTCCAGAGTGCGGTCCAGCAGCGCCGGGTTGGAAAACTGGGCCAAGGCGGAGAGCGCCATATAGTATTCCTCAGGCGACTTCGCGTTTTTTGACGCGGCCAGCAATCGGTCATAAAGCGTCCGATCCCCATTCAGCGCAGCGAGGGTCAGTGCGCTTTCGGCAACTTCCCGGTTCACGGAGCCGGGCTTGTCCAATGCCCGGTCCGCAATTTCCCGGGCCCGCGCGAGTATTCCGAGATCGCGCGCATCATAGCCCAGCGCATACAGGACGCGGGCGCGCAGAATTTTCATTTCGTCGTTTTCACCCGGCTTCGGCTCCCATCCCACGTCCTCGAGGATCGGAGTGAGATATTGCCGCAACCAGTTCTGATAGGACTCGCGATCGCTGGCGGTTACAAAGTAATGATCAATGTAGGTAAAGTGCGAGATGAGATCTTCGACGACCGCCCGGTTGCGATCATGGTTGAGGCCCTGCGCCAGGATCAGATAATCACCCACCGGCTCTCGTCCCACTTCCACCGACGCCCAGACGTCGGTTTGCAAGGCGATGCGTTCCGCGGGTGACAGCGTGCTCTCGGCCGCTCCGGCAAGCGCGCGCACGGCCTCGGGCTGATACCCGACCCGGTAATAGCCAGTGGCCCCGGAGTTTGCCAGCACCCAACTGGAGCAGCCCGGCAATTCAAAAGTTCCCTGCTGTTTCGCGAGCAAATCGCACTTCGGCGCGCCGCTTCCTGAAGAACCCTTCATGCAGAGTGGCACCTGCCACAGTTCCTCATTCGGCGCCTGAAGTTTTTCCAGCTCGTACAAATATCGATGTTGATTCAGTGTTACTGTCGTCGCCTGTCCGGAGCAACGAGAATCGATGTTGACGATGGGAACTCCCGCCTGCTTCACAAACGTAGGCATAATCTCGTTCACCGGCTTTTTCGAAGTCGTTGTCTGCGTTTCCCAGAAATCGGCGGCCGTTGCGTTGGCATATTGATGTCGCTCAATATAGGCGTTGACTCCAGTCCGGAAAGTTTCTTCCCCCAAATATGCTTCCAGCATTCTTAAAACTGCTCCAGCCTTTCCATAAGCGATTCCATCGAACAATTCCGTGATTTGCGCAGGAGTCTCGGCAGCCTGATGGATGGGGCGAGTATTATCCAGAGAATCCGTGTTAAGAGTTTGCCCCTCGTCAATCACGTCGTCCAAATTGATATTCCATTCCGGCTTCCAGGCTTCGACCGGCTTGCTCTCCATCCACGTGGCGAAGCCTTCATTCAGCCAGATATCGTCCCACCATTGCATGGTTACCAGATCGCCAAACCATTGGTGAGCCATTTCGTGAGCAATCACCGAAGCGATCTCTTTCTTCAGCTCAATCGAACCTTTGGTCTCATCGATCAACAGAATGACTTCGCGAAAAGTGATGCAGCCAGTATTCTCCATTGCGCCCGCGGAAAAGTCCGGTATGCCAATCAGGTCGAGCTTTCCGTAGGGATACTTAACGCTAAAATACTTATCGTAATAACTAAGGATATGTTCGGCCGCTTCCAGGGCAAACTTTCCCATCTCTTTTTTTCCGGGAGTGCTGTAAACACGGATGGGGATGCCGTCTGCTTGGCCTTCGATGTATTCAAAATTACCTACCACCAAGGCCGCAAGGTAGGAAGACATCTTGGCCGTCGTCGCAAAGCGTACGGTATGTTTATCGGCCGGTCCGGGCGTATCGGAAAGAACTTTCTGATTGGAAATGGCAACCTGCCCCTTATCGGCTACGGCCGTGATGTCGAAAGTCGCCTTGTACGCCGGTTCGTCAAAGGATGGAAAGGCACGGCGCGCATCCGTGGACTCGAACTGCGTAGCCGCGTACTTCCGTCCTTGATCGTCTTTGCCCAAATAGAGGCCGCGCATCTGATCGTTCAGCGTGCCGGAGTAGGTAATATGAATCGTTGCTGCACCTGGTGCTAGCGGCCTTTCAACGGTGAGCACAACCATCTCTTTATCTATCTCCGGCACGACTCGAGCTTTTTGCGTGGTCCCGGCGCTGACGACCGTTACTTGATGGAAATCTATATCGACCGCGTTCAGCGTGATCTCAGACGTCGACTTCAGCACCTGAATGGAAATAGTCTCATCGCCCTCAAATGTAGCTTTCTCGAGGTCTGGGGTGAAAGTGAGCTTATAGTTCACCGGCACCGCCAGTTCGGGCAAGCGTTGGGCAGACGACGCGGAGAGTGCTGCCATCGCCATTATCATTGCTGTAAGAATTCGGTTCATATGCTCCTTGGAGGTCAAACTTTGAGAACATTATCGCAATAAACAAATCTTGAGAATCAGTGAGCTCCGCACGCACGGGAACGGCTCCATAGTGTATACGGAAAGTACCCTGAGACGGTTCATCGCGAATAAGCAACCGCGCCGTTCATGACTGTCATTTCACACCGGTTGGTTCCGAACCAGTAAGGGATTTCGCGATAGTCATCAACCAGGAAGATCCCCAGATCGGCGTCTTTCCCCGCTTCAATGGAACCTTTGCGGTCCGCCAGGCGCAGCGCCCACGCACCGTTGATCGTCGCCGCCGCGATACTCTCTGCCGGGGACATTTTCATGTGCGTGCAGGCCAACGACGTTGCCATCGGCATGCTCAGCGTTGGCGACGTACCGGGGTTGTAGTCTGTGGCCAATGCTACGGGCACGCCGGCGTCGATCAGCTTGCGCGCCTGCGGATAATCCTTGAGTCCGAGAAAATAATTCGCGCCGGGCACCAGCGTTGCAATGGTGTCGCGCTTGGCCAGTTCTTCGATATCGCGATCGCTCACGTGATCCATGTGATCGAAGGAGGCGGGATTGAAGTGCAAAAACGGCCGCAGCATCGTCTCAGTCAGTTGGCACATGTGGCCTCGTACGCTAAGGCCGTGGTGTTCGGCAGCTGAGAAGATCTGTTCCGTCTCGGCGGCGGTGAAGGCGCCTTGGTCGCAGAATGCGTCGACGAAACTGGCCAGCTTTCTCTTCGCCACTAAAGGAATCATTTCTTTAACGACGATCTCAACGTAATTTTGTGAGCGGCCCTGGAATTCTGAGGGCACCACATGCGCTCCGAGCAGTGTGGCCACCACCGTTCCCGGCCACGCCGAGGCCGCAGCATGAATCGCTTGCAGCGACTTTATTTCAGACTCGACCGTCAGCCCGTAGCCCGATTTGGCTTCGACCGTGGTCGTGCCGTGCGCAGCCATCTGGTGCAGAGCGGCCAGGACTTTCTCTTGCAGGACTCGCTTCCCTGCCCCGCGGACCGCTTCCACACTCGAGCGGATGCCACCGCCAGCGGCGGCGATCTCCTCATAAGAAGCGCCCTCGATGCGCTTCTCGAAATCCACGAGACGCGGGGTGATAAAGGCTGGATGGGTGTGGGAGTCGACAAAGCCAGGCAGCACGACTTTGCCGGCGCAGTCTATCTCCGTGATTTTCTTGCGATTCTTTTTCAACCAGGGATCGCGCAGGGCGTCTTTGGTGGCGCCAACGGAGACTATCTTTCCGCCGAGGCAGAGGACGGCGGCGTCCTCAATGATGCCGAGTTCTTTGAGAGCGGGACCACGGCGCGGGCCGAGATTGTCAAACTCTCTTCCGAGCGTGAGCAGTTGGCCAATGTCAGCCAGGAGAAGAGCGGGGGCTTCGTAATGCGGTTTCTTGTTTGGAATCACTGTGAAGCAGTCTAACAGCCACCGATCTTTAACTGACTAAACGGGGTGCTCCAAAATGGGGCTCGGTGAGGCCACTGGGCTAGTGTTCCAGTCGGAACATTAGGACTAATGTTCCAGTGGAACATTTTGTACACCTTCTTCTGACCGTATCGTAGTGTACGTACAATTGCGGTATCGTCATGATGGTGCAAGGGTTGCGAGACAAGGAATGATTCGTGGGCCGTATGGGACTAAGAAAATCTGCGGCTGGCGCGGCAGGTGTTGTGCGACTTAGGGATCGCGTGTTTTGTGACGCCGCAGTTCTGATCCCATGAATAGAATCATTCTGAAGCAGTCTAACAGCCCACCGGAAGCTAAGCGAGGACTTCTGCCTGAATGTCGGGCATTCTGCATAATCTAAGATTCAGGCGCGAGGGATCTAGACTATGCAATCGGCAAGGGTTGGAAAGCGCGGTGCGATTGTTGTACCCGCAAAGTTGCGCAAGCGCTTTGGCATTGAGGAGGGCGGCATCGTAATCGCGGAAGAAAAGGACGACGGCATCCTTCGCCCGGCAATGGTCGTCCCACTAGAGAGATACACTCCCAAACGCAAGGCGGAATTCCTGCTCTCGAACGCCGTTGACGGGACCGATTACCGCAAGGCGCGAAAAGAGGTTCGCCGCCTTGGGCTTGATCCGGATTCGATTCCTCATCGGCGCCCCGATTAAGTGGATCGGGTGTTTCTCGACGCCAATGTGCTGTTTTCTGCCGCCTATCGGACCGACTCAAGACTAACTCAGCTATGGAGGATTCCAAAGGCAAAACTGTGCAGTTCGCACTATGCGTTGGAAGAAGCGCGTATCAATCTGGAAAACGAAGGGCAACGGGAAAGACTCGCGATGCTTTCCAGGGAGGTTCAGCTTTCCTCGTCGCCCGAACGGCCATTTCCAAGTGAGATCTCTTTACCCGACAAGGATAAGCCGATCCTGCCGGCAGCCATCGCCGCCGAAGGGACTCATCTTCTGACGGGTGACATTCGACATTTCGGCTCTTATTTCGGCGAGCAGATTGAAGGCATCACAATCCTGCCACCGGCGGAGTATCTGAGAAGACGGGGGCCCAGATAGTTACTCTGCGTTCGTCACCCGCTGAGTTTCTCCATCGGTATTTTCACGCCGCTCTTTTTCGCAAATTCCTTTGCCTCGTCGTATCCCGCGTCGACGTGGCGGATGATGCCCATGCCGGGATCGGTGGTCAGTACACGCTCGATGCGCTTGGCCATCATCTCGGTGCCATCGGCGACGGTGACTTGGCCGGCGTGTAATGAGTAGCCGATGCCGACGCCGCCGCCGTTGTGAATCGAGACCCACGACGCGCCGGCGGCGGTGTTCAGCAGAGCATTCAGCAGCGGCCAGTCGGCGACGGCATCGGAGCCATCTTTCATGCCTTCGGTTTCGCGGAACGGCGATGCGACCGAACCGCAGTCGAGATGATCGCGGCCGATCACGATGGGCGCTTTGATCTTGCCTTTCTTTACCAGATCGTTCATCGCTAATCCGAACTGCGCGCGCTCGCCGTATCCCAGCCAGCAGATGCGGGCGGGCAGGCCTTGAAACTTGATGCGCTTGCGCGCCAGATCGATCCAGCGGCGCAGGATGCGGTTCTCGGGAAATAATTCCAGCACCAGTTCGTCGGTGAGGTGGATGTCGGAAGGCTCGCCCGATAGAGCAACCCAGCGAAACGGGCCGCGGCCTTCGCAAAACAGGGGACGAATATAGGCGGGCACGAAACCGGGAAAATCATAGGCGTGGGTCACGCCGCGTTGAAAGGCGAAGGTGCGGATGTTGTTGCCGTAGTCGAAGGTGACGGAGCCCATCTTCTGCAGGCGCAACATACCCTCGACATGCTTCGCAATCGCATCGAGCGATTTCTCCTGATAAGTCTTCGGGGCGTTTTTTCGAAGCTCGAAAGCTTCTTCCAAACTCATGCCGTTCGGAACGTATCCGTTCAATGGATCGTGGGCTGAGGTCTGATCGGTGAGAATGTCAGGAACCAGGCCGCGTTCGGCTAGTTCCGGAATGACGTCGGCACAATTGCCTACCAGTCCAACGGAGACATTTTCTTTCTTGCGGATCGCATTCTTCAAAATGCGGAGCGCTTCATCGAGCGTGGTGACCATGAAGTCGCAGTAGCCGGTCTTCAGGCGCTTCTTGATGCGTTCGGGATCGACATCGATGCCCAGGAAGGCCGCGCCGGTCATGGTTGCGGCCAGGGGCTGAGCGCCACCCATGCCTCCCATGCCGCCGCTGACGATTAGCTTACCGGCGAGATCTCCGTGGAAATGTTTTTCTCCCGCGGCCGAAAAGGTTTCGAATGTTCCCTGCACGATTCCCTGGGAGCCGATATAAATCCACGAGCCGGCGGTCATCTGGCCATACATCATCAGTCCGGCACGTTCCAGCTCGTTGAATTTCTCCCAGTTCGACCAATGGCCTACGAGATTGGAATTTGCGATGAGCACGCGCGGGGCATGATCGTGGGTCTTGAAGACTCCAACCGGCTTGCCGGATTGCACCAGCAAGGTCTCATCGTTCTCCAGGTTCTTCAGAGACGCGATGATCGCGCGATAGGCGTCCCAACTCCGCGCCGCACGGCCGGTTCCACCGTAGACAACGAGATCTTGCGGACGCTCGGCGACGTCGGGGTCGAGGTTATTCATCAGCATGCGCATGGCGGCTTCCTGCTGCCAGCTTTTGCAGGTGATGGTGTTGCCGCGCGGGGCGCGGACCGACGCTGGAGCCTGGGTTAATTCTGAATCAACGGGCATGCCTAGATGGTAACTGCAATCTGCGGAAGCATTCAAATCAGAGAGAATCCAACCCTTGAAAAATTGCAAGCAACGTCAAA
>Ga0181522_10001847_pt1 | contig 12430 bp, 9 predicted proteins | sample PEATcosm2014_Bin_27_FD_121103 | JGI IMG/M metagenome (GOLD analysis project Ga0181522, IMG submission 121103) | Peatland microbial communities from MTU Mesocosm Facility, Houghton, MI, USA - PEATcosm2014_Bin05_10_metaG | ecosystem: Environmental > Terrestrial > Soil > Wetlands > Peat | place...
AGCGGTGCGTGGAAGTGCTCGCCAATCTGTTTGAGGATATGCGGCACGAACTGTACCCGCATCAGGCATCCCGAATCTGGCACATCCTGAATCGGATTCCGAATCTTGAACGCGTACCACTATACCCCACTCCAGACGGCAAGGATGCTTGGCCTAGTTCGAATCAGCGTTACCGCTGGCGCTTCATCGAACATGCCATGCCGAGTTACGAGTGTCGGCATCTGGCCGATGATCTTGACGCGCTCTCGGAGATGCTTTCAGGCGTGAAGATTGAAGAAGTGGCGCTATCCAAAGGGCATGAATCGTATATGCGGTACATGGACCCAACGGCAAGGATTGAGTCCGGGTTCACTGGTTTCAAACCCTTGACAGAGAATCAGCGGCAGGACATAGAAGAGGCGCTAAAGTCGCCGCTTATGCTGATCGTAGAGCCGCGCAAGCCATAAAAATCAAGACTTAACTCCCGACTTGTCGTATTCTTACGCCGATGGCTCTAGGACAACGGCAAGTCGTAGACCTGCTCGCAGAGGTCAGCTACCACACGGTTGAACCTGTGTTTAATCAGACGCTTGCCTCGCCCATCGGTCCCGGCTCAAACCTAACCATCACCCTCAATCCTTCATCTCCTATCCCTGCAACCGAATACCTGTACGCTGGCGCGTTGATTGTTGTGGGCTGGCATGGGGCGGATGCGGAGCAAGTTACAGTCCAATCGGTAACAGGGAATAATACCTTTGTCGCCTCGTTGGTGAATGCTCACGTGGCTGGTGAATCGGTGTTTGGGGCTACGTTCCCGACGCAGGTTCCCACCGATCCCGTTTGGACTCAGGCTGAGGTAATCGGCTACATCGCGCAAGCTCAGAACGAGTTTCTGACCAAAGTTCCGCTGATATTTGAGTTGTGGCCTCCCGAGACAATCCTGCTCGGGCAGGTCTACCAGACCGTACCGAACACGGCAATCGAAATGGAGCGGGTGTCGCTCAACAATCCCGCCAATAACATCGACTTCGCCATCGGCTCAATCACCCGCTTGAACGGCACAGTGACAGCGGTAATCCCTACTTCAACGTCAAGCGATACCTGGACTCCGGGCCTGCCCATACTCGTGCTTGGGGTCTCAAACAACACCTTCAATTCAGTCTCGAATTACGTGACATTCCCACTTGAAACCGTCTCGCCGGATGGCACTACTCTGACGTGGGCACAGACAGGCAGCAACACAACGTCAAGCGGTGGTTTTGTCGAAAGACCAGTATGGACCCGACTCTATGAGGGTAGCCAGATGCAGATTGCCATGCAGAACCCGCAGGCGTTCGGAAACATGGGGATTCCGCAGAAGTGGTTTGAAGACCGGGCCGGTATCTATGGTTGGGGTGTTTCTCCAGTTCCGAATGCGGGATATTTCGTTGAGTTGCTGACGAGCATTCGTGGAAGTGAAAGCCTCGGTTTGCTCGACTACTTCCTTGTGCCGGACGTGTTCGTGATGTATCTGAAATTTAAGACGCTCCAATTTTGTTGGACGAAGGACGGAGTGCAGGCATCCCCTAGCCTTGCGCGTTATGCGGGTGCGAGATTTGACTTTGGCGTAATGCTCGCAGACAGATACCTCCGCAATGTGGTGATGAAGGTAGGCGGCAATGGCTAAATCCACTCCACGGCCTGTGCAGTTCACTCCCTTTACGCCGGAGCATTTCACGACGAAAGAGGGTATCAGTTTCGTCAATCTCCAGTTCTCTCAGATTGTGGACGCATTGAACCGCGTGACAGGGCAGGCGGGCACCGTAGTGCTTCCGGCAGGCTTAGATGTGCAAGGGGGCAAAGTAAGCGGCCTAGCAGCCCCTACGGAAGAATCTGACGCGGTTTCGTTGGGGCACAGTAACGCCAACTATGGAGCGCCAGCAGTCGGCAAGCAATTGGACCTCGGGGGCGGAAACACGTTAACAGGCTTGAGTAATTTATATCTACTCATGGGCCAGTCGTTTACGGGGACAATCACCATTCCAAAGTTGACGGGCGGCGGGTCAAACGGAAGTATCACGGTTTCAGGTGGTTTGGTCACTAAGGTAGTGCAGCCGACATAGGGGATTTATGGGCGCAGATACGAAGTACACCCCATTTCCGTTTGTTTACAGTTCGCGCGGGCTCGCTGCGCGATGGGAGTATGATCGCGTCCCCGAAGGCTATTTCATTCAGGATTTGAACGTTCTCGAAAGAGAAGAGGAAAGCGTCTCATCGCGCTACGGCTACACGATTTTGAACCGTGACCCCAACGGCACGATGGGGGGCCAAAATTACTTATTCGCTTCGCCCATCGTCTCGATTGCCAAGATGTACTACCAAGGCAATCCCTACCGCTTTGTAGTTCTCGCCAATGGGGAACTGTTCTACAACAATACCAACGTCCAAGGCCAATTCGCGCAACTGACTTTGCCTGAAACCGTACAGGGTCAGCAATTGACCTTTTCGGGTACGCCGCTCGACTGGCTTATCTCGGCGTGTTTCGAGACAGCACTTCCCTACATATTTTTCTACGATTCCAGCTGCTCGGTAAAAGTTGCGGCCAATCCGAACATGATTAACCCGCAACTAACAGGCATCGACCCATCCCCTTACACGCTGAATGTCAATCCCTACGCTCCGTTGCTGTTGATGATTGAGCCGTTTCCTCAATCTGGAAGCAACTATGCCGTGACGGATATTTCAGGTTGGGGATGGGGAAACGTCGAAACACTGAATGCCGAGTCCGGGCAACTGATTACCGACTTCACGCAGTTCTTCGGCATCGGTCCATCGGGCGGGGGAACGACAATCTACCCTGCGGCGACGAATTCCAATGCTTCCGTGACTCAAACAAATGCGGGTCAGAACACTGGATATGGCGCGGCTATCAGCGGGTTCCCTGGCGTTGTTCCGACATCGGGAGAAACTGTCTCGCTGACCCTGACATTGAGCGGCAGTGGAACGATTCTGGCGAACGGAGTATCGGAGGCTCTGGCGCAATATAGTCCCGATGGTGGTAACACATGGCTCACGGCTATGGGGAGCGCCATTCAAGCCACTGGAAACATCGACTCCATCACTACAACGATAGCAATCATGGTCGCCAATCTCGGACTGCTACAGGTGAGGGCTGAGGCGTTTGCGGTAGTGTCGTCGCAGTCCGGGCAAACTACTACCTCGTCGTCAGTGACGAACGTTTATGCGGCCATTTCAAACCCCGCTGCCTTCGGGCCTGTAGTCAATGGAATGCTGTCGAACCTGAACACAAACAAACAGGCCATTGTTCCTATTTCTTCGGTCACATCGGCGGATGAAGTCGCGGGGGTGTATCAGCAACTTGCCGTAGTAACGCATATGAATCACGGTCTTTCGGCTTCGGACACGATGGCGATTTACGCCTCGTCGAACGATCTTGCAGACGGATTTTATCCGGTTGAGCAGGTTACAGCATCAAACGCATTCCTGATTCCGTTTCTTTCGGCTACGCAGATCGGCGCTCAGGGCGGCTATGTCACCTACGCGGCAACGAGCGCATCGAACTACTCTCCCAATCCCCCTTACTGTGTGCTGTCGAATCAGTACTCAAGCCCATACCCAACACAGATGAGCGCGTGGGGGTTCTATGAGTGGGTTCCTCCGACTACCTCCGTATTTCCCATCGGCGCATGGTCGGGTTCGGTCACAGCCTCGTCTACGGGCTCGGTCACAAAGAACATTCAACTGGACCTGAACCAGAACAATCAGGTGACAGATGCGGACTTGATTGTTCTCACGCTGTTGACCGATCCACCTGAAAACATCTCGCAAATTACACTGACGTTCTATGTCGGGCAGGGCGGAAACAACTACTATCAGGCGTTCATCTCTCCTGCGTACTTCCAAGGGGCTGTGGCAGGAACAACGCTTGCATATCAGGCGACTCAGAATCAAATCCTTGCCGATGCGTTGAATCTGATTACAGGTCAGACTCCGGGCACAACCTCGGCGCAGTTGCAGCCCACCAATTTATCGAGCGGCTCAAACTCGTGGCAGGCATGTCTGATCCCGAGAGGCAACTTCCTGCCTGTGGGACAAGCCGGGCAGGCAGGATTGGATTGGGCGAATGTGACGGGCTGGCAGTTGAGCGTAACCACTAACTCAAACGGCCCCGCTGCATTCTCGGTCAATGGCCTTTATCTCCAATGGGGATACGGCCCATCGTCTTTTGCCGGCGTAGGGTACGACTGGAGGTACACGTACTACAACGCGAACACTGGAACCGAGTCGTCCCCATGCGTGACGGGCGACACGTGGATAATGACCGCTGATGGGCCGCGCCTAGTGTGCGACCTTATCGGTAGGGATTTTAAGGCACGCGTAAACGGTGTAGATTATCAGACTCGTCGAGGCGGTTTCTTTTTCACGGGAGTGAAGCCTGTCTTTTATTTGAAAACCACATCGGGATTCTCCTTAAAGGCTACGGCGGAACACGAAATACTAACTGCCACACGAGTAACTCCAGATGTAATTGAAACAGAATGGAGGGCCATTGATGAACTAAAGCCGGGAGATAAGATTGTTATCCATAATCACAGAAAATCGTGCGAGTGGCCCGGATTCGGCGACGAAGACGACGGATATTTAATCGGAATGTTGATTGGGGATGGCCACTTCAATGCCTACGATGACCGAGCTAATATTCAAACGTTCGATAAAGACATCGGTAGTGCGGCCATGCGCGATGAGGTCACGCGTATTCTCCGCAAAAAGGGAGTGGCTAATCAATTCAAAGGGGGAAACTTCAACAAGAAACGCGGTACGTGGACGGTTGGCAGCAAATACATCCGAGAGTTAGCAGAATTCTTGGGATTGCATGCTGGCAATAAGGTCATAACTCCTCAAATAGAAACCTGCTCTAGCGCCTTTTATATTGGTCTGATCCGTGGATTGTTCGACACGGATGGCATGGTGTCGAATCCACGGTTGAGTGCGGATAAAATGCGCCTGACGGTTCGATTGAATCAAGCTAATGAATCATTGTTGAATGCGACGCAGCGACTTCTTCTTAGGTTGGGCATAACAAGCAACGTCTACATGCAACACCCCGACCAAGAAAGGGTGTTCTATTACAAGGGGAAGGGTAGGAAGTATATAGCTAAAGCGTATTATCTCCTCGATATAGCGGGAGATGACGCAGATCTTTTCTACGCTAAAATTGGCTTCATTCATTCAGAAAAGCAGCGAAAACTACGTGTCTATATGGAGCGGAGAATAAGATCGGCGGTGCGTGACAGATTTCTTGTCACCGTCAAGCATGTCATCCCATGCGGAGACGAGCCAGTATTTGATTGCACTGTTCCGAAGGTACATTTCTTTGACGCCAATGGAATTGCGGCACACAACTGTCCCGAGCAGGCATTCAACGCCGACTATGGATACTTGGCCTCGACTTCCGCGCCGATTTATCTGAGACAGGCTGCTCAGTGTGTCGGGTTTTACTCAAACGATCCCCAAGTCACTCATGTGAGGCTCTATCGGCGTGGTGGAATCTTGGCCTCGAATTGGGTACAAGTCTTACAGGCTGTCAACGTCACGGGGGGTGGACAGTTCACGCTCAAGGACGTGATTGGAGACTCGTATTTACTCCAAGCCCCGACACTTGTGCTTGACAACGATCCTCCCGTAACGAGCTCTCTGACGCAGCCGTGGCAGTTCACGCTTGCGGATCCGACGAATCCACCGGGCGACTCGATTTATTCGTTTTTCCAACCTCAGATCGTGAGCGTTGTTGTGAGTGGGTTGGTGATCTACGAGTTCGCGCCGAACATGATTGTAGAGATCGGCAACGCGAACAATCTCGAACTTGTGTCAATTATTCAGGGAGGATCGAACCAGTTCGCTGCAATCGTTCGTTTGCAGCACAACCAAGGCGAGCCGGTTAACGTCTACGCGGTACCGAGACAACCCTGTAACCTGTGCTGCATAGCCAATCTTCCGGGCGGGTCCACTCAGGTACTTCTGGCGGGAGACAAGAACAATCCGGCTAGAGTGTACTACTCAAAACCGAATCAACCTGAATCCTTCGGGCCGGAAGATTACCTTGACTCTCCGACTCCGAACGATGCGGTCATGGCGTTGATTAACTGGCGCGGTACGGCGCTGGTAGCGACTCAATCGTCTTGGTATGTCTTCATCGGCGGGGCTCAGCCCTACTTGCAGCCTACGGGCGCGGCACACGGCATTGTGGCGTCACAGGGATGGTGTCTGGTAGAGGGCGAGATATTCTTCCTTGCCGCCGATGGGTGGAGAGCGTTTTCGGGAGCAGACGGCAAGTACATGACGCTGCCTGTCGAGTGGCTATTCAGGACAAATCCTGAATGTTTGCCTCCGCAAGTCAACGCAAACGACGCATCGCAGACAGTTTTCGCCTACTACAACAATCAAATCTTTGGGAGCTACATCAGCCTGAACGATGGAGTGCGATACAGGCTCATTTGGGATGTGAACTACCAGCGCTTTAGGCAGGACGACATTGGCGCAACCGCAATGCTGTGGGAGCGGGACACGAACCTCCTGCTTTGTGGAGTACCCATCTATTCAGCATCGGACACGCTCCAAGGCTATGCGTTGGTTGCGGATCAACAGTACAACCAGGACTACGACGATGGCGGGTGGTCTGCGTCGAGCACGTTGATTCAGACGCCGATTGATCTAACCATTCAGTTGCCATTCAAGGACTTGGGCAAGCCGCATTTCCCGAAGCAGTTCAACGTCCTTGAAACGGATGCGAACACGCAGAATCAGCCATTGCAAACGACTCTTTACTTCAACACCGAACCGCAGACGAGCATTGTGTTGCCAGCGGTGAATTCGGGGAGCGTAAGACAAAAGATTCAGCAGCAAATCAGCGACGGCACAGAGCAGGGTGACGGCTATCAGGCATACGCGATGAGCATCAAGCACACGATGAGTGTGACCGTGGCTCCGACGCTGTTTCAGGAAAACATCTACGCCGCAATTTTGGCCGACTATCGCAGTTCATTCGATTCGTACTGGCAAAAAGCCTCGATGAATGAACTGAAACTTTGGAAGGAGGGGCGCTTCGATTATTCATGCAATGAGCCAGTCGAATTCTCGATCTACGCCAACGGGAATCTCAATTTCCCGTACTTCACTTTCACTCTGCCAGTCCAAGCGGAGCGGTCAGTGGTGCGTGTTCTCTTCCTCGCCTACAAGTGCCGTCTGTGGCGCATGATCGGCGTGTCTACAGGCAACTTCCAACTGTGGGCTCCAGTACAGGTAGATAATAAGCCGCTCCAAGAGGGTTCAGCGTACACACGAACTGAGTATGGTGTGTACGAATGAGCGCGACCATAGCCATCACGGTCTATCGACGGCGGCGACGGGAGCCTCTGCGTTTATCCCCTCTGCTCCGCTTTGCTCTCAGCACTGCACAGCCTGATCCCGATGGAAAACCCATCCTGTTACCTGAGCAGATACCAACCTCATGCTGTGGAAAGGGGTTCAAGTGCAAGCGCGTTGTGGGATGGGTGATGTTTGATGGCGTGAATGGCGCGTATCTGTGTCGAGAGCATCTGGACCGATACCTTGAAAGTCCGATGTACACCGTGTCGCAGAGGGTCGAGCAGATTTAGTGCGATATTGCACTAACTTCATAGAATCATGTAAACTGTCTCCATCAAAGGAGACCAAACTTGGACCCAATCATAGCCATTCCCGATTCCCGCGTAGCCTACGAAGAAACCTTCACGATCCACAAGAAGCCAACGCCGAAAGAGATTATCGACCTCATGGCGCATCTGGCGAAGTTCCTGAACAAGTTCGCCGTGGAACTCCTACGGGACGACAACGGGCCAGCGATTGTCTCAGCGGCCAACCCTGCTCCCAACGCGGTACTGCAATCCTCGGCCACACTGGAGACGGCGGCAATTCAGTTTGCGGGTCTTGTCCAGCAGCAACAAGGCTTGATTGGTGGAGCGCAGGTCGCACGGGGCGGCGGCCCACAACGGATGAACTGAGGGGCGCGATGGAATGGCTCCGTTCGGATGTGTTCTGCTTTAAGCGGCAGATGCCAAGTTATATCGAAGAGGATCACTTGATGGTCATGGGCCATCGGTCAGATGAGCGTGTCTATTATGCTGTCATGCCAATCCCCGATCAACTTTCTGCTCGGCCTGAAGCGTACAAGGCTTTAAAGGAAAAGTTTGATAGTTTCCTTGCTGATCCAGTGACTAGTGGGCCGTATACGGCAAACGAGTACGAGTCACTTGTTGGACGGGTAATCGGGCAATATAAGGCATTCGTTCTCGACACCTTTCCCGATGGGGAGTGAATGTGGACGATCCCATCCAATACTTCGCTGACCAAGACTTTCGTTACGGCGACGTGCAAGCCATCAGGTACGACCCCGCCAACCCTATCTTTGTCCAGCCATACATAGCCAAGTTGTACGAGCGCACCCGCACATCGGGACGGTCCAAGTTAGGCTCTCTTCCCATGTTGTTTTGCGGGATGATGAACCTGTCGATTGACGCCATCTCTGCCTACCTGAGTCAACGGCCCATCTGCGTAGTCGGGGAGTGGCGCAAGTGGGACTGGACCTCGCCGCCACCAGTCAGAGAAGTGGGAACACCCTACTTCCACGAGCTAGGCTTTTGCTTCCCTGCCACCATGACCAAGACAGAGGCCAGCAACCCCTACAACCCTCAGAACTCATGCATGGCTGGCTACACGCTGTTTCAGGATGCTTGGAGAACTCCACAGCAGACCATCTGCATGTTTCTTGGGCTGGCTTGGCTGTTCCATACCTTCCAACTGGTGTGCATCCACGGACAGCGGTATTCGGACAATGTTCTGACGGCCAGATTCACACAGAAGTTTGGATTCAAGGACTGCGATACTGCCCCGTACATGCTACTCAAAGAGAAGGATCAACCTCTTGTTCCCATGACGCTTTCCGTGTTGCTCCGCTCTGATTTTGTTGTGTTAACGCGCAAGGTGTTAGACAATGCGCGTGAGGAAACACAAGATGGGCGGATCGGGTAAGGGTGGTGCTGAGAGCAACAGCCAATTGCAGTCTTCGCAGATCGGCGAGGCGAATGCGCTGACGGGATTGCTCAATCAGCAGTCAACTAACTCCAACTCCCTATTCAACCTAGCGTTTCCCGGCCAGCAAGTTGCGGAGAATGCGGCTGAAACTCTTGCATCGGGCGACCCCTACGCTATATCGAGATTGATTTCTCCGCAAACGCAGCAGATCACTCAAGCCGCTACGGGAGCCAAGCAGAACATAATTAACAACGCTCCGGCTGGTGGCGAGAAGAATTTGGCCCTTGAAAATGTTGATGTACAGCAAGGCGGTCAAGTTGGAGCCTTGGCGACTCAAGGGGTCAACAACGCATACAACTCGCTTGCTCAGCTTGGGCAGAGTGGCATTGGTCAAAGCCAAAACGCAGCAAGTACAGCTATCTCGGCTGGCAGTTCGGCGGCTGGCATTTACGGCAACGCGATACAGGAAAACATCCAGCAAAAGGGCGCTACGCTTGGCGCGTTTGGGGCGTTGGGTGGCGACATAGCCGGTTTAGGCGGGTCTATCTTTGGCGCGGCTGGCGACGCGGGTGGATTTGGAAAGTTGTTCGCGTCGTTCGCATAGGGGTGAAGGATGACAGACACTCAGACAGCAACAGAGACTCCGGTAATCCCCATCGGGCGCATTGACGCCGATCCTGTAGCGGCTCCCAATGACCCGCAAACGCCCCCTGCTGCCCTTCCAACGCTGAATCCGGCTGACAGCCCATACCAGGCGCTAAACCTGCCTCCAGTGGACCCGAAACAGGTTCCAGTACAGGAGCAGCAACCCGTCCAGAACCTCGGCGCGGTGTCGCATGGCGGGGCTATTGCGTACATGGCCGATCAAATCCTTCGCGGGGCAATGCAAGGCTACGACGCGGCACAGGCAAAGAAGGCTGACCAGTTCAACAAAAAACTGAATGCGCAGCAACAGGTGTACAACGATCAAGCCAGCCAACTTTACAAGATGGCTCAGGCGGGCGTTGACCCCAACTCGCAGGAATTCAAAGACGCAAAGAACCGGACGCTAGCCTCATGGCAGGCCGTCATGAATACGGTTGGCGAGAGAATCCCGCAGCCCAAAAAGAGCGCGAAGTCAAAACAGGGACAGGCTAACGGGACTGACCAAACCTCGCTTCTCCAACGCGCATTGGACCACAAAAACAACCCCCAAGATGCGTTGCAAGCTGTGTATCAGGGAGCCATTCAAACCGGCCCTCCAGTGTTCCATCAGATTCAGCCGTTTGTGAATCCTGCGTATCGGGCGAAACAGCAGCAGACGGCTCAGACGGAGCAGACCACGGCTGGCACTCAGCAACTTACGGCTCAGAATCAACAGTCGGTGCAGCAGGCGACGGCTGACAGAAACAGGATTCTCCAGATTCCAGAGGCGCAGAGGACGCCGGACGACAAAAACAAGCTGCAAGCGGCTGAAGATATTCTGACTCCGACAGCAAAGCCATCGACGGCGCAATACAAAGAGTTTTTGGCTCCAGACGGCAAAACGCGCCAATGGTACGATGTGACCCGCCCTGAGTCGATTCCGCAGGGATGGTCGGCGGTTGCAGTGGGAGCGGGGGTGAACCGTGCGCCCAAGATTGGATGGACGAAACAGGATGGCAAGTGGGGAAGTCAACTCTACGACCCTGAAACCAATCAGCCGATTCCCGGTTCGTTTGATTCTACGAAGGTTCCGCCCTCGAGCATCCTGAGTCTGTTCCCCACTGAGCACACTTTCAGGAACTTCTACGTCGATGCGAACGGGGTGAGGCAGGAGTTCACATCAACCAACACAAGCCAGAAGGAGATTCCGGGGGATATTGGGACGAGCCCAACTGAGACTCCGAAACCTAGTGCAATATCGCACCAAACTACTCAACCAACTCCGAAGTCTACTCCCGCATCTACGGGTTCAAAGACCACGCCGATTGACTACGTTGGCTCGCCTGCCTACAAGAACCTAGTCAAGCAGGCTACGACTGCCGTTGCATCGGCAAGAACGCTTGACGAGGAATTCAAGACTGCGGTAAAACAAGCGGCGGCGGTGTCGAAAGACCCAACCAACAGCGCAGCAGCACAAGGTCTATCAGCCTCTTATCTCAAGAATGTGATTGGCGGTCACAACACTGGAGTTCGCATCAATCAGACGGAGTGGAAAAACGCCATCGAAAGCCGTCCGTGGTTGCAGGGAATCGAGGCTCACTTCGGCCCAGATGGGTACATGGTTGGAGTCGTTCTCACTCCAAAACAGGCTCTCCAGATGGCGAACGAAATCAACAATAAGCGTACTCAGGCCAACGCGACCGCCGCTGATCTGCAAAAGTCTGTCGATGCCCAAAAGGCGACAGATATGCAGGCAGGGGGTCTGACTCCCGCGAACCATCCAAACCGCGTCCAGACTTCGACTCTCCCCGACGCAGCCAAGTCCCAACTCAAAGAGGGTCATGTGACGACGTTTGCCAATGGCCAGAAGTGGACACTCAAAGATGGACAGCCTGAGCAGGTGCAATAATGGCGCAAGACCCGTGGGCAGTAGTCAGTCAAACGCCAATTCAGCCGAAAACCACGGCTAGCGCCGACCCGTGGGCTGTGGTGAGTCAAACCCCCACCCAATCCCCTTCAACGTCACCTACCCCCGCTCAAAGCCCGCTGGTGACGGCTGGAGAAGGTACTTACCAGATGACAGGGCCGGATGCTAAGCCTCAGCCTGTCAGTTACTCGAACGTAGCCAAGGCAAGACAGCAAGGCTATCACTTTGCTGACCAAAAGCACCTTGAGCAATACGCTCACGACTTCAACGCTGACCCCAAGAACGCTCATGCTGTCGATACATGGCTCCATAATCAGCCGTGGTGGAACCTTCCCGCTGGTGCGGTCAAGGCGGCATCGGGAGTCGGGGCGAGTGTGGAGGATCTGGTTGCCGGCGCGGATCGTCTCGTTCGGAAAGTGACGGGAACGAAACTGACTGGACCGGAAGAGTCATTGCAAATCAGCGCAGCCAAGCCTACCGATGGAGTGCAGGCGGGTGCTGGCTATGCTGGTGAGCAAGTAGGCGAATTGATCGCCATTCCCGAAGAGATTCCCGGCAAATTGGCTGAAATAACCCGTCTAGGCGAAGGCGTCGATGCTTTATCCAAGATCGAACGGGTCAAGGAAATCACCCAACTGCTCGACAAGTATCCCGCACTCAAGACGGCGGTAGGTATTGGATTGAAGGTCGTAGGGCAGGGCGCTAAAGCTGGTGTTGAGCAAGGTGGGCAGGCTCTTGTCCATTCAGGCGGCGATGTGGAGCAAACAAAGCAAGCGGCTGAGTTTGGGGCATTGGGCGGCGGTGCGGCGGCTACTGCTCCCGATTTGCTTG
>Ga0181522_10001850_pt1 | contig 12420 bp, 8 predicted proteins | sample PEATcosm2014_Bin_27_FD_121103 | JGI IMG/M metagenome (GOLD analysis project Ga0181522, IMG submission 121103) | Peatland microbial communities from MTU Mesocosm Facility, Houghton, MI, USA - PEATcosm2014_Bin05_10_metaG | ecosystem: Environmental > Terrestrial > Soil > Wetlands > Peat | place...
CCGGCTGTTGCCGGATTCGCCGTTCCCCAGATGATGGTCCATCTCGGCGTTCAGCGCCCGCTCCGCCAACGCCTTCTTCAGATCGTCCAGCAAACCATTCGGATCAAAGGCGGTCTTCGGATCAGCGCCAGCCAAAAGCTGGTCGAGAATCGCGTCGGGGCTTTTCGGTTCCTTGCGTCGGGCCATGGGAGAACTCCTTCATTCCCATTGTGCCCAAACCACACACGAAATTCCGGACAGTCCCCGAGCGCAGCGTCGTCAGCTCGCGCGACCCCTCTCCGGAGGTCGACGTGACCAGGATCACCCGCCAGGCATTCGGGTCACGTTGTCGTCAAAGGTCCGCATAACACGGGTTAGGTCATCTTGTCGGCGCGACGCAGACGGTGAAGCGTGATTTCGGGGGGACAATTAAACCGCACCGGCGCAATGCACGAACCGGCGCCGACTGACGTATAGCCCGCCATGTTCCCGTATTTCCACGCGCCGGAGCCGAAAGCGCGTGGTAAATTGGAGCCGAACGTAATCGGGATCCCGCCCGGAAAGCATATCTGCCCGCCGTGGGTGTGGCCACTCAGCAAGAGATCGAATCCCGCGTGCGCTGCTCGTCGGTAGATTTCGGGAGTATGAGACAGCAGGATCGAGAAGGCTTCGTCCGGAATCCCGGCGGCCGCCTTCTCGATATTGTCGACCCTGTAAAAGTGGGCGTCGTCGATGCCGGCGAGATAAATTTGGTCGCCTTCGCGCTCAAGAATGACGCGCTCATTGAGCAATATCATGACACCCATACGTTCAAGATCAGGAACCATGCGAATAGTGTCGTGATTGCCGAGAACGCCATATACGGTCTCCGCCAAAACCTCCCTAACGCGATCCACCACCCGGGCCATCCCAACGAGACATGGCTGAATTGCTCCGTAAGTCTCGGCTCGATAGTCGCCGGTCAAAACGCAAATATCAAAATTTAGATCCTTCACTAGATCGACGACGTTTTGCATCGCCAGCGGACTCATGTCGACATGAAGATCGCTCAAGTGCAGAATGGTGAACCCATCGAAGCTTGCCGGCAATCGCGCTGAGACCACATCGTTCGTCCTGACGCGAACACGCGCGGCGTTTCGCTGTCCAATCCAGTAGAGACCCGTCAGCTTGAGTATGGCGGTGATGAGCCCCTGTGAAAGCGGGAAATTCTCGATTTGGAAGAAGTTTAGTCCCTGACCGAAAACCTGAGTCTCGTGGTCTCCTTCGATCCCGAGCCGTTGGCGCGCATGGAGGGAGCCCAGGCGCTGACGAAGTCTCCCATTTATTTCGTCGTCGGAGAGAAATTCCTCCAACACCGCGTTATCCATAATCGCTCCTTACAGCGTTTCGACTGGCCAAGTGAACCGAGATCGCTCGAGCGGCCCGACAAACTTCTCCTCATCATATCGTTCTGCCGCCGTCGTCGACCTCACGCGCTACACGCTCAAAAGCGCATTCGTTCCATGGGCTGCGGATGCCGGCTCGGGTGCGGACAAGCTCAGCACCGCCCACAGCTCGGCAAAGAGCATGGCGTGGTTCGCGTCCTCGCGCCTCTGCCATCGGGCGACGAACACCTCGATGGTCGTCCCTTCGCCGCCAGAAGGCCCTCGCGTCTCGTAGTTCGTCGTCACCGCCATGGCGGCACGATATGGTGGGGGCTGTGTGACGCCATCCGCCACTGCGATGCTTCTGTAATAAGGTGCTTTTTGTCAAGCGCGCGCGTCATGCCGCGCCGTTGCGCGGCCCTGAGCGCCCAGGGTTTCAGGCTCGAGAAACAAACCGTATGTGTCAGCATGTTATGGTCGCTTCAAAGAGCGAGGTTCACACCATGCCGTCGAGTGAGTCCCGGTCACGACTTTAATCCCAAAAAACGGGAACCTTCAGCGGGGGCTCGACGTTAATGGGTGGAATATCGGTTTTGGTGCGGAAAAGAGCGGCTACCATCATGCGTATCACCCTGGAAACAACGCAAAACGGATTGGCTGATAGGCGCCTGTCCACCTACGAGCCCTTGCTTTTCTACCTAAGCTTCATTTTAATGGTGGTTTGGGGCATTGTTGTCGTAATTCCGATTTTTCTCGTGGCGGCATTAGCCGATGGTTTCGACTGGGCATGGGGCTATCTTCGACAACCCACGAGAGACTTGCTCCCAGACGAAATACCACCATTAAACCAAATTGATACCCAATAACTGTTTATTGATATTGGTTTCCGGCCTGCACCGCAAGGGAAATCGGAAATGCTCAGCGGCCTACTGACGCCGCGAGGGTCGCGGGCGCGGGTTAAGACGCCGTCTATTGATTGGCTTTCCAGCGCCAAGGCAGCAATTCGTCGATTCTGTTGGCTGGATGATCGGCAATTTCGCCAGCGCGTGAGCACGACTGCGGAACGACATCGGTAAGCGTTTCAATGAGCGAATAGACGCGCACGCGGCGGCACCTGCAAGCCTTTCTGTTGTGTTGTGGCTGCAAGCACGGAGGCGGGACGCACGGCTGGAACGGCGAGAGGTAATCGACGTATTGCCGGATCGCTCCACGGCGGGACAGCGAATTGGCTCAAGCAGCATTCCGAAGCCGAGATCATCAGAGACGGAGATCTTCGCGGCGTTGTCCGCATGACCTGATCGCATCGACCATCCGGAACGAGAATTTGTCAGCTTCCAGATTGGCCAAGGTGGCGTCCATTTTCACTTTGTCAGACAATTTCCGCTTCTGGCGCTTCGCGTAATTGGCGCGACGCCGCCCAATTTCCGGAGTCGAAGAACAAGCCGCCTCACAGAGGCCAACGGTGCCATGGAGGAAGATGACCCCTACCCGACATTTTACACGCCGTTCGCACCTTCGCGACGCCGGAATCGATAAAGGAGTGGTCGCCGACGACGCTCAAGGAGAAGCTCATCGAGATCGGCGCTAAGGTCGTCAGCCACGGGCGCCGCGTCGTTTTCCTGATGGCGGAGGCGGCCACTCCACGGGACCTGTTCGCGGACATTTCGCGGATGACCGCGGAGCTTCCACCGTCGCCCTTGGCGTCGACGGCATAGAGCGTTCGCACGTCATGAATTCCAGCCAAACCGCGGGAGAGGCGCGTCTCGATAACAAGCAATTCGTCCATATCCCTTGTCGCAACAGCGGCTTCGGCCGGTCATCACCATCTTGGGCTCCGGCGACGCACTCCACGACGGCTCCGCCTTGTCAAAAGCACCAAATTGAAGAATCCATACATCTGAACCGGAGCCGATCCGGCGAATTCCGGCTTATATATCACAAAGGAATTATCATATATATAGACGGATGAAAGCGGCGGTTTCCGCCCTTGTCAAAGCGCCGCGATTGCTTACATCGCAGCTACTTGAGGTTGTTGCAATGCCTAACTACGTACGCTACACGATGCAAAAGATTCTCTTTGCAAGAGTCATTACAATCGTTATTTATGGCATATGCACGCTCACGCCATTGTTCCTTGTCTATTGGTCAACTCAAGAAACGTTTCTTACTCACGACGAAATCATGATAGTTTTCGTCGCTTTATTGGTTTTATCTGCTATTATGATGTTTTTATTAAATATTTACGTAAAATATACTCTGGCTGCTCCTATCCCATGTGCGACGCGTTCCGTAGATGCTGATTGGTTACTGAGCGCTGCCGCTTGCCGCGATGCTGAGAGATATAAAATTAAGCCCGCTCTTATTGCAATCGCAGATGTGCTTTCTGCTGGAACCAATCGCAAGGCTATGGAGTGTTTTAATGAACTGAATAAAAGGCTATGCGAACATGATGCGAAGATAATTCTGCGTTCGCTGTGGACATATCTTATTGAACTTGAGCCATCTATCGTGCAACACAACATTGATCTGCGTAATTTTATATCTTACATTTCTGACTGAGTGCGTAATTCAACCGCTAGCCATTCTCCCTATAGGCAGCGGAACCCTGCCTTCGCACACACTCCCGGATCGTGTCTTTGTCCGGACCAAGGGATGGACGAGTTGGTTCGCCACAACCGACCTCCTTGGGCGGCTTGGATTGTCAAAACGGCAGAGCGCGAACGCTCTGCCCCAAGGTGTTTTTCAGACGCGCTAGATGTCGACTTGCTCCGCAATCGCGAGAGCGTCGTCGACTTCGATCCCGAGATATCGAGCCGCGCTTTTGATCTTGCGATGCCCCAGGAGAAGCTGAACGGCGCGGAGGTTGCCAGTTCGCCGATAGATCAGAGTAGCTTTCGTTCGGCGAAGCGAATGGGTGCCGAAGAACTTGGGATCCAGTGTGATTTTGGCAATCCAAGCCGAAATCAAGTCGCCATATTGCCGCGTGGATATCGACGCATCTCCGTGACGGCCGGAGAACAAGAAATCGCCGGGCTTCTTGCCGGTCGACTTGATGTAATCGTCGACAGCATCACGCGTCGGTTCGGTCAACTCGAACCTCACGGGCTGGCCAGTTTTTCTCTGACGCACGGTAGCGCGGTCGAGGGCGACACCATACGGAGCGACGTCCTCGATTTTGACGGCGACAACATCGCATCCTCGCAACTTGCTATCGATCGCAAAGTTGAACATCGCCAAATCGCGTGTTCGGTGTTCCACCGGAAGCTTGGTCCGTATCGTCCAGACGTGTTTGGGGCGAAGCGGAGGCTTCGCTCCAATCAATCTGCCTTTATTCCATGGCGCGCGCGCTGACGCGCTTGGGGTTGCTGCGATCTGATTTTGCATGATCTCCTCCTAAGGTTGTGGAGGACAGTAGAATTGGGCCTGGTAACCGCTTCAGCAGAGGGCTTTGCGACGGTTTTTTCTCAAAGGAGAGGGGGGCAACGCGCTTTTGCATGAACGGTTCGCATGAAGGCGAAGACGTAGCCTCTGTAAGTCGCCCGGGGCCAGCCAGTTTCCGGAGTCGAAGGACAAGCGGCCGCGCGCCCCGCCAAACGCCGCCTCGAGTCATTTTGACCCAACGCAGAAGTCGCCGACATCATGCTGGACATCGCCGAGCTGCGGCCGCCGCCCTTGGCGTTGATCAAGACCATTTCGCCACAAGCGTAAAACGGCGATTTGTTCATTTGGAAGAGAAAGGATCAAATCGAGCTCCGACCCTACTGACTGGACTATTACCGCGGCCGATGCAATGGTTCAGGGCGGCTTTCATAACGGGTGTTCTTCGCCCCGTCGGTGCGTCGCTCACCGGAACCGGCGCGATGAACTCCTGAGAATTTACCCGGGAGGGTTCGATGTTCGATGACGAAAGCACGAATTCCCGCGCCGATACGCCGAGCGGGCCCGCCCCGAAGGTGACGAGGCTCTACAACAAATATGGTCCCGTCGATCGGCGTAAGCTGTTGCGTGCAGTGACAACCGGCATTGTCGGCACGATTGTCGGCGCGCGGTCCGCGAATGCAACCGGCCTATTCTCGTGGTTGCTGGGCGACTCCGATTCCTTCGTGCCCGCCGCCTCGGCGGCGGAGGCGGAAGCGCTGCGGATCGCCACGCTCGGCGACTATGTTTGGCTCACCCCAACGAAGCTCGGCGGCGGCGTCCAGGCGCAAGATCTCGCCACTGGCAAAACCATGGCGTGGATCGAATATTGGAATTACGGCGACAGCTGCCCGATTGCGCATCATCTCGCGGCCTTCCCCTCGCAGGATCCGCGCAAGGGCTTCGAGTTCGTCAACTCCACCCAGGGCGGCCAGAACGTGTTGATCTACGGCATCCCGACCCAGATCCGCGAACATGGCATGCTCGATCCGCTATGGGGCCAGGGCAATCAAATATATCGCGTCGGCTTCGACGGCCAGCAGATGAATCTGCTCGAGAACGTCGCCGAGACGACCGGCGTCGGCCTCGGCGTGCATACGGTGATTTTCCCCGACGCCACGGGGTTCTCGGTCTGCGACGGCCAGAAGGACATCGTTGCTTTCTTCAAGCGCGCGACTGGCAACAACAAGACCGAGGTTATCGAGGCCTTCCGCTTCGACTGGATCGGCAATGAGCCGAACGGCCTATTGCAGGACAACTGGTTCAAGGGCGGCAAGGTGCGCATCAGCCGTCTCGTCAAAGCGCCGGAGACCGGACTCTATGACTACCGCGGCACGAAGGGTAACAAGCTAGACTGGGAAATGGTGCCGATGGGCGAATATCTCGCCTACACCGGCCAGCTGCCGGGCGATTCCGTGAAAACGCTGACGGGCGCGGACAACTGCGTCCACCATCCGATTCATCCGCTGTCGCTCGTCACCTTGCGCATGTTCGCCACCGGCGTGGTGTTCGATCGAACCTCCATGGAGCCGCTCGCTTGTATTTCCTCGCCGGAGGGGACGACCAAGGACAGCATTCCGGTCAAGAAGATCGCGGACGGCATCTGGGAGATCACGCTCGACAATGTCGTGACCTCGGGTCACGAGTGCGGTTTTGGTCCGCAAGGCAAATGGTTCACGATGACGAACAACACCCGGCAGAACAGCATGGGCGTCTTCGACTGCCAGGACCGCGACCCCCGAAACTGGAAGCGCGTCGGCGTCTTCAAGGACTCGCACTGGGTCGGCTCGACGCCCAGTCCGTTCCACATCACCTATTCCATGGACGGCTCGAAGATGTTCGTCTCCGAGTTGCACCAGAAGCCCGCGAAGAGCTCCATTATCGTCGTCGACACCAATTCGTGGACAACCATAAAGCGCTTCGAGAACGTCGGCGTCGACACCCAGACCATGCACGTCACCTACGACGGCAAATATGTGCTGGCGATCTTCAGCGGTTTCCAGCGCCTGGAGTGCGGAACCTTCATCTTCACCCAGGATACGCTGGAGCCGGTCGGCTATATCCCGAACTTCGGTGGTCACCATGATTGCGTGATCATCCCGCGCAACAACCAGGAGCTGATCCACAGCCGCAGCACGACCGTTTAACGCGGCCGCCCCGGCGCTTCCTTCGGGCGCGCGAGGGATCTTATTTGCTGCCCGGTCTATCGTCGCCGGGCTGCTTGTGTTCTGCCCATCAACCCGCGAGAAACATGACGAGACGCCGCTCCTCGCGTTTTCTCCTGCTTCGGCTCGCCGCGCAAAATGTCGGGCGACGATTGCTGCGAAGCCTCTTTCTCGGTCTCGCGGTGATGATCGCCGTCGGCGTCGGCTTTTCAGGCGCCGTTGTCGGCTGGGCCCTGCGCGAGGGCGTCACGACCAGTTTCTCGCGCATGGGCGCGGATCTGGTCATCGTGCCGCAGGGCGCGCTGGTGAACATCACGAGCACTCTGCTCACGGTGCAGCCGACCGATCTCGACCTCGATGAAAGCCTCGGCGAGACGCTGCGCGCCGTTCCCGGCTTGGCGAAGGTGGCGCCGCAGCGTCTCGTGCGCGCCGCCGTGGAGGGGCGCGCCATCAATCTGATCGCCTATGATCCGGCGCAGGACTTCACGGTGGAGTCCTGGCTGCCGGAAGGGCAGAAGACCTCGCCCGACCCGTTCGGCCTGCTCGTCGGCGCGCGCGGCGCCGAGAAGCTTGGAGACACGCTGACGATCTGCGGCCGCACGCTCACCGTCGCCGGCCGCTTGGGCCATACCGGCGTCGGCCCGGTCGATGAATCGCAATTCATCACTTTCGCCGGTCTCGACCAGTTGGTCGCGGCGGCGCGACAGATGCGCTTGGCGCGCCCAGCAGGAGAGGCGGGGCAGGATGGTCGCCATGAGCATCATGGCGCGGCGGAATGTCTGCCTGATCTCGCGCCGGGACGTGTCACCGCCTATCTCATTCAGCTCGCCCCCGGCGCCTCGCCGGAGCAGGCGCGCTTCTCCATTGGTCAAATCCCGGGCGTCAAGATCGTCGCCGGCAACCCGGTGTTCACCGCGGCGCGGCAGTCGCTCGGGACGCTGTTTTGGGGCGTCGCCGCCTTTGCGGCTCTCCTCGTTCTGGCTTTGCTGTTCGTCGTGTCTTTGCTGTTCTCGGCGATCGTGCAGGAGCGCTATCGGGAGATTGGCGTGCTGCGCGCCATGGGGGCGGGGCCGGGACAGATCATCGGTCTCACGCTCATGGAGGCCGTGCTTCTTACCGGCATGGGCAGTCTGCTCGGCGTCGGCTTCGGTTTCTTGCTCATTTTCGTCAGCGCGCGGTCGCTTGGCTTCTATTTCGCCTCGCTTGGCGTGCCCTTCGATGGGCCGCCAGACGCCTTCATCTGGGCGGCGGCCATCCTCAGCATGTCCTGCGGCGTGCTGCTCGGCGTAATCGGCGCCCTCATTGCCGGCCGGCTGGCGCTGCGCCTCGAGCCCTACCGCATGATCCAAATGGAAAGCGCGCCATGATCCTGCGCGCCGTTGGGTTGCGAAAATCCTATGTCAATGGGAAGACGCGCGTCGACGCTGTCGATGGCGCCGATCTTACCGTCGCAGCAGGCGAGTCCATTTCGATCGTCGGACGTTCAGGCTCCGGCAAATCCACGCTGCTCGCCATGATCGGCACGCTGACGCGCCCAAGCGAAGGCGAGATCCTTATCGCTGGCGAGCGCGTCTGGGCAATGTCCGAGCCAGCGCGCTCCGACCTGCGCCGGCAGCGGATCGGCTTCATTTTCCAGTTTCCGAGCCTGCTGCCGAATCTGCGCGCGATCGACAATGTCGCGTTGCCGGCGCTGCTTGGCGCGGACATCGCGCCGGAAGCCGCTTATGCGCGCGCTCATGATCTGCTCGCGCGCGTCGGCCTCTCGCGCCGCGTCTCGGCCTTTCCGGGCGAGATGTCCGGCGGCGAGCAACGGCGTGTCGCCATCGCCCGCGCCCTGATCAACGGGCCTCAACTCCTGCTCGCCGACGAGCCCACGAGCGATCTCGACGAAGAGACTGAAGAGGAAATCGTTGCGCTGCTCGAGGCGCTGCGGACGGAGGAAGGCTTCGGCCTGCTGCTCGTAACGCATAACCGCGATCTCGCCGCGCTGGCCGATCGCACGCTGGAGATGAGGCAAGGCCAGCTGCTGGCGCAGGATGCGGCGCCGGTTGCGGCGCGCCCGGTCCGTTCGGTTGCCCTGCCCGCGCCCGCAAAGCCCGAGGCGACGGTCGTCGCCGAGGCCGAAGGCGCTGTGGCATTTCATCGGCTTGGGGGCCATCTCTGGGCGACCTTCGGGCGCCTGGTGGCGGGCGCTGCGCTGGCCTTCGGAGTAGCCTTCCTCGCCAATGAGGGCGTGGCGCGCTATCAGCGGCATCAGGTGGAGGCGCGGGGGACGCGCCTCGCGGCGCTCGAGGAACTCGCGACCTCGACGTTGCGCAGCGACATCGCCGACATTACGAGCCTCGGCGATCATCGCTACGATGTGACCATCTATCTTGAAAACACCAAGGGCGAGCCGGCGATCTATGTCATGTCGCCCAGCGTTCAGGCCTTCGTGCAAGTGGGCGCGAGCTGGCAGGAAGCGCCGCTGACGCCCGTCGCAGAGGCGACCGCCTCTGTGCTGAAAGTGACGGGGCGCCAGCTCTATAAATTCGTCCTGGAGTTGCGCGTAGAGAAGTTCACCGAGCTGCTGCCGCATTACATGCATGTGCGCTTCAGCAACAACATGCTCGTCAGTCCGGAGAGCACGCCGAAAGACGAGCTGTTCCAGCGCAACGACAATTATTTTGTCTATCTCAAGCCCGACGGTCTGGACGACGCGACGATTTTGAAAGACGTGCATTTCCCCGGCGCGCCACCGCTCTGGATCTGGATGCCGCCTCACTGAACGAAGTTGATCCACCCGATGAAGCGATTCAACCGATCATTATGGCGCGGTAAGCTACGGGTCGGGTATAGTTGCGAGACACTCATGCAGATGTCCGAGCTGGCAATCCTCCAGGAGCTCGTAAAGAGGCGTTTTCAGCTTGGCGGAAATCTTGGCGAGCATCTCGATTGAGGGATTCGCGGCCCGACCGCGCACATAACGAAACTGTTCTGCGCGCGAATTGGGATGTCGCCGCGGCGAAAGAATTTCTCGGCGGCCATTTATGGCAGGAGTTCTTCATGGCAGCGCCCGGACGACGCCGCGAGTTCGAGCCGAGCTCCAAGCGTCGAAAGAGAAGACCAGCGTCCTTGCCGAACGATACGGCCTGAGCAGGACGACGGTTTCAAAGTGGCGGTCACGGATCACCACCGCCGACGCGCCGATGCGGCCTCGCGAACCCCGCAGCACGGTGTTGACATCCGTCGACGAAGCAATGGTCGTCGAATTCCGGCGCAGAACTCTCCTGCCGCTCGACGACGTGCTTGGCTGCTTGAAAGACACCATTCCAAAGCTGACCCGCTCCAGCCTTCATCGCTGCCTTGCGCGCCACGGCATCTCCCGTCTGCCAGAAAGCGAGGAAAGGACCTCTAGACGGGGCACGTTTGCGCAAACCTCAATCGGCTATGTTCATATCGACCATTGCGAGCTTCGATTGGCCAGCGGCAAACTGCACATGTTCCTGGCGATCGATCGGGTCTCGAAGTTTACCTATGTGGAGTTCCACGACCGGACGAAGATGCTGAATGGCGCGGCATTCCTGGAAAACGTGATCGCGGCGTTCCCTTATAAGATCCATTCGGTGTTGACCGACAATGGAATGGCCTTTGCCGACTTGCCCAAGAACCGAAAAGGCGTCTCTCGGCAATGGGGTCCAAACATGTTCGATCGCGTCTGCGCGGCGAACGGGATCGAGCACAAGCTGACCAAGCCCTACCACCCTTGGACGAACGGCCAGGCCGAGCGCATGAACCGGACGATCAAGGACGCGACGACAAAGGTCTTTCACTACCCCGATCTCGAAAGCCTGAAGGCCCACGTCTTGGCCTTCGTCGCCGCCTACAATTTCTCAAAGCATCTCAAGGCGCTGAGATGGCGAACGCCGTTCGAGGCTGTCTGCAGGGAATGGACAAATAACCCATCAATCTTCAAATTAGACCCGCGTCACCTCATTCCGGGACCATACACCTAGTGGTGCCCGGAGCTTTTTCTTGTGCCTTTATCGGTCCTGTCTCAGATTAAGGCCGTTGGAAAACGTGATTGCCTCTGTCCAAGCCATTTTCGGTTCTTGAAGTGGGGCGGCCGAGCCCTAATCCCGGATTATTGGAGGTGAAGATATAGGCAGAGCATTGCTCGAACCTCGCGAACTGCCTACATAGTCGCGTGACCCTCATCGTTGCACCGCGACATGGCCACTGCCGTATTGTGAGGTAAGTCCTTCGATGCGGACCGGCAGGAGCGGGGAATGAGGTAACGCTCCCGGGAAATAATATGAACGTCGCCGCGACACGGGCCTTCGACCCGAACGAGACCGCGTTAGTGGGGATCTATGAGATATCCAAGCTCCTCGCGTCGCCGGATCGTCTGGAGCGAACGCTTGCTGGCGTGCTGGTCTTGCTTTCCAGCTTTCTCGACATGCGCCACGGACTGATCGCCTTGCTCGATGGACAGGGCGCGCCGGCCATCGTCGTCGGGTGCGGCTGGTGCGAAACAAATGCGAAGAAGTATTTTGAACGTTTGCCCGAACGCGTCGTCGGACAAATCGTAGCGACTAAGATGCCGCTGGTGATCGAAAATGTCAGCGCCTCGCCACTTTTCGAGGGAGTCAAGCTGTCCGAATGGGGGCCTTCCGATGATCAGCCTTTCTCGCTCATCGGCGTTCCTATCAAGAATGGCGAGGCCGTGGTCGGCACGCTGACGATTGATCGCCTGTTTGACAGCGCCAAGGCGGTTCGGTTCGACCATGACGTGCGCTTCCTGACGATGGTCGCCAATCTGGTCGGGCAGACCTTACGGTTGCATAACCTGGTCGCTCGCGATCGCGAGCGACTGATACAGGAAAACGCGCGCTTGGAGATGAGCCGTCGCGCGCGGGATGTCGCGATGAAACCCGAGGATATCAAGGGCATCGTGGGAGATAGTGCGGCGATTCAAGCTGTGATCGATAAGGTCCGGATTGTCGCCAAATCGCGCTCGACTGTTGTGTTGCGTGGCGAGACCGGCACTGGCAAGGAAGTGTTTGCGACGGCGCTACACAAGCTCTCACCGCGTCACGCCAAGGCGTTCGTAAAAGTGAACTGCGCGGCGCTTTCCGGGGATGTGCTTGAATCCGAACTTTTCGGCCACGAGCGCGGCGCTTTTACTGGCGCGGCGAACTTGCGCCAGGGCCGCTTCGAACTGGCCGACGGCGGCACGCTGTTTCTCGACGAAATAGGGGAGATCACTCCTGCGTTTCAGGCGAAGCTTCTGCGCGTTCTGCAAGAGGGCGAGTTCGAACGCGTCGGCGGATCACGCACGATCAGAGTGAATGTGCGTCTTATCTGCGCGACCAACCGCAACCTTGAAGAGGAAGTGCAAAAAGGCGCGTTTCGCGCCGATCTCTATTATCGCATCAGCGTCGTGCCGATCTTCCTGCCGCCGTTACGCGAACGCAAGGGCGACATCGCGCCGCTCGCCAATAAATTCCTGCGAC
>Ga0181522_10001851_pt1 | contig 12420 bp, 15 predicted proteins | sample PEATcosm2014_Bin_27_FD_121103 | JGI IMG/M metagenome (GOLD analysis project Ga0181522, IMG submission 121103) | Peatland microbial communities from MTU Mesocosm Facility, Houghton, MI, USA - PEATcosm2014_Bin05_10_metaG | ecosystem: Environmental > Terrestrial > Soil > Wetlands > Peat | place...
CCGCTGTTGCTGCAAATGAGGTTCTGCAACCCTTGGTTTTTTCTGTCTTCCATTGCGCTTGCCTTCTTCTCCAGCTTCTTCTTCCATGTCTTCTGTAGGGCGAGGCCGTTTGCGATTCGCGGCGATGGGTTCTTGAACCCAGTCCTTGTGCGGGTAGTCATCGAAGTTCTGGTGCATGCCCATGTTGAACTGCTGATGCAGTGCTGCCCAGACGTAGTAGTGATCATCTGACGTCTCGGAGTGGTGTCCATGCTCGTGATCAATGTCGCGCACCGGGAAATACGACGTTGGGTAGACCTCAAAGGCTCCACGGCTTCCAGACTGAGCCCAGGCAACAGGGAACTCCAAGGCCGCTCCACACCAGCAGTTGGCATCGCCAATGAGCGCGGGCCTGGTGACCGGAAACCAAATTGGTCTGTTCTTGGCGTCATTAGGTCCCAGTTGCTCGACAAATGCCAGTAGCTGCCACATCTTCATTGCCACCATTGCGTACTGATCCAGCTTGATCTCCTGGTCATGATGATGCTGATGATGCTTCCGCGGCCTAGCACGTTGCAGCTGGGTTGTCAACATCAGCGGATCATAGACACAGCCCTCTGCCGGTTTCTTGGTGATCTGGAGTTTACGCCGTGGAGGCCCGTAGCTGATACTGATGGAGTCGTGCACAAACTCGACCGTCTCGGGTTTGATGCCCTTGGATCCAATCCAATCCATCAGGTTCAGCCATGGTTCGTGAACACCGGCTTTCTTGTGCTCTCCGACTGGCAGTAGCGGGTTCTGGCTGAAGAGAACAGATGCTGCTACACGTAGACCGATGGCATCAGTCTCGGGCTGGAACGAGAGGATGTAGGGCATCATCTGCCCCAGTGACACAATGTCATCAGACTCCGATGCTAGCCAGCTCCGCAGCTTCCGGTGACAATGCTCTGCTGACTTTTGCACCAGTGCAGGTCTGTCCGCCTAAGCACCACTGTTATCATCAGACAAAAAACAGGCAAACTGACCGTGAGAGGGCTCATGCCAAGCCAGCGCCGCATCATGTCAAAGCCATAGATCCAGTGCAGAGGTTCGGCACTCAGCAGTAGTTGACAGGCTTGTGGTGACCAGGCGTACTCGTGGTAGATGACACCGGGCTCGATTTGCGCTTCCGGTGAATGCAGCAGATTGTAGGCACCCCAGCGCATGTAGCCATCAAGCGCTTCGGGTGGCAGGCCCATTAACACGCTTCTTTCCTGGTGCGCGTGTTGGCCCGTTGTTGTTTGCACACACAAAAAGCCTGGTCGTGTGATGTTGAAGGATCCCAATGCCGCAAGCACACTGGCTGCTGTTGTTCCGCCTTGGATCTCCTGAAACATGCAGGTGTTGTCGGGCTGCTCGACCTTGGCAAATGTAGCATGTTGCACGACCGCCATGTGCTGCAGCATCTTGTTGCGCACTTCGACCGAGTTGAGTGCGACCCAGGGCCTGCCCCGCCATACTCGAGGAGCATCAGCAGCTGCCACCTTGTCTTTTTTGTTCTCAAGCAGCTCCTGGTATCTCCAGCCAATAAGCAGGGCTCGCATCAGATCGAGATTTGGCGGGATTTGGCGCCGTAGAACTCCACGCACGTGTTCTGCAGCTTCAGTGATTGGACTCATTTTGTCACACACCTACACATTTATTCAAATCACTCACATAAAAAACAAAACAAGACCTGTTGTTGTGTGGTTGCCCATGTTGCTTTGGAGAGCACAGTTGACGGCTCGACTGCTGCAAACACCGTCTCGCTCGACAGGGCATAGACTAGCGCTGCGTTGAGCAAGCCATCCAAGAAGTGTGCCTCGACATAGAGCCGCTTGATCATCAAGGTGCGAAGGTAAATGTAGCAGCCCATCAGCAATGCTTCATTGCGCAAAGTCTTCTTCTTTGTCTCTCCTCCCTCCATTGTCCTACAAAGCAAGCAATCACAAACTCTCTATGCAGCGTTTTGTACAGTTTGGAGCCAGGTAGACTGAGAAGAATTCCTGACACGAGCTCAGCGGCCGCGTCTTGTTTGCAGAAGGCGGGAGGTAGAGGACAATGGGCAATGAAGACTTGCACAAGGCTTGGGAGTTGCTGTTGTGGATTGCGCAGGGCATTGGCCGGCAGAAAGTTGAACAGCAGACCATGCAGCACCGTCAGCCGAACATCACCATCCATCCACATGTCCAAGGTCATGTCTCGTTCCACTGCGCGCCAAACTTTGCGATTTTCAAAAATTAAGAGGATTCGGACCTTGTTCGACACGTTTCTCGACTGCCGCCTGAGACACCTGCTCCAGAGCTGCATGCCAAGTACATGGTCCAACAGTCTCGACGTCGGCTTCGGTTGCAGCCGAAAATAGGTGTGGGAACTGCGTATGCTTGATCACCCTTGCCGACGATGCGCGTAGGAACTGCTGGATGTACAGGACCTCACTTGGCACCGACCCACAGACCCGCACCAGCGTTGTGTAGCCCGGAGTCGCGACCGGAGACCAAGACGTGCTTGTCTTGGCCACATATTGCAGGAAATGGAAGCTGAACGTGCTGTCGTTGCACAGCACAGGGTAACGGTCGTAATGCCTCAAAATTGTCTTGTCGCTCCACATTTTGTGATGTACAGATCACCAGCACCGAAGAAACACAAGCACCCTTGTTGTTGATGATGCTCTGTTGCTTTTGTGTAGCGAAAAACACAAAGACTCACAAATTTTTTCTATGTGTGTTTTTTTGTGTGTAGAAATTCGAGGGTTTCAATGCACCGGCATCTTCTGGGACGAAGCAGCGTACACGGACGAAAAGATTTACCAGAAGAACATCATCCAGCACAAGAGCAACCAAAACACATGGGTATGCGCCGTGACAACACCAGGAGGCGACACAGCGCTGTTTTCACGGCTCTGCAATTCACGCAAACCGGATGGCACGCTGTGGTACCGAACGTTGATGACCGGCACCTGCAAGGCATGCCGCAGAGCTGGAATCACCGACAAGTGCCTTCACAAGCGGATCGCGCCTTGGAAGTCACTCGAGGGCATCAATCAGATTGAAGCCATGGTGGACAAGGCGACTTTCAATCAAGAAGTCAAGGGAGTCGTCACTGCTGACCAGGTCTCTTCTTTGTTAGTTTGGCTAGTTTAAAGTTGTCGTTGTTAGGTGCGGATCTACGCCAAGTTGGTGCCAGGATTCAAGAGACTGGATCTACACCGATTTAACTTCCCAGTGCCTATTATCTGGCAGTTCATTGACCCGGCTGGAGGAGGACGTGCATCTGTCTCCGAGTATGTCATCGTCTCCATCGCCGTTGAGAATGGCCGGCACGTGGTAAGTCACAGATCAAAGATGGATGTAGTGGCAACGGATCACAAACATGAATGTTGCCATATCGGTTGCATAACCCGGGCTGCCTCGTACGAATCCATCCAATTGTTGTTTTGCAAATTGGATGTGCTCGTCGCTGATGCCGGCTGCTTTACGCACACTGGGCATCAGAACCAGTGCGACCAATGCCAAGTATTGGCGCTCGACTGTTGTCTTGGCTTGTTGGACCCAGGTTTTCCATTCATTGCATGTAGCAACTTCTGTTGTTTGTGCCAGCTGCAGCATCTTGGTCTCGAGCTCTGTTTGGAGCCATTTCTTGTCGCTGCCGTCAAACAGTTTTGTCACGTACTCTGCCATTCTAGATCCTGGGAGCTGACTGGATCGATACAACGGATCACACCAAGTCGGATCGGATGCTGATTAACCATGAACGGCGTCTCCGGCGGTTCCAGGCATACTCGGATGCCTTAATCTGTTTTGCCGTCGAGGCCAACTATGGCGGTTCCAACACTGCCAGCCGTGTACACGAGCTGTTGATGCCCAACCCCCGTAATGTCGAGGAAGTCATGAGACACGTGCAACTATGCGATGGCCAATCACTGGGTCCTATCATGGCTATCCATCACGACAGCAAGCACCAGTCACGAGACCCAGGAGTGTTCACTGCCGAAATGCAGAAACGAGCTGGGGCTGATCAGCTTGGACGGCTTCTGACTGAACAAGCGCTCTTTATCGCCCAGGACTTTGTTACACAAGACCCAGGAGGTGTTGCTGCATTCAAGGCCAAATTTGTAGACCAGTTGTTGAGTTTCCGAGACAACATCTCTGAGGTGACGGACCCGGTGTTCCAGACTCCCAAAAGTAGCTTGTCTGGGAAAGCGGGAGGCAAACGTGACGATCTATGTGTCGCAACACAGCTATGTGAGTTCTGGAGATTACGCATGCTCGGTGTTCCTTCGTTCCGAACTGAGTGCGAAAAGCGTGGCATTCCGTTGCCAATGTAGTTTAATCATACAGTCCACGCGCAGCAGCGTCAACATATCGCGCAGACGTCTCAGTCAAACCAAGTTGATAGGACGGGAAAGAATCCAACCACACGGCCTCATAGGAACAGCCGCTGTTGAAACAGTTGTAATAGCCGTTGTACTTCCAGAGTACGTGCGAGAAGTCAAATTCGTCCATCCCGTCATCTTCTTTTCCGAGCCGCTTGCGCTCGTTTTGGCATTCGATGTTTGCCTCGTCACCGGTCCATTCCTGCGGCGGTGGCGAATGGAAGCCCACTGCGTCAATATAAGTTTTTTGTTCGGATAGAACTGGACGACTGAGAGCTGATGCATGTGGCGGCAGGTGCCAGCGAATCCAGAACTTACAGCTTTCTTCAAAGGGCGCGTAGTCCTGTACTAGAGTCGCCAGACCCCGCTCACAGAGAAACACTTGAATTGCATCCGCTCGCTGTCGTCTGCCCTGTTCCAGCTGCTTGGTGTCCGAATCGTCAAGCAGTGCCTCCCAGTCCTGAAGGGTATGAATCTCGTGTCCACCGGGGTCCCCGTAAGCCGTGCGAGTCGGAGACGTTAAGCGGATGAAGGGCACGAAAGACTGTTCGTTCTCAAATGCCCAGCCGAACGTGAACTTGTCGAGTCTCCACTCGTGATACACGGCACTCACCGGAATGCCAATAACCATTCGCGGCGGAAGTTGGGCGATTTGTTGTAGCCTCTTGAGGCGCTTGGCAGGCTTCTCATTGTCTGGCAGGTCGACACGGCGCTTCATCATGCCTAATAAACCAAGATTCCGTGTTAATAAAAAATCCAATGACGATTATGTTACTAAAATGAACAAACTCAACCAGTAGATCTTGGGATGGAACTGTACAAATCACGACGGTGAATTTTGAGCAGAACAAAAATAGAGAAACCGAAGGGATTTCGAATTTTGCAAGCATGGACGAACTCCGCAAAGCCAGTATGTCACGCTGATAACAATGTGTTTTGCTAATTTTTTTGTTTTTTGTAGTTTCGGAACCACCAAAACCGCCCTCTGATGAGGATCGGAAGGCACTGGAGGAGATTGACGACACTCTGGACAATGTGTTCGGATCGGATGCAATCTTCAGCCAGCCATTGCGCGAGATTTTTCGCGCCAACCCCGAGCAATCGCTGCTGGTCTTTGTTCACATCGACGGCATCACACAAGCCCAGAAGGCCGTTGGATATCTCAAGCGCGGTCTCAGCAACCACCACATGCTGCTGACCAGGCACTGGCGCCGTTTCATGAAAGCGTCAACCAAGGCATGGGCGACTGTAGTGAATCGACAATCGCGTGCGCCGCTGGAGGAGATGTACAAATCGGCACCTGATGAGCCCTGGGCCAAGGTCGTCAAACTTATTTTAGATCTCCAGTCCAAGGTGACCAAGGTGGGCCTCATCTTGGCTACTTCGTACAACCCACACGATAGCCACTTTCGCGGCTTTGTGATCTGGGACAAGAAAGAGGCTCTCGCCACCGGCTATCTACAGAAAGCGTATGGAACGGAGGGCTTCGCGGTTGGTGTCCGCTCCGAAACCAAAAAGACGCTAGCAAGCGCCAAAGACGAGAAGCAACTGATGAAGGCCGTCAGCGACTCCTGCAACCACTGCGAGAAGTCGCTGACAAACGTGCCGAAAAAGCGGTGCAGTGGGTGCAAGGCCGCGACGTACTGCTCGAAGGAGTGTCAACGCGCCCATTGGAAGAGCAAGGGTCACACCAAGGAGAAGTGCGCCGAAATGTCTGAGCTGTTTATGCACATGGAGAGGCGTGCCAATGGTGTTTAAGCTTCAGTCCGTTTTCTTGTTCTGCTTCTCACGGTGAACGCACTTTGCGTACGACAGCTCACAGCATACACAAAACCAGCCCATCATGCCCCATTCGGCGACAAGCGGTTCGCGGTATCTGAATCTTTTTGGTTCACCGCATAGATCACAGACTGCCGGCTTGTTGTCTTCTTTCTTCTTCTTTTCTTGATCCGCCATCGCGCCTAGTAACACCACAAAACGTAAAAAGGAATTGGTTTGCATATGCAATCACGGGCCTTTTGTTAAAGGGACTTGCTGCGTTCTCTCTGATCAGGCTTCCGACGGCGAGTGTAGATTCCAAAAGGATCTCGGCACAATTTCAAAAAAGGCCGCTAATTGTCCACGTACAGCAGCTGGCGACTCTTCTCTGCTGCAGTGATATATACTCGTGCTCCACTTTTGACCGTGAACTCCCACCACGACATGTAGCGACCCGGTTCAAATTCAACGACCTTGTCGCCTACTTTCATCGGCCATTCTCCGTCATTGCGTACTGTCATCACTCCACAAATCTGCTTTGTCTTGTTTTCTGTCATTTTGCCTTTTGAATCAACCAAAGGCTCATTAGCATGTCTATGTGGACAGAATCATGGACAACCACAAAGCCAAGCCCAAGAAGAAGCGCAAGGTCTCAAGTAGTAAGAAGGCGCAACCAAAACCCGCGAAACGAGCTCGCAAACACAAGCACAAACACGATGACCCCACGGAGATGCTGAACAAGATGTTTGCCCAAGCTGTCAAGAAAGGAGTGAAGGAACACAAGGAACGCCAGAGATTTGGCGAACTACCCGACCTTTGGGACATCCAACCAATCACTCCATTCACTCCAACATTCTACGTTGCGGGACTGCCATGCCGGGCTCAGCTGGTCAGGGCATCCAGCAGGCCTCAACCTCAGCAACCTTGGACTCCTCCAGACTTCTTCTTTGGAGCTCTACACAGGCCTGAAAGTCTGTGTATTTACGCGTGCGTCTGTCTCTTTATTTCATGTTATTGTTGTTGCAGGAAAAGCGCCAGAACCAGAGCCGCGTCGCCGGGAACCTGCAGACTCTATCGTGACTTCAGGCAACGAGAAGATGACAGAGGACTGCCCAGTGTGCATGGATCCGCTCAAGTCCAAGGCCCAAGTGCGTATCCATGGCGCCTGTCTGCACAAAGTGTGCGAGACGTGTTCACTGCAATGGCAAGCTGCCAACCCTGAGCGTGCCGTGGGCTGTCCTGTGTGTCGTGAGTCGAATTGAGTCTTTTTAGAATCCCCTCGCGAATAAGAATCTACGCAAACGCAAACCGCACTCGGCCGCTGGTAAACCAGTGTGACCATCGGTACCTTTGCGTCTGAATTTTAAGAATCGGTTTATCCAAACAAAATCACAGGTGAGAAGTCCCAGTCGAATACGCACACGTACAGCAATAGAAGGAAGTAGCGGAAGGGGTCACGGGTAAGAGTCCAGCATTAAGACACCGAATTGTGAGAACACCAGAAGAAGCACAGAAGAACGAGTATTCTGCTCCAGTGGGAGGAGCCACCGTGTAACCGCACATGACTGGAGCGCCAGCCGGAAGTCCAGTGACACTGACTGTCTGGTCAGACGATGATTGTAGACCGACGCTACCAAAGCTAATGCTGGCAGTTGTCAAGCATGTGCATGCGGTTGCCGTGCACAGCACCAGTAGCAGCAAACCAAAGAGTCGAGGGAAGAGGGAGAACATTCATCGGCTATTCTTGTGTGGAAGGGGAGTGATGATAATACTCTTTGTTGAGAACACCACGAAAAGGGCTAGTTTACAGTCGGTTAAGACTCTTTCGTGCCACGCACACGCGACGTGCACACAGACCCTATCACCCAGAGCACGTTCACAAACATTGCCACAAGGCCCAGCACAACGCCTAGCAGCGGCAGCACCAATGTCACCAATGCTGGCAGGGCTGTCAGCAGTCCCAAGGACGTGAACCACTCGTCCACTGTCAGTGGGTTGTTGCGCCACCGGCGTGCAGTCGCATGTACAGTGATGACGATCAGCTGATAGGCAACAATTGTCACCAGCGTCTCCACAAGTCCCGGATCCCACATGGCTAGAGATCTTCAAACTCCTGGTCAGCATAGTCGCCTGCATCAGCATCAAGGTCGTCAATCCCTGGTGAATCCCGAAATACTGTAGAGGCCCGGCCCTGGTACGACTGTACAATGTCGCCAAAGCGCTGACTGATTGCGACGATCTTGGCGGCAAGGAACGACGCCGTCTGCTCGTTTGCAGCTAGTTGCGCAGCACTTGTCGTCTCTGTGAAATCAGACCCGTAATACTTGTACACCGGGTAAGAGCTCCCGTCAGGCATTTGCAGCGATTCGCGCCGAGTCAGGCGCTTTTGGTCATCTCGTGGTTCCTCCGAGTCTGGGTAGATGCGCACAAACGCCATGGACATTTTGGATCTCAAGGCGTACGTCATAAAGACATAGCCAATGATGTCCTTGTTGGTGATCACATCGTCTGGTACCTTCCCAGTGCGCATCGTCTTGGCTTCATCCCATATGCTGTAGGCGTGTACAGCAAGCGCCGGGTCGTAGTTGGAGTCACCAGCGAGACAGCAGAGAGCCAGGGCGACTGTAGATGGCCGTTTGGAGATAAGATGGCCACGATCATCACGCTCGTACCAGTTGAGAATCAGACTATGCATCCGCTGCACCTCCTTGGGCAGGTGCTGGTAGACATCATACAGAAGCCGGCTTTGACCACTGATGTACTTGACACCTTCCAGCGGGAAAGATGTAATGAACCGTGCGACGGGACTAACTGCAGGACGTGCTCCAAACTGGTCTTGATATCTCGTGACCAGTTGGTCGAGATCCATGTCCTCCTCCTCCCCAGCTGTCGCCTCGACTTGCCCACCAAAATCGTCTTTCCACAGCTTCAGATCATCGCCCACATCGCGGCTGCTTTTGTGTCGACTTCGGCAGTAGCCACATCCGAATCCCTTGGTGGCTCCACAATAGCCACAGCCAAAACCCTTGCTCTTCGCTTTGGTAGACATTTTGCCTCCAAAGCAGCCATCAAACTTGTCTGCTAGCGCCACCAGTGTGATCTCTTGTGTCTCAAGAACCAGAGTCTCCAGCGTCTGCTCAGGCACAATGTGCTTCTTCAAAGCTTCCAGAGCCAGTGGGTTGACACTTCGATCAGGCCGATAGAATTGGAGCTGTGGAACTGGAAGCTGGCCCTTGTGCAGTTCCAGGGTATCAGCGACATTGCCTTGGTCCAGCCGCACAAACTCAGCAACCTGGCCCACGCGGTTGTGGGTGATGAGGTAGTCCAGTGCCATGTACGCAGCAGACTTGGTGTCGGAGGACATCTGCTTGTGGTCCAGGCCCTCGGGAGGCACGATGAACACATGCAGCACCGTCTTGTCCATGTCATAGACGATGTGCTTGCCGGTTGGACCTTGGTGACTCTGCTGAGGACTCCATTTCCCACCATCCTCTCCTGTCGCCAAATCGCCATCCACGAACTCCAGGCTGTCTCTAAGGCTGCGACTCGTGATGGCCTCCATCAGAACATCGAACACGTGCTTCTTCTTGTCCTTGGCACCCCGCTGGGTCAGATCGTACACCGCCACGATCTTGAGATCCTTGATGTCAGCCCCATTCGGCACGACGATCCCATGATTGGTAAGGAAACGTCCTCCAAACTGTTGGGCGTGGCCTTGGTAACGGTCCAGAACCGCTTGATTGGCCCGTGCTGCGATCACCAGACAATCCCGGAACTTGCGAGAATTTGTGATTTCCGGTGGCTGGTCCTCAATACCTTCCAACTCAGCGCCTTCTCCGAGATCCTCGAATGGGATGCGATACGCCAAAGGATCTGAGTCCACGGTAGCTGGGTCAGGGTCCATTCCTTCATCTCCCTCCATCTTGAACCAGCTTCCAACCCATGGCCACAGCAGAGGCGCAAAGTTTCTGGTGTCAATTGCAGATCTGCTCTTGCTTGGCAAGCCTTGTGGCCCATAGCTGGAATCATACAGCTCGTACAGCGACTCGTCTGGCTCTGGGATCCGCAGCTCAAAGACAGTACATTTGGCAAAGTCATTGTGCAAGCACCATGCCAATGCCAGGTAAGCAGCACCACCACCTCCAAGTTCTGTCTTGGCCTCCTTAACGGCAGTTTGCATCCGCTCAAACATCTGGCGATCAAAAGATGTGGTGCCTGAATGTCGTGCCATGTAGATGAAGTACATGTGGCGGATAGTGCCTGCTCGGAGTGCTGGAATTGCATCCTGTAGCTCAACGAGCTCGTCGTCATCTGCAGCAACAGCGTGGAACAAGGCTCGTGACAAGCCTTGCATCTTGGGGCCATTTGCAGCCCAGTCGGGTCCACCACTGGCGTTGCCCAACACACCAATAAAGACTGAATTGGTCATTGTGTAACACTTAGCTGCTCTCTCTGATCAGGAATTAATCTGCAATAGAAGAAGGAAATGGTCAAGTGGATTCAATCCGCAATTAGGCATCCGGGCAGCTTCACGAGGCACTGTGGAGGCAAGGTCACCAACAGGTGCATCACCAAGAGCCTACACAGCAAGAACTGGAGTAAGCAAGCCGCATTGGCAAAGACTCTGCGTGCGATTGCCGCACAAAACAAGTGATTGATTGCGTGTGGGGGAATTCATTGCGCGTGAAACGTTTAATCATCGTCATCCACACGCTTAGCAGACATAGCCATGAGCATAGCACGCTCAGATTGCTGCTTCTGTTTCTTCTTCTTGAGTTTGGCTTCCTTCTCTTTGCGTCGTATCTCCCGCTGCTCAAGTTCTTCAGCTTTGCCTGCTGCCTTGGATGCCGCCTCCTCTCGTTCACACTCTGAGTCGCTGATCTCCGCAGCTTCTTCTCCCCACTTTTGCGGATCCTGAGCCAGCCTTTCTTCGTAACCCTTGCCTTCCCAGAGATGAGCAGCTGCCTCAGAGCAGTCGACAATATCCTTCTCGTCTTCTTCTGCTGCTACTGTAGGTGAAGATTCGCCTTCTTGCTCCTCCTCCTCTTCTTCTGCCTCTTCTTCCGCTTCCTCATTCCCAGACCCAGCTTCTGGATCCTCAGGCAACGTCTCCATGTCGACATCAGGAGCCGCTTGTCCACGCAAACGCCCACTCTTACGCGCTGGACCTGGAGTTTGTTGTTCCTCCACTTCTTCCATGCCGTGAGGCTGGTAGTCACCGTCTGCTTCTTCTTCTTCTGCTGCAGATGGAGCTCTCACTTGTGCTGTAGTCTCTGCTCGCTCCTCCAGGTCCAGCAGCATGCGACTGCGAGATGCAGCTGCTGGAGCTACTGCCGCGACGAAGGGTGTTGCTGCAGCTGGAGTTTTGCTTTCATTCTCCACGATATCCAGCACGTCTCCCCACATGGAACTTGACTCTGTTTCAGGCGAGTTGCTGCTGCTGCTGGCTGAAGAGGGAGATGTCTGGCCTTCTAGACGTCTCACGACTCTCCGTTCCTCTTCCTCGGTGACATCCAGCTTGCGTTTCTTGATCTCGGCTGCTGGAGTTGGTGCTGCCACAGGCTTTCCCAGCAGCGGCTGAGGATGTTTTCTGAGAAATGCAAAGGCCGGGTCTGGAGGAGGTTTCTGTTCCAGCCGAGGCTGCGGCGGTGGAGGAGGTCGGCGCTTCTGCTCTCCTGCTGGTGCTGCTGATCTTGCTCTTGGTATGACACCCTTGAGGATGAAGCCCAGATTGTGGGACGTTGCCACCTTAGCAGCTGCTGTTGACAAGAGGTACTGTGTCGGGTCAGATGCGGCGTGCCGGAGAGCAGCTTGTTGGTAGGCACGGGAATCTGCGCTCTCGAAACACAGCGGGTACTGCATGCGGCGCATTGCTTCTGCTGGACGCTCTTGCTTACGGGCCACGGCCAGCGCTGCAGCACGTTGTCTGTCCATTTGGTACTTGCGCCGCTGAGACGGCTGCAGCGTGCAGGCGATGCTCTGGAATGGAGCCGTGCAGCCGGGTCCCTGAAACTGTTCTGAGTCGGGGTACAGACCCATGGACGCAGCAACTTGATCAGTGAAGTCGATGCTCTTGAGCCATTGAGTTGCAGCGTAGTCTTCCCTGTCCATGTCCACAAGCTGCAGAGCTCCATCGTAGCGCAGTTTGTCCTCGAACAGGCTGTTGCAGAACAGTGCCTCTTCGCGTGCCGTGTCTCCAGCTGCCATCTCCAGAATGTCCAAGATGATCTTCTCGGTGTTGGTCGGCTTCAGTAGCACAACTGCGCCCTCGGGAAGGCCCGGATGATTGC
>Ga0181522_10001852_pt1 | contig 12420 bp, 9 predicted proteins | sample PEATcosm2014_Bin_27_FD_121103 | JGI IMG/M metagenome (GOLD analysis project Ga0181522, IMG submission 121103) | Peatland microbial communities from MTU Mesocosm Facility, Houghton, MI, USA - PEATcosm2014_Bin05_10_metaG | ecosystem: Environmental > Terrestrial > Soil > Wetlands > Peat | place...
GACGGCGAGGTGACTCTCCGTCCAGCGGTCCGGGTCGACGTCGAGCCGGTCTTCGCGCACCATGTCGGTAGCCGACATTTCCTCGCGCTCGGCGCGGGTCAGCTGGCGATTGGGCATCGGGGTCAGCCAAACGTCGGCGTCGAGGCCGATCTGGTGGGAGGCGTGCCCCGTCAGCATCGGACCGCCGCGCGGCTGCGACATGTCGCCGACCAGAACTCCGGGCCAGCCCGACGCGTTCGCGGCTTTCGCCGAAAATCGCTCCAGAAAGGCGATCAGCGACGGGTGGCCCCAATTGCGATGGCGCGACAGCCGCATGACCTGCCAATGCGGCCCGTTGATCGGCAGCTCTTGGCCGCCGGCGAGGCAGCCTTTGGAATAAAAGCCGATCGGCTCGGATTCGAGCTGAGCCGCGTCGCGCGCGCGACCGAAAAGCTCCTTGGCGGGAGTCTTGGGGTCGGAGGGATGAGCGAGCGGCGGCAAAGGCCGGTCGTCGAGCGTGCCCTTGTCCTGCGCCGTCGCCGGCGTGAGCGCGCCGAGCACGAACGCCGCGGCGAGGGTGAGAAAGCGAGACTTCGACATTCGGTTACCTTCTCGAAAGGGCCGATTTGAGCCGGTAGCGGCTCCGATTCGCCGAGCTTTGTCAACCTTACCAGTCCATTTACGTTGTTGAATACGCGGCTTTCGAGTATAAATCGAGCATGTGAATGCGTGCGTGGAGCGTGGGGAGTAAGTCATGCGCTATTTGAAATTCGTGTTGGCCATGTTGTTGGCCTTCTTCGTTTGCGAGAAGGCGAACGCCACGGCTCGAATCCACATCGATCTCAGCTCGCAGACGATGCACGTCGAATCTTCTTCGGGCAGTTATACTTGGTCGGTTTCTACGGCGCGCTCCGGCTATTATACGCCGCGCGGCAGCTTCGCGCCCACTGGCATGCAGCGTATGCACTATTCCAAGAAGTACCACATGTCGCCGATGCCCTATTCGATCTTCTTCCGGGGCGGCTACGCCATTCACGGCACCTACGCCACGGGCGCGCTGGGCCGTCCGGCGTCGCATGGCTGCGTTCGTCTTTCGCCCGAGCACGCCGCCCAGCTCTACCATATGGTGCAGGCCGAGGGCGGCAGCATCTCGATCACTGGCGCGCCTCCCGGCGGTGGCTCGGTCCGCTTCGCTCGTTCGCATCATCATGACCGCGTGCAACTCGCCGCCCATCACGGCCACGGCCATGATCGCGCGCTGGCCTATGCCTCGACCCGTCACCACCATCGCTTCGACGGCGGCGTGAAGGGGTGGCAGGCTCGCCCGACCGACAGCTACTGGGATCTGCTCGGCCGCTGAACGCCGCTGACGCGGCATCGCCGACACGATCTCTCCTAACGGCGCTCCGGAAGCCCCGAAGGCAAAGTCGTCAGACGGTTTCACCGCCTCGCCTGCTCCAAAAGCGGCAACCGCCGCGAACGAGGTCGCTCGCGCCGGTTGCAAAGACGAAGACGCTTCGGATTTGGTGACGCCGATCTCGTTCGAGGGGCGGCTCGGGGCCCGAAGAACTCGCATGGGATCACGTCTGCGCCGCACGCGCCGTGGTGAAACCTTCGGCCGCCGCCCATTCGGCGACGTCGTCGCCCTTCAGCGCGCAGGCCATCATGTCGGGGAATTTGTCCGGCGTGCAGGCGAAGACCGGGCAGCCGAGTGCGGCGAAGGCCTGGGCGTGGTTGACGTCATAGGCCGGGCGGCCGTCGTCGCCGAGCGCCAGAAGCGCGATGATCCGAACTCCGCTCGCGACGAGTTGCGCCGCGCGCGCCAGCATTTCTTGCGCATTGCCGCCCTCGTAGAGGTCGCTGATCAGCACGAGATGCGTCTTCGCCGGATTTTCGACGAGCCCCTCGCAATAGGCGAGCGCCGCGTTGATGTCGGTGCCGCCGCCGAGCTGCACGCCGAACAGCACTTCGACGGGGTCTTCGAGCTTTTCGGTGAGGTCGAGGATCGCCGTGTCGAAACAGACGAGCTTCGTCTTCAGCACGGGAAGCGAAGCCAGCACCGCGGAGAAGATCGAGGCGTAGATCACCGAGGAGGCCATCGATCCAGACTGATCGACGCAGAGGATGACGGTGTGGAGATCGGCTCGGGTGCGGCTCTTGCGCGCGAAGCCGATCAGCGTTTCGGCCACGATCGTGCGCTGCTCCGCCTGCCAATGGCGCAGATTGGCGCGGATCGTGCGCGGCCAATCGATGTCGTTTTGCCGCGGCCGCCGGGTGCGCGCGGCTTTGTCGATCGCGCCGCGAATGGTCTCCCGCGTCTCATGCGCGAGGCGCGACATCAGCTCGTCGACGACCTTGCGCACGACCATTCGCGCCGTGTCCTTGGTCTTGTCGGGAATGGCCGAGCGCAGGCTCATCAGATCGGCGACGAGATGCACGTCCGCCTCGAGCGTCGCCAGAAACTCCGGCTGCAGCAGCATCGCCTTCAGCCCAAGCCGCTCGAAGGCGTCGCGCTGCACGACCTGCACGACGCTTTGCGGAAAGAATTCGCGAATGTCGCCGAGCCAACGCGCGACTTTCGGCGCCGAGGCGCCCAGGCTCCCCTTGCCCTTGGCGCCCTTGCCGCCGCCGCCATAGAGCGCATTCAGCGCCCGGTCGACGCGCAGATCGGCTTCCGAGAGGCCCGCTTCGTCCTCGCCGCCAAGCGCGAGACGCCAGCGGCGGCGTTTTGCCTCAAGCTGCATCATGATCCACTCCGAGAATGTCGAGCAGCAAAGGCAGCGCGCGCTCGAAGGCCGGCGACGGCGCGCCGTTCCGCGCGCTCTGCGGCGCCGCGACCTGCGCCCGGCCGGCGATGGCCTCCAGCATCCGGCGACGCCCTTGCGAATCGATGCTCGAGAAGCCGCGCCGGAGCATCGGCAGCATCTCGACGAAACGCTCCGCGTCTAGTCCCTCGATCCATTGGTCGATCAGCGCCAGCAAGGGCGCATCGTGCAGCAGGATTTCGGCCGAGGCGCCGAGGAAGCCTTCCAGGAATTCCGCCGCTTCGTTCGGCGCAGCGGGCGGCGTCAGATTGCGCGAGAAGACGGCAGCCGTCTCCTGCGGCGCGATCTCGCCTGCGTCGTGCAGCCGGCGCAACGCGAAACCCGCGATGTTCTTCGCCGCCGCGTCGTCTTGCGAAATCAACCTCAGTTGCGCGCGCCAGTCCTGCGTCAGATGCGCGACGTCGAACAATGACAGCGCTTCGTCGAAGCCGGCCATCGCGCGGCGCAAAGCCTGGGCGGCGACCGGTTCGATGTGGCGCGTCGCCATCGCCGCGCCGGCGTCGACCTCCGCCGCAATCGCTTCGACGAGCGCGCGCAAGGCCTCGCGCGGCATGGCCCGCGCCGTGCCGTAGCGCAGGATCGACACCAGCGGCGGCACGCTCGCCATCAGCGCGGCGAGGTCCGCGGTCTCGACGGCGGCCGCCTGCAATTGCGCGACGAGTTTTTGTGCGGCCTCCTCCAAATCGGCGAGAAGACAGACGCGCACCAAGTCGGAGAGCGTCGCGACGTCGGCCTCGCCGGAAGCCCGCGCAAGCGCGGCGCCCGCGGCGGCCCGTTCGATCGTGACGCCGTAGACGAGGGCTTCGGCGAGTTTGATGGAGAACTCCGGCGCCCAGGCGATGACCCAGACTTCGCGAAACGTGCCGCGCCCGGCCTCGGCCTCGCGCAGCAGCCCCCAAGGGGCGCCGAGCAAAGCCAGCCGATGCAGCAGAACGGATTTCGCCAGTCCCGCTTCGCTGCGCAGATCCAGCGCAATCTCCTGCTCCAGCGCCTGCGGCTTCAAGCGGAGCTTCTTCTGCCAGCGCGCGAGATCCTCGGCGAGCGGCGTCTGCGGCACGCTTTCGTCGATCTCGCCAACTTCGGCGCCGATGAACAGTTCGGTCTCGATGATCCGAAAAGGCGCGGCGTCGCCGTGACAGAGCGCCGCGAGCGAGGCGTCGCGCAGTTCGGCGAGCCCCGGCGCCGGCCTGCCGCGCAGCGCTGCGAGACCGATCGACAGCCGCGCTGCCTCGATCACCGAGGCGGTCGCGGCGAAATAGCCTTTTTCGCGCAAAAGAGCGGCGACTCTCGCCTGCCAGCCGCCCGCGAAGGCCTCGGGCGTCAGCCGCCCCGCCGTGCCGTAGAGCGCCCATAAATGCCGATACCAGCCAGGCGAAACGACGCCCGCGCGGTAGCCCGAACCCGCCGCGAGCCGGGTATTGGTCCAGGGAACCCACAGTGTTTCGACTTTGGTCTTCGCGAGTTTGCGCAATATCGCGCGGTCTTCGCCGACCGGCCTCGGCGAAGCGAGCGCGGGCACGTGCCAGGCGCCGACGACGACGGCGACCGTTCCCTGCGTCGCGCCGAGCGCCTCGCGAATGGCGAGACGCATATGCGCCTCGCGGCGTTCTTCGCGAAGCCTCTCGGCGGCGAGCCCGCCGCGTTCTTCGACATTGGCGCGCAGTGTCGTCATCGCCTCGGCGATCGCCGGAAAAGCCTCGGGCCCTGCGCCCTGGCTTTCGACGAGCGCGTTCCACCATTCCTCGCCGTCTTCATAGCCGGCGATCTCGGCGAGCATGTCGAGAGGATCGCCGCGCGGCGGCGGCGCTTCTTCCGTCTGCGCTGCTTCCTCGCCGGCTTCCTCCAGCGGGGCCTCTTCCCGCGCGAGAGAAATGGCGCAGGGCAGATCGATGAAACGCACGGGGCGCCGATGCGCCAGCGCCCAGCGCATCGCGCGCCACTCGGGCGAAAATTCCGCGAAAGGATAGAAGACCGAGCGCCCTGGCTCCTCCGCCGCATAAGCGAGCAAAGCGATTGGCGGCTTCATGCCCGGCGCCGCGGCGAAGGCAATGAGGTCTGAGACGTCCGCCGGACCTTCGATCAGCACGACGGCGGGGTTTTCGGCCGCGAGCGCCGCCTCGAGACTCGCCGCCGAGCCCGGCCCGTGATGCCTGATACCGAAGAGCTTTACGCGCGCGTCCATCTCAGCGCCTTCCGTCGTCGAAGTCGCCAAGCTTCGGATGCGAGCCTGGATGGAGGCTCGCGATCCAGCGCGCGCCTTGGACCGCGAGCCTCCAGGCTCGATCTGTGAAGGCGAGAGATTTTCATCGGCGCGCTCCGCTAAATCACGTCGCGGATGGCGCCGTAGAGGTCGCCCCAGCCGTCGCGCGTGCGCACGACGTTTTCGAGATATTCGCGCAAAGCCACGCCGTCCTGCGCCGGGTCCTTGACCACCGCGCCGACGAGATTGGCCGCGAGACTCGCGGCGTCGATCTTCCCCGCGCCGAAATGCGCCGCCTCCGCCCAAGCTCCGACGCCAACGGAAATCGCTTCCGCCGTCGACAGCGAACCCGTCGAGGTCTTCAGTTTCATCTTGCCGTTGAGGGTCTGCCCGTCGCGCAATTCGCGGAACATCGCGACGATGCGCGCAATCTCCTTTTCTGCCGGCGCGATCGGCGGCAGCGAGAGGTTGGAGCCGATCTCGGTCACGCGCTTCGTGACGATCTCCACTTCCTCGTCGAGCGAGGACGGCAGCGGCAAAACGACGACGTTGAAGCGGCGCTTCAAGGCCGAAGAGAGATCGTTGACGCCCTTGTCGCGGTTGTTCGCCGTGGCGATCACGTTGAAGCCGCGCGCCGCGTCGATCGCCGAGTCGAGCTCCGGGATCGGCAAGGTCTTTTCCGAGAGTACGGTGATCAGCGTGTCCTGCACGTCGGAGCCCATGCGCGTGAGTTCCTCCAGCCGCAGCAGGCCGCCTTCCTCCATCGCGCGCATCAACGGCGTCGGCACGAGCGCCTCGCGCGACGGGCCCTTGGCGAGAAGTTGCGCATAGTTCCAGCCGTAGCGGATCTGATTCTCGTCCGTGCCGGAGGTGCACTGGATGAGGCGCTTCGAATTGCCCGAGATCGCCGCGGCGATATGTTCCGAGACCCAGGATTTCGCGGTGCCGGGCAGGCCCAGCAGCAGCAGCGCGCGGTCGGTCGCGAGCGTCGCGACGGCCGTTTCGATCAGGCGCCGGTTGCCGACATATTTGGCGCCGATCGCGACGCCCTTGGCCTCGCCGCCCATCAGATAGGTGACGACGGCCTGCGGCGAGAGCTTCCAATTGGGTGGGCGCGACCGGTCGTCGGCCGCGGCCAGCGCCGCCAATTCATGCGCGAAACTTTCTTCGGCGGGGCGGCGCAAGTGAGTTTCTGTCATGGCGTCTTCCGATCAAGGAGCGTCGAGGGAATCGAGACAATCGAGCGCGAGCAGCGCGCGGGCGGCGTAGCCCGGCGCGGCGCGCGAGAACTGGTCGCGGATCTGCGAACGAAGCGCTTTTGGCGTGAGGGAGGCGAGAGCCGTGAGCGTCAGAGCGTCGGGTTCTTCCTTGGCGAGCATCTCCCGCCAAAATTTCGCCTCGAGCAACTTTCGCGCGACGCTTTCTGGCAAAGCGCCGCAAAGCATCGTTTGCAGCGGCCGGAATGCGGCGGGTTGCGGCGCCATCTCCCAAAACTCCGGTTGGAGCAAAGCGGCGCACATAGGCTCGACCTCTTCCGGCGCGCAGAGGAAGTCCGGGCGGCCGAAGAAGGGCCAGTTGAACCGACGCGAAAAATTTTCATAGTTGCGTTCGATCGCCTGCTCGACGACGAAATGCCAGGAGAGGGGCGCCTGGCGGATCAATCCCGCGAGGAGTTCGGCGCGCTTCTCGCGCATCGCGCCGACCGCAAGCGCCAGCAACAGAGGAGTGTCGTCTTTCGCGGCGGCGCAAATTTCGTCGATCGACATGGAGAAATGCGCCGCGAGCCGATCGAGAGGAAACGGGCTCATCGCGGCCGCCGCCCAGAGGTGGACGAAATGTGCAGGGACGTCGGCCGGCGTCTCCAGCTCCAGCGCCGTAGGGCGCAGCGGGATGCCGGCTTTGGAAATCTTGATGCGCGACGCGAAGTCGTCGATCTGTTTTTGCAGGCCTTCGCTTCCCGGGAGCGCCGTAAGCAGCCGAGCGGCGAGCTCTTTGACTTTCGGCGCGCGGTCGCCCGCGAGGCTTTCGAGAAAGGGCTCGTCGGCCTCGCTCAGTCCCGCCGCGAGCGTTTCGAGCAGACGCGCCCGCGCGTCGGCCTTCAGACTCGGAAAAGCCGCGGCGACCATGTCGCGCGCCAAGTTCGGATCGCGCGCCCTCACCCGCGCGATGAATTGCGCCTGTCGGAACGGCGCCACCGTCAGCCAATTGCTTTCGTCGACGGCGTCGGGCTCGAAATGGGACGGCCTCGGCTCTTCGCCGCGCGTCGTCCAGGCGAGAACCGTCGCGCCGAGCAGCTCGGCGTGCGCGCGGACGAAAGCCTCGAGGCGCGGCAGGTCGAAGGGATGCGGGCGCAGCCTCTTCGCTTCGAGCGCGAAGGCGATGGCGCGCGCCGGCGCCTCCTGCGGATCGGCGCCCTTGCCGGTCAGCAAGCGGAGCATCAAGCCGCGCGCCTCGTCCGAGACGATCGCGCGCGCATCCTCGACGAGGTCCGCCTCGTCGAATGTTTCGGGCGGCGCGGGGCGCCGGAAGCGCCGCGCCTGGCCCGCGAGCGCCAGCGCATCGAGCGCGCGGCCTTCCGCGGCGGCCCCGAAAAGCGCGTCGAGCGGCGGCGCGCCGCGGGAACGTCCGGCGATCAGGCTCGCGGCCGCGGCTTCGAGCAGTTTGGGATCCAGCGCGGTCATGGCCGCACCCAGCGGCCGAGTGCGGTCTCGGCGAAGGCCGGCGCGAAGCGCCGTCCGTCCCAGAGGCCGAACATCGAAATCGTTCCGGCGCCGACGAGCGGCGCGGCGGCGTCGTCTTTGAGCGGCAGGGCCTCGGGCCCCGTCGCGTCGCACAGCCAGAGAGCTTTGCCGGCGCCGCGCACTTCGACGTCACGCGTCGCAAGGGGCCAGGCGCCGAGCCAAGGCGAAAGCGACAACGCGTCGTCATAGGCGTCGAGCGCGCCGGAAAGATCGCGGCGCGGCGCCAGCGCGGCGCTCCTGTCGCGCAGCGTCGCGCCGTTTTGCGCAGCGACGATGGCGCGCAGCGGCGCCTGGCTCGGATGGAAGACGAGTTCGGCTTCGAAACTCTCGCCTGGCGAAAAGCCGAAGCCGACGCTCGCGCCGCCGGCGAGCGGGACGAAGTCCATCAGCACGGCGAAGGCCGGCGCGCCCTCGTCGAGCCGCGCGAGCCAAGTCTCGAGACGGCGCAGACGGTCGGGCTGCGCCTCGCTCAGCGTCGCGACGACGAGCCAGCGCCCTTTCGCGCGCGGCGCGGTGGGCTCCGCGAGCAGCGCCTCGCGCGTGAGAGTCCAGCCGACCGCCTGCCGCGCATCGGCGGCGAGGAGCGGCGGCAGCTCTTCGCGCCGGCGGTAGGCCTGCGCGATCAGTCGCCACTGCGCCATGGCCTCCAGCGCAAATTCGGCGCGCAGAGCCTCAGGCAAGGCGAGCATCCCGGAAGGAAACTGCTCGATGCGCGCCGCGAGGCCGCCGGCTTTGGCGTCGACGAGGCGTCGCGCGAATTTCTCGCATTTCTGCGCCGCCGTCGCGGGGAAGGCGGCGAGGCCGGCCTCGATCCGATCTGCGAGCCATCGATCGAGTTCGTCGAGCCCCGCGAGGATAGAGGCTTCGCGCGCCTGGCGATTGCGCTCGCGCGCCGCTTCGGCTTTGACCTCATCCTTGGGGTCCGGCGGCGGCGCCTCCGCCGCCATGCTGGCGCGGGGCTCTTCCTTCGGCGCGGCGGACGCGCCGCGGCGCCGGCCGATCCATTCCTCGACGAAAACCGGCCGGGCGGCGTTGACGAAATCCGCCTTGCCGTCGGCGCGCAGCCACATCAGCGCGAGGCCGTGCTTGCAGGGGAATTTGCGGCTCGGGCAGCTGCATTTCGCGCCGCCGTCGTCCTCGCAGACGACGACGCGATAGGGCGAAGCTCCAGAGCCCTGACACTCGCCCCAGAGGAACCCGGCGCCGTCGAAGGCGAGCAAGGGCCAAGTTTGGACCCTCAGCAATTTGCGCGCGGCGTCGAGCGCCGCCTGGTCGGGCGCGAGTTCTTCGATTTTCGCGAGGGTCAACGGCATGGAAGACAATCGGAAAGAGGCGAATCAGAACGGGACCACGGTGATGAGACCTAAGCTGCGCTGAAGCAGCGCGCAATGTCGGTTACAGCCGGCTCTATACCTCGCCGCTTCGCAGCTCCATCTCCAAGACGCGCCGCACCATCTCCGGCAAGCGCGCGATCACGGCAAGATAGGCGCGCGCCGCGGCGTCCGGCTCGAAACGGCCTTGCTCCCAATCGCGAAGCGCGCCGACCCGAATGTGGTGGCGGGCGGCGATTCTTCCTGAGATAGGCCGAGAGCGCGGCGGAGCGTTCGGGTGCGCGGCGTCCGTCGCACTGCGCTCCCTTGCGTCACTCCGGAAGGCGGCGCATCCGGGTCGGAGAGAGCGGCCTCGGCGATTTCCGCTTCGCTCATGGGGGCGGATCGGGCGTTTGGTCACGACCTCTTCCCGGCCGTCCGGAAGCACGCGAACCAGACGTCCGTCACTCTTGCGAATTCGCGCGGCGACATTCGTCATGTTTGCGCCCTCGTCTCGTCGGCTACCCGTAAAAAATCAATGTCTGGTGCGGACGGCGGGACTCGAACCCGCACTCCCATACGAGAAGCAGATTTTCGCACCACTTCGGCTTTCGCCGCCGCCTTTTGCGTCCGCCAAAGCCCGGCGGCGCAGGAAACGTTGGTGGTCCGGACTATCCCTTCGCCATGGCCAAAGGCTTTAGGCGCCCCCCGTCTAGTCTCTACACCTTCCGAAGCGGCGAGGCTCCGGCTTGGCTCGGGATTGGCATGGGCGCGAAGGCCTTTAGCTTTCCCCGAATTTGGGCGGTTCCACTCCGCGGATTTCCCCGCGGGCGCTCCAATTGAAGTCTGCTGCGTCTACCATTTCGCCACGTCCGCTGGCGCGCCGAGCGTTAGCGCCGTCGGCGCCTTTGAGCAAGCGGCGGCTTGCTCACCGAGGTGTTATGTTATAACAATCCAACATGCCAGAAGCGCCAGCGACGACTCCCTCCCAGAGCTTGGGCCACGGCCTGCCTCCCTTACCGGGCGTGGGGACTCTGGAGGCTTCTGCGACGCAGAGGCTCGCGCCCGCAGCGCTGCTGATCGCCTCCCTGTGGTGCGGCGTCTTTTGGGCGCTGCGGTGAAGGCGCGCGTCGCGCCCCCGATCATTCTGGAAAAGGTGACGCTCGGCTATGACGGCAGCGTCGCGCTGCGCCAGGTTTGCGGAGAAATTCCCACTGGCGACATGCTGGCGCTGGTCGGCCCGAATGGCGGGGGCAAATCCACGCTGCTGAAGGCGCTCGCCGGTCTTCTCGCTCCGATGGCGGGGAGGATTTCGCGCGGCGGTCTCGAGCCGGGCGACGTCGCCTATCTTCCGCAGGCGACCGAGATCGACCGCAGCTTTCCGATCCGTGTCCGCGACTTCGTCGCGCTGGGGGCGCTGCGTCGCTGCGGCCTCTTTGCGCGTTTCGCGGGCGAGGACGCCCGCGTCGCCTCGGCGATCGCTGCGGTCGGCCTCGCCGGCTGCGAGACGCGTACGCTCGATGCGCTCTCTGGCGGTCAAATGCAGCGGGCGCTTTTCGCGCGGCTGGTCGTCGAGGATCGCGACGTGATCCTTCTCGACGAACCTTTTGGCGCGATCGACGCCGCGACGACGAACGACCTGCTCGACCTGGTCGCGCGCTGGCGCGCGGAGGGCCGGACCATCGTGGCGGCGTTGCACGAATTCGACATCGTGCGGCGCGCTTTTCCGAGGGCGCTGCTGCTCGCCGGCAGGGCGCTCGCCTGGGGAGAAACGGCGGAGACGCTCTCGGCGCAAAATCTGGATGCGGCGCGGGCGATCGCCGCGCAGGATACGGAGCGGCGCGCCGATGCTCTATGATCTGCTGCTCGCGCCATTCGCCGATTACGGCTTCATGCGCCGCGCGCTGATCGGCGCTCTGGCTCTGGCTCTGTCCGGCGGACCGCTCGGCGTGTTTCTCATTCTGCGGCGCATGTCGCTCGCGGGCGATGCGCTGTCGCATGCGATCCTGCCGGGGGCGGCGGTCGGCTATCTCGTCGCCGGCCTGTCTCGCCCTGCGATGACGCTCGGCGGTCTCGCCGCGGGGCTTCTCGGCGCGCTCGCTTCGGGCGCCGCGGCGCGTTTCTCTACCTTGCGCGAGGATGCGTCTCTCGCCGCCTTCTATCTCGTATCGCTGGCGCTCGGCGTCACGCTCGTCTCGTTGAAGGGGTCCAACGTCGATCTGTTGCATGTGCTGTTCGGTTCGGCCTTGGCGCTCGACGACGGCGCGCTCTATCTCCTTGCCGGCGTCGCTTCGCTCACGCTCGTCGCTCTTTCGGTGTTTTACCGGGCGCTCGTCGTCGACACGCTCGATCCGACCTATCTGCGCCGCGCCAGCGCGCTCGGCGAATTCATGCCCTTCCTGTTTCTGGGCCTCGTCGTGATCAATCTCGTCGCCGGCTTCCAGGCGCTCGGCACATTGATGGCGGTGGGGCTCATCATGCTGCCCGCGGCCGCGGCGCGGCTTTGGACCTGCGATCTGGCGAAGATGCTGGCGATTGCGGCTGGCGTTGGCGGCGTCTCGGCCTATGTCGGATTGTTGTTCTCCTATCACTCCGGCGCGCCGACGGGCCCGGCGATCATTCTGAGCGCCGGCGGAGCCTACTTTTTTTCGCTGCTGTTTGGCGCGCCCGGCGGCGTCGCGCGGGGGTTGGCGCGCAAGAGGAGCTCACATGATTGACCTCCCAACTTTCGTGAAATGCGCGGGGGCCCTCATGCCACCCTTGCTGACGCAACGGCCGCCTTCTCTCACGAGTGGGAAGAGGAGCGCAGTTGCAACATTCAATTTGAAAGCCGGGGATTGCGCAAAAGCGATACGCAAAGGCGCGGCGCTTCTCCCACTCGTGGGAGAAGGCGAGCTTCGCGTCAGCGAAGGTCGGACGAGGGCCGCCGGGGGTCCCAACCAGCTTTCGAGTTCACGCGATTGGACCCGCCGTTCGCTGCTGATGGCAGGGGCGCTTCTCCCCTTCACCGCACCCGCCCACGCCGAACCCGCGCGGCTCCCCGTCGTCGCGACATTCTCGATCCTCGGCGATTTCGTCCGCGAGGTTGGCGGCGCGAGCGTGGACGTTTCCGTCGTCGTCGGCCCGGACGGCGACGCGCATGTCTACGAGCCGACGCCGGCCGACGCGAAGAAACTGGCGGCGGCGAAACTCATCGTCGTCAACGGCCTGGGTTTCGAAGGTTGGCTGGATCGGCTGATCGCCGCCTCGGGGACCAAGGCGCAGATCGTCGTGGCGAGCGACGGCGTGACTCCGCGGCGTCTCGAGGGGGCAACGGACCCGCACGCCTGGCAAGACGTCGCCAATGCGCGGCGCTACGTCGAAAA
>Ga0181522_10001853_pt1 | contig 12403 bp, 8 predicted proteins | sample PEATcosm2014_Bin_27_FD_121103 | JGI IMG/M metagenome (GOLD analysis project Ga0181522, IMG submission 121103) | Peatland microbial communities from MTU Mesocosm Facility, Houghton, MI, USA - PEATcosm2014_Bin05_10_metaG | ecosystem: Environmental > Terrestrial > Soil > Wetlands > Peat | place...
ATCGCGCTGAATGAGGCGTCCGCTGGGCGTGTAGTACTTGGCGGTGGTCAGCGCGAGTCCGGTATTTTCGGCCAGAGGATAGACTGTTTGCACGAGACCCTTGCCGAAGGTGGTTTCGCCAACGATCAGGCCGCGGTCGTGATCCTGGATGGCGCCAGAAACAATTTCAGCCGCCGAGGCTGTGCCGCGGTTCACCAGCACGACGAGCGGATAGTCCTTGCCGCCATTGCCATGCGAGGCAACATAGCGCTTCTCGGGTGACGAACGACCGTGGTGCGAGACGATAAGCTGGCCTTTCTTGAGGAACTTGTCGGCAACGCCCACGCCTTCACTCAGCAAGCCGCCAGGATTTTGGCGAAGATCGAGGACCAGACCCTTCAGGTCGCCCATCTGATCGAGCGCTTCGCTGACCTCGTGTTCGGTCGTCTCCTGGAATCCCGAGATGTGCATGTAGCCAACGCCGGGACGGATCATGAAGTGCAGATCGACGCTGTAGCGTGGGATCTCGTCGCGAACGACGCTGAACTCAAGCGGATGGTCGGCGCCTTCGCGCAACATGGTGATGCGGACCGTGGTGCCCTTCGGCCCTTTGAGAAGATCGGCGACGTCGGTCGTGCTCATATTGTCGGTGGACTTGCCGTCAATGGCGGCGATGATGTCGCCGGGCCGGATGCCCGCGCGATAAGCGGGCGTGCCCACGAAGGGCGCAATCACAATGACCTTATTATTGCGCGGGCCGACCGTCATGCCGACGCCGTAATACTTGCCGCGCTGCTCTTCACGCAGCTGCGAATAAGACTTGGGATCGAAGAAATTGGAGTGCGGATCGAGCTGGTGCAGCATGCTCGGAATGGCCCCGTCGTAGATGGCTTTGTCGGGGTTGACCGGGTCGGCATAGTTCTCTTCGACCGTCTCGTAAACCTCGGTGAACTGCTTGAAGCTGTCGCGGACGTCGGAGTCGGTGCTGGGTGTGGCCGAGGGGGCGATCTTTTGCGCAAACAACATCCCAAGCACGCCAAACAGAGCGAGAATGAAAACTACCAGGAAGAGAGAACGACGCGAACTACCGGCCATGTTTCAAAATCCTCGGGCAGGGCCTATGGAGGGAGTCACCCGCCCCTTCTGAGCGCAGTATAGCATGGGGTGCGCCTGTTGATTGGATGCTGACTTAGCGGGGTGGTTACATCAGTTCGTGCATTTTGGAGGGTCGCCCGTGCCCCCTCGAGTTTGTGCTGGTTGCCGGCCTAGTCTTGCCGGCAAAGTCTTTAGTTTTTTGCCGCGTTTGCCGCCTGGTTCTTGCCCGCACGGGCGAGGCGCCCGTGCCTCCATTTTTAGAACAGGCGGGTTACGCCTTCTTCGAGCACCACTACCTTGTCTTTCACGCCGGCGGCGGTGGCCTCGCGCGCGAGTAGCTGAAGGGGCTCTTCAATCGGCTCGTGCGATAACCGGAAAGTTCCGTAGTGCATGGGGACCATCCAGCGCGATTTCAGGTCGAGAAAGGCCTGCATGGCGTCGGCGGGGCTGGTGTGGACGTTGCGAAATTGGGGAGGGTTGTAGGCTCCGATGGGCAGAAGCGCTAGGTCGGGATGCAGGCGGCGGCCGATCTCGCGGAAACCGTTGAAGTAAGCGGTGTCGCCAGCGTGATAGACAGAATGCTTGCCGGCGCGGAGGACGTAGCCACCGTAACCGCGGTGAGAATCCTTGAGCACGCGCGCGCCCCAATGGCGCGATGGGACGTGCGTGATTTCGAGCGGGCCTTCGCGGTGCGTGTTCCACCACTCCATCTCAATGATCTTTTTGAAGCCGAGATCAGAGACGAGATCGAAGACATGATGCGGAACGATGAGCGTGGGCGGGCTCCCGGTTTCGAGGCGCGTCTGGCGCGCGATGGTGCGCAGCGACTGGCGATGAAGATGATCGAAATGCGCGTGCGTGACGAGCACAACGTCCATGGGAGGCAGGTCGCGCAGATGCAGGCCGGGCTGGCGCAGGCGCTTCAAAACGAAGAGCCAGCGCGCGAAGTTGGGATCGACGATGATGTTCATGCCTCCCATTTGCAGGAAAAAGCTGGCATGGCCGATAAAGGTGACGCCGAGTTCACCGTTCGAAACGAGCTGTGGCTTATGAGTGCGGCCAGTACGGGGAGTGATGGCGGAATTGCGGACCAGGCGAGTAAATTGGCCCGCTCGCTTGCGGAGAGCGGGATTTTTTAAGGACGACTTAAGCATAAATTCGTTATGTGTTTGATGCCACAAAAGGCCGAGCGGACGCTTGATCTCGGCGATTCGTCCGGTCTCACGCGGTTGTGCAATGAATTCAATTTGTATGACCCAGTCTATTCCAGTTCCTGTTTTCCTTGACCGTTACTTTCGTGGTCATATCTAATCGAAGTTTCTAAAGCCACGAAGAGAAGGGACGAATGCGATGCGCGTAGCATTTCTTGGACTCGGAATCATGGGCCGGTCGATGGCAACAAATCTTGTTAAAGCGGGGCACGAGGTTGCTGTCTGGAACCGCAGCACAGGCCCGGACAAAGACGTGGAAGGTGTGCGTCGCGCAGCGTCTCCGGCGGATGCGGCGCAGGGCGTCGAAGCCATCTGGATGTGTGTTTCAGATACGAAAGCGGTAGAGAGCGTGCTCTTTGGCGAGGGCGGCGCGGAAGCATCGCTTACTCCGGGCATGATTATCGCCGATTCGAGCACGATATCCCCGTCGGCGACGTTGCGCTTTGCCGAGCGTGTGAAGGCGCGCGGCGTGGATTATGTGGATGCTCCGATGACAGGATCGAAAATTGCGGCGGCGAGCGGCAGCCTGATTTTTATGGTGGGCGGCGACGAGGCGGTGCTGGCAAGGTTGCAACCGCTTTTCGATGCCATGGGGAAGCAGGTCTTCCGCATGGGCGAGACGGGCAAAGGCCAGGCCACCAAGCTGGTGATGAATTTGCAAATCGCCATGATCTTTGAAGGCTTCGCGGAAGCATTGACGCTGGCGACCAAGTTGGGAGTGGATGTGGAGAAACTAATCCCGCTGATTCAGGCTTCGATGGTGCGTTCGGGAGTAGTGGAGTATAAGGCGCCGTTTATTTTGCAGCGCGATTTCTCGCCCAATTTTCCGCTGCGGCTGATGTTGAAGGATATTCACCTGGCGCTGGAAGCGGCGCGCGAGAAACGCGTGCGACTGCCGGGACTGGAAGCGGTGGAAGAGGTCTACGACGTCGCGGCCGAGGAAGGGCATCGCGATTTGGACTATGCTGCGACGCTTACCTTGCTGGAGAAATGGGCGGGGGTTGAAGTTAAAGGCGGAGCGTAGTGGGCTGTCGGTCGTGTTCCGAATCTGGTCTTTCACCACGGTCACAGAGACACAGCGAATGCAACCGCGTGCCACACCTTTGCCTCCGCTTGCTGCCGCTACTTCTTTCCGAATGAGCGCACGTAGTTCACCAGATTCCAGACCTCGTTGTCTTTGGCGCGGCCTTCGTCCTCAGGAGGCATGTCGCCTTTGCCCTTGCGGATGATGTAGAACCACTCGCCATCGGTGGTATGTTTCTGGACGTCAGCATTTGTGAAGTCGGTGATGTTCTTTATGTCGGATGACATGTCGCCTTTGCCGTCACCCTTATCGCCGTGGCACAGAGCGCAATCGATCGCGTAAACTTTCTTGCCTCGGGCCAGCGACTCGGCAGTCGGCTTGACCGGGTTCGGCTTTTGAGCATCTTCCGGAGGTATTTTGTATTCGGGAGCGGGTGTTTGGGCGGGCGGCTGAGTCTGCTGAGCACCGAGAACACAAGCGAAGACAAGGATGATGAAGGGTACCAATTGTTGCAGCCAGGACTTTCTCAACACGGGATGTCCTCCTTCTCCTGCTTAGGTGATGCTGTTCGGGCTACGGTTCGGGATACTACGCAGGATTTCACGGCTGTGCAAGTGTGTAGGAATGGGTCACAGGTCAATCCCGGCTGTGCGGAATCAGGGCGCCCTCCAAAAGGCCTAACACCGCCGTAACCCCTTTCCCAGTGGGGGATTACAGAAGTATTACAACGCTTCCGACGCAGGCTTGGTATTGTCAGTTGGGCGACATGCAAAAGCAATGTTGGGAGAAAACTGATGAGTACAACTACTGAATTGCTGCAGGATCCGGAGAACGGAACCAGCCTGCGCAAGGACCGCGCGGACCATGACGGCGTTAACTGGGTGACGGCAACGGCAATGATTCTGTTTCATATTGGCGCTATAGCGGCGCTATTTTTCTTTACGTGGAAGGCATTTTTTGTAGCTTGTTTCTTATGGTGGGTCTCGGGCAGCCTGGGCATCGGGATGGCTTATCACCGGTTGTTGACACATCGCGGGTATCGGACTCCGAAGTGGGTGGAATATTTTCTGACCTGGTGCGCCACGCTGGCTCTCGAAGGCGGGCCGATTTTCTGGGTGGCGACGCACCGCATTCATCATCAATTCTCCGACGAAGAGGGCGATCCGCATTCGCCGATCGACGGCAAGTGGTGGGCGCACATGGGATGGATTCTCATGGGCAAGTCGATGCACCACGACACGACGACGCTCGCAAGATATGTCCCCGATCTGACCAAAGATAAAGTTCACGTCTGGCTCACGAAGTATCACTGGACGAGCAATGTGATCGTCGGCGTCATTCTTTACGCGATTGGCGGGCTGCCGTGGCTGTTGTGGGGAACATTTGCGCGCGTGGTCGTGGGACTGCACGCTACTTGGATGGTGAACTCGGTGACGCATGTCTGGGGATCGCGGCGTTTCGCGACCAAGGATATGTCGACCAATAATTTGCTGGTAGCGCTGCTTACTTTCGGAGAGGGCTGGCACAACAATCACCATGCGCATCCGGTCTCCGCGCGCCACGGATTGAAGTGGTACGAAATCGACATCAACTGGTACGGCATCTGGGCGCTTAAGAAGATGGGGCTGGCGCGGCACGTCTACAAAATCAGGCTGGATCATTTACCGCCCAAGCCGGCGCTAGTGTGCGATCTTAACGCGGCGGAGATGGTGGCTTCGGCCGCGGCGGGGAACGACTAGAGCAGTTATCAGTTGGCTGTTTTTCAGTTGTCAGTTTTCAGCGAAGGCTCTCAAACCCGGCCTCAGTGGCTTGGTTTGAGAGCCTTTTTGGCGATCCGGCTCTCGCTAAAGCGCGCGCACAGGGCTTGACAAGCGTCTCCGGAGTGCTATTCTGCGCTGCAAGCTGTTGGTTGCTCCCTGCCAGACCGGAAAACTTCAACCAACCTGACTCGCCACGGTGAGGCTGGACCCTATGAAAATTAAGACGATCCTGATCGTTTTATTGCTGGCGACGGCATCCAGCCTGAGCGCGGCCTCGGTCAGGACGACTACAACGCTGTCATCTTCACTGAATCCATCCGTTTATGGGCAGGCGGTAACGTTTACCGCGGTGGTCGCTCCGGCTCCGCCGGATGGAGAGACGGTTACGTTCCTGCAAGGGAAGACCACACTGGGAACGGGGACATTGAGCGCGGGCACGGCCACGTATACGACCTCGACGCTGGGGGCGGGGGGCACGGACTCGATCAAGGCCGAATACGCTGGCGACGGCACCTACGAGAGCAGCACGTCGAATGTGGTGAGCCAGGTGGTAGAGGCGGCTCCGACATCGACCACATTGAGTTCGTCGCTGAACCCGTCAAATTATGGACAGTTGGTCACCTTTACGGCGACTGTGATCGCGCAGTCCGGCGGCCCGGTCACCGGCAATGTCGCTTTCTATAATGGGAGTACGAAGATTGGGGAAGAGACACTTTCTGGCGGAGTCACTAGTTATTCGACCACCAAGCTACCGGGCGGAAGCGATTCAATAACGGCGGTCTATAAAGGCAGCACCTCGTTTACGACCAGCACCTCACCGGTTCTGATCCAAATAGTGAATGGCGGGGGAGGCGGAGGGGGCACGGCGACCACGACAACGCTGTTGTCTTCGCAGAATCCGTCTATTTTCGGCCAGCCAGTGACGTTCACTGCGGTGGTCGCTCCGGCTCCGCCCGACGGAGAAACGATCACGTTTCTGCAAGGGAAGAACCCGTTCGGAACGGGGTCATTGAGCGGTGGCACGGCGACGTATACGATCTCGACGCTGGCGGCAGGTGGCACGGACACGATCAAAGCGGAATACCCCGGCGACGGCACTTATGAGAGCAGCACGTCGAATCCGGTGAAGCAGGTGGTAGATGCAGCCCCGACGTCGACAACTTTGAGTTCATCCCTGAATCCGTCAAATTATGGACAGTCGGTCACGTTTACAGCGAGCGTGGTCGCTCAATCGGGCGGCACGGTCAGCGGCAATGTCGCTTTCTACAATGGGAGCACGAAGATCGGGGAGGAGACGCTTTCCGGAGGAGTCACCAGCTACTCGACCACCAAGTTACCGGGCGGAAGCGATTCGATAACCGCGATCTATAAGGGCAGCACCTCATTTGCTACCAGCACCTCGGCTGTACTGGTCCAAGTGGTGAATGGCGGCAGTGGTGGGGGGAAGGTAACTACTACCACGTTGTCGTCTTCGCAAAACCCATCTGTTTTTGGACAGTCCGTGATGTTTACTGCGATGGTCGCGCCTGCGCCGCCGGATGGAGAAACGGTTACGTTCTTCCAGGGAACGACGCAGTTGGGAACGGGGACGATGAGCGGCGGCACGGCGACTTACACGACCGCGACGCTGGCGGCGGGTGGTACGGACACGATCAAGGCGGAATACCCTGGTGACGGCACTTACGATAGCAGCACGTCGAACGCAGTGAAGCAGGTGGTCGACGCGGCCCCTACCTCCACGACTTTGGTCTCGTCGCTGAACCCATCGACTTACGGGCAGCCGGTGACCTTCACGGCGACCGTCACACCGGAGTATGGCGGCACGCCGACCGGCAACGCGTTCTTTTACAACGGCAGCGCAAAGCTGGGAGGGGTAACACTCGCGGGCGGTGTGGCCAGCTATACGACCTCAACCCTGCCTGTCGGCACCGATTCGATTACAGCGGTCTACAGCGGCAGCAAATCGTACCTCACCAGCACCTCAAGCGTACTCAGCCAAACTGTGAACCCAGGGCCCTCAGGATGCGGCAGCGGAACTTTCATCGATTCCTCGATGATGTGGGATGGCATCACGCGTTATTACGAAGTTTATCTGCCCGCGAATCTCCCTGTGAGTCCGGCGCCGGCCATGGTTCTGATGCTGCACGGAACGCAGACCACCAAGTCCACGGGCGACGACCCGGGGCCCATCATTTCGATGAACTGGGGCTGGGTGCCGGTCGCCAACGAGAACTGTTTTATTCTGGTTAAACCTGCGTCCACCTATGACCCGTCAACTTACCAGTGGAACTGGAATGCATATTTCATGGATGCAGCTTTTCCCTACGCGCAGGGGTGTGGCGTCACAGATTGTCCTGACGATTCTGGTTTCATCGCGGAATTGATCACGAGTCTGACTTCGCAATACAACGTGGATCCTACTAAGGTGTACGTCGCCGGCTTCTCATCGGGCGCACAAATGGCTCATCGTATTGGTCTCGAGCACTCCAATCTCGTGGCGGCGATCGTTGCCGCTTCAGGCCAACTCGAAGGTCAGTCGACTCCGCCACCCCCGGAGTGGCCCACGATTCCGCTGGGCTTCCAGCCTATCTCCGTACAGGAGTGGCACGGCACGCTCGACGAGAACTTGCCGCCGTGCAACTACGGCACGACAAAATACAACGGCGTTAACTTCTATTTGGATACGGTCGATGACACGTTCAACTTTTGGACAGTGGGTCCTCCGGGCGGCCCGTCAACTAATGCCTGCACTACACTCCAAACGACCGCGCCTCTGTGCCTGAATGATGAGCCCAACTACTTGAACGACGCGCCTACTCCGAACATGCCGGGTCTGACCGGTAACATCGCCACGGGGTGTACTAACAGCAACGTCGTCGTCCAATTCATCTGGGAGCCCAATATCGAACACTCGTGGCAGCAGGAATACGACACACAGCGCTGGCTCTTCTTCAAAAACCCGTACGCGTCCATCACGCAGGTAACGCAGAAGCCCTAGCCAGCGCTGATTTGCAGAGAACCTTCAGCTAGCCCGACTTTACCCGGTGAGGCTCGAACCTATGAAGGCCAAAACGAGTCTGATTGCTCTATTGCTAACGGCGTCCAGCCTGAGCGCGGCCCTGACGAAGACGACGACTACCCTCACTGCTTCTCCGAATCCATCCACTTATGGAGATGTTGTGACCTTCGCTGCCGTGGTCAATCCCGCGCCGCCTGATGGAGAAACAGTCACATTTATCCAGGGAAAAAACTCGTTGGGAACGGGAGTGTTAAGCGGCGGTACGGCCACCTATACGACATCGGCGTTTACGCCCGGTACGTACACCATCAAGGCCACCTACGCGGGTGATGGGAGCTACAGCCGCAGTACGTCGAATGCGGTGAAACAAGTGGTCAACAAACTCGCAACCACGACCAACCTGGTTTCCTCGCAAAACACAATAAACTTTGGGGTGTCGGTTACGTTTACCGCGACCGTTACCGCTCAGTCTGGCGGTACGCCCACCGGTAGGGTGTCCTTTTACAACGGGTCGACGAAGCTCGGTAACATCACGCTCTCGAACGGCATCGCCAACTACACGACCACCAAGTTACCCGCGGGCACGGATTCGATTACTGCCGTCTATGACGGTGGCACGTTGTTTGCCTCGAGTACGTCAAATGTTGTGATCGAGACGGTGACTGGTGGATGCGGCACAGGAACCTTTATCGATTCTTCGATGACTTGGAATAATGTCACGCGTTACTACGAAGTTTATCTGCCCGCGAATCTGCCCGCGAGCCCGGCATCGGCCATGGTTCTGATGCTGCACGGTACACGAACTACCGTTGCCACCGGCTCGGACCCGGAGCCCATCATTTCGCTGAATTGGGGCTGGCAGACGGTCGCCGACCAGTACTGTTTCATCCTAGTGAAGCCAGCTTCGACTTACGACCCTTCGACGCACCAGTGGAACTGGAACGCGTATTGCATGGATGGAACACAGGCTTGCGCTCCCTACGGATCGAATGATGGAGCGTTTCCGTATGCGGAGGGGTGCGGATCCTCGGACGGAGAATGCCCCGACGATATCGGGTTCCTGGGCCAACTCATCCAGAATCTGACCACTCAATACGGCGTAAATCCGAGCATGGTTTATGTTGCCGGTTTCTCATCGGGCGCGGAAATGGCGGAGCGAGTTGGAGTGGAGCTTTCCGGTTTGGTGGCGGCAGTTGTGCCCGGGTCGGGGCAGCTGGTCGCCGAGCAGGGAATTGACTCGCCGCCGCTGCCCGTCCCACCGCTTCCGACGGTTCCAACTCCATTCGTGCCCATCTCAGTCCAGGAATGGCAAGGCACCGAAGATGATGTTCTGCCGCCTTGCGACTATGGCACGACGAAATACAACGCCATCACATTCACGTTGGACACGGTGGATGACACCTTCAACTACTGGGTGCAAGCGAACGGATGTACTACTTTGCAAACAACGGCGCCGCTTTGTTTGAACGGCGCACCCAACTACTTGAATGATGCGCCCACCCCGGGCATGCCCGGGCTGACCGGCAACGTGGCCACGGGTTGTACTAATAACGTCGTAGTCCAATTTATCTGGGAACCCAATCTCGGTCATTCTTGGCAGCCGCAATACGATATCAATCGCTGGAATTTTGTCTTTGACCCGCTCGATGCGACAGGGAACGCAAAGAGTCGAAGTACCGGCGAACCCGACGAGGGCGTTCGGCGACGATAGCCGATCTGGGCAAGCATCGTTATCCGACAGGAAACTCTAACCCACTTCCTAACCTGACACTGTCCTGGCGCCCCGCTACAATCACTCTGTGCGAATCTCCAGCCGACGGAAAGCGATTGCATTCTTCCTCAGCTTCGGAGTGATTCTGGCAGCGGTCGCCTTTGCGGTCGGCAGCGGCTGGATCATTCTCAACTGGCGCGAAGGGATCAAGGTTTTTCTTGGCATCATCTTTTTTGGAGCTATTGTTACTGGGTTTGTCCTCAATACCATTTTTCTGGTGCGCGAGATTCGCCGCAATGAACAGCATGACAGTTTTATTAATGCAGTCACCCACGAGCTGAAAACACCGATCGCCTCGATTCGGCTATATCTGGAAACTTTGCAGCGGCGCGAGGTTGATGAGGCGCGGCGGCGCGAGTTTTATCAACTGATGCTCGTCGATACCGAGCGGCTAATGGGCACAGTCGAGCAGGTATTGAAGGCCGGCGTCCTGGCGCAGAAGAAAGCGAAAGCGCAAGCCCAACGCCTGCCAGTCGACTTCAGCGCAGTTGTGCGCGAGTGCGTCGAGTTGGCCCGAACGCGGCATCATCTGCCGCCGGAATCGCTTGCTTACTGCGATGCCGGGCCTGAGGCTGTGAGCGGCGTATCGAGTGGTAATGTGCCTGCCGACCGGCGCAGCGACTGGCCGATACAAGTTCTCGGCGATCCTGAGGAACTGCATACAGCGGTGACTAACCTGCTCGACAACGCCGTGAAGTATTCTCCGGACGGAGTTCATATTGCGGTGGAGCTGGCGGCTCCGGATGAAGAACATGTTGTGCTGCGCGTGCGGGATCACGGGGTAGGCATTCCTCAAAATGAGTTGAAACGGATCTTCAAGCGCTTTTACCGCGTGCGGCAGCGGGGCCGCGCGCGCGTCAAAGGGACGGGGCTCGGATTGTTTATTGTGCGTTCGATTGCGCGCAATCATGGCGGGCGCGTCTTTGCCGAAAGCGAGGGCGCGGGCAAGGGGACGACCGTGACGCTCGAATTGCCGCGTGAGCTACCCGCCGAATCGGGGACGAGAACTGCATGAGCCGCGTGCTGATCGTCGAGGATGAGGCGCATATCGCGCAGGGCTTACGGTTCAACCTGCAGGCCGAAGGTCACGAGGCGGAGGTTGCCGGCGACGGAGAAGACGCACTGGCGCGGCTGATTGGACAGGCGGAACACTTTGATGCTGTAGTTCTGGATGTGATGCTCCCCGGCAAGAGCGGGTTCGAAGTAGCATCGCTGCTGCGCGAGAAAAAGAATTATGTGCCGATCCTGATGTTGACGGCGCGCGGCAGGCCGGAAGACGTTTTGCAGGGATTTGCCGCCGGCGCCGACGACTATTTGCCCAAACCGTTCGAACTGGCGATCCTGATTGCGCGTCTTGATGGGCTGCTGCGGCGAAGCGTCTGGATGAAGCAGAGTACCGAGCAGAGTGCCACCCTGGCCGAAGGGACGGTCGAGCGATCTCCGGCGACCGAATCGAAGTCCGCGGAAGATTCGTTTACATTTGCCGACAAGTCAATCGACTTTGCCGAGCTTGAGCTGCGCTCGCTCGGCAACACGATTCATCTCACGGTAATGGAGGCGGAGCTTTTGCGGTATCTGGTGCGGAGCGCAGGGCGCATCGTTTCGCGCAAGGCGCTGCTCGAAGATGTCTGGGGACTGCACGAGGACACGGATACTCGCGCCATCGACAATTTTATTGTCCGATTGCGGCGGTATATAGAAGAGGATCCGGCGCGGCCTCACCACTTGCTGACAGTACGCGGGGTGGGATATCGGTTCGTGGCGGAGCCGGAGTAGCTGGCTTGGTCGTTCGGGAGTTGTTGCCGATGCTGGCGGTTGTGCGCGACTAAGGGGCAGTCACCCTAAATCCAGATGACCAATGACACTCGGCTGACCATGATTTCCTAGTGTTGGCGGGCTGAGGAACTGGCAGCCAGTTCTCTGAACAGTCCCAGCAGTGACGCCGCCGTCTGCTGGTCGGACAAATTGGCCAAGGCGACGGTGGCGGTGAAGTGCGGCGAGCGCTGATTAAATCTCACGCTCACGAAATCCTTATCCCGCCAGGTCGCCAGAGCATTTACCACAGGAGTCAGCTCCACCGGCCAGTCTTCTTTCGTGGTGAGAATCACCGGGCCGGGGCGGGTGACCGTCCACTTGCGGGTCGCGTTTTTGGCGCCAGTCTGGCCAGACCAGCGATGGCGAATGATGTCGAGATGGAAGCCGGGCGGAAAGCCCATGTCGGCTTCGAAGGTGAGCGTCTCCTGCTGCTCGTGCCAGCGGCTCAGCGCCCATTGCACGGGCAGTGGCCGGGGCAGCAATTTAATTGTCAGGCGGACTTCATCGAACCAGCGCGAGGAGAGATGCAGAGTGGCTTTGAGACGGGAGCTACAGGATTGCCAATGCAAGTCTTCGAGGCGGCCTTTGCCGAGACAGGCAGCCTGCACCCATTCGAGGACACTGGCGGCTCGCCGGCGGTTATAGCGTACAAACCAGCTATACCAGACGAGGACTAGAATTCCCGCCAAGCCGACGTCGATTAGGATCCAACGCCCCACGTGCTGCCTC
>Ga0181522_10001854_pt1 | contig 12399 bp, 12 predicted proteins | sample PEATcosm2014_Bin_27_FD_121103 | JGI IMG/M metagenome (GOLD analysis project Ga0181522, IMG submission 121103) | Peatland microbial communities from MTU Mesocosm Facility, Houghton, MI, USA - PEATcosm2014_Bin05_10_metaG | ecosystem: Environmental > Terrestrial > Soil > Wetlands > Peat | place...
CTGCTCAACGGCCAGAACCGCGAGGCGGTCAATACCCTTGGCCCGGGTGACATCGCCGCGGCCGTCAAACTCAAGGACACCCACACCGGCAACACACTGTGTCACGCGAAAAAGGCCGTGACCTTGTCGAAGGTGGTTTATCCCAAGCCGAACATCCACGCATCGCTGGTGGCCAAGGTGAAGGGCGAGGAGGACAAGATCGCCTCTGGTCTCGCGGCCCTGCACGAGGAGGATCCCACCTTCCTCTATTTTGTGGATTCCGAACTGCATCAGACCGTCATCTCCGCGCAGGGCGAATTGCACCTGGAAGTTGTGGCCGACCGTCTTCGCCGCCGGCACAACGTCCATGTCGATCTGGCCGAGCCGCGCGTGCGGTATCGGGAAACCATCAAGGCCAGGGCGGATTCAAAGTACCGTCACAAGAAACAGACCGGGGGTTCCGGACAATTTGCCGAGGTCTGGATGCGCATCGAGCCGAAGCCGCGCGACACGGGCCTGGAGTTCACCAATTCGCTGGTGGGCCAGAACGTGGACCGCGTGTTTGTGCCTTCGGTGGAAAAGGGGGTCCACCAGGCCTGCACCGAGGGCATCCTGGCCGGCTGCCGCGTGGTGGACGTGAAAGTTGATTTTTACGACGGCAAGATGCATCCGGTGGACTCGAAGGACATCGCATTCCAGATCGCCGGTTACTTTGCATTCAAGGAGGCGTTCACCGCCGCGCGGCCGTGCCTGCTGGAGCCGATCAACAACGTCGAGATCCAGATTCCGGATGATTGCATGGGCAAGGTGATGGGTGACCTGTCGAGCCGGCGCGGCCGGATTCAGGGCATCGAGGCCGACGGTGGTTTCCAGGTCATCAAGGCGCAGGTGCCGGCGAAGGACCTTTATCACTATTCAAGCAATCTCCGGTCGCTCACCGGCGGACGCGGCGTGCACACGGAAGATTTCAGTCATTACGAGGAGATGCCGCACGACGCGGCCGAAAAAGTGATTGAGGAGGCCAGGAAACGGAAAACCGCCGCCGAAGCGCATTGAAGCGACCGGTTCCGGCGGTGCCGGCGAAACGACGACGATCAGGGCGCCACCGCGATGGCGCGGCTGACTGCGGAATAGAGGGCGTCCTTGAGCTTGGCGCGTTTGAACTTCAGTTCGTCAATTTCCTGGTCGGTGGCGAACTCAATTTCCTCCTCGATGCGGCAGATTGCGTCGTCCAACTGGTGGTATTCCTCGAACATCTGGCGGAACTGGTTGTCACTCAGGCGCAGGTGTCGAACGGTTTCGCGATGTTCGGGGAACTCACTCAGGAACGGATGGTGTATGTCCATAGACTGTTCAGTTTTGTGGTTTGACAGTTTACTGACCGCTGCGTTGAAACTAAATTACGGATTTCTTTTGTCAAGTGCCTTGACCAAAGTTGGTCAAGATTTTTCCGGGATGGGCTGGAGCGCCCGTTGGCGCCGCAATGCAGGGAAAATGGCGTTCTCAACCTGTCAGGCTGAATGGGCGCCGGACAAAGGCTCCCGCACCGGACTGCAGATGGGCATGGCCCCGGTTAGAATTTGATGCTGACGCCGAAGCCCGGGTCCAGGCGAGTGGGGATCAGCGCCTCCGGGCTTGCATATCCGGGCGTCAAATTCAGTTTCAAGGAAAAGTCTTCCGAGCCGAAGAGTTCATAGTTAAGTTTGCTGTCCGCCACCGTGAGGACAGGTGCCGATGCATCGGCAGGCTTGGGCCGCAATTTTCCCACGCGGGCTGATGGCAGGCCCTTCCCGTCGGCGAGACTGGCGCGCTGGGGCGCGGCATCGCGGACCATCACCACCGGGTCGTACGATAAATTGATGTTATCGAGGAAGTGGCTGTTCGTCGCCAGATCCGGCACACCCGCCTTCGCATATGTCAATTCGGGTGTGGGGATATGGCTTTCGCTGGTTTCCACCCGCGGTTTCTCCTCATATAGATAAATGACGGCCGCCAGCAAAATCATTCCGGCGAGGACCAGGTATCGCTTCATAATGACCGGTTTAAACTTTTTTCAAAAAAGCAGTGAAGTGCGAAGGCAGCAATCGTAATCGAGCAGTTTGCTCAATCCTCCGAAACCCCGCCTAGGCCATTCGGCGGCGAATGGGCTCTCCGAATGCCGCACCTAGCAGTACATTATCAGGATCATCCGTAAAATCAAGCCGGCACTGTTCAACCTGCAGCCGCGCCTTTCAAATTTTCACAACTCCTCCATCACCCCTTGTCCGCTGCCGGACGAGCTGACAAGTTGTTCTTGTCGTCCGGGACGGCTGAAGCGGGTTGATTGCCTGGCGAAGGGGTCATTTGGACGGTGGAGGCGCCCGGGGCGAGGTTGCGCTCTTCATCAAAGTATTGCCAATGCTGCTCCAGGCATGTTAGTTCCTTGCGGGCGAGGCTGGCTGGCGACCCCGGGGCTGGAAACCTGATGTGCTGATAAAATGAATAGCGGTAAGGTCCAATGGAATTCATGAGCAGGTGAACCTATGAAAGATTTCAGACATGTCATCCTGGTCGTAATCGGGACGGTTGTAGGAATACCTTGGGCAGAGGCTGAACCCGGTCTGGTGACGACCAATTCGACATCCGGGCAGGCGATAATATTCGCTCCCCGTTCGTCGGGAATCTGGCAGGGGGAAGTTGGTGAAGGCTTTTCGTCTTCCGTCCAGACCCTGAGTCTTGACGCAGGTGCGACCGCTGGTTTCCAGGCTTTTGGCGGTGAGCAGGATCACAATCTGGCTTTGGTCAGCGTCTCGTACGGCCACATGTTGGGCAGGGTCATGGGCGAGGATCACTGGTACCGTGGCAACTGGGAACTCCGCGGGGAATTTTTCGGCGGTGGGCAGTTCTCCCCGTCAGCCAATTGGCTGGTCGGATTGACGCCGCATTTGCGCTACAACCTGGCCACCGGCACCCGCTGGGTTCCATACGTGGATGGCGGTGCCGGTGTAACCGCCACCGGGATCAGGCCGCCGGACCTGAGCGGGATTTTCGAATTCAATCTCCAGGCGAATACGGGCGTGAATTGGTTCGTGCGGGACAACCTCGCTCTCACCTGCCAAGCCGGATACCTGCATATGTCCTGCGCCGGCATCCATTATCCCAATCAGGGCTTGAACTGCGTCACGGGAATGGTTGGGATTACCTGGTTCTTTTGAGACACGGTCGTGCTGTGGCGACGGTGCAGGAACAGATCAAACAGGCTGTTGGGGGTGTTGGAAGATTCGATGGATCGACCGACACGCCGGACTCATGGGTGCGTTGCTCGGGCCGCAGCTAACGATGACCTTCATGGGGTTTGCCGGGCCCCCGCGTCTTTCATCCGCAGAACCTCCGCATGCAGCCTTTTGGCCAGCTCCTTGCGGTCGCTGGCGTCCGGTTGAAACGGGGCCAGGCGGACTGAAGCGCGGACGGTGCGCAGGCCCAGCAGATTAAGCAGATGCGGGAAGAAGGTCATGTCTCGCCAGTAGCACACATCTTCCCGCACATCGCCCTCGTCGAGTTGATATTGAATCAAGGCAACCGACAGCGGATGATTCTTTTGCGTCGCCGGTTCAAGCAATGAAGATTTGAAAGGCAAAACCGTCTGGCCATCCGAACTCGTTCCTTCCGGAAACAGAATCACCAGCACGCCCGCCTCGAGGGTCTGGCGGATTTCTTCGTTCGTCTGCCCGACCTCGGTGCGCCGTCCGCGGTCAACGAACAACGTGCCCGCCAGACTCGTGAGCCAGCCGATGACCGGCCAGGATCTAATGTTCCGTTTGGCGACGAACACGGCGGGCGCCAGCGACGCCAGCACCGGGATGTCCAGGTAGCTCAAATGATTGCAGACAAGCAGGCCGCCGCCGGGAACCGGGCCGGCGACTTGCGCTTGAAGCTTCAAAATTCGCAGGCTGCGTCGTGAGGCGCGTTGCAGCCATGCGGCGCGGGCGGCCAGCCTGGATTTTTCCGGTTGGAAGGCGCAATGAATCAAAAAGTCAGACACCGCGAGAAGAACTTCGCCGCCAAACCAGATGAGCCTTCCGGTGACTCGCAGCGGGTGACGGAGCAATATCTTCATGCGCGAGTTTCGAACGCGGTGGCGGCAGCGGTCAACCTGGAAAACGGCCGGCAACCAAAATCAGGTTCAGGTTTATCCTTGCTGCCGGTGGGCCGGGCTGTGCGGTTGCCGATTCGGGGGGCAGGCCCGGGACAGCTGCCTACCGTCTTAGGTCTTGTTATGTTATTGTGGTTTCTATTCTTGCTGGAAAATCAACTCAACTTCCACGGCGCGCGGTATTCGCGTGTCAGCAGCTTGCTCGCCTCGGGATCGCCGATGATTACCTCGCGCTCGGCGTTCCACCGGATTTTCCGGCCCGTCAGCATGGAGATGAGACCCAAATGTCCCGGAATGGCCGAGTGATGTGCCGTTTCCACCGCCGCGATCGTCGGCTGGCGTGATTTCACGCAGTCCAGAAAGTTCCGCTGATGATTGCGCGATCGATACAGTTTTATGGTGGCGAGATTCTCTGGCAGGTCTTTGTAGCTCTTCCATTTGGGGTCGGAAGCCTCAAAACCGCCGCGATTCACCCAGACCCAGCCGTCGGTGCCAATCCATTTGGTGCCGTCGCGGATGTCGGGATAACCACCGGCGATGGTCATGGCGATGTCCTGCGGGTATTTCAATTCGATCCGGTATTTCGTGCAGGTGTTCCAAATCGCCTTGGCTGGTGGAAAATCCCCATGGCCTTCGATCTCCGATGGGCCGGACCGGTCAAAGCCCAACCCCCAATGCGCAATGTCGCAATGATGCCCGATCCAGTCGAGCAACTGGCCTCCCCCGGTGTTGTAATTCCAGCGCCAGTCCATGTGCACGCGCTGCTCGATATACGGCTCCATCTGTGCCGGGCCAATCCACATGTTGTAATCCAGCTCCGGCGGCGGCGGGGTCACTGCCAGATCCCACGCGGGAGTCCCTGGCACCACTTGGTCGGGACTTTCCACCTTCTCCGGCAGCGAAGCCAGTTTCTTCAGCAGTGCCGGTTCGGTGCCGGCAAAATCGTGATGGCCGGAGGGCAGGCCGACCTCCACCTGCGTCACCTTGCCAATAAGTCCGTTGCGGACAATTTCCGCCGCCTTGTGAAACGTGGAAACCGACCGCTGCCACGAACCGGTTTGCCAGACCACTTTGTTTTTCTGGACGGCGCGGACGATGGCCTGCTGCTCGGCGATGGTGTGCGCCAGCGGTTTTTCACCGTAAATATCCTTCCCGCGCCTCGCCGCCTCGGTGGCGACCAGGGCATGCCAGTGATCCGGCACCGCCAGCATCACGGCGTCAATGTCATCCCGCGCCATCATTTCGCGGTAATCATGATAGGCCGCGCAGTCCTTGTTTTGATAATGATCGTTGATGGTGTCCACCGCCTGCTGCAGATGATTTTTGTCCAGGTCACACGCGGCGACCACCTGGCAATCGTCCTCATAAAGGAAGGACTTGGTGTTGCCCGGTCCTTGCAGGCCCCAGCCGACCACGCCCAAGGTGATGCGGTTGGCAGGCCGGGACCGCCGGGCCAAACCCGTGGCGCAGCCCGGGAGAACCAGCGGCAATACCAGCGCGGCGCCCGCGGTGGCAACGAAACGGCGACGGTCGATGTTTTTGAGGGATGTTTTTTTCATGTTGATGAAGTCAGGCCGGCAAATCAGAGGATTTGATTATGGGAGAAAAGTGCGGTTGTCCATTGCGTGGTTCGAACGCGGCTGCATTTCATCTGGCCTTTCCGATCGCCAAATTGCTTTCATTTGCGTCCATCATGCCGGTACACGGCCAAGTCATTCAAGCTCAAGATATTTTTGTTTGCCCCTCTGAATCACACGCTTGACCTGCCCGTTTTGCTTGGCAAGATTACCGGACCAAAAGCCACCGCTTATGTCACGACCAATCACCCGGTCCGCCGGCCAATGGCCCACCTCACCCAGGGTGAATTCGCACGCAAAATGCGCCGTGGACTTCATCCGGGTCTGCCCGCATACGGCGGTGAATCGATCGTAAACGACCATCAAAGCTAAAAATGAAAACACTCCTTGCCCTGTGTCTGATCGCGCTGGCGGCGACCTCCCTGTCGGCAGCGCCCAAAAAACTGCTCGTCGTTACGACGACAACCGGTTTCCGGCATAGTTCGATTCCGACGGCGGAAAAAATTCTGGCCCGGCTTGCGAAGGACAGCGGTGAGTTCACCGTGGAGTTTGTGCAGCAGCCGCCCGGAAAACCGGAGAACCTGAAGCCGGACGCGACAGAGGAACAAAAGGCGGCGTTCAAAACGGCCGAGGATCAATGGGAGGTGAAATTGAAGGCGGCGCTGGAAAAGCTTTCGCCGGAGTCGCTGAAGCATTACGACGGCGTGATCTTTGCGAGCACGACGGGCGACCTGCCGATTCCCGACAAACAGGGCCTGCTGGACTGGATCAAGGCGGGCCACGCGTTCATCGGCATTCATGCGGCGAGCGACACGTTTCATGGGTGGCCGGATTTCGTCGCGATGCTCGGCGGCGAATTCCAACATCATGGCCCGCAGGTGAGCGTGGAATGCCTGAACGAAGACCCGCAAAATCCCGCCACGGCGCATCTCGGCAAGACCTGGACGATCCAGCAGGAGGAAATTTACCAATTCAAAAATTACGACGCGACCAAGGTCCACGACCTGCTCATTCTCGACAAACATCCCGAGAATAATTCACCGGGACATTTCCCGGTTTCATGGTGCAAGCATTATGGCGAGGGCAGGGTTTTCTACACGTCGCTGGGCCATCGTGAGGACATCTGGGATGCTGACCCCAATATTCCCAACCGGAAAAATTCCGCCGAGATCAGCAAGGCGTATGATGCCCACATTCTGGGTGGAATCGAATGGGCGCTGGGGCTTAACCCGCTTGCGGCCGACCCGGGGACCGCTGCCCACAACCCTGTTCCCTAAGGGTCGAGAACTCAATTGCCCGAAGGCAGGAAATTGCGCGTATGTGCTTGAACCCTTTTCAGGAGCAGTTTGGTGGATTAACTGTGAACAGCCGTGGCCGAGTTTCGAAGCGGAACGCAGGTGCGAGGGGCATTACCGCAGCCTTGTTCGGGAAACCGGTCTATTGTTCGCCCCGCTTGATGGGGCCACGCGCTGTTCGAGAAAGCTTTCGCACACGTCTCCTCTGCGCTGTGAGGCGAAGTTATGCGAACTATGGGCAGGACGGTGAAAGGCGGAAATGACATGTGGCGCCAAACAAAATGTGCGCCATTTCTGGTGTTTTCAACCCCGGCGTCTGGAGGCGCTGCCATCCGATGAACGCAAAGCTGGCAACCCCGGGCCTTTTTAATCCAGTTTGATTTTCCTGAGTATTGTCAGCGCGGTGGATGCGTCCGAAGCGGCGAGCAACTCCACCAGGGTTTCTTGGTTTCGACCCAATCGGGCAAACCCGGAGAGCAGATGCAAATAGGCGGCGGCATCTGTGGCTGGAACGGCGAGGAGAAAAACCAGTCGCACCGGCCAGGAGCCTTTGGTGCCCCAGGTCACGGGCTTGCCTGCGCGCCCGAGGGCAAATTTCAGGTGTTTCACCCCGCCCAGGCGCGCGTGAGCCAGGGCAATCCCGAATCCGTTCGCGGAGTTGAAGAACAACTCCTGGTTGAGGGCCGCCTGATAGAAGGGCAAGACGTCCGGAACAAAGCCCTGGTTCCGCAGCACCTGGCTCAATTCACCGATGATTCCCGCCGCATCCTGTTCCCGCAATTGGGTCAAAATTAACTCGCGCCGGGTGAAATTTGCCAGTGAATCCTCCGCGATTGCCGCCGTTGTGTTTTCAAGCAGCATGCAAAAGTTCTTTGCTCCGGCGTGGCTTCATGGAAATCTGGGAATTCCCGCCAGCCTTGCGGGGGGTTGAAGTTTCCGGTTCTTTTGGTTCAGCCAGATAGAGATAACGCCCGCAGTTTTCACAGATCCGAAGGTCGCCCCCATGCATGAGGGCCAACACGAACGAGCGCGGCACTTGTATGTGACAGCCAGTGCAGACCTGGTTGCTGACCGTGGCCACGCCGCGCTTGCCTTGCTCCAGCAGGCGATCGTAGTGTGCGAGAATCGGCGGCGGAATTTTTGCGCGCAATCTGTCAATTTCCTTTTCCATTTCTGGTTCGATGGTTGCGTCAAATTCAAGGGTCTGAAGTTTTAATAAACTCTGCAGGATTTCGTTCATGCTCGAGAAAATGCTAGTTTCGTACCACTTCAGGGACAAAAACTGCAATGGCTTGTAAATCAAGTGAATGAATGGATTTGGCGTTGGTCCGGGCGGGTTGCAGTTCCCAGGCGATGCGTTAAAAGCGCAGACTTTGCACCGCTTGATGTTTTCGCTGTGCACGGGAAAACCGATTTAATGGTGGGTACCCTCCAAAAAAAGAACCGATGCCGTGTTCCTCCTCCAGCATCGGTTCGTGTGTTCAACGGTCACGTCCAAACGTGACTATGGAAAAAGCCTAGTGCTGCCGCCGTCCCTGCCGTTTGGAAAATTTCGGAGTGGCTGGCGCGGATGTGGCGGTGGTCGTCTGCGGTTGAGTGGGGGCCGGGGCGGCGGGTTTGCTTTCGCACTTGGGTGCGCAGCAACTGTTGTTCGCCGGGGCTGTTACGGGAGTGTTTGATTCGCTCATAATTACTTGATGGTTAATTTTGTTTTCAGTCATGGCTGTTAAAAACAACCGGTTCCATCCTAGGCAGGGAACGTGCCACCGGACGTCGTTGGGTTTTAACCCGTTTCACCAAAACGAGTTGCATCCAGAAAGCGGTGCAATTGAAATCGGCGCCTCAGCCGGAGAATCAACTTTTTGCGCAATTGCTGCACGCCGGGGCGGTCCGGAGGTGCAACCCAATCCCAACCATTATCCGGTCGGCCCATCGCCCTTTTCATGCAATCCGTAGTGTTTGAGTTTGTATTGAAGTGCGCGGCGGCTGATGCCCAACGCCTTGGCCGCGTCGGCACGATTGCGGGTCACGTGGGTGAGCGTCTGACGGATGAGCAGTTTCTCCACCTCGGCCAGCGGCATGCCGGGCCGCACCGTGAATGTCGTGGACTGCTGGTCGTAGTCGCGGAGAAAGTCGGGCAGTTGTTCCACGCCCACCAGCGGTTCGCGGCAGGTGATGACCAGTCGCTCGACGGTGTTGCGCAGTTGCCGCACATTGCCGGGCCAGGGGAATCGCTGGCAGGCTTGCAGGGCCTCCGCGGACATGCGCTTGCGGCGCCGTTTGTGTTTGGTCGTGAAGTGCTCGAAAAAGCTGTCGATCAGCAGCGGGATGTCCTCCGCTCGCTCGCGCAGCGGCGGCATGGCGATGGGAACAATTTGCAGCCGGTAAAAAAGGTCCTCGCGAAATTTTCCGTCCCCCACCGCCGCCTGGAGGTTTTTATTGGTGGCGGTGATGATGCGGACATTGACGCGAATCAACTCCGAGCCGCCGACCATGCGAAACGCGCTGTCTTCGAGCACGCGCAACAAGTCGCCCTGGCCTTTTGGTGAGAGATCGCCGATTTCGTCCAGGAACAGCGTGCCGCCATCCGCCAGTTGAAAGCGGCCGGGTTTGTTCGCCACCGCGCCGGTGAACGCCCCCTTGACGTGGCCGAACAGTTCGGCTTCGAGCAGCTGCTCGGCCAGCGCGGCGCAGTTCACGGAGATGAAGGGCTTGCCCTGGCGCGGGCTCTGGGCGTGAATCGCACGGGCGACAATTTCCTTGCCGGTGCCGCTTTCACCTTCGATGAGCACCGTCACATCGCTGTTGGCCACCTCGCCGATGAGCCGGGCGACGATCCGCATGGCTTCGCTTTCGCCGATCAGCAGTCCGGGTGAGGAGCTTTTTTGCAGGCGCAACCGCAGTTCGTTGTTTTCCGCAACCACGGCTTGAAATTCGATGGCTTTCTGCACCAGCGCGCGCAGCCGTTTCATGTCAATCGGCTTGGGCAAATAGTCATAAGCGCCCTGTTTCATGGCCGCGACCGCGCTTTCGACGGTGCTGTAGGCCGTCATGAGGATGAACAGCGTGTCGTGATGCCGTTCGCGCACGCGCGTGAGCAAGTCCAGTCCGCTGAGTCCCGGCATTTTGATGTCCGAAATGACCAGGTGGAAGAAACGTTCCGTGGCCAGTTTCAACGCCTCCAGCGGATCGGTTGCCGCGTTCACCTGATGTCCTTCCCGCTGCAATGCCTCCTGCAGGCCGGCGCAAAGGCCCTGTTCGTCGTCCACGACCAGGATTTTAATTTTCGATTTATCCACCGGCATTTTCCTTTCGGCTCAAGGGCAGCAACAAGGTGAAGATCGCGCCACCGGTTGGCGCGTTTTCCGTGCGCAGGGTGCCACCATGCGCCACGGCAATCTGCCGGGCAATCCAAAGCCCGAGCCCGATGCCTTCAGGTTTGGTCGTAAAATAAGGGTCAAAAATTTCGTCCAGCTTGTCCGCGGGTATGCCGGGTCCGTTGTCTCGCACCTGCAAAATCAGGGCGTCGCCGGTGGCCGATTTTGCCGCGCTCACTTCCACCCGGCCATTGGTTCCGACCGCCTGCACCGCATTGATGACAAGATTCATCAGCGCCTGGGTCAGCCGGACGGGATCGGCGGTGACCGGCGGCAAACGAGGTTCGATTTGCGTGATGATTTCGATTTGACGCGTGGAAGCCTCGGCGCGCAGCAGTTGGCAGACGTGGGTGACAATGTTGGAGATTTCAGCCGGTTCCAAATCCAGGGCGGACGGCCCGGCCAGCCGCAGAAAGCGTTCCACGATGCTTTCGAGGCGATGCAGTTCACCATGGATGATTTCTAGCCGGGAATCCAGTGATCTTCTGGTTTCCGGCGCGAGCGCCGCGAGGTCTTCCTCGAGCAATTGAACATGGATGTCCAGCGAGCTGAGTGGATTGCGGATTTCGTGTGCCAGCCGGCCCAGCAAACGTGCCAGCAAGCTGTGCTTCTCCACCGCGACCGGCTGCGATTCGTCCTGGCCGAGTGCCTTTGCCAAAATGTTTTCCACGGCGATTAAAAATATTAACCCCCCGGCCATCCGTCTGCGAACCGGATTTTGTTGAACGTTGGCCAGCTTTTGTCTGCCCTGCAGGGGTGGAAATCGGCTTCAAAACTTAAATGCCGACCGCTGCTGGCGCTTCCCGCCCCGTCCAAGTTGCACATGCGGTCCATCGGCCGGTGCAGAAAATGCGCTGAACACGTCTCAAAGCGCTCATGTAACTGTTTGCCGGATCGCACATCACCGTCATTATCTGCTGATTGTAAGGTCGTTATCGCAGCTCTAAGAGCAATGGCAATCGCTCTGCTAGAGCTAACCAGTGGCAGACACGTCATCTCACGCGTCCCGACAAAGTTGAAAGATCTTAATATGGCGAATCCATTCGGTTTACCAAGGGTGATTCTGGCAGAAAGGGAAGCGCGTCGCCGTCGACGATTCCAGCTTGGTGTTTATGCTGTGCTGACCGCCACCACCGTTTTGCTGGCGGGCATGTTGATTCAGGGTTGCCGGAGCCAGCGACAATCACACGTAGAACCCATCGCCGGAAGCCGGGTTAGAACGGCGAACCACGATACAACGAACTTGACCACGAACACACCGTCGGATCCGGATTCGGAACAACCCATGGAGACGAATTATGTCAGCCCCGGCTCGGCCAGCCTCCCTGAAAATGTCACCTTGCCGGCTCCTGTAGTGACCTCGATCCCCAATGCCATCACCACCCACACGCGAGTGTTCGTGAAAGTGCTTCACAAAGGTCCGCCTGCTCACAACACCACAAACATTTATCTGGTCAAATCCGGCGACACCCTCGTGCGTATTGCCAAGGCGCACGGCACGACCGTCAATGCCCTGGAAACCGCAAACCACATGAACACGGACCACATCTACGCGGGCGAAAAGTTGAAAATGCCGCAGGCCTTTGTTGCGGCGGCCAAAGTGGCACAAGACTAAACCGCATCTGCGTAGGCAGGTCGGGATCTGTTCGGGACCGAATTGGCAATCCGCCATTCTAGTGCCGCCGACCGCGATCATCGGCGAAGCAGGTCGTATTGCAGATTGTCAATCCGTTTGGTGCGCCGCAATCAACGCTGATCCAATTAAGAAAGGGACTTGGCGGAACCAATGGAAGCGCCAGTGTCATGACGCTCACCAACGCCAACCCTGAAGCAGAAAACACAGTCGACAGTCCGGATGCGATCATGCCCCAAACCCGTGATTTTAATGGAGTCGCGCCGGAATTTTCCTTCTCGTTGCCCCCTGTTTGTTGACGACATTTCTTATTCCCGAAAATCGGCAAGGTGGAAAGTAGATTCGATAGAAGTGCAGGAGTCCCATCCTGTTGTAATTCCCGTTTGCCAAGAAGTCCGCGCTCAAC
>Ga0181522_10001856_pt1 | contig 12390 bp, 17 predicted proteins | sample PEATcosm2014_Bin_27_FD_121103 | JGI IMG/M metagenome (GOLD analysis project Ga0181522, IMG submission 121103) | Peatland microbial communities from MTU Mesocosm Facility, Houghton, MI, USA - PEATcosm2014_Bin05_10_metaG | ecosystem: Environmental > Terrestrial > Soil > Wetlands > Peat | place...
AACCCGCGACATCCTGAGCCACAGTCAGGCGTTCTGCCACTGAACTACTGCCGCCATCTACCTCTTGATTGTAGCATCGAATCAGTCTGTTCCGCCTTACGCGCCCCGAGGGAAGCGACAATGCGCCGAGCTGATCTCCAGACGAAGAGTGCTGCAGTCTCGTCAGCCGAGCAGCATCAAGCCGAGTTGCCACCCGAGCCACCGCCCGACCGCTGGAATCGCGGGGCCTGGCTCTTCCGCGATCGCACGCTGCACGCCCTGGAGATTCTGCTCGACGAGGCCTTCGTTCTTCCGGGGACGAGTCTCCGATTTGGCCTGGATGGAATCATTGGTCTTGTCCCGGGCCTGGGAGACGTGATCGCTGGCCTGCTCTCGCTGGTGATTCCGCTCGCTGCGTGGATTCGCGGTGTGCCTTATGTAACGCTTGTGCGGATGGCGGCCAATCTCGGCATCGGAGTGCTGGTTGGCTCGATTCCTCTCTTCGGCGACATCTTCGACATCGCATGGAAGTCCAACCGGCGCAACTACAAGTTGCTGATTCGCCACCTGGGAGAGCCGCGCCGTCACACCTGGCGAGATTGGACGTTTCTGCTGCTCCTGGCCGCAGCGCTGGTGTTGGTATTCGCCGTTCCAGTCGTGCTTGTGGTGTGGATAGTGGCCTGGCTGATCGGCCACTGAACTGCGGAATCTATTGACGACGGGCCTCTTGCCTTCAACCAGCTGCTTTTAGGGCCAAAACGAGGCAAAAGCTGCGATTTCGCCTCGATCTTGTGGCCTTGTTCAGATGGCCGCGTAGGAAGTACAAAGTAAATCGCGCTACAATCGAAGAGTGTCGGGGCGTAGCGCAGCCTGGTAGCGCATCTGCTTTGGGAGCAGAGGGTCGGGGGTTCGAATCCCTCCGCCCCGACCATCTAACCTCTTCCTTTTCAACAAGTTTGACCGAGGAACGAGGGGGTGATACCAAGAGTGATACCACTTTGCCGGGAGTTTTCCCATGCAGGTGAATATCACCAAGCGTATCGACACCCCCCAAGGCAGCCGCTACTGCCCCGTCGTCGTTGGCCCCAACGGCCGCATCAAGCCCGATTGGGTGATGGTGAAGGACCGGCAGGAAAAACACCCGGAAGGCGCCTACTACCTCGACTGGAACGAAGACGGAAAGCGCAGACGCACGTCCGTCGGCACCGACGCGGCTGCGGCATACAACAGCCGAACTCGGAAACAAAGAGAGCTGGATGCAATCGAGGCAGGTCTCATTGTTTCCAATCCAATCGAGGACGACTCCCGCCTCCGAATTCGGTCTGCGGTAGACGATTTTCTCGAGGAAATTCAACTCACAAGGCAGAGAAAAACATGGCGGGGGTATTGCGTGTCGCTCCGCTACCTTCTGGAATCCTGCGACAAATGCTTTCTTGAGGAGATTGAGCGCAAAGATCTCCTGCGTTTCGCCGCGTTCCTAAGCGATACGAAAAAGCTCTCTCCTCGTACGGTGCACAACAAGTTTGCCGATGTGCTGACCTTCCTCCAGGCTCAGGGAATGCCAAAGCTAATTGGCAAGAATGACCACCCGCGTTTTATTGAGCAGGAGGTCAACATCTACGAGGACGACGACCTGTCGAAGCTCCACGCAATCTGCTCACCCTATCACAGCACGCTTTACGACTTCTTTCTCATGAGCGGCTTTCGCGAACAGGAAGCAATGCATCTTGTCTGGAGCAATGTTCGCTTCAATGCCAACATTATCGAGATGCGCTGGAAGCCTCAATTCAGCTGGACCCCGAAGGCCTACAAGGAGCGTGAGGTTCCAGTCCCGAATGAGCTGTTGGAAATCCTCGAAACGCATCGACGATCGCTCCCCACTGTGCGCGCATCCGCCCAGGCGTTGGTCTTCAGCACGGCAAGTGGAAGACGCGACATCCATATGCTCCGGGCTCTTAAGCGAAATGCGAAGAAGGCCGGACTGAACCCAGATGACTTCTGGCTTCACAAGTTCCGCGCGACATTTGCCACGACTCACCTGCAAGCCGGTGTCGATCTCAGAACGGTAATGACTTGGATGGGACAGACAAATCTGGAGAGCATCATCCGCTATTTGAAACCGGCAAGAAGTCGGTCCGTACTCGAAAAGGTCAATTCTAGTTTCGCCGGCCACCACAGGGTCAGGCTTCGTCTAGTCACCGGTGCCGCATGAGGTCGGTCGATCGCAGAAAGGTCCGCATCCCTCTTCCAGCGATCCGACGCTCTGCGCGCCGCGACAGGTACCGTGGGGAGTCACCTCCGGCACTTGCCTTTCCTTAAGAGATCGACATTTCCAGGATTTGACCGAAGTCTCGATTGGAGAGATGGTCTCGAAAGCCCGCTACTCGCGGGAACTACGGAGGAACCGATGATCTTGGCCAAAATAGTCGAAGGCAAGAAAGAAGCTCTGCGCGTGGAGGAAGTGGCTCGAATCTTGAATGTCTCAATCAAGAAAATCTACAGGATGGCCGCGAACGGCCAAATTCCCTGTCTCAAGATTTCCCATTCGATCAGATTCGACCCTCACGATTTTGCAGTCTGGTTGAAATGCCAATCCAGTATCAATACCATTCCGGCAGTCTTGCTACCGAGCCGCGCCTATCTGAGGAGAAGCAACGGCCAACAACTCGACCATCCGCCGCGCATTTGACCCAGCCTAGAGGCTCAGCGAGCTTAGCACGTTGTTTTCAATTCCAAGAAGGGCAAGAAACTGATGCGAATTGCCGCTGACCGACTCATTGCGATATGCATCTCATTGAGGATCTCTGGTTCGACCGCCCAGCGAATACTTTGGCACCTGTAGGCCATCGCCTGAAGGTTCCTTGGAGAAACAGATGCGAATCACAACCAACCAAAGCATCGCGGGATATCCGGCTCTCCAGGTACGCGAATTCGTCAGAAAATATAGATTCACAAATTTTTCCACTGGGGCTGCTGAAGCGGCGCTGATGTTGAGCACCGAAGCCGCTGTTGACTTCCTGAATAAACTCTCGGACCTAGGCTTCATCGGAAAATCGCGTGAACGGGAGGGAAAGCAGCTTTTTCAATTGACAAATAGCGGACAAGCATTTGCAAATGCATCTGCGGCCAAACCCATTCATCGAAAAACGGCCGAACGTGTTCTTGCTCAGTTCCTGGAGCGAGTACACAAGGTGAATGCCACCCATGAATACCTTTTCCGAGTAAAAAACGTTGTCCTGTTTGGCAGTATGTTGTCCAACGCTGATCGGCTGGGCGATGTGGATATTGCTATCAGCTTAGAAGCGAAGGTCAGTGATACAAATGCGTATCAGGCGTGGTCGATGGCCCGCAGAGACGAAGCAGAAGCAGCAGGGAGATGTTTCCATACCTCATTTGAATCGGCTATATGGCCAAGACAGGAAGTCTTCTTGCAGCTCAAAGCGCGATCTCGAAGCCTAAGTTTGCATGAACTGGAGCAAATCGCAACGACATCCAACCTTTGTTATCGAGTATTGCTGGGCGATCCAGAGCAGCTTGCTGCCTGGATCCCGAGCGGGCGAGCCATCTGAGCTTTGGAGAAAAATGACGAAAAACAAGGGAAGCCGGGTACTACCGATGAGCCTGAATGGGAATCTCATTTACCTCATAACCCAAAGGTCGCTGGTTCAAGTGCACTGCTGACAAATATCTAGCCAGAACGCCAACCCCAAGCTAACCCCACATAACAGCCCCTTTGTCCGGGCTTGGTCCATCTGGCTCTCAGGAACATAATAAATGTCGGCGACCCATTTCCACTTGCGCTGCAATGAGTTGGTGCTGTGCGAAGGCATCAGGCGCACTACAAACTCGCGGTTGGTAAGTATTCGTGTGACGCGAAAATATGCGTATCACGGGTTTCAGAGGCAACCATGCAGACTGCGACCCAATCGGAAGGACTGGTAGTCTGGACCGAACGAAACTCTCTTGACGAGGCAAAATCCTTATTTGCGCCATACTCGCCACGGTTTCAAACCTTTCCATGCAACGTAAAGACTGCATTGGGAAGGATCCACGTCAGTGTCCTTTTCCTGTCTAGTCCCGAACAGGATGCTGCGGTTGAGAGCACATTGGCCACTCTTCGGAATTACAAGGTATCGAGTCTGCTGGTTTATACGCCGCGCCATACCGCCGATTTCGCATTTCGCGTGGGAACGATGGTGGTGCGGCAGAAGTTTGCCGATGCCGAATGGGCTTTCAATTGGCCACACCTCAGACAACTATTGAAGGCACGCAACATCCGGGTCCGTGCTCGGCACAAGGGAAACGAAAAAACGTCTTTCGAGCCCCTGAGCGCTTGGCGAAGACTCGGTCTGAGTCAGGAACAGTTGGCCAATGCACTGAACGTGACTGCCCGGACCGTGCAGATTTGGGAGGCCGGCAGGGGGACCAGCCAAATGAACAAGAAGACGCTCGATCTTCGCGAATTGTTCACTCGCATGAACGACTATGTGGTCGCTCCCGAGGAGAAGCATCGGCTCAGTACGCTGCTTGAGGCTTTCACAGGAAGGACTCCAGAGGAGTTGATCGCGGACCGGCGCATCCGTGATCTGGTCATCGAATTCGACCGGTTGCGCGACGGACAACCCGTTTGACCTTCAATGCCAAAGAGCGCGCGGCGATCAAGCACTGGATGGGCCAAACCGTTCCCTTGAATGGGGTCTATTTCCGCAGCGTCGAATATCGGTATATGGACCCCACCGATGTCCTGAGTGGCGCCGGTATAGGTTGCTTCACGGTATGCCTTCAAATGACTGAATAGCGATGTGCCCATGCGGAACTGTGACCGGCGCGTTCCCTTCGCGCACCACCAACCGTGTATCAAAGCCAGCTTCACGAGCCGGATCCAATTCCCGCACCAGGTCGGAGAGGAACAGGACTTGGTTCGGCTGGAAATTCATGGCCGTCGCGATCGCGCTGTAGCTTGCACTCGCCGTCTTGGCCCCGGTGCGCGTGTCGAAGTAGGCGGCAATCCGGCTTGTCAGGTCGCCGAAAATCGAGTAGCGGAAGAGCAGCCGCTGGGCATCAATTGATCCAGAAGAGTAGATAGCTACTTGTGCAAGTGCTGCCCAGCGCTCCAAAGCCGCCGGGACATCGGCATACAAGGTCCCCTTCAATTGGCCGGACTCGAAGCCTTTCTTCCATATCCGACCCTGTAGGCTCTTCAATGCCGTTGATTTCCGGTCACGGTCCATAAGCCAGTTAAGATATGCGATCGTCTGATTCGAATTACTGGCATCGGCGATCCGCGGAGCCTCAGGGTCGGCGCAATTCCCCTTGGCAAGAAGCCCCAGGTCGGCTGCGACGGCTGGATCTGCACTGTGTTCCCCCAAGAATTCTTCAAAATGCTCGCGGGCGTAGGGAAAGAGCTGTTCATACACGAGCGAGGTGGGCGCCACAGTGCCTTCCACATCCAGCAGGTAAAGGCGGGGCGGAGTTGTCGTCATGCGCTCAGCGTCGAGGCCACGCGCGGGCCGAGATATGCGGGACCGAGGCAGAGCGGCTGGTACCGTCGATCGATACCCGTGCCTGTGTAGTGCGGGGTCCAGCCAGTCGTGTCCTGGAACCAGCGGATGGCGCGAATGCGCTTGTCTTCGCAAAGGGTGAACCAGTGGGTCGTGCCGCAAGGCACGCGCAGCAAATCACCTGGATGGACTTCGATTGAGACGACCCTATCCTTCCCATGATCCGGGAGCCGCAGGAAGAAAACGCCGCGGCCGGCGAGGATAAAGCGAACTTCGTCTTCCGAGTGGGTGTGCTCCTTGTCGAAGCGGGCGAGCATGGCGTCGAGGCCGGGCGTTTCGAGATGGACATCGATAACATCGGCCGTCTGATAACCTCCACGCCGCTTGAGCTCATCGATCTCCTCAGCATAGGCCGTGAGCACAGACTCGGCGGGAGCATCGGCGGCCACGAGCGAGAGGTCCCAGCGCTCATAGTCGATGCCCAGCTCGGCAAGGCTACTGCGCACTTCGGACTCATTTTCGATGATTAGATCTTCTGGGGGAAAACGAAGGATAGCCATAAATGCTCCTCTAGTTATGCACAGACCTGGACTGAATTCCCGCTCTCACAGTTGCCCGCCGAGAAGGCGCCGCCCCTCGACTTCGAAGAGAAACTCCAGTGCCTCCAGATGGCGACGGGCCTCGGCCACCGATTCTCCCCAAGTATAGAGCCCATGACGGCTGAGCAGAACCCCATGTGCGCGCGGATATTTCCCCAGCGCTTCCGCCAACCGATCGGAAAGCTCTACATAATCCTGCGAGTTCTCGAGGATAGGGACCTGCTCCAGATAGGCATGAGTGGTGACTCCGGCGAGTCCTTTCAACAACTCGTATCCCTCAATAGGCACGCAACCCCTAGCTTCATATTGCGAGGAGAGCAGCGTGTTCCAGATTGTATGCACGTGCAAAATGGCGCCGGCGGTGGGACGGTACCGATAGAGAACCAGGTGCAGCCCGGTTTCGGCGGAAGGCTTTCCCGTGCCGGCCAACACATAGCCATCGAGGTCAACCTCAATCAAGCCGACGGGCGTGATCGTGCCCTTGTCCAGGCCGCTGGCTGTGACCAGCACGCGCCCGCTCGCGCGGACGCTGAAGTTGCCGCTGGTAGCCGGAACCCAGCCGCGACTGTAGCACCAGCGAGCCGTCGCGCAAAGCGATTCGACGGCAGATTGAAGAACATCCGTATCGGAGATCATACGTACACCCCAGTGTTGCAATCCGTTGAGGAGACAGAAGCTCTGTAGATCTGGGCGCGAAGCGCGGTGATCCTCTATCCCGAGGCAACAACCGGCGCGCGAAATTCAGCTGTGCGGGAGTTGTGGCTGTAACGAGCTTGTCAGATAAAACAGCCGAAACTGTCTCCGAACCCTTGTTCAACTCGACCGTCCGGCCACACAACGATAGGCACCAATTTGCCGTATTGCCGCGCTTCATCCAACGTTGCCTGATTGAGTTCCACGCGACGTTCGTCATAGACGACGTTCTCGGCGTCCCACTTTGCCAGAAGCCTGACACAGGAGTCGCAGCCGCGAATGGTATATACGATCGGAATTTCACCTTGGTCCGGCACAGTTCTATCCTCGGTTGTTATGCGGCATCCGATAAGTGCAGGGCCGACGCGAGAAGTTGACGGATTTCCTTGACAACATCTCGTCGCCATTGGTCTGCATGCGGCTCAATCCGCGAGATAACGTCCAGAAGAAACTCTTGCCTCGCCGGATCGGCGAGGTTGCCGAAGGTGGCCGACGCGGGCAGATTCAACTTCGCTCTCGCTTGTTCCATGGCAAGCGCCAATCCAGCGTGAGCGCTTGCGGAGCGTTCGGTGAAATGCGTAATGTACTTCGTGTCCGCGGTATAGAAGACAAACACAGGAATGGCGCGCGATTTCCCGTTGTTGCTCAGAAACTCGTTCATGATGTCAGGATTCTCGTCGCGAAGAAAAATACGCAAGTCGATTCCAGCGGACTCGGCAATGCGCACTGCGGTTGGCAACTCCCGGTAAACATCGCCGCACCAGGCTTCGGCGATCACCAGCAGCTTTCGCGGACCATCGGGATGCTGGCTGGCCTTTTGAAAGAAGAGCCGATCATCCTCCGTGAGTACCGGGTTGTCGTAGTTTTTCTCGAATCTATCGCGATTGACCGTCGCCTTGGCAAGGAAATCGCCATAGGTGAAGCCTTGCTCAAATCGAGCAGCAGAAACGACTGTGGTCGCAGTTGCCATGCTTGACTCTCCTGTGAGTGGATTTTCTTTCTACGTGCCACGCTATCGTACAGAGACGACACCCAGTTGATTCGCCGCATGAGCTTCGCGATTCAACTCGGAGTCCATAGGAGTTGCGGGAAATGGCATGCACGGGTCGATAGAGAGAAGCTTGACTTACAACCGCGCGAACTCACTCACCTGCCTCGCCGCTGCCCTTCCGCCGCATCGCCGTCCCTGCGACGGAGGCGCCGAAGATCTCCACTTCCACGGAATTACACCGACTGCGGCTGAGGCGTTGTGCGAAGGTACGGTTTCACCGTCTTGTAGCCAGGAAAGATCTTGTCAGCCTCCTCATTCGAGACGGCGCCGGTGATGATGACGTCATCGCCCTGATGCCAGTTCGCGGGAGTCGCCACACGATGCTTCGCGGTCAACTGAATGGAATCTAGCACGCGGATGATCTCATCGAAGTTGCGCCCAGTGGTCATGGGATAAGCCAGGGTGAGCTTGATTCGCTTATCGGGTCCGATGACGAATACGGTGCGCACAGGTGCATTATTGGCGGGTGTGCGGCCCTCGGAAGTGTCGCCGGCATCCGCTGAAAGCATGTCGTAGAGCTTGGCGATCTTCAGCTCGGGGTCGCCGATCAGAGGATAGTTCACAGCGTGGCCGCCGACATCCTCGATGTCCGAAGCCCATTTGTTGTGGTTCGACACAGGATCGACACTTAGACCAATGACCTTCGTGCCGCGCTCGGCAAACTGCTTTTCGAGACCGGCGACCGCGCCCAGCTCAGTGGTGCAAACGGGCGTGAAATCCTTGGGATGAGAGAAGAGCACAGCCCAGCCGTCGCCGATCCACTCATGAAAGTGAATGGGACCCTGGGTTGTTTCGGCGGTGAAATCCGGAGCAATATCATTGATGCGAAGCGACATTTGGCATTTCCTCCCGTGGAGATTCTTGTCTCGTTTGTCGATTGGGGCACAAAATAAAAACCCACCCGGTCGGCTGACGGCGGGTGGGTTCTGGGCGACTGTCGAAGCCTGGCTCGATTCCCCTAAACACACACCCGCGAGGCGCGGAACCGACAGCAGCGCAGACACATGCGGGTTTGAGAGAATCTGTTCATTCGTTCGGTGTAATGCGCGATCGCGCATATCTTACAATGAAATCAGGCTAGAGGTTTCCACAAAGCCATGTCAACAACCGAATCAACGTGATAGCTTGCTAGGGTTCCCGCTTTGGGCTCGTTAAGGCTCGCGGCACTCGCGGACTCTAAAACGAAAGTCACAGAACCCTGATCCTTGCATGATGGTTTGAGTCCGCTCCAGTGTGATGTCTGCATTGAAACCCTCTATAAACGCAGCATCGCGACTGCACGAGAGGACACTTCCAAGTTCCGGAATGCCAAGTCCGCGATAGAGTTCGGCGTACTTGCACTCGGTGACATCGAAACTCAGAGTCTTGTCGTCCTGATTCAGAATACGAAGTTGCAAAGCGCCGCTGCGGCTCCAGGGTTCAATTGATTTGCCGTAGGATTCAAGATCATTAAACCCCATTTGCTCGGCCAGTTCCCGGCCCTGCTGGCGCGCGATCTCAGTGATTGTCCTGCGGGTAATTTCAATGACTTCCTTGCGCCCGAATTCATTCCCGAGAGCTTCCAGAATGGGAGAGAGAATTCGCGCTTCAATTTCGCGGCGCTTCAACACGCCAATCTCGTTTAGTTCGATGTCGCTGCTCATGGGCCGCTCCTGCAGTACGGACTTCTCGATTTTTCGAGTGTCCTTTCACATTCTCGTGATTTGGCTCAATGCGGCAATCTTGGCCGAAGGAATCCATAGACCCACGTGCCCAACAGAGCGCTCAAGACCGCTACAGCCATCACTGACACTCCGTTGCCGACAAGTGCAAAGATTGGCCCAGGGCACGCTCCTGTAAGAGCCCATCCCAACCCAAAAATTGTCCCGCCTATAGCGTATCGCGCTCCAGTGCCAACTGTCTTCTTTGGAATCGCGATGACTTCTCCTGAAGCGGACTTCAACGTCGACTTTTTGATAAGTAGGATCGAAAGTGCAGCCGTTGCAATGGCGGAGCCGATGATGCCGTACATCCGGAACGATTGGAAACGAAACATCTCCTGGATGCGGAACCACGACAGGACTTCGGATCTGGTAAGTACGATGCCAAAAGCAATCCCGAGCAGGGAGTATACGAATAGAAACACTGCCCTACTTTCCCGTTTTCCGGTAGATTCATTATCGATTTGTGATTTCACAGTCATGATTGTAAGAGGAGGTGCGGCAGAATGAAGTAGGTTGCGGCGAGGCCTCCTGCAAAGAAGCCGAGGACCGCAATCAGCGAGGGCAATTCGAAATTCGCAAGACCGGAGATTGCGTGCCCTGAAGTGCATCCTCCCGCATACGCGGCGCCGAACCCAACCAGGAATCCTCCCAAGACGACGGACACAAATCCACGCCAGGTCAGCAGGGCTTGCCAGCTGAAGATTTCATGCGGCGCTACGCCAGACAGATCGTGGAGCCCCAACCGGGTCAACGCAGCCTTTGTCGTAGACGAAATCGCAATGTCGTGCGGCGCTCCCGAGTGCGCGGCTAGAACGCCGCCGATTAGGACCCCAAACAAGAAAACAAGATTCCACAGCCCGACATTCTTCCAGTCATAACGAAGATACTCCAGCCTACCGGGAAGCAAAAAGGAACAAAGGTGACGCAGGTTGCTGGAGATTCCAAACACCTTGTTGCCGGCGAGCAAAAGCGCCGGAACGAAGAGTCCGATGATCGGGCCCGCAAGATACCAGGGCCATGGCGCTGTTAGCCAAGTGCTCATCCGCTCTCACATCCTTCGACCAATGCTGCAAAGGTCTCGTCTCAGTCATTCCGCCGAATCGATCTTCACCTGGTGAATGGGAAGATCCCAGTGGTTCGATGTAAGTTCCCAGCGACGGTTCTCGTCCCGTTGGAACGTCTCCTGATCCAGGAACAATTGCTTGGCAACCTCTCCTTCCGACTGTCCTGGAGGCGCGTCGTACGAGGCCCGCACGATAATCACGCGATAGTCCCAGCGCGAGTTCTCGTCGGTATGCAACCCCGGCCCCCAAACTGTGAAGTCCTTCACATAGCCCAACTGCTTTTGACGTTCCAGAATCGCAATCTGATATTTCTTGAAAATCTTCCACCACTCGTCCTTGTGTCCGTATTGAACGCGGTAAACCCACTCTTCCGTGAAATCCTTCTTTGCTGGATCAGATGCCGTAGCGGCGGGCACTGTCGGCGCCTGCTGAGCCGGCGCTAGCTCCGGCATTGCAGCGGCAAGGGCAAGACCAAGGGTAAAGAGCAGAAGCCCTTTCAAGAGGGCACGGCCATATTTCGCGGTATTGAGCATCATCGACAAATCTCCTTGTGTGTCGGGCAACGCAGCTTGAACTGAAAATTCAGAGCCTCAAAGACTTACCTCTTGTATGTCGCGGTTACGCGACTTACGAAGGGAGCCAGATCGAGGGAATCGCTGGATTGAGGAAGAGTCTGTGCGTGAATCTCATCGCGTACATGCAACAGCAGCGTTCGCTCACCCAGCTAGGCGCGGGAGCAACAACAGCGGCGAAAAGCATCGGCACTCATGCGATGAGCGTACCCGGAGACGGGCTGCCAAGTCAATTTCAATGATCGAACGTGACTGACATCAGAAGGACCGTATATCGTCTCGACCCGGCTCGCGGGAGGCTAACACCTGTTGACAGCAACCCCAATCAGCGCCAAACTAACGCTACCGTGGCTGTAAACTTGGAGTAGTAGATTTCAGCGCCTATGGCATTCATCTCCCACCGGTCACACGCTTGTCGCTCACTGTGTTGTCGCTGACACTTTCAGCTGCAACCTCCCTCTTATTTGCGCAAGCCCAGGTTCGCATCCTTACAATTCACAAACTGGCATGTTGCGGCTATTCCATCTGTACTTGGGCATTATTCATCTGCTTCCATCCGTTTCCAGGAGCCATTCATGACTGACCGAAGAAGTTTCCTCGTATCAGCCGCCGCTTTCGCCGGCGCCTCAATCGCACAACCCATTCTTGGACAAGTGGCAGGCCAGAAGCCGCTCTCCCGAAAAGAACGTGTTGACCGCGCTCTAGCAGGGCGCGATGTCGATCGGCCGCCCTTCACGCATTGGCATCACTTCGGGCCGCAGACTGCCGAAGTCCATGCTAAAGCGACACTCGATTATCACTGGAAATACAAGACGGACATCGTGAAGGTAATGAGCGACTTCGAATATCCGAAGCCTGCTGGCAACTGGTATGAACTGAAGGTTCTCGACAATCCATTTCCCGACCAGATTCGGGCTCTCGAACTGATCAACTCCGGTCTGAACGGAGACGCGTATATCCTTGAGACCGCCTTCAATCCCTGGCAGGTCGCAGTCAAATTGTCGTCCAAGGAAGAGGTTCTTCGTCTGCAGCAGGAGAATCCGCAGAGGCTGCTCGACGCGCTTGATGTGCTTACTCAGTCGCACATCAATCACGCAAAGCGTGCATTTGCAGCAGGCGCATCCGGAATACTTTTCTCAATTGCCAACGCAAAACGCGAAGAGCTCTCGCCCGCGGACTACGCTCGGTTCAGCGCGCCCTTCGACAAGCGCTTCTTTGACGCGACCGC
>Ga0181522_10001858_pt1 | contig 12384 bp, 12 predicted proteins | sample PEATcosm2014_Bin_27_FD_121103 | JGI IMG/M metagenome (GOLD analysis project Ga0181522, IMG submission 121103) | Peatland microbial communities from MTU Mesocosm Facility, Houghton, MI, USA - PEATcosm2014_Bin05_10_metaG | ecosystem: Environmental > Terrestrial > Soil > Wetlands > Peat | place...
CGTGGTGGCCGAACTTGAGTTTGTAGGTCCGGCCGCCAAGGGCCAGTCCGCAAAGCTGGTGGCCGAGGCAGATCCCAAAAACCGGCACGCGGCCCATCAACCCGCGGATCGCCCGGACAGCATAGTCAACCGGCTCGGGGTCGCCCGGCCCGTTCGACAAAAACACGCCGTCAGGCTTGAGCGCGAGCACGTCTTCCGCGGTCGTCCCCGCCGGAACCACGGTCACGCGGCATCCGTCACGCGTCAACATCCTTAGAATGTTTTGCTTAATGCCAAAATCATAAGCTATTACATTAAGAATTGGCTTTTCCGCCTGAGGCTTCTGAATGAAACCCTCGGCCAGCAGCGGCTCGCCCATCTGGCTGCGCGGATCGGCGGCGTCGAACTCGTATCTGGCCTTTGTCGACACCACGCGCGCCAAATCAGTTCCCTCCATCTTCCTGATTGCCTTGGCCTTCGCGACAAGAACATCGGGGTTCAGCTCGGTCGTCGAGATCACGCCGCGCATCACGCCGCGGTCGCGCAAGTGGCGCACCAGCGCGCGGGTATCAATCTCAGCCAGCACCGGGACCGCGTAGCGCTCCATGTACTCGTCCGTCACCTGCTCGGAGCGCCAATTGGAGCTGATCGCGGAGAATTCGCGGACGATCAGGCCCTCGATAAAGGGCCGCGCAGCCTCGTTGTCAGCGCGATTGGTGCCGTAATTGCCAATTTGGGGGTTGGTGAGGACGACAATCTGGCCGGCGTAGGAGGGATCGGTAGCGATTTCCTGGTAACCGGTGAGAGAAGTATTAAAAACGACCTCGCCCTGACATTCGCCTGGGTGTCCGTGGCCGTGCCCGCGGAAGATGCGCCCGTCTTCGAGCGCGAGGATCGCCTGCATCGCCTCTCCGAGGAGTGGATTCAATCGATTTTAGCAGGTTTATTCGGATCGATTTGGTCCGGTTTTTCCACTACTTGCGTGAGCCAGGACGCCCGCACGACAGCCGCGTAGGAGCCCTGCGCCACAAGGAACAGGAAACCGGCGATAGCTGCCTAATGAACAACACCGGCATCGCGGGTTGGCCAGTAAACAAAGATGGCCTTGCCGTAGATGAGGGAGCGGTCGACGAGGCCGAAATCGCGGCTGTCCGAGGAGATGGAGCGGTGATCGCCCATCACGAAATACTCGTCGGGCGGAAGCGTCATCTCGTCCACGGAGCGGGTGTCGCGATACTCGGGCGGCACGTAGGGCTCCGGAACAAGGGCGCCGTTCACGAACACATGACCGTGATCGATGCGAAAACTGTCGCCGGGCAGCGCGATGACGCGCTTGATGTAGCTCTTCTCGGGATCGCGCGGATAGTGGAAGACCACAACGTCGCCGCGATCAATTGCGGTGAAACGATAGACGAATTTGTTGATGAAGAGGCGGTCGCGGTCTTCGAGGCGCGGCAACATGCTGGTGCCTTCTACGCGGACAGGCTGATAGAGAAAAGTGATGATGAGGACAGAAGCGACCGTCGCAACGGCCAGATCGCGCACCCAGAGCATGATGCCCGCGGACTTCGCTTGCGGCGCGGGCGACGGGCTGTTCGGCGGCTGCGATGAAGCTTGCTGAGGGCTGGAGCCGGAATCAGGGTTCAAAGGGTTGTTTGAAGCTATTTCCATCTCTATCCAGATTACTAGGAACCGTGGCTTCCTGCACTTGCGAGGCATCGCAAAAGTCAACACAGCGTGCCGCGCGGCCTCCTATTCCCGATTTTTTTGAACGCGTTGAGACCCTCGAAGGAAAGTCCGAGAGTTGCGCCACCTACCGCGCCGGCGCCGGAAGCCTTCGCATAACCGTTTAGTAATGCCCCATTCGGTGGATTGTTCGGTTACCGCGAAAATCGTTTAATGACTCAAGTACTGGGACCCTCTCAAGCATCTCTACAGCAACTCGATCCCGCGGAGGACCATGTCTACATTCATAGAATCCCCCCAAGTGGAACCCAGCATCGTAGCCCCTCAGGTTGTATTCGTGCCTGCAACCAGTCTTCGGAAGTATTCATCCTTTTCGCCCTATCGACTTGTATTGCCGGCCCTTTGCATCGCAATCGCCGCTTCCGTGGGTACGGCAACAGGGCTCACACTGGCGATGATTCATGCGCGAAATGGCGTAGTCGAGGCGTCCACCGCTTCTGTTCAAACCGATTCATCCAGCGCCCAGGCCGCGACCAACCTCGCCTCGAATTCAACCCCGGCGCCTGCCGTGCAAACGGCGGCCGTCGCTCCCCCGGCTGCAAGTTCCAGCGTGCCGGCAGTCGACACGGACCACCCCGCAGCGAAGTCGGAAGTTCGCCAATCAACCCCGAATCACGCCTTAAAGGCTCAGCCGCAATCCGGCGAGCAGCTTGCCCTTAACCAGGCTCCGGACGCAGTAAAGCCTGCAACGGTCAAGCTGGCCGGCAAGCCATGGCCCGCCGCAAGGCCGACCTCCATTCCTGTTTCCGAGCCCGCGCAGCATGAATTGGCGAGTGCTTCATTTGTCGCCCCAACTGCTCTGGATCCAACACCATCGAGCCTTGCACAATCGAGCCTTGCACCATCTAGCCTTGCACAATCGAGCCTTGCACCATCGAGCCTCGACGGTGCGCCAAAGCCGGTCAGCCTTTACAGCGAAGGAGACGTTACGGTTGCGGGCTACGACGCGGCTTCGGGCACGATCCAGGCCAGCGACGGCGCGACCTTTGTCCTTGGAACGACAGTGGCCGCCAGCTACGCAACATCGTGGAGCGAGTACCACTCCGGTGTCCACTACAGATGCGACCAGGCCGGAAGCTGCGTGCTGACGCGTGCCGGAGTGGTGGCCCCAAAGGCAAGACTCGTTCAGGAAAACTACGCTTCAGTGATTTGATTGCAGCAGATCGTGCCCGGCCGGGCCGCATGGCGGAGTACCGCCTTATTCACAACCAAGGCTTCCCGGCGGGCACATGATGCGCGGACGGTGTTTGGTAATCGGCCTCTGCTGGTCCGCCGCGGGGACCAGAGCAGGCGCCGTTCCCGGTTCGTTGACGCCGGCTAGATTCTCCTCCTCCAGCAACAGTGGGCGCTGCAAGAGCATCTCGACCTGCGTGCCGCGTGGAATGTCGACATCGGCATTGCGCGTAAAGAGCGTAACGATGCCCACGGTGGCAAGTCCCGAGCCCAGCCCGGCGAGACCACCCTCAATGGGATGACCGGTGGACGCGCCTCCAATGGTGCCGACACCCGCGCCCGTTGGCAAGGCGATCTCCGCGGTCTGGCCCGCGTTGCGGCCTTTATCGCCGTTCTGCTGGATGGTTCCCTCCCCGTCGTTCATCACCGTCTGATTTTTTGACCCGGGCATATTGTCCACCACGCCCGGAATCTCAGCCACGGTGCCGTTGGGGAAGATGATTGAAGTGAAGTGCATGTCGAGCTGTGCTTTGGCCCTCATGCCCCCGCGCTGCACGTGGTCAACCACGCCCTGCACATAAACGCCCGTGGGGATCATGACCCGGTTGCCAACCACGACCGGGAAGGTGGACGAGAGGTAGACGCCGTCACCGGGTTTGGCCGACTTGGTATTGATCGCGCTGCGTAACTCAAGCAGAACCTTGGTGCCAGCGGGAACGGTGTAGGTCTTTTTCGCTGGAGCGGCATCGGTCAGGCCGACCGAGTCCGTGGATGCCCCCTCCGGAGCCGCGGGTCCGGTTGTCGCCGCGGGTTGCGCCGGTGCGGCAGCGGTCGCGGGGCCTTGGGTCGCGGGATTCGACGCAGGCGGAGTTGCGGGTTGCGCCGCCTCCGGAGCCGATGCGCTCTGGTCCGGCGAAGCGGGAGCGGGCGATTGAGCGGCGCACAGGCTCGGGCCAGCGGCCATCAAGCCGACCAAAATCGCTGCCGAGTACAGCTTTCGCTCCGGGGACATGCAGCCCTCCTTCACCCTGATGGGTAGACGGAACTCCCGCCCACAAGGATAGCTCGACTCTGCATTGCCTGCGCATGAAAAGCGTGCCATGGGCCAGCTTGAAGGGTACGGGCTTTAGCCCGTACATAAAATCAGCAAAACGAAAGCGGGCTTCAGCCCCTGAGGGAAAGTTCCCTTCAACCCGGCCCACCACCCAAAAGCGCATGCAAAAGATCGAGAAGGGCCGTACGCGCGTTACCATGCGAGAAAGCGATGCCATCGCAAGCCCCATCAACCGCCGTTGATCCCGGCCGCGAGTCCGGCCGGTTTGGCGCTGCCTATCGCGTGTTGCAAGAGGCGATCGCGGCGCGAGCCTTCCCCGGCTGCGCGTTTGGCGTGTTGGCCGCGGACGAGGTCGCGCTTCCAGCGACGCACTCCCCAGCCACGCATATTGGCGCCCTGGGCCGCTTCACATACGAGCCGGAATCGCCATTTGTGACCCCCGAAACCGCGTTTGACGTGGCCAGCCTGACCAAAGTCGTTGCCACAACAGCCGCCATGATGCTGCTGGTCCAGCGGCAGCAGATCGACGTCGACACGCCCCTTGGCGACTTGCTCCCGGGATTTGTCGTGGGCCGCGCCCCGGGCGACTCGGCGCGCAAGGTGACGTTGCGGCATTTGCTGGCGCACAATTCGGGTTTGCCGGGAGAGGCGGAGCTGTTTCGCACCGCAACCACCCCGAAGTCGCTGTTCCGCGCCTGCCTGGAGTTGCCGCTGGAGGCCGAGCCGGGAACGCGGGCCGAGTACTCCGATCCCGGATTCATTCTGCTTGGCAAGGCGCTCGAGGTCCGCACCGGCGAACCCCTTGATTCCTGGTGCGGCCGCGAAATCTTTGCCCCGCTCGGTATGGCCGCCACGGGCTTCTGCCCTGCTCCGGCCCTTCGCGAAGCCATTCCGCCCACGGAAGAGGACACATGGTTCCGTCATCGCCTGATTCAGGGCGAGGTGCAGGATGAAAATGCGTCGGTTCTCGGGGGTGTCGCAGGACATGCAGGCCTCTTCGCGCCGGTCGCCGACCTTCTCCGATTTGCAGCGGAGATTGTCAATGCGGCAGCCGGCAGAAGCCCCACCAGAGCGCCGAATCTCTTTGAGCCTGTGACGGTGAAACGATTTAGCGAACGGCAACCGCCCGCCGGAAGTTCGCGTGCCCTGGGATGGGATACGCCTTCGCCGATCTCGTCGGCGGGAACGCATTTTTCGGGCCATTCCGTTGGCCACCTCGGCTTTAGCGGCTGCTCGCTTTGGATCGACCTGGAAGCCGCTTTGGCCATTGTTTTGCTCACCAATCGAACCTGGCCCGATCGAAAGAATCAGCTGATCCGCGAGGTGCGGCCGGCCTTCCATGACGCCATGCGCGAAGCCCTCCAAAAATAACTTCTGCCGGTTACGAAAGCTGTTCCGGGCTGGCGAAATTTGTGTAGGGACTTGCGCGGATTTATAGATACAATCAATGCTGGGGTCTGACGCGATGCTACCAAGCACTACGCTGCAGGAGATGGCTGGCTCCCGAACGAACGGAAACCATAACGACCAAGCCACCCTGCTTCAGCAACTAACTACCGAGAGCCAGAACGAGGCTTCTCAAGGACTCGACACCAAGTCTGCGCTTGAAATCGCTCGCATCATTAATCATGAAGACGCGAAGATTGCCGCGGCGGTGAAGAAGGCCATCCCCGAAATTGCCGAAGTGATCGACCAGGTTGCGCGATGTCTGCGCGACGGTGGCCGGTTGATCTACGTGGGCGCAGGTTCCAGTGGGCGGATTGCCGCGCTGGACTCGTCGGAGTGTCCTCCCACGTATTCAACCGCTCCGGGACAGGTGCAATACATCATGGCCGGCGGACCCAAGGCTCTTGCGTCCGCGGTCGAAGTCAATGAAGACTCCGAAGAGCTGGGCCAGCGCGACATCGCGCGCCGCCGCCCCACGCGCAAAGATATAGTGGTCGGCGTATCGGCCTCGGGACGAACCCCTTATGTGGTTGCCGCTGTCGCCTACGCCCGCGCTCGCGGAGCCCACACCGCGGCCGTGACCTGCAATCATGAAACGCCGCTGTCGCAAGCTGCGGACATCACCGTCGTGGCCGATGTGGGCGCGGAAGTGGTCTCCGGCTCCACGCGCATGAAGGCCGGCAGCGCGCAGAAAATGATCCTGAACATGATCACCACCGGCGCCATGACGCGCCTGGGTTATGTGTACGAGAACCTGATGGTGAACGTGCACATGCAAAACTCCAAGCTGGTGGAGCGCGGCATTCGCATTCTGATGTCCGCGTGCAAGATTGATCGCGCAACTGCAGTGGAAACGATCAAGAGCGCGGGGCGCAGCGTGCCGGTGGCTCTGGTCATGCTGCGAGCCAAGGTGGACAAGCCCGAAGCAGTGCGGCGGCTGGCCAAGTCCGATGGCAACGTGAGACTGGCCATCGAAGACAACGTCCTGGAGCTGTAGCAGCGAATCTTTACGGCAGCACGCGCTGAATGTGCAGGAACAGAATCAGGTTCAGCGCAATGCCGATCAACAGCACGCCAATTCCAATTGCGGCGATAACCTTCACCTTCCCGCTGAAGATCTTCAGGTCCTCAAGCAGCTCCTGCTGCTCGAGAGTATTGCGGTCGGTCGCTTCGCGCACCATCTCCAACTGATCTTCAACGCGCTTGAGCAAGGCGTTCTGCTCCATCACCTGTTCGCTTAGGCCGCGATGCTGCGTTTGTAGCTCGGCCAGGCTCTCCTGGAAAGGCGCGAGATCAACCGTTTGCTGAGGCGGAGGCGCCTGCGGGCGCGGAGTGAGCACATTGGAAATCGCGGTAAGAACATTGCCTTCGAGCAGCGGCAACAGGCGTTGCACCAGCGGCATCACCGCTCGGACACCGTTCATGACACGCTGAGCGCCTGAGAGTTCGTCCCCGTTGGTCGATCCGGGCAAAGCGCGGCCGGGAGGGGGCGCACCGATCCGGTTTCCAGCGGATGGTGAGCCGATTGGGTGCCTGCCCGAGCCGACCGGCAAAGGCGATCCAATGGCGCGCGGTTGCGGTGCTGCAGATCTGGGAGAAAAGGTGTCTCGATCGATAGATTCAATGTTCTCTGGTTCGCTCATAGAAGTCCCTCTTTAATTACAGGAGGCAATCCTCATGTATAGCTCATTTGACGTCCGTTCGAAACTTTCTTTTCGAGGCTGCGGCCGTTCCGGGGGAGGGGCGAGGCCAACATGTGCTCCGAGCCCGGCGTATCCTCGAAACCAGGAGACGCGCGTGAGAGCACACGTAAGCCGTACGCTTCGCAGTGTACAGCGAAGCATTCTTGCCGGCATCATTACCGTAGGTCCACTTTTCGTAACTTACCTGATCTTCAGCTTTCTGTTGGGCGAACTGGCCAGGGCTGGACTACCCGCGGTTCGTCTGCTTGCGGCAACCTTCCCCCGAGTATGGTTCAGCTCTCCGTGGCTCCAACCGGTGCTGGCCATCCTGCTCACGCTGGTGGTGTTGTACGTCGTTGGCCGGGTCACTTCTCTGGTCATCGGCCGGCAGGCTTTCGGGCTTTTTGAGTCGCTTCTTGAGAGGTTGCCGTTTGTGGCCAAAGTTTACACTTCGGTGCGGCAGCTCCTCGACACGATGATGGCCAAGAAGGACGCAAGCCAGCGCGTGGTGCTCATCGACTTCCCCATCGCCGGACAAAAGAGCATCGGTTTCCTCACGCGGACCTTGAGCGACGCTGAGAGCGGACGTCCGCTGGCGGCAGTGCTTGTGCCCAACGCAATCAATCCCACCTCGGCATTCCTGCAAATTCTCCCCATGGAGCGTGTAATCGAGACGGACCTGACCATGGAGCAGGCGATGAGCATGGTAATGACGGGCGGAGCAGTGGGCCCGGAGACAATTCAGTACTCGAAAACAGGCGGCGAAAGCGGAAACGACAAAATTGTGGCGCAGCGCGGATCGCTCACTTAGAGCGAAGCGAGATCTCCTCCAGCGGCACTGAATTGGATAGTTTTGAAAGGGCACGACTTTAGTCGTGCCGAAAATGGACGCCAAAATGATGGGGCTTTAGCCCCTGAGGGACAACAACCGGATCCTATAGAACCATTCTTGAAGTACACTCTGAAATCGAACCAGGAGACGAATCCGTGGCAACCGAGCAGACAAACAAGCGTCCGATCTCAATCACAATCCTCGCGTGGCTGTATATTGCAGTCGGCGCGCTGGGGACGGCCGCTCATTTTCAGGATTTCAGGCTGCATAAGCCCTTGCTGAATGAATTCGTCTGGATCACCGTACTTGGAGCGTCAGCTGTGGTTGCCGGAATCTTCATGCTCAGGGGGCAGAGTTGGGCGCGATGGCTGGCGCTGGCGTGGATCGCTTCCCATGTTGTCATCAGCGTGTTTCATCCGCTCCACGAGCTGATCGTGCACTGTGTCCTCCTTGTGCTGTTCGGCTATCTTCTCTTCCGGCGACAGGCGCGGGAATATTTCAGCGCGGCCTGACTTGATCAGAATGCCTCAGCGCGGGCCAATCTGATCTGCGGCTGGCGAAGGACCGGCTCCAGTTGGCGTCCCGCTGATTTCCTCTTTCGCAACGAGCTCTTCTTCGGCATATTCGCTTTCCACGGTGACCTTGCGCAGGTTGATGTGATCGAACTGGGCCCAGATCAGCCCCGCCGGAATGACGCAGAGAAATGTCCCGAGCAGGATGGTCGTCGCGCAGGCCGTGGCCGCTTCCGGCGTCGCGCCAAACAAGCTGGAGAGGGCCGCGGCCACAAAGGCGATCTGTGAAAACCAACCCAGGATCGGCAGCTGCAGCACACTCACGCCTCCGCTGATCATCATGAGCAGAACGCAGGTTGAAAGGCTCATCCCGGCAAGCGCTGGGCTGGCCGTGAACGCGTGCACCGTTTCGAGATACGCAAAGGCGATCAGGCCCCACATGCTCAGCGAAAGCGATGCCGAGATCGCGAAGTCGGAGAGATTGTGAATCACGTCGAGCCCGGCGTGAAACGTCCTGATCTTGTGGCCGGCTGCATGGCCCAGGCTCTTGGAAATGAGTCCGAAGGAGTGCTCAAAAAAGCTGGCCACCGCGTTGCCCGATAGGCGCACCAGAACCAGCAGCACAACGCCCGCCAGTGTAGCAATCAGCGCTCCAAACCGCTCGAAAATGACGGAAAGAATCGGGTATCGCGCAGTGAGCGGCGCGAAAAGATGGCTGAAGAATCCGGCATGGCCGGGCGTGGCGGCCATCGCGGAGTGTGGAATCCACAAAAGTGCCAACGAAAAAATGAGCGCCATGGAGCCAAAATCGAAAAGCCGCTCGACAACGTAAACCGCGATCTGCGAGCCCAGCGGTTCGCCGGTCTTTTTGGCAACCAGGTACGGCCGAACCGGATCGGCGAAGCGCCCGATCAACGCCACCGCGGTGAAGCCGATCATCTGGGTTCCCAAAAGCGAAAAGAGCGGAACCTTTTTGTTGTGGCGCATGAGCATGGCCCAGCGCACCGCTCGGAAAGCGAAGGCAAGATAGATGCACGCGGTGCCGGCGGCGATCTTTCGCCGATCGGCTCGGGCAACCTGAGCAGCAAAAACATGAAAATCGAAATGAACGTGCGAACGAGCCCAGAAAGCCAGGGCAGCCAGCGCCAACAGCAGAATCAGGCCCAGAATCCATTGGCTCTTCTTCACGCGTTCTCCGTTCGGTAATGTGCGATCAATGTCTAAGGGTATGTTCTCACGCGCCCATGAACAGCTCGCGCGGAATGTGCAGCCAAGTTCACGCGGAGTCAACGGCTGCCGGCAAGGTGAAGAAACAATGAAGAAAGTCGCGGAGACTGGAACCGGGAGCATGGATGCGCTTTGAAAGGGCACGGCTTTAGCCGTGCCGCAAAACGAGCAATAGAATTGCTGGCTTTAGCCACTGAGGGAAGACTTTCGGCCACATCGACGGGATTTGCGCAATCAACTCTAATGCGTCGAGGTTGGCTGCGCAGCCGCATCCTGCGCGGCGGCAGAGTTGCGGCGAGCATCCGCTTCCCGAGCCAAAACGCGCCGGTTGAACTCGTGAATCACGCGTGCGACATACGCCTGAGTTTCCCGGTACGGCGGAATGCCGTGGTACTTATCGACGGCTTCAGGGCCGGCGTTATACGCGGCCAGCGCCAGTGCAAGGTTGTCGTGGTATCTGGTCAGCAGAGCGTCGAGATACGTTGAGCCCCCGCGCACATTCTGGTCGGGCTGAAAGCTGTCCTGCACTCCAAGCCCGGCAGCCGTTCCCGGCATCAGCTGCATCAGGCCCCGCGCTCCGGCTCGACTCACTGCCTGGGCGTTGCCGTTGCTCTCGGCCTTCACCACGCTCGACAGCAGATCCACATCCAGATTGTGATCCGCTCCGGCTCGCACGAGCATCTCGCGCAGGTCGCCCGCGGTTAGTTTTGCCAGCGTATGGGGTTTGGGTGCAGACGCAGCTGGAACCGGCGGCGGCGGATCGGCCACTTGCTCGATTGTCACGATCTCCGCGGGCTTGAATTCGATGTAGCTGTCCTCCGCGGGGCTCAGGTACAGGCGAATGCGGCCATCGACCGGCGCGTGATGATCGCACAACTCGACAAAGCCGTTACTCAGCGTCACGCGTTCGCCGGCGCGAGACACGACGGGCACGCAAGCGAGCGCGGCCAACGCCACAAGCGCCAGAAGATTTCGTCGGCGCGCCGTTTTCCGTTGTTGAAGTTCACTGCTCATGCTTTTGCCGGCGCCAATCTCGCCAGCGCTGCCTCAAGAATCACCGCCACGCCGTCGTCATCGTTTGACGGCGCCTGCTTCCACCCGCGTGTCTTCGCCAGCGCGCGCAGCTCCGGGGCAGCGTTCGCCATCACGATTCCCTGCCCTGCCCACTCCAGCATAGTCGCATCGTTCCAGTTGTCGCCGATGGCCATGGTCTCCTTGCGATCCATGCCAAGGCGCGCCGCCAGGCGTTCCAGCGCCCATCCCTTCGAGACGCCGGGCGGCAGAAGATCGAGAAGCGAGAGATCGCGCGCCGGATACTCGGTGCGGACGCTCTCACATTCCGCGCCCCACTCGCTTGCCTTCAACGCTTTCTCGGCGTCTCTCATCCTGCTGATGCTTCCCGCTCCCATTCCCTGAATCGGATCCTCGCCATCGACTAGCGCTAATTCCAGCGGCTTGATCACCTCAATGGAATTCCGATTCGACTCAACCCAGATCGCGATCCGCCCATGCGCCGCTTCAAGGTCTTCGAGGACCAGCTCACCGCGCCCCGGCCGATCGAAAGTAAAGACGACCATTCCAAACGGACGGAGCACGCCGCAAATGCCGCGCGCAACCCGCGCAGACAGATGACACCTGTCGATGACCTCTCCGCCCAGGGTCGAGAGCACTGCTCCATTCGACGCGATCAGGGGCGTATCCGCTCGCAGGCCAAGATTCTGAAGTAGTGGCGCGGTGTAGGCCGGGCGGCGGCCGGTCGCAATGGCGACGGTGATCCCCGCCCCCTGCGCGCTCCTGAGCGCCCGCGCATTCCGTTCGCTGATCGTTTGCGAATTCGTCGGCAGCAGCGTGCCGTCCATGTCGATGGCGACGAGGCGCGGGACAGGGTGCATGGATTCAGTGTAGTTGCCCGCCGTGAGCTAAGGTTGAGGCCGGGTTGACCGTCCTCTTTGCGCGAACCGCAGCTTGTGATTGCGGGCACAAGCCGCTAAATCGCTCAAGCGCAGAATGTGGTCAATGAGGTGTGTTCAATGCCAGCTCCAGTGCTAATTGCTTACGCAACGCGCAGCGGGTCCACTGGCGAGGTCGCCGAGGCCATCGGGACCAGGATGCGCGCAGCCGGTCTTGAGGTTGAAGTGGCGCCTATGCGCAGTTTGAAGTCGATTGGAGAGCGAACCGCGGTTGTCCTTGGCGCTCCGCTTTACATGGCTCGGCTGCCGGGAGAGCTATGCCACTTTCTTGCCCGCAATCAGAAGGCTCTCGCTGCGCCAAAGACGTGGTTTTTTGTCCTCGGCCCGATTCTGGGCAAACCTGAAGAATTTGATGCGGCGCACGCACATGCGGAGGAGAACCTGGCGAAGTTCGCCTGGTTCAAACCGTCAGATCTCCGGGTCTTCGGCGGCAAATTCGACGTGAACCGGATGCCGTTTCCCTTCAATCTGGCGCGGTATTTGCCCGCTTTTCCGGCCAAGGACATGGCCCCCTCGGATATTCGCGATTGGGACGCGATTTCCGAATGGGCCGGAGCAATTGCCCAGCAGCTTCTGCCGGCTGCGTAAGGGACCTGCCGCGGCAGTCGTCTCATAGCCCGGGCGAGTTGGGTCCCTCGTGCCAGTCCATCCGCTATCCTCAACAGATATGGAACGGATTTGCAGCCAATGTCACGCGGTGCTCGCTGAGCAGACAAAGGCCGACTGGTGCCCTGCCTGCGGCGGCGCGCTCGTTGAGCGCAAA
>Ga0181522_10001859_pt1 | contig 12379 bp, 11 predicted proteins | sample PEATcosm2014_Bin_27_FD_121103 | JGI IMG/M metagenome (GOLD analysis project Ga0181522, IMG submission 121103) | Peatland microbial communities from MTU Mesocosm Facility, Houghton, MI, USA - PEATcosm2014_Bin05_10_metaG | ecosystem: Environmental > Terrestrial > Soil > Wetlands > Peat | place...
CGACAGCCAAAAACTGAAGGCATTCAGGCGCGGAAAAGCCATATCTCGCGCACCAATCATCAACGGCACAAGATAGTTTGCAAATCCAAACATGACGGGCATGACCACGAAAAAAATCATGGTCGTCCCATGCATGGTGAACATCTGGTTGAAGACTTCCGGAGAAACGAAGTTGTTGTGCGAATGCATCAGCTGAATGCGAATGATGAGCGCCTCGACTCCCCCGATCACCAGAAACAACAGGGCCGAGACAATGTAGAGAATCCCCAGCCTTTTGTGATCGACCGTGGTTAGCCACTGATGAAGTTCGTCGACCCAAGGCCTGGCTTCGGTTTGACCGACGGGAACGGTGATCACATTCGAAGACATAGTCATTTTCCGGAGCGTTTTTAGTGCAGCGTCTCCATGTAACTCACGACCGCATCCAGGTCCGCGTCGCTCAGCTTCATGGCGGGCATGAGCGACCCAGGTTTGATTGCGCTGGGGTTCTGGATCCAAAGACGGAGGTTGTCGCGGGTGTTTTCAGCAGCGCCCGCCGCAATTGTGGCGCGACTCATCAGATGCGTTAGGTCGGGTCCAAAGCGCCCGTCCGCTGGAGTTCCGGCCACGGTATGGCAGTTCATGCAGGCATTACCTTCAAACACTCGCCTGCCAGCGATTGCGCCTGCGTCCTCGATTGCGGGTTTCTGCTGGGCGCGAACCCAGGCGGCAAAGTCCTCCGGCTCGTCCACCGAAATACGGAGCAGCATCTTCGCGTGCTGTATTCCGCAGTATTGTGCGCACTGGCCCACGAAGACTCCGGTGCGCTGCGGGTCCATCCACATCCTGTTGGGGTGGTTTGGAATAAGGTCCGTTTTGCCTGCAAGTTCCGGCACCCAAAAGCTATGGTCAGTATCGGCCGAGAACAATTGCAGAAACGTTGGCGTCGGATGACTGGGATCGCTCACCGGGATGTGCAACTCGTTGGCCGTGACGATTCCCAGCTTTGGGTATCGAAACTCCCACCAGTATTGATGTCCAATAACCGTCACCTCCAGACCGCCGGCTGACACTGGAACATCCTGGATCGCGTGGATCACCCGCGCGGTGGCCAGGAACAGGACAACGACAATCAGGATTGGAATGATCGTCCAGGCCAACTCAATTTGCGTGCTTCCGTATACCTGGGCCGGCTCGCGACCGGCATCCTTCGCCCGCCCACGGAACTTAACGACGGCGTAGATCAGTAGAGCAAAAACAACGACAAAGATGATTCCGGTAATAACAAGTACAAAGACGGACAAGTCAGAAATCGACTTGGCGGGGGTTGAGGCGGGAGCAAAAATATTTGTGCCGTTAGGGGACGGCCCCCTTGCCGACGCGGCCACAGCAGACCAAAACAGAAGAAGCATGGTCTGCGCAAGGAACCCCAACGTGGAGGATTTCATTTGCAACATCGAAATTTCTCTTGTTCCGGTCTTCACTTCCGAAATACAAGCCACCGCCAGACGCGCAATCTCTCCCAATCGTGCACCACGACCGCTGATGCCGAAGTGCGGTTGAAAGAAGAGCAAGCGTGCTACCAAAGGGAAAGGCACTGGTATTTGCTGCATCGCAACCGCGATGAAGACCAACCCTCACGAAATCCCGGATATTAATCGCAGCGACCAGCAGGTGCCAAACCGTTAGTGTCATTTCCGTGTCTCTCGCGTCAAGTGTCATCCGGGTTGTCACCAGTCGGGCGAACGAGCCCCGCGCGAAATCGATGAAGCGGAGTTGTCGGCAAGCATCAACAACCGATCGGGCGCAACTTTTCATTTCACCCTACCGAACCGCGTCACGCAGTCATCGTCCGCAGCGCAAAGAAATTGAATTTGCAACCGGAAACTCATTGCGGCATCTCTAGTGTTGTCGTGATTCTCTTTGGTGAGGGTCGTTTCAATTCAGACCCATTCGCCTACTTTGAGCAGCCACAGACTGGAATGCGCGGGAGCGCGACGTCCATACTGACGCCAAGGCGCACACTGTCAACGTCATGACAGACCTTTGACACTACGTAGTTGTTTTCTGCACCTGGTTTCCGTCGCCACTTACAAGCTGTCTTTCTGGCATCAGTCTTGCGGGGACACGTGAACACGTGAGTGCCTTCTGTGACATGTCAATAGCGCTGACGAGTGCGAACAAATCGGCGGGCGTGTAGAATCTGCAGCCAACACCATGAAAGCAAATCTGGTTTCAGCGCCGCGAGACTTGGCAGGTAGTTCCGGCCCGGAGTTTGAACCGCTTCGCAAGAGTCCGCTTGAGCGCCTTCTTTCTATCATTACAGATGTCCGTGCCGGGGAAGGGCTTGGCGCGGTGTTGCTGACTGCCGATCTCATTGTGCTCCTTGGCGGCTACTATCTGCTCAAGGACGTGCGAGAGTCCTTGATCCTTGCCCAGGGAGGGGCCGAGGTGAAGGCATACTCGTCGGCCGCCCAGGCGATTTTGCTGTTTGGCGTGGTCCCCATTTATGGCTGGATCGCCACCCGCATAAATCGCAATCAACTCCTTCGCTGGACGACTCTGTTTTTCGCCTCCAACCTGCTGCTATTCGCCTACCTGGGAAGTAAGGGTGTTCACGAAGCCGTGCCGTATTTCATATGGGTTGGAATATTTAATGTATTCACCGTGGCACAACTCTGGGCCTTTGCGACCGACCTGTACACCGAGGCACAAGGCAAAAGGCTATTTCCGATGCTCGGCGTCGGCGCCTCGATCGGGGCAGTGGGCGGAGCCTGGATTGCGGGCAAGCTCATTAAGCCGTTAGGCCCTTTCAACGTGATGCTGATCGCCGCCGCGGCGCTTTGCCTCTGCGCTGCTCTCTCCCGTTGGGCAGGCCATGTGATCTCCCAGCGTGAAGGAGAGAAGGAGCAGAAAAAGAACGTTGAGACGCTTGGCAAAGAGGGAGGGTTTCAACTGCTGATTTCTGATCCCTACCTCCGGCTGATCGCGGTGCTGACGATTCTGCTCAACGTCGTGAGCCTTTCCGGCGATTTCATCGTCGGCAAGCTTGTGGTGAACCACGCCAACGACGTCGTGGGAGCGGGCAAGCAACTGCTGGCAGCCCGAGGCGCCTTCATCGGAGCCTACTACGCGAATTACTACGCCTGGACCAACCTCGTGTCTTTTGTTATCCAGGCATTTCTCGTATCCCGAATCTTCAAGTACATCGGCGTACGCGGTTCTCTGTTTATTCTGCCGGCTCTCTCGTTCGCGACCTTTGGCGCAATCCTCCTGCATCCGATCCTGAACGTTGTTCGCGACCTTAAGATCGCCGAGAACGGCACCAACTATTCCCTGCAGAACACGGTTCGCAACGCCTTGCTGTTACCAACTTCACGCGAAGCGAAATACAAAGCCAAGGCGGCCATAGAGACCTTTTGCGTCAGGCTGGGTGATGTAACCCAAGCCGGGATCATTTTCCTTGGAACTCGATTTCTGCACCTTTCGATCAGTGGGTTTGCCACGGTCACGCTCGCCTTTGCCGGGCTTTGGATTTTGGTTGCTGTTGCTCTTTACCGTCAGCATCTGCAAATGTCGCCGCCTGAGTAAGGCTAGCGCCGGAGAAGCGCCTACTGGCAATCGCTGAATTTTGAGAGATGAGGATCCTTAAACAATTCGCAGGAACGGGGACATTCCGAGGTTTGCCGTTGCTCCTGCTCGCCTACGCAGCATTGATGACCCATTTCATTTTCGGCCGAGCGTTTCGCGACTCTCTTCTCGGTAGCCATCTTGCCATTCGATCGCTCCCCTACCTAACGATGTGGAGCACCCTTGTCTCCATCGTCGTCAGCCTCATGGTCTCAAGCCTTTTTCGGTCAAGGCAGCGGAAGCGCATCGCTTGCGCGGGATTCGCCATCAATGCCCTCATCGAGCTTTCGTTTTCGCTTGCCTACAACCGGCTTCCGTGGTTGTACAGCCTGTTTTTTATCGATGTCTCGGCGTCTACGCTCATTGGCCTCTCCATGATCTGGATACTGATCGGTGATTGGGCGAGCAGCTGTCGCGCCGACCGCACTCGGTTGATTCCAGCGGTGCTGTTATTTGGCACAGCCACAAGTATCTTCGCTGGCGTCGGCTTAACTCATTTGCGGATGGCCACCAGTTTCCGGAGTGCCACTCTGATTCTCGCCGCGATGAATTTGATCCCGGTGCTTGCTCTCCTGTTCCATAGCAGCGACGATTGCATGGTCCGGCACGGCTTTTCCTTTCAGGATCTCCAGAATCAAGCCTATTTGCCCAACAAACTATTGAGGAAGTTTGCGCTGCTTGTAGTGGTAGCAGCCATGACCTCTACGCTGCTGGATTTGATGTTTCGCATCCGAGTCGCCGAGCACTACCTCAACCAGGCCGATCGCTTGCATTTTCTCGGTCTGTTTCAAAGTGCGCTCAACGTTTGTGCTTTCCTTTCGCAGATCGCAGTGGGGCGTCTTATCCAAAGGAAATTGGTCTTGACCTTTGTCCATTTGCACCCCGCCATTGTCGGCATCGCCAGTTGCTTGTTCGCATTTGTGCCAGGATTCTGGCAATTCACCTGTCTGCGCAGCGGGGAGTATTCGCTACGCAATTCCCTTTTCCGCTTCGGTTCAGAGATGACGTATGCCCATTTTCCCGACCAGGAGCGAGCCATCGTCCGGCCTTTAATCGATGTCATCGGAGAGCGCTTGGGGGATCTCTGCGCCGCCGGCATTCTGGCCCTTCTCTTGCTCATGAACCCAGAGTTGCCAGTCAAACCTGGCCTGTTGCTGTTGGCGGTGTGCTCGTTTGCGTTTTGGTGGATTTGTCGCAGCCTCGAGCGAAGTATTCGCATCATCACCTCGAAGGGCGGGCAGGCTATGACCGCAACGACCAGATATTCGGGAATGGCGCACGAGGGCGCCGGAATCGTTTGATCCGTTAGGAGAGGTGTCCGTGAGAATTCGACTTGCCACACAATTCGCCATGCTTCTCGTTGCCGGCAGTATTGCGGGTTCACTTAGCGCATTCGCGCAAGACGCAGGAGTTACTAATGGCAGCGCCTCGCGGGCCCAGGCAGTGGCCGATGCGGAACAAGAAAAAGCCAAGCATTTAGAGCCGCAGAAACCGCCTCGGGGTGAGCGGAAGTTTAACCACGTCCAGCAAAAATTTATCAAGCCCCTTATCAACCAGAACGGACCGGCCCTCAAATTTGGCGGAATACCCACGGGAGGCGGATTCTCGCTGGGACCACAATTTACCCGCCAGGGCCTGTTGGCGGACCATTTAACGTGGAATACATTCGTCGCCGGATCCACCCGCAAGTGGTATGGGGGAGCAAGCTCTTTCGATTTCCACGACCTGGCGAACGGTCATCTGGAACTGCGTACCGATGGTGGATACCAGAATTCCGCATCGGTGTACTACTTCGGCGAGGGTCCGGATTCCAGCAAGAGCGACAAGACCGATTTCGACCGGGAGTTCACGACCACGCACTTCGCTGCGTTGGGTCACTTCTTCGATCAGAAATTGACGGTGGGCTACATACTGGGCGGATTGTTGGTGCATGTCGGTCCAGGAGATCGTAATGACACTCCGACCACGGAGCAGCTGTTCACCGAAGCCAACACACCCGGCCTCACCCAGCAATCGAACTTCATCACCGGCACCACGACCGTCCAACTGGATTTTTCCCGGCCGGGGTTCAGCAATCCTGCAGGTCTGCAGCTGGAAGCCGACGATTCGCAGTTCTTCGATCGGAGCGGTAATCAGGCGAACTTTCACCTCCTTGAAACGCAAGCGATATACTACCTTCCCATTACCAACGGCCTGCGAACCCTGGTCTTTCGCGTTCGAAACGAGACTGCTTTCGCCGAAAACAATCAGGTCGTTCCCTTCTACCTGCAGCCGACCCTCGGCGGACCAGACGATTTACGCGGGTACGACCGCTATCGCTTTTATGCGGACGGCAACTCCGTAGCCACTTTGGAATATCGTTGGTCGATCTCGCAAACGCTGGAGATGGCCGTCTTCGGCGATGGGGGAAACGTCTATGCAAGGCCGGGCCTGATCGGCGTTCGCGATCTTCATGGAGATGGTGGCATCGGTTTTCGCATCAAGAACAAACAAGCTAGCGTCATGCGGTTCGACGTCGGCTTTTCACCGGAAGGGGTGAATGTATGGTTCGTGTTCAACGATATTTTCGGCAAGCTCTCCCGTATCTTCTAGGGTTTGCGGCGAGCGTAACGACAGGCTCGGCACAACAGTTCCTGCCGGACGATCCTCTTACGCGCACTCCCGAAGTGGCGGCCGTGCGCCGGACCGAAGTTCAGGATATCAATGCCCTTTACGACTTCTTTCATAATTCGCTCCACTATAAGAACAAGTCGGCAACCGAGTCGTTGGGCGTGAATACACTGGGCGAGGTGCCGGATTCGAGTTGGTTTACCAACCGCGACATCAGCAGTCTCAGTGTCGAGGCGCTAAAAAAAGGCGGGAGGGTACATGGAGCGCCCCAGCCCCCATACACTGTGGTTGCCGCTAAAACTGAGGGTGTGAGCACCGGTTTCCGCATTCGCGACGCTCGCGGGCTGCTTTATTTCGTAAAGGCCGATCCACCCTCCAACGTTGAAATGGCCACGTCCGCGGATGTCATGGGCGCACTGTTTCTTTACGCCGCGGGATACAACGTGCCCGAGAATTACATACTCGTGGGTCGCACCGACGAGTTTCATCTTTCCGAAAAAGCCACGTTCAAATCGACCTATGGCAAAGACCGTCGTCTGACAGCAGGTCAGTTAAGAGAGATTTTCGATAAGATCCCCCGGGAACCAGACGGTCGTGTTCGGTTGATGGCTAGTCTCTCTCTTCCCCCCAAGATCATGGGACCGTTCCGCTACGCGGGCACTCGCTCGGACGATCCCAACGATCTGGTGCCGCACGAACAACGCCGCGACCTGCGAGGGCTTGCAGTCCTGTTTGCCTGGTTGAACCATACGGACGCCAAAGGTGAGAACAGCCTGGATACGATGGAAGGCACAGGTGAGAACGCCAGGTTCGTGCATCACCTGCTGGATTTTGGTGATTGCTTTGGAAGCGACAGCGATATTGCCAAAGATCCGCGCCACGGGCAGGAATACATAGTTCTTCCCATAAAGTGGAACCGGATGTACACGCTCGGATTCTCCCCCGCCAATTGGGAGACTGTTCATTATCCAAAAGAAATGAAGGCCGTGGGCAATTTCACCGCCACCGCTTTCAATCCGCTGACCTGGAAGGCGAATTATCCAAATCCCGCCTTTGTGCAAACGACCCCGCTCGATGCGTATTGGGCGGCCAAGCGCGTGATGGCATTCCGCGACGAGCAAATCCGCGCCATCATTGAAGAGGGACAATTTAACGATCCGAAGGTTGTGGACTATATGAGTCGGGTGCTCGAAACCAGGCGCGACGCGATTGGCCGGGCCTGGTTCCGTGAGGTGCTTCCGCTGGAAGGATTTCGAATTGTTGATGGTCGTCTGACATTTGACGACTTGGCAGTCCAATATCGCTTTTCGTCACCAAGCCAGTACCGATTCAACTGGTTCGTGTGGCACAACGAAGCGCAGCGGAAGGAAGACGTGTCCGCTTCGGAAAACTCTGTGGTGTTGCCGAACACGTTCAAGTCTCTCGCCGTGGGATCATACATTGGTTGCCGGATTGCCCTTGAGCATGCAGACAAGAGATCGGTCACTATCTACTTCCGCAACGAAGGAGACAACTGGAAGCTCGTAGGCATCTCGCGAACAACGGTCTAAACAATATCGGGCGACGCGCGGCTCCCTCAGTGCCGGAATGCTAGGTTTTTCTTAATCGGACGCGGCAGACTAGCGCTGGAGCTTTTCTGCGTTTACGATCATCTATTACTGTGTGAAGGACGAACGGTCTTTAGGTTGGGTCGAGATCTCCGCCATACGCCGGAGACAATCGCGGCCCAGTGGGCGGACCGTCCTTCCACCGTACACATGACTCAAATCAACCGTCGAATGATTGTAGTTACTGCCTTCTTGGCGGTTGTGGCGCTGATCGCTGCAACACAAATCTCGTGGTGCCAGACAGAAAAGGAACTACAAGGCCTGCCCAATTTCGGTCGCGTTACGGAAAGCCTTTACCGTGGGGCCCAGCCAACCTCGGATGGATTCAACGCGCTGCACGCCATGGGGGTGGGAATGGTGGTCAATCTCCGCGATGACCACACTGAAATGGCGACCGAGAAGCGCCAGGTCGAGTCCCTCGGAATCAAATACGTTGAGATTCCTTGGAGTGCAAACCGCGAACCCTCAAATCCTCAAGTTGTCGAATTCCTGGATTTGGTTCACGCGAACCCGGATACGAAAATATTTGTTCATTGCCGCCGAGGTGCAGATCGCACAGGAGTCATGATCGCCGCTTACCGCATTGCTGTCGAACAGAAGCCAGTTGCGGAAGCCGTCTCCGAAATGCGTCGGTACCACTATGACTGGTTTTTCCGCTGGCAACTTCAACGTTACGTACAGTCGCTTCCAGGATTGTTACAAAACAACCCCCAGTTCGCGAACTATCGTCCCCAACCATCAGGCGCCAGATAGATCGTATGCAACATTTCGGGCACGGCAGCTCAGTTCCCGGTGGTGGTGCAGTTTGGCCTTTACGCGACTTTGTCATCCTGAGCGCAGCCGTTTTTCAGGCGTAGCGAAGCATCTCCCGCTTAACCGGCCTGATGCGTACGCCAAACTGCACCACTACCGCAGTTCCTTCAATCCTTGCAAGTGGTTAAGACACCGCGTATTATCTCTGAAGTGCCCTGTTCATAGGCACTTGTGTGAAACGGGCGTGATAGAATTCCCCTTCCGCACCATGCACTCATTCTGAACAACTTAGGATTTTGATTCCATGCTCATTGTCTTAGTTACCATTGTCCACGTTATTGTTTGCCTGTTTCTGATCATCGTGGTCCTGCTGCAGAGCGGGAACGCGGGAGACATCTCTGCCGCCTTCGGGGGCCAGGGCAGTCAGGCGGCATTTGGCCCGCGCGGCGCCGCCACCGCTCTTACCAAAGCGACCACGGTGTCGGCCGTGCTGTTCATGCTGACCTCGATTACGCTGTCGGTCCATGCCCTTAAGCAGGGCGGACCGAAGTCCGTGTTGCAGGGCATAAAGTCGCAGCCGGTAAAGACGCAGCCGGCCCCTCCGGCCACTCCCGCGGCTCCGCCCACGCAGAAGTAGTCGCGCGAAATGCCTGGGTCTGCATATCATCAGTCCTCGCCTGTCTCCAGGATGGCGAGGAATTTGCTTTTTGTATCTTTCAAATCGCGAAAACCTCGTGGTTTTGCAGTGCGCTACCAGCCTCAATCCGTATTCTGCTGTAATTGTTTTTCTCCAATCCCGGTGCTACCATCCGATTATTGGCATTCTATTTAGCGGCATTCTGGAAAGTGAGGATGTATGTCAGATCACGACGGAAACAGCTTCGTGTGGTTCCTTGCGGGTCTTGGATTGGGAGCGCTCGTAGGTGTGCTTTATGCGCCGAAATCGGGCAGTGAAACTCGGGAGGCGATCCGCGCCCGAGCGGAAGAAGGCAGCGAATATGTGCGCAACCGCGCGCGCGAAGCGCGCAGCCAGGCTTCGGAGTGGGTGGATAAGGGCCGCGACGTAGTCACCCAGCAAAAAGAACAGTTCCGTGCCGCGTACGAAGCTGGACGCCAGGCTTACCAGGAAGCGACCACCGAATCAGGCGCCCCTAAGAATTTGTAGTTCGCTCGCGCACTCACGCCCCGTCTGAAGCGTTCTTGCAGTGCCGACGGATTTGGAGAGCTTCGCTATGGAAAACTTGCTACCGCTCTTTATTGGAGTCACGGCCGCCGCCGTGGTGCTGCAGGCGTGCATTCTGGTCGCGATGTACCTGGCCATGCGCAAGAGCACGACCCGCATGGAGGCACTGGCCACGGAGTTCAAGGTCAAAGCCCTGCCCATGATCGAGAACGCGCAAACGTTGCTCGCAGACCTTAGCCCTCAGGTGAAGGTGATTGTCGAAAACGCGTCGGAGACATCGAAGGACGTGCGCGCGCAAATTGAGCGCATCGACGCCACCGTGAACGATGTGGTTGACCGCTCGCGGCTCCAGATTATTCGTGCCGACGAGTTGCTTACGCGCACGCTCGATCGGGTGGAAGATGCGTCTGAGATTGTGCACAAGACCGTGGTGTCACCTGTCCGGCAGGTCTCAGGGCTGGTTCAGGGCGTAACTGCGGGGATCGAATTTTTCTTTGCCGGTCGCGGCAGACGGAATGGGCGCAACCGCGAATCGCGGCGTCCCGTACCGCAGGATGAGATGTTTATTTAGCATTGCTGAATGTTGATTTCTGATTGTTGATTGAAAATCTCGCAATCTTTTAGTTTCCACTCTGCTCGCTAATTCGGCCCTTCAACGAACAATCAAAAATCAGCAATCAGCAATTTCCCTATGCGTTATCTAGTTCGAGCTCGGGTTAGACCCGGCCGCCGGCAAGACCTTCAGCAGGCGATCGAGAACGAAACCTTAGGCCGTGGCTCGGTCGCCGAAGGCGAATACCTGCGCAATATGAGCGAGGCTCGCCTCTTTGCAGACGAGACTGTGCGCTGGGTGGAAATCTGTTACTGCCCGACTCCGTTGCAGGAGGAGCGGCCTTACTGGGAGCAGTACTTCGATCTCGCAAAAGTGCAGGATGCGCACGACCGCCGCAAGTGCAAAGACGAAAACGGCTCGGAACCCTGGGCCTGCGGCAACTGTGATTGTACGGCGCGGCTGGAACAGAAGCTGGCGGCTTCCGGAGAATCGTTTTTGCAATCGCTGCGCGACAAGAATACTTCCCCTGGCCGATAACGATCGATAACCTTCCTTTCGCTGCTCTTCGCGCCGCTCGCGAAAACTACCTTAGAATAAGAGCTTGCCTGCGTCGCTGAATCACGATCGCCTGCGCGTGGTGCTGGTGGACGCGCGCAATCCTCTCAACATCGGCGCAGCAGCTCGCGCCATGAGCAACTTCGGATTTCTCCGGCTGCGCGTGGTGAATCCGTATGAGGTCGCGTATCAGACCGCCCGCTCGGCCGTGGGCGCGTCCGCTGTGCTTGCCCACTCCGAAAAATTCGAACATCTGGCGGATGCGGTCGCCGACTGCTCGCTTGTGGTAGGAACCACGTCCGTGGGACATCGCGACCTGCAGCATTCGCTGAAGCGTCTTGAGACGGGCGCTCCGCTCATCCGCGCCCATCTCGCCGGCGGCGACTGCGCACTGCTCTTTGGATCGGAAAAATTCGGGCTCTCGAATGAAGACATGAGCCACTGCGACTGGCTGATGCACATCCCAACGCGGGAGCAACATGCATCCATGAATCTGGGGCAGGCGGTTGCAGTTTGCTTATACGAACTGATTCGAGACGCTGAGGCGCCGCACAAGACTGAGAAACAAACTCCCGCGTCATCGGCCGAGTTGGAGCGGATTACCGACACGCTTCTGGCGGCCCTAAGCGCCAGCGAATATCCCAAGCTGAACACATCTATTTCATTTCACAGCGCGGTGCGGCGGATGATCCGGCGCTTGCAGCTGCACAGCGGAGACGCCGAATTTCTGCTGGGTATGTTGCGGCAGATGATTTGGAAAATGGAAAGTAAAAAATAGCGCGGGACGCGGAGGCTTAGGGTTTTATGCGTGAAGGGAACATTTGCACGCCGCTGCGGCGAAATTCGAAACGCAGTTTCCACTCGCTTTCGACAGCTTGCTGATTCGAATGCGGTGGATTGAATTTCCATTTGCGCGCCGCGGCCAGAGCGCGCTCGGCGAAATATTTGCTCGGCCCGGCAGAAACGAGCGTCGCCTTGGAAACGGAACCGGACGAATCCACATTTACGCGCACATCCACACGCACTCTGCCGTGAATCGTCTTTAGCGCGCCGGGAGAAACTTCAGGCAGCACTCGCTGGAGCACAGCGCCGCTGGAGCTTGCATTTTGCGCCGCAGGTTCAGAACTCGCCACCGGTGGAGGCTTCGCCGGAGTTTCAACTGCCCGCGAATTCGCGGGCTCACTGCTCTTTGAACCCTCAGCATCTCCATGTCCCCAGAAAGACCTGCCGACAACTAGCCCGATAATCAATATAGCCACTATGATCGCAACCGCGACCCACGGGTTCGACCGTGCGGGCTCAGGCTGCGCGTGATCCGTAACTACCGCTCGAACGGTCGATGCCACGGGCGCTGCCGCAGGCTGCAATTTGTTCAGAATATCCTCCGCTGTGCAGCGCTGTTGCGGATCAACTCGCAGACACTGTTTAGCGATATCCCTCAGAGGGCTCGGAATCGATTCAGGTATCTCCGCGGGGTCCGTTTCATCCCCGACCTTCGGCTGCTTCTGA
>Ga0181522_10001860_pt1 | contig 12376 bp, 5 predicted proteins | sample PEATcosm2014_Bin_27_FD_121103 | JGI IMG/M metagenome (GOLD analysis project Ga0181522, IMG submission 121103) | Peatland microbial communities from MTU Mesocosm Facility, Houghton, MI, USA - PEATcosm2014_Bin05_10_metaG | ecosystem: Environmental > Terrestrial > Soil > Wetlands > Peat | place...
GGCACTGCCGGCATCACAGTTGCAGCAATCCTAAAGCGCCGAGCGCCCCGTGCTGATATCGCTATCATCGAGCCATCGCCGGACCATTACTATCAGCCAGCGTTTACGCTTGTCGGCGCTGGTATCTATCCGCTGGCGCGCACGCGGCGTGCGGAGGAAAACCTGATCCCCGTCGGCGTGCGTTGGATTCGTGACGCCGCCCAGATCTTTGAGCCGGAAAAGAACACGGTTCGTCTCAAGAATGGCGATGCTCTGACCTATGATTTTCTCGTGGTCTGCACCGGCGTGAAGCTCGACTGGGGCAAGGTAGCGGGACTGGCGGAGACCCTCGGCAAAAACGGTGTGTGCAGCAATTACTCCCCCGCGCACGTCACTTACACCTCGGATTGTCTGCAAAAGCTGAAGGCCGGCAACCGGGCAGTGTTTACGCAGCCGCCGCTGCCGTTCAAGTGTCCGGGCGCACCGCAGAAGATTGCCTATCTGACTGCCGACCATCTTCGGCGCCAGGGCATACTGCAAGATTGCAGCCTTAATTATTACGTCCACGCGCCGGTCATTTTTGGTGTTCCGTTTTTTGCGCGTGAACTCGTCAAGATCGCCGCGCGATACGGCATCAATGTCCACTACCAACACAACCTAGTGGCGGTCGACGGGGCAACGAAGACGGCCACGTTCGAGAAAGTGGGCGAGCAGAACAAGGGCGAGCGCATCACGGTACCGTTCGATATGTTGCATGTTTCTCCGCCGCAAAGCCCACCGGAGGAGATCAGGTCGAGCCCGCTTGCGAATGCGGCGGGTTGGGTCGAGGTGAACCAGAACACCATGCAGCACATACGCTACCCCAACGTGTTTTCGCTCGGCGACGTCGCATCGACGCCGAACTCGAAGACCGCTGCGGCAGTACGCAAACAGGCGCCGGTCGTGGTCAGCAACATTCTCCATATGATGGGAAAGACCGCAGTCGAAGGCGGCTATGATGGCTATGCGTCCTGCCCGCTGACGACGGCCATGGGAAAAGCGATTCTTGCCGAGTTCATCTACGGTGGGAAGGTGACGCCGACACTGCCACTTAACCCCGCGAAGGAGCATTGGGTCGGCTGGTGGATTAAGGTGACCGGCCTACCCCTGATGTACTGGAACTACATGCTCAAGGGCTACGTCTGGTTTCCGAAGCACAATACCGACTTCAAGGGCGATGTCGCCTAACAGCCGACAAGACCGACGCGCTGGAAACTTTCGCAGTGCGTCAATTTACGGAGACGAATCGCCGCTTTGGGTCATTAGCTGCCGCGACGGCTGAGATTTGCGGTGTCCGCTTTGCCCCCGAAAGCGGACATTCGACCAGACACACGGCAACGAGATCTTTGCATTTTTGGACTGCTAAAACCCCGCCACTGTCTCCAGCGACTTTCCGGCCTGCGTTTGCGCGCGGCGCGTGGCTTCGAGGCGCGCCACGGATTCCGGCGGCATCGCGATCTCCTTTGAGAACTCCGGACGCGCACGCAGCTTATCGACCCAGGCGGTGACACGCGGATGCATTCGGGCAAACGGATAGCCGGCGAGCGAGAGCCTGTGCGCATAGATGAACCAGGCAATGTCGAGCACGCTCGGAGTGTCTCCCATCAGATAGGGATGCTGTACCAGCCGCTTGTCGAGCGCCTCGAATTCGGTACGGAATTTCAGTGCCGAGGTGCGAGCCCTTTCATCGGTGAAGCCTTCCCGGGCGGCGCGCTCCCAGAACTCGATCTGGACCTCCTTGTCGCGATCCTTGGCGCCCTGCACGGTGCCGGAACCGCTCGCGGCATAACTTTTGAGCGCCTCAGCAGGCTTCGGGGGGCCGGGTGGCGCAAACACGAAGCGGAAGCTCAAGGTGCGCAGGTCAAGATGGAGGTCGTCCTCGTGCTTGAGCAGCGCTGCGACTTCGTTCTCGTGCCCGGCGGGAATTAGCTTCGGCGTGGGAAACGTCTTTTCGAGGTATTGGATGATGTCGTTGCTCTCGATGTGCACCGTACCGTCATGCACCAGTACCGGCACCAGCCCGCGCGGATTGATACCGAGAAACCAAGGCCTGAAATTCTCGTTGGTGAACAAGTCAACGAGGTGCGATTCCCACTTGATGCCTTTAAGGTTGAGAAAGATGCGGAGCTTCTGGGAGCACGACGACCCCATGAAGTGCAGTACGTGGATACCCTTCCAGCCGAGTACCTCGCGGGTCTTGATGTCGCTGTCTACAAGCTGAACCATGTCTCCTCCCTGGGCGTAGCGTTGATGCATCGTATCGGGTCAGACCAATGCTCTGGAAGGGGCCGAGGCCGGCTTAGTGCTATTCAGCCGCACCACACGCGCAATATCCGCTTTGGGTCATAAGCAGACATCACGCCGCTGCGTTTTGATGTCCGCTTTACCCCCGAAAGCTGCCGCGACTATCGCCGACCAGAGTGTCCGCTAAGGGCCGAAAGCGTACGCTTGCGAATCCCACAAACACGTCGACGCTCAGCGATCATCTGTCTTGAAGGCCGCGACCAGAGTTTTCGTGCGTGCGATATCGGTCGTCACGAACGCCGCAAATTTGTCTCGACTCATCGACAAAGGCGTGATGCCCACCCGTTGTAGCGCGATTGCGAACTCTTTCGATGCCGTCGCGTGTGTGATCGCCTCCTCGATACGTCGCAGCGGTTCCATTGGAATCCCGCTTCGCGCGAATATGCCAAGCCAAACCCTGATGTCGTAACCGGCAAAACCGGACTCCGCGATGGTCGGTACTGCCGGCAGCCATGACGTTCGTTCCGGTCCGGCCGTCGCCAAGGCGACGAGGCTGCCATCCTGCACTGCTCCGAGTACCGAGGGGATGCTTGCGAACCTGGCGTCGACGTTGCCGCTGAGTAAGTCCTTGAGCGCATCGCCAGGGTCGCGATAATCGACCGGCAGCATCTCGGTGCCTGCCCGCAGATCGAGCGCGACGCCGGCAAGATGAGACAAGGAACCGACGCCGACAGTGGCATAGCTGACCGCATTCGGTTTTGCGCGCGCGCGAGCTGAACGAACTCAGCGAATGTGTGCACGTTCAGCGACGGCCGCACGACCAGCACATTGTCGGTGGCGCCGATGCTGGCAACCGCGGCGATGTTTTTGCCGAACTTGACTGGAAAATCCGGGAAAAGCGTTTCATTGGCGGCCAGCGGACTAGCGCCGACAAGATACGTGTAGCCGTCGGCGTCGGCGGCCGCGACGTCCTGCGTCGCGATATTGCCCGAAGCGCCGCTTTCATTTTGAACGATGACGTTTTGGCCGAGATCACCTGACAATTTGTCGGCCAGAAGCCGCGCTACGATGTCGGTCGGTCCGCCGGCGCCAAATCCGTTGATGAATTTGATGGGCCGCGGGAAAGCCGCCGGCAAAGACGACAGTCGCCGCCGTAACCATAATCAGAGTCGCACCCAGAGCACTCGAAATCGAATACGTTCCTAGCCAGACCGGCTTCGGCCCATGAAAACATGCTTCAGGTGTATCCGACAGGCGCATTGTTGGCGGATGCAGCGGTTTCACCACGTGTATCGCAGCGTTCCGGTCCCAGCGTAAGTTTGCGAACCGGAGCCAAATTCGCCATCGAACTTGGCCATGAGCGACCAGTTGGTGGCGAAGTGAAGATCCGCACCGGCGGAAGCGAGAGCGGTGTTTGGTGGCGGGGCAGCGCCACCGACCGTGAAGCTCGCACCGGGGAGCGTCTCGAACACCGCGCCGAGCGTCGGATTGCTCACCCAGTCGTGCGCCCAGGCCAAGCGGCCGTGCAGAACGAGCGGCACGCCGGCGAGCAGCGTCGGATCATCGAAGCGGGCGCCGAGTTCGCTCCGCGTGTCGGTCGCCGTCATCGCGCCGTAGCTGAGGCCAAAGCCACCGCCTGTGAGGTCGGTTTCGCTGTAGCTCGGCGTATGAAAGTCTTGCGCCTGCAACGCCGCATAAGGTGTGACGCCGATTGTCGAGACCACGGCATAGCGGTAGCCGGCCTCGACGCGGGCGGCGTAGCTCTGCGCGTTGAAGTTCGCGGTGAGCTGATCGCCGACTGCGAAGCGGTCGGTTGTCATCCAGTGATTGGCAAAGGCGAGAGTTGCCGCCACATAGGCCGGCCCCGATCGCGTCGCGCCATAAATGCCGGCTTGAAAAGCGTCGCTGCGGCCGCCGCCGAGGCCCTGCGCGAGATTCCAATTGGTGCCACCGCCGGCAAGCGCAAAGCCCACCACCGTGTCGGGCGAGAAATGATAATCCATGCCGCCGGCAAAGCCGTAGGCGCTGGCGGTAATATTGTTTGTACCGGCGGCGGCATCGCCGTTCGTCGTGTTGCTGCCGCCAAAGGCCGACGCCCAAGTGCTCCAGCGCTGATCAAGCGTCGCCGGCTTCGGCGATGGCTTGAGTACTGACGCGTAGGCGAGCGCGACATCGGGAGGGAAATTTGTCCTTTGCTCGGGCGCAAAGCCATTGGCTTGACTGCCGCCGCCCGGCCAGCCGGTACCGTCACGGCCGTTCACAAACGGATCCAGCATGAGATCGAGGAACTCGTTCATCAACTGGAACGCGCCGCGCGCCGCGCCGGTCGCGGCCTCGCCGTCGATTTGCGTCAGTTGGCCGGCGCTCAGCCCGAGGAATGCGGCGGGAATCCCGCCGTTGTTGTTGAAGTAATTGGCGAGAGCGTTGGCGACGCTCTGCTGATTTGCGTTAAGGCCGCTATAGGTGGTGAAGCCGGGGACGAGATTGAGAAAGACGTCGTCGGCGCTATAGGTCAGGGTTTCGCCCAAACCGCTTGGCGAGTTGGTGCCGGTCACCCCGGCGAACGTCGTGCCGCCGAGGCCTCCGGTCGTCGTCAGGATCGTGTACTGCCTCTGCACGTAGCTGCCGGTCGCAAAGACGGCGTTCACGGTGCCGGCCAGCGACGCGGTGCCGGTGACATCGGCGAACGAAGCCGTCGCCGGATTGAGATAGATGCGATAGAGCGCACCGGACTGGAAGGCGAGAGTGCCGGTGATGCTCATCGACGTGCCCGGCGTCCCCGGCGTGCCGGGCGCGAAGACGGCTCCATTATGGATCGTCATAGTGAGCGGATCGATCGAGCCGGTGCCGCCCAGCGTGCCGCCATTGACGTCGACACTGGTGGCGTCGTTCGGGCCGTTGAGGATGACGGTGCCGGAATTGATGTTGACCTGGTTGACGGCGGTGAAGCCATAGGGGTTGGCATAGGTGAAGGTGCCGTTGCCCAGCGCGAAAGTGACGGTGTCGGTCGAGCCGCTGCCGACGATGTTGCCGTTGATCACGCCGCCGCTGATATTGAGGTTGTCGGCGAACGGCGACAGCTTGATCGCGCCGGAAATGGTGCCGGCGGTCTGATTGATGGTCATGGCATTCGGCGCGTTGCTTACGTCGATCGCTGTCCCGCCGCTCCCGGTGATATTCCCGCTATTGGCGATGGCCCCGGCGAAGGTCACGCCGCCGGTTACCTGGATGCCGGTATTGCCGCTGATGGTCCCGGTATTGGTAATACCGCCCACGAATGTCGATACGCCGGAGACCACAACGCCTTTGCCGCTAACCGCCGTGATGGTGCCGCTATTGCTGATGCCGCCGGAGAAGGATGAGACGGCGGTGACCACAATGCCTTGGCTGGACTGGGCGACGATCGCGCCACTGTTGGTGATGCCGCCTGAGAAAGCTGTGACTGTGTCCACGCGAATCCCGGTAGCGGACCCTGAGGAGATTGTCCCGCTGTTGGTGATGCCACCCGTGAAAACCGAGACGTGGGTCACCTCAATGCCGCTGATGCCGCCTGAGATCGTACCGCTGTTGCTGATATTCCCGGCGAAGCTTCCGACCGCGTTGACCGCAACGCCGATGCCGGTCGCGGCGATAACGCCAATGTTGCTGATATTGCCGGCAAAGGTCGCGATCGTAACCGACGTGCCGGAGCCGATGTTGCCGACCACGATGCCGTCGCTGCGATTGGCGCCGCCGGACGCCGCAATCGTCCCGCTGTTGCTGATCCCGCCGCCGAAGGTCGATATCGTAACGGTGGCGGCGGTGCCGGAGGCGCGGCCGCCGACCACGATGCCGGCGCTGCCGTTTCCGCCGCCGGATACCGAAATGATGCCGCTGTTGCTGATTCCGCCGGTGAAGGTCGATATCGTAACGGAGGCGGCGGTGCCGGAGGCGCGGCCGCCGACCACGATGCCGGCGCTGCCGTTTTTGCCGCCGGATAACGAAATGATGCCGCTGTTGCTGATACCGCCGGTGAAGGCCGATATCGTAACGGACGCGCCCGAGTTGAGGGCGGTGCCGCCGACGAAGATGCCGCTCGCGCGGTTTTTGCCGCCGGATACCGAAATCAGGCCGCTGTTGCTGATACCGCCGGCGAAGGTCGATAACGTGACGGTTGAGCCGGAGCCGTCGGCGGAGCCGCCGACGACGATACCGTTGCCGCCGGCGGCAATCGTGCCGCTGTTGCTGATGCCGCCGGCGAAGGTCGAGAAATTGTCGACGGCAATGCCATTGGCGCCAGCCGCGATCGTCCCGCTATTGGCGATACCGTTCGAGAACGTCGAGACAGAGAAGACCGTGATGCCGGTGCCGGCAGCCGAGATCGTCCCGCTGTTGCTGATGCCGCCCGAGAAGGTCGAGACCACGAGGACGTCGATGCCAGTGGCTGCCGAGATCGTCCCGCTGTTCGTGATGCCGCCCGAGAAGGCCGAGACAACCTTGACCAAAATGCCGCTGCTGCCTGCCGAGATCATGCCACCGTTGCTGATGCCGCCGGAGAAGGCCGTGACGGCGTCGACCGAGATGCCGGTTTTGCCGACCGGCGCCAGAATCGTGCCGCTGTTGGTGATGCCGCCCGCGAAGGTCAAAACCTGACTGACCGAGATGGCGTCGGCGGTATCCGCCGAGATCATGCCGCTGTTGGTGATCCCGCCCGTGAAGGTGGAGACGGCTTTGACCACGAGCGCCGTGACGGAATGGCCCGAGATCGTGCCACCGTTGGTGATGCCGCCGGTAAACGTCGAGATTGACTGCACCGCAATGGCTGACGCGCAGCCGACGACAGAGATGGAGCCGGTATTGGCTATGCCGCCCGAGAAGCCTGATATGTTGCTGACGAAAATGCCGGCAAAAGTCGTGGATGTGATGGTGCCGCTGTTGCTTATACCGCCCGTAACGGTCGAAACGTCGAAAATCGCAATGCCGTCGCCGCCCACCGAAATCGAGCCGGAATTGATCACGGCGCCATTGAAGCTTCCGCCGAAGATCTGGATGCCGCTGCCGCTGCCCGTGACCGTTCCAGCATTGACCGCGTTGCCGTTGACGTTGACGGTGTTGAATAGAATGCAGGCGATCGTGGTACCGAACGGATTGTCGTAGCCGGACGTGGTTCCGACCGCACATTGCGCCAGTGCCGGATTCGAGCCAACCGCGATCAGCGCGATGACCGAACTCGTCGTCAGCAGGCTTTTGATCAGCGGTGTTGATGTGTCAAATGCTCGCCTCGCCCTTGATTTGGCGAGACAGAATCCATCTGCATTGCAGCGAGGAATGATCAATTCCTCGCGGCGATTTAACTCGCCGTGCCTGGTCACCAGCTGCCCTTGATTGCTTACAAGGCGGCGTTCGCTGCCTAATGCGACTCGAGAAGCCCCAACACAGTCTCGACGCCAACACCTTCACCAAATGAACTCTATGAGTCGCGATTTGTAGTCTGTTCAACATTGAACACGTCGAACAAGAAACTTGTTCGATCAAAGCGTGGTGGTATCGGCGTGTGGTCGATGCGCGTTCGGCAGGTCGCTGCGACCCGATTGCTACGCTTCCGGGACGTTACGCGCGCCGCCGAGTTGTCGCCGGATTTCAGTCATGGCGAGTTCCCTGACCCGGGTGCGGTCGAGCTTGCCTGCGGAAGTCTTCGGCAGCGACTGCGCGTAGAACACGCGGTCCGGCCAATGGTCGGCGGGCAGGCTCGCGCGGCAGTGCGAAACGAGCGCCTCGTGCCGGACCTGACCGCGGGGAACCACGACCGCGACCAGTTCTTCGCCCGGCACCGGGCGCGGCACACCGACGATCGCTACTTCGGCGACGGACGGATGCGCGGCAAGGCTTTGCTCGATATCGTAAGCAAACACCTCGACGCCTTTGCGGCGGACGATAACGTCCGCCGCCCGGCCCTTGAGGTAGATGTATCCGGCCGCATCGAGCTCGGCGAAGTCGCCCGGATAATACCAGCCGTCTCGGAAGCGCTCGTCGCCTTCCAGATTTGTGTCGCCGACAAACCCTTTGCTCTCGGTACCACGGCAGCGCAGCCGCCCGACCGAACCGACCGGCAGCGGGGACCCGTCACGACCGATGACTTGCACGTCCACAAAAGATGGCGGACGCCCCACGCTGGCGCCGCGTTCGCGCATCGCGCCTGGCGCCAACACCGACAGCGTGCCGAAACCGGAGGCGCCATAGGTTTCATAGAAATGCGGCGTTACGCGCGACAGCATGGCGAGCTTCTCCTCGGCATAAAGAAAGCCTCCGCCCGTCACCAGCGCGCGTAAACGTGGAAACAGCACATCTTGTGCGGGCGCGCAGCCGATCAGCACCCGGCAGAACGCCGAGGGAACGAAACAATACGCGTTCTCCCAGGCAGCAATCGCTTTCACCAAGTCGAGCACATAAAAAAACTCTGGCAGGATCGCGACCGATCCGCCGATGAACAAATGGCTGACCATGCGCCGGAAGAAGGTGGAGTAGCCGATACTCGATGTGAGCAGAAAGACCGCCGGCTTTTCAGACGAGAACACCCCGGTCGGCGCGAGCAATTCCTCATAGGCGCGCAGGCGCTGGAAGTACCGCCGATGCGATGTCAGGCTGCCCTTGGTCGCGCCGGTCGTGCCGGAGGTCAGCGTGATGGTAAAGATGTCGTCGCCGGTGCCGGAATGACGAAGGTCGCCCGTCGCCTGTTCGATCTGGCGGCGCCAGCCGCCATCGACGCGCACGCTCTTGATGCCTTCGACCGGCACTGTGTTCGGTTCGAGAAAAACTGTGCAGATGTTAAATTTAGCAAGTAGCTCCGCGGAAGGCGCCTGTTGCGCATCGTAGGGAATCTCCATGACCGTGGCCCCGAGGCGCAGTAGGCCCAGAGTCAGGATAAAGTGGTCGATCGAGTTGGTCAGGCAGATACCGACGGGATCGCCGGCGCGAATGCCTAACCCGTCAAGACAGACAGCCGCCTTTCCGACAAGCGGCGCCAGCGCACCGTAGGTCAGGCTGACATGCCCTTCGTGAAACGCCACCGCCTGCGGCCGCTCTACCGCGTAGTGAAAAACTGGGTCGGTGATGTTCTGCCAACGCGGGTCCATGCGGATCGGTCCGTAAGCGCGCGGCGAACCGCGTAAGCGAATACCACTCATGCGCTCGTCCAACACACAATAGCCCGAAAGAAAGCCACCAACTGAGGCGGCCTCTAACCTGCTACTTCAGACGACCGCGCGAGTGATTGGCGTATTGCCAGAACTGATCTGTTATCGACATGGGAAGCTTGTGCTCCGATCCCAATACCAGCGTGAGTTCCTCGGCGGCACCAGTCTGTTCAAAATTGCACACTTGGGCGCCGTTAAGCTCGGAGCGGGTCGTCCGCTTTGGGTCATTAGCTGCCGCGGCTGTCGCCACAGGTTCGCCACAGCTTGCGCGGTCTAAATCGCGAACGTTCATCTGCGAACGCGACGAAAAGGAATGAAAATTCAAGCGGAGACACGCAAGCAACCTGGTTCGGGACGAGGGGGTCGAAGGTTCAATTCCCCCATCACAGGGTCAAACAACGGTCTAGCAACTAGGGCAGCCGGCAAGGCGAGCAGTCACAGGGCTTGCCCCTTGGCGGCGAGCCGCGGCTGCCAAAATGCAAGAGGAGAGGAGCGGCGCGAGGCCGGCTGAGGCGGGGGAGTGCTTTGCGGTCAATAAAGGGTGCCGCGCCAGCGGGTCATGAGCGGGGAAGGGAAGCCTCCATCTTGCGTCAGGAATCGAATCCAGATGGCGAAGACGCAAAGCGTCTGCGTTCATGAGAGCCCGGCGCCGATGGCGGGTGCCAGAACCTTTCTGTCCGTAACTCAAGCAATCTACGTCCGCTTTCCCCAGAAGCGGAAGTGGTCTAAATGGCCGAAACGACGCGAAGGGCCAAAAGCTGCCTCACGCACCGCAGCAAGCTAAATCCTATTCGACCAAGTCGGCGACGTGAGTGAGCCCCAAATTAGGACAGGCGAATTTGCAGTTTGGACAAAAGGCGACGCACTGCATCACGTAGGCTGATGCGTCCGGTTGCGCCAGCGATGCCATAGCGGGGACCGATTAGCGGGTCTTTCCGGCAGTCGCGAGCATCAACGACTTCAATTGCGCGCGGTGCACCTTGCCGGCGGCGCCGCGCGGGATCGCAACCACCGGGAAGATACGAACCGTTCCCTCGATCCCTCTCTGGCGCAGGATCGATTCCAGTTTCTCCGCCCGCGCATCCTTGCAGTCGACGGTTCCTACCCAGATCTCCGGCGTTGCTCCGGCCCTCTCCGCGTCGATCTGGATCGCGGCGGCATCGGCTGCGTCCCATTCCAGGCGCAACAAATGCTCGACCTCATGGACCGGCGAAATCTCCCGCACCGATGCCTTGGAGAATTCCGAAGGCGCAATGTCCATCGTGCGGCCGACGATGAACACCTCGCCCTCCGCCGTCATCCAGCCGACATCGCCGTGGTCGGTCCAGTCATCGTCCACCCGATCCGGACTTGGCTTGACCCGGCCCTTGACGATGCCGACCTCGCCACACCGGCAGCGGCGGCCGTTCGCGTCGAACACGCTCATTTCGAACCCCGGCAACACGAAACCGATCAGGCCCGGCCTCGCCAGCACCTCGCTGGCTGGCGCTTCGGCCAACAAGCCGACTTCCGACGTGCCGTACCGGCACAGTATGTCCTTGCAAAGATGAACCGCCGCCGCTTCGAGGAGAGCGCGCGTCGGGATTCCACCGGCTACGGCGATCGTGCGCAGACTTCTCGCGCGGCTGCGTGACTTGCGCGCGGCGCGAACCAAAGCAACAAGCTGCTCGGTGGCTGCATAAACGAAGTCGATGCCGAACAGGTCGATCATTCTGATTGCCTGGAATGGCGAGGCCGCAAGGCACAGTGTTCTTCTGCTGGCCAGGACAGTGGACGCAATCCAAATGCCAAAGGCTGTCGTCAGGCCAGGCATGCAAAGGACGAAATTGCAGTTGTACGTCGCCAGACCGGAAACGACAGCACGTCCGAAAAAGCCGACCGTGTTGTCTAACAATTTCGGCTCACCCGTCGAACCTGATGTCAGACTGTACCGGCATACTTGCCGGTCGCCCGAAAACGGCGCCGGCAGCGGGGCGCTGGAGACGATCTCGTTTGGCGCGAACCAATCGTCCGTCACCTCGACGAAGTAGTGTGCGGAAGCGAACACTTGCTTTGCTTCGGCATCGCCCAGCACCAGGACAAGTTTCAGACCGGGGATGGCATGATGGGCGCGTTCCAGGGAGGTCGCACGGATACTGATCCGGTAGAGCGCCAGGCTCAAAGTGAGATGGCGGATGGGGTTCTGGATACAGACCGCCGCCAGACCGTCGATGGCGAAGTCCAGCGCCGCGATGCGGCGCGCGCAATTCTCGATGGCGGCCCCAAGCATGCCGTAGGTGACGACGCGATCCTCCATCAGGACCGCCGAAATTTCGGGCCGCGTCCGCGTATGGAAGAGGATGTGCTCGAACCAGTCGTTCATGATCGTTCAGGCCGGAAGCCGCATGTACGCCCCGCCGCGAAGTGCGGTGACCCAGATGAGCGGTTAGAACTTATAGTTGACGCCGGCGCGCGCAATATTGGCTGTCAAGTCGGTCGATGTGCTGATGGCGCTCGCGTAGCCGGCCGGATTAGCCACAGCACCGGAAGCATTGATCGAACCGAACTTTACAAAAAGGTACTCTGCCTTCACGGACAGGTTTCGATTCAAAGCCCATTCAAGGCCGCCGCCGGCGGTCCAGCCGAACTTGGTCGCCGAGGCGTTCCAGGCTCCTGCGCCCGCACCGCCAGGGGCGAAAGTTGATGCATCGGTGTATGAATTGCTCGCGTTAAGTTTGGTTTCCGCAAAGCCGCCAGTGCCATAGAGCAGCAGGTTATCGAAGGCCCAGCCAATGCGGCCACGCGCGGTAAACAGCGAGTCTGTGCTAGCCGACGTTGTGATCGCAAAGGGCCCGCCCAAAGTCGGCAAGACACCGCTGCCTTTGCGCGATAGCTTGACATTAAAGGAATCGAAATCGACCTCGCCGCCCAAAACGACAGCATTGACTTGCCAATTGTAACCA
>Ga0181522_10001861_pt1 | contig 12373 bp, 10 predicted proteins | sample PEATcosm2014_Bin_27_FD_121103 | JGI IMG/M metagenome (GOLD analysis project Ga0181522, IMG submission 121103) | Peatland microbial communities from MTU Mesocosm Facility, Houghton, MI, USA - PEATcosm2014_Bin05_10_metaG | ecosystem: Environmental > Terrestrial > Soil > Wetlands > Peat | place...
CAGCGCAACCGCGCGCTCCGGCTCGCCCGCCCCATTGGGGGGCTTGGGCGCGAGAAAACTGCTGCCGAATTCGTAGGCCACCATAAGATGGGGATCGAGATGCGTCGTAATTTCCAGGAGCGGCGCCAGTAAATTGTAGCTGGCTGCGTTGTAATGATGGCGGCCGCCGAAATACTGCACGGCGCGGGTCCAGTAGATGCAGGCCATCAGGCCGTCGTATCCCAGGCTGGCCCGCTTGATCACCTGCGGCGAACTGAGAAATAGAACCTCATCCAACGTGGCCTGCGGACGCAGCTGGTCGGCCCGGTGCAAGACAAAAGAACTTGCCGCCAGAGATACTACCAGGCAGATGCTGGCGACGATCGTGACTTTGTGCCGGGTTTTCATCGCAAACTATTATTTTAAATCGCGCCGCTCGAATATCAGTATGGCCCCGCTCAGCGCCATGGCTGCGTAGAACAGAGCGTAAAGCGTGTTCTGCAGGATTAGTTGCCCAGCCACTGGCTGCTCATGGGCAATCGACGAAATCACATTAAACGCCGAAAAGTTCGGTACCAGATACGCCGCACCGGTCGCCAGCCAGCGCGTGATGCCGTGGGCCATGCCGGCAAAGTTGCGCAGGTCTTCGGCAAAACTTCCGACTACGAACAGAGAAAACGCAAAAACCGCGGAGAGCAATGGCGAAGAAAACGAAGAGAACAAGAGCGAGAGGGCGCACACGATGAGGAACTCAAGAATGATGAAGTAGAGCGCAATCAAAATCAGTCCGTCGGCGCGCACGAATTTGTGCGAGACGTAAAACAGCGCAATGAAAACGCCAATAGCCATGAAGAACGCATTCACCACCAGCGTGCCTGCCAGGCCGAAAAATTTGCCGATGATGAACTCCCAACGGCGCACCGGGCGCGAAAGGACGGTGTACAGCGTTCGCTTCTCGATTTCTTTGGAAACCAGGCCGATCCCGATAAAGATGGCGATGACCACGCCGAACAGTGAAACCGCGGTCAATCCCAGATTGATGACCACCAGCTTTTCGATCTCGATGGAAATCTGGCCGACCAGAATCGCGGCCCCCGAAAGCAGCAGTGCGAAGGCAATCAGGTTGTAGAGGACGCGGTCGCGCACGGCTTCGCGAAAGGTGTTCGAGGCGATATGTGAGATGCGGCTTTGCATAAGTTCTATACGGTTTTTCCGGCGGTGGTTTCAGCGCGCCGCAGTTTTTCCACAAAATAGGTTTCCAGAGTTGTGCGCACAGGAATGATCGAAATCAGCTTTTGCCGTTCGCGGCGCAGGGCGTCGATGGCGGCGTCCTGCTGCTTTTCGTCGATGATGGCGCGCACGCGCTCTCCGCTGACGTGGCATTCGGCGCCCAGCGCTTTTATCCCAGCCGGAATCTGTGTGCCCTGCCACACCACTTCCACTTTGCCCTGCACGCTCGAAGTCAAATCCTCGACGGCGCCTACGCCACGCAACTCTCCTTTATGAATAATGGCTACGTGATCGCACAGGGTTTCGGCGTCGGAAAGAATGTGGGTCGAGAAAAATACGGTTTTGCCCTGATGCTTGAGTTGCTCCATCAGGTCGCGCACTTCACGGCGTCCCATGGGATCGAGCCCAGACATCGGTTCATCGAAGAAAACCACCTTGGGATCGTGCAGAATCGCCTGCGCGATTCCTACGCGCTGCAACATACCCTTGGAAAATTTGCGAAGCTGCAGTCCCTTCACATCGGGCAGGCCGACCTGGTGCAAAACCTGTTCGACGCGGCGGTTGCGCTCTCTCGCCGGGACGCCGGAGAGCTGCCCGTAATAATTGAGCAATTCGTGCGCGGTTAGATAATCGTAAAAATACGGCTGTTCCGGCAGAAAGCCGATCTGAGCCTTGACTTCCGGTTCGGTCCAATCCTGGCCGAGAATGCGCGCCGTTCCTGCAGTCGGGTACACCAAACCCATCAGCAGCTTGAGTGTGGTCGTTTTGCCGGCTCCGTTAGGGCCAAGAAAACCGAAAATCTCTCCGTCTTCGACCGTTAACTGAAGCGGAAATAGAGCGCGTTTAGGGCGGTTCCGCCAGAAGCCAATGCTGTAGGTTTTTTCCAGTCCCAGGATCTCAATTGCAGGCATTCGTGTCTTCCGGCTACGGATTTGTTGTTTCTCAGGAGAAATTATAAGCAAACCGAAAATGGGAAGTGAATACTTGAAAAGCTCCCTGGTGATTACGAAAGTAAAACCGCTCCCGCGCAGGCAGGATACAGGAGCAGGACGTAGATGCGCTCATACGGGCAAAAACGATCGAGATAAGCGCCTTAGGGGCTAAACAGTTTGCTGAAAAACTCATTTCCTTCGCGGCGGCATTCGGCTGCGGTTAAAGCCGCGACTGTACTGCGATGCCCTGATACGAATCGTGCGCCGATAACAATTGTGCCCTAATACGAATCGCGAGTTTTTCCGCAGATTGTAAAGCCCCGAGTCAACACAGCCCCCTCCCGCAATTCGCCCGGAGTTCTAGTTCTGCGAAGGCGTCCAAAGCAGGCAGGCTGCATAGCTGCCGGGCGCTGCCGCGAAACCGACCTGCACGCGCAAGATGCCGTCGTCGGCCGCGCAGTACTCACGAGTGCCATACAAGTTCGATATCGGAGCAGCGGTAGTGTAGTAGGTGTAGCCAGTAATCGCCGTGCCGCCTGATGTGGCAGCGTAGTTGAAGCCGCTCTTACCGTTACCGCCGCTATTGGTCGCCAGGTCGTTGTCGATGAGGCAGCCCTGGCCGATCGCGGGAACGCAAGGCGTTGCCGCGCCGCCAAGCTGAGCCAGCGTGCCATAACCTACCTGCGGATACGCCGCATAGTAGCCAATTTCGCCTGACATGATCGTGTGCTCGTTACGGGCCGCTGCAGCGTCGTCGGCCGCCATGCGAGCGCGCAAGAGATTCGGGATCGCAATCGCCGCGATGGTCAATATGATCGCAACCACAATCAGCAACTCGATTAATGAAAAGCCCCTGTTTCTTCGCATAGGAAACCCTTGCAAATCAGGCCAATCTCGCTGGTGGGGTTAAGCGATGCTCTAATGGTTGCATTTCCACTGCCAAACGCCCCGGTTGAACTGGTAACTAAGTCCCGTATTTGCATTCGCGTGCGTGGCAAGAATGATCCGTATCAGCCCACTGCGGGCGGGGGGAGCCACAAAATGTCAAGAGGAGGCGTGCCTAAGAACATAAGGGCAACGGATTTTGTCCGCTGCCCTTTTTGGCTTTGTACCCTCCCCCAGAGTACTGGCCAAAATCGCTTAGTTCTGCGAAGGCGTCCAAGCCAGGCAAGCTGCGTAGCTGCCGGCCGCGCCGCCGAAGCCCGTGGTTACGCGGAGCACGCCGTCATCAGCCGCGCAGTACTCACGTGTGCCGGTCACATTCGACAACGGAGTCGCGGTGGTGTAGTAGTTCCAGCCAGTGGCAGCTGCTCCACCCGGGGTAGCGGCGAATTTGAAGCCGCTCTTGCCGGAGCCGGCAGGAGTACCGTCCTGTGCCAGGTTGTTGTCGATCAGGCAGCCGTTGGCAGGCGCCGGAATGCAAGGCGTCGCCGCGCCACCAAGTGCAGCCAGGGTGGCATAGCCCACTGCCGGATAAGCGCCGTAATAACCAACTTCGCCCACGATGACCGTGTGCTCGGAGCCGGCGGCTGAAGAATCGTTGGCGGCCATACGGGCGCGCATCAGGTTCGGAATCGCGATGGCCGCGATGATCAATATGATGGCTACCACGATCAGAAGCTCGATAAGTGAAAACCCCTTGTGTTTCCGCATAATCAATGTCCTTGGCTGTTCGGATCGCTACCGTGGATCCTTAAATTTTTCTAGTACTCACTTTCTCTTTTGCACTCGCGCTGCCAAAAAGCCGCGAGAGTGCTACACCTTCGGAACACGAAAAGTGGCCGTTTTACTGGACTTAGGGGTGCGAAGCCGTGATTCGGAACGCAGGGAACCTGCTTGCGACAGGAAGTGGCCATGCCGGAGTGACAAGAATTGTCGCTATTGTTTTTGCAGGAGTCAGCCGTTCTGTCCGGAAAACTGAATGGCGGCAGAGATTAAGAGGCGGTAAAAATAAAAAAGGGCAGCGGATTTTCTCCGCTGCCCTTTGGCTTCGTACCCTCGCGGGTACTGGGCCATGTCGCTTAGTTCTGCGAAGGCGTCCAAGCCAGGCAAGCTGCGTAGCTGCCGGCCGCGCCGCCGAAGCCAGTGGTAACGCGGAGCACGCCGTCATCAGCCGCGCAGTACTCACGAGTACCGGTCACGTTCGACAACGGAGTCGCAGTGGTGTAGTAGTTCCAGCCAGTGGCAGCCGCTCCACCCGGGACCGCAGTGAAGGTAAAGCCGCTCTTACCAGAGCCGGCAGGCGTACCGTTCTGCGCCAGGTTGTTGTCGATCAAGCAGCCGTTGGCAGGCGCCGGAATGCAAGGCGTTGCCGCGCCACCAAGCTGAGCCAGGGTGGCATAGCCCACTGCCGGATAAGCGCCGTAATAACCAACTTCGCCCACGATGACCGTGTGCTCGGAGCCGGCGGCTGAAGAATCGTTAGCGGCCATACGGGCGCGCATCAGGTTTGGAATTGCAATAGCTGCAATGATCAGGATGATGGCTACCACGATCAGCAGCTCAATCAGTGAGAAACCCTTCTGTTGTTTCCGCATCTCTTTATTCCCCTCGTTTTTGGACTTTCGTCGATTTATGCTGGTCATGGTATGACCCAGTCGCCCTTGATGTTCGCACTTGCCAGACCAAATCCTCTAGTTACCTAGGTTCCGGGGCGGTTCTTTAATCTCCATTATTTTCAGTGCGGGCACAAACTCTGGTCTCATTCTAAGGCCTTTGGACGCTGCCTTTGTGCCAAAATGCGTCGGGATAGCCGACAAAATCTGTCATTGTCGTAACCCCCGTTTTTTACACGGCACACGCTGCTTCGCTTATGGAACGCGGCTTTTGCGGGCCCTTGCAGAAAAAGACAATCACAAACCAAATGGGATTTTGGCCGAGCCAGAGCGGTGGACGTCTGTGATCTAGTATAGCCGATTTGCTCGCTGGATTAATAATTGGTGGGTGCTTGCAGAACATCGATCATTGCGGATGCAAGGCTCGGATCATTGGGCGGGGACGAGTGTAATCGAGATGGGATGTCAACCATCCTCCCAAGGAATCGTAAAAGCGGCAAATCTGCCGGTCGCGGTGTTCATTGTCTGCTAGTCGTCGTCGCCGTCATTGTCGGGAGGCGCTGGCGGACCCTCCTGCGCTTTTTTCCCCGTGAAGTAGCTGGCCGGCTCCAGCGCCGGAACCACGGTATACGTGGGTTGCGAGCCCTGGAAAAATTCAGAAAGATCGGCAGTGGCCCGGGCATCGGCGACCCCCAACGCTCCTTCTCCTCCCGGCACGTTGAAGATGCCTTCGATCATGCGGAGAATGCTGCCAAAGTCGTATTGCGTGTTGGTAATAAAACCTTGTTGAGTGTAGGCGGAAACTACGAGCAGAGGCACGCGGAATCCATACTGATAGTCGCCCTGGCAGCTGCTTGAAGTGCATGGCAGGGGCGAGGCCAGAGGGGGGACCTGATTGTCGGACCAGCCACCCCAGTCATCCCAGGTGACGACGACGGCGGTGTTCTTCCAATATCCGCAACTGTTGCCTTGTCCTCCGACGGCGTTGATAATCGCTGCCACCCAGGATGGGCCGTAGTTTCCCGTGATACCGGCATGGTCGGACCAGGTTCCGTCGGGAATTGCCCAGCTTACGCCCGACAGTTTGCAGTTGTTGATGTCATTCAAGATGTCCGCACCCTTCAATGTGAGGTCTACGTTGGAGGCCCATTCCGCACCGGTGCACTCTAAAGTCGTGTCGGAGCTACTGGTGAATTGCGGGACGCAAAGATCTTGAATGGCATTGGGCGCGGTCCAGATGGAACCTGCCGAAGGCGCGTAGTATTTCCAACTGACGCTAACCGCGTCCAACAGAGTCCCCATAGTCGGTTTGTTGTAGCAGAACGTGCCTACGGGGTTGCCCGGAGGGTTGTTGAGGGCGGTATTGGCGACCGGGCACTCCTGAACGGACTTGCCGTCATAACTCTTGCCGCCGGTGCAGAGAGTGTTGCCGGGAAGAAGCGGAGAAATGAACGAAATTCTTGCACCGGCCGAAGCCAGACATCCGTACGACGAACCTTTTGCCCCCAAGTTCTCCGCCTGGAAAGTGGAGTTCATGTCGTCGAGAGTGGAGGCTGCAGAAGTCCCGGTGAAGATGAACTGATGCGCCGGATTGCTGGGGCCCTGGTTGGTCTGGTACATGTAATTTGCCCATCCATATTGCTGGGCAAAATAGAGGTAGGGACCGAGCAGGGTGCCGGGTTGGTTGTTATAGTTGGTGACCGCTGTGTTTTCGACGTACGCGTAGGAGTCATTAGCAGGCTTTATTTTCCAGGCGCCGTCGTTGCGGCAAATGTAACCATGGGCGGAGTCGGCGTCGCACATCATTTCAAATGCAGAATGCGCGTGGCTCGGATCGCTGCTGCCCTTCATGAGAACCGGGGCTAAGGTAAACGGCTGGTCCGTTTTCGACTGGTTGGAGACGCCGCAGGGTGAAACATCATAGCAACTGGTAGTCACTGGATTGGGTGTGCAGGAGGCTAAACCGGTGGCTCCCTGGGGGATGGTACAGAGAGGGCTCAAGCCTTGAAAAAGATTGTCGGGGGTACGGTTCTCCTGGAAGATTACGATCACATGCTGAATTTGTGAGGGGAAGGTTTGCGGCTTCGATCGCTCGGGTTTGGATTGTGCGATCAGGGTCACGCATAGAAACAGTGACAGAGTCAGCGAGAGTAGAGTTTTGGTGGCGAGCTTCACAGGGAATCCTCCTGGGAACGAGAACGGCTGAGACGACAGAACCAACGATTCACGGTACTGGGTAGAAACGGCGCCCAACGCGGCGTTTGGCTAGTGTTATCCAAGATGGTAGTTCAGTCAAATGAAATTTTTGAACGGCCGCCATTGCTCAGTTTTCAGGAAAAAGTCTTCCCTCGGCGCTTACTGTTTACCGATAGTGCTGTTATCAAGGAGTTAACACTCATCGGGAATTGGCGGCTGATTAATGGCATATAACGGCCATGTCATTCACCCTTGAGCGCTGGGGGCTGCTCACGACTTTCCTCTGCAGCGACCGCAATGCGCTTTGACTTGCGATAGACGTTTATCACCGCCATCGTCCAGAAGGGAACGAGATCCACCCCTGGCACAAGCTTGCCAAGAAACGAGGGCAGAAATTCCCAGTGCCAACCAAGAAGGTTGATCAGCAGAGCTGCAATTCCGAAATCGAGAATGTCATCCGCTGGAGATATTGCGCCTTCGACAAAAGCGGGGAAAACGATGATTTGGAGAGCGTCCGCAATGATCGCCAGAACCATGGCAGTTTTAAACTGCGGACCCGGCGAGATCATGATGGAATCTTCAGACATAGCAGGAACGATTCGCGTTCAATGACAATTCTAGCGCTCTTTTGGTCGTCGTCACGAGGCTCGTGTGGGACGGGCACCTCGCCCGTCCACCGAGCAAAGCGAGGCCGAAGGGATCTGCTGTGGCTCCCAGCTACACTGGCCCGCAGGAGCGGGTGAGACCGAGTCAACTACTCATTGCGGCTGGCTGATTTGTTCGAATCTGACTTCCTGCGGTGCTTCGCCGCCTCTTCTTCATCGGCGAGGAGCTTGCGGTGCTCTTCGGCGGAGCTATCCAGAGTCTCAAGAGCGTTCGAAAGGACGAACTCGTATTGCCGCGACTCGTCCGGTGAAACTCCGGCTGCATCTTTTAAAGCGCGCAACTTGGCCTGAAATTCTGTGTCTGCGGCGACGATGATCTTCAGCGGCTTGCGAATGTCGTCTTTGCGGTCGACGTAAGTATCGATGTTGTCGTTCAGTTCGTCATAGATCAGCGCGAAATCGTCGAGCTTGTCGTGGGTCTGCTGAGCGCGGTCCTTGACTTTGGGATCGTTGCGCATCTGCTCAAGCGCGTCGAGGCGGGCGCGGGCAAACTTAACATATAAAGTCAGGCGCTGCTGCGGCTCCCAACTGGAGTCGCGAATCTGATCGATTTCCGCCTGAGTCAGAGGATCGCGCCGGTGCTGGGCAACACAGATGCAGCTCGCAAGCAGCAAACCAATAGCGAGCGAGCGCCGTAAGCAAGAATTCATTTTTTATTCCCCTTAGGAAACATCGCCGCAAGCAGATCGTCACGAATGCGCTCCAGTTTGTTTATGGTGTCATCGACCTGCGGCTGATCCTCATGCGTGACCGTATGCTTAAGGTCATTAAGCTTGCGGACCATCTTGCGGATGGCGATTTCGCTCTGCTTTTCATGCTTGTGCGATTGAATGGAGTAGTCGCGCGCGAGTTCAGCGAAGGCCGTTACGTCGGTTAATGCCGCTTTTGCCTGATCATTATCGCCGGCGGTGTAGAGGCGGCCGGCAGCGGCCAATTGCATTTCAGACAATTTCAGACACAATGCCGGGCGATCGCCAATGCCGGCATTCGCGATTCGTGCCTTTAATTCTTCAACTGTAGGCGCGTGATTGTCAGCCCACGCGAATGCGGCGAGCAGTGGCAATAACAAAACCACGCTAAGCTGCAGTCGTGAATGTCTCATGCTCAGCATCAGCGTTCTACTTCTTCGGCTCAATCGCAATCAGGCGGTGTTGTGCCTGCCATTCGTAATCAGGATACTTGCCGTTCGCCGATTTAAGAAAGAGCCGATAGTTTATCGAGGCTTTCTTGAAATCCTTTAGATGATCGTAAGCTGAGGCCCGCAAAAAATAAGCGAGCGGAGTGTCGGGCAGCAGCTTCGTGCGCGCATCGAGCGCTTGCAGCACCAGCGGATACTCTTTGTTCTCGCTGGCTGCGAACGCGAGATCGCCATAGGCTTCTCCGAAATCAGGGTTGAGCTTTATGGCTAAAGTAAACTCCTGTTGGGCTTCGGTAAATTTCTTCTGCCGGAGTAAATCCTGACCTAGTTCGCGGTGCAGTTGGGCGTCGTTAGGATAAGCCCGCAGCAATTGTCGCCGGATGACTTCCGCTTTGTCGTTTTGTTTTGCGCTGACGTAAAGGCTGGCCAGTTCGCGCAAGGCCGTCTCGTCGCCGGGCGCGAGTTTAATGCCCGCTTCCATCTCGGGGATGGCCTGATCGGTTTTTCCCTCCGCGGCCAGTACGCGGGCCAATTGTGTGTGTACTGCAGCAGAGTCGGGATGATCAGTGACCAGCCTACGCAGATACCGTTCAGCTTCGCCGAACCTTTGCGCGCGCATATAGATGTTGGCCAGCCCAGTCGCCGCATCTTCCGAGTGAGGATCGAGGGCGATGGTCTGTTTGAACTCTTTCTCGGCGTCGGCGAATTTGTTTTCCTGCTCGAGTAGCAGGGCGGCGGAGATGTGCGGCTCGGGTTCTTTGGGTTGAAGCTCGGCCGCATGGCGGTAATCGGCCAGCGCGTCGTCGGGATTCGATTTCGCAACCACTTGTCCCAGCGATAGCCACGCTCGATATTGTCCCTCTTCTTTATGGCTGGTCGGATTCAGTCGAGTGGCCGCACGCAAGAACTGTTCGGCTTCGGGCGATCCGGTCTTGGCTAGCTGCAGTCCTAAATTCAGGTTCGATTCGAACACGTCGGGCTTTGCCGCGACGGACTTTCGATAAGCGACAATGGAGTCGTCCAATTTGTTTAACGCGTTTTCGACGAAGCCGAGATCGAACCAGGCAACGTAATTGCCGGAGTCGTGTGCCAGCAACTTACGCAACAATGTTTCGGCAGGGGCGTAATCGTGTTTGTCGATGGCGGTTTCCGCAGCAGTGAGTTCAAGCGACGAGCCGTCTTCTTCCGTCGCTACTTGAACATGATGGCCGGAGTGGTGAGGCTGCGAGGAAGAATCGCCCTGGGCAGGTTGCGTTGGCGCGTTGCTCTGCTGAGCCATGCAAGCGCTGCTGAGGATTAGTGCGATTGCGCAACTCGCGAAAAAGCAAATTACCACTAAGGACACTAAGGAATACGAAGGGAAGCGTCTGGTGTCGGTTGGTGGGTTCTCGGGCCTATCGGGGTTCATAGCGCTAGAAAGCTTCACGCACCTAGCTGGCCAGATTGGAACGTCCAGCTTCGTTGTTCTTGCTATTGCCGTTGCTGTTCAAAACGCGCGCCAGATATTTGCCCGTGTAGGATCCGGGGATTTGTGCGATCGCTTCCGGCGGGCCCACGCCTACGATTTTTCCTCCGCGCGCTCCGCCCTCGGGACCGAGGTCGATCACCCAGTCGGCCGTCTTGATGACCTCCAGATTATGCTCGATGACGAGAATCGATCCGCCGGCGTCGATCAGGCGGCGAAAGGCTGCGAGCAGCTTGCTCACGTCGTCGAAATGCAGTCCGGTAGTGGGCTCGTCAAAAATGTAAAGCATGCGGCGCCTGCTGCGTGGCGCGGCCGCCGAAGATGCGCTGGGTCTGCCGATTTCGCGCGCCGCCGGCTGCAAGTGCGCCGCCAGCTTCATGCGTTGGGCCTCGCCGCCTGACAGCGTAGTGGCCGACTGTCCCAGGCGCAGGTAGCCGAGGCCGACTTCATCGAGCACGCGCAATTTGTCGGTGATCTTGGGAACCTCGGCAAAAAATCGCAGGGCCTCTTTCACGGTAAGATCTAGCACTTCGTGAATATTCTTGCCGCGATAGCGAACATCGAGAATCTGCGGCTTGTAACGCGAGCCTTTGCACTCTTCGCATATGAGTTCGACATCGGCGAGAAATTGCATTTCCACCGTTACCGTGCCATCGCCTTGACAGGTTTCGCAGCGGCCCCCGGGAATATTGAAGGAAAAGTTCCCGCTGGTAAAGCCGCGCTTCTTCGATTCCGGTAGCGACGCGAACAGATCGCGGATGCAGTCGAATGCTTTGATGTAGGTCACGGGATTCGAGCGCGGCGTCCGCCCGATTGGCGATTGGTCGACCAGCACAACCTCGTCGATGTATTGATCGCCAGTGAGGCTCTCCCAAATGGCGGAGCTGGCCGCGCTGATGGGCTGCTTCTTGGCCTCGGAGAGCGCTTGATATAAAACCTGGTGCAGCAGCGTAGATTTGCCCGATCCGGAAACGCCAGTGATCGCGACCAACATGCCCAGCGGGATGCAGATGTCGACGCCCTTCAAATTATTTGCGCGGACACCTTTCATTCTGATTTGCTGCGACCCCGGCTGGCGGCGCACAGCGGGAACTTGGATGCGGAGTTCGTCGGCCAGATAGCGTCCGGTAAGCGATGCGGGGTTTCGCAGAATTTCGTCGTAGGTTCCAGCGGCGACCAGCTTGCCACCGTTTTCGCCGGCGCCGGGGCCTAGATCTAAAATGCGATCGGCGGTGCGCATGATGTCGGGGTCGTGCTCGACGACCAGAATCGTATTTCCCAGGTCGCGCAGGTCGCGAAGAATGTTTATGAGGCGATGAGTGTCGCGGGCGTGCAAGCCGATCGAGGGTTCGTCGAGAACATATAGCGTACCCACCAGGCGCGAGCCCAGCGCCGTTGCTAGCTGAATACGTTGGGCTTCGCCTCCGGATAAGGTGGACGACAGGCGGTCGAGCGTGAGGTATTCAAGGCCGACGTCATTTAAGAAGCGCAAGCGCTCGCGAATTTCCTGCAGCAGCCGCTCGGCAATTTCGGCTTCTTCGGGACTTAGCCGAACGCCGGCAAAGAATTCGGCAGCGTCTTCGACAGTCATCGAGCAGACTTCGCAGAGATTTTTGCCGTTTATCTTGACCTGGCGCGCTTCCATCCGCAGACGCGCGCCGTGGCATTCGGGACAAGTGGCGTATCCACGATAGCGGCTGAGGAACACGCGAATGTGCAGCTTGTATTTTTTGCGCTCAAGATATTGGAAAAATCCGCGCACGCCCAGAAAATCTTCGTCGCCATCGAGAATCAAATCCTGCTGGCCTTCATCCAGTTCGACCCAGGGAACGTCGAGAGGGATGTCGTTCTGCTTGGCAAACCGCTTCATTTCGGTGAATACTGGCCGGTATTTCGGTTTGTTCCAGGGATCGATGGCGCCCTCACCCAGCGATTTCAGCGGATCTGGAATGACGAGGTCGAGATCGAAATCTATGGTATTGCCGAAGCCCTGACATTTCGGGCAGGCTCCGTAGGGATTGTTGAACGAGAACAGGCGCGGCTCGGGCTCTTCGTAACGCAGGCCGCACTGCTTGCATTCGAAGCGCTGGGCGAAACGCAATTGACGCGCGGGTTGATCGCCTTCGGCGGGTAGATCGAAAATTACCTCGCCGGATTCGCGGTAGGCCGTTTCTATAGCGTCAACGATTCGCGAGCGCGATCCGGAAGAAACC
>Ga0181522_10001862_pt1 | contig 12369 bp, 8 predicted proteins | sample PEATcosm2014_Bin_27_FD_121103 | JGI IMG/M metagenome (GOLD analysis project Ga0181522, IMG submission 121103) | Peatland microbial communities from MTU Mesocosm Facility, Houghton, MI, USA - PEATcosm2014_Bin05_10_metaG | ecosystem: Environmental > Terrestrial > Soil > Wetlands > Peat | place...
ACTTCGAAGGAACGCGCGTTTCGCTCATCTACGTCCTCTATTTATTTCTTGCCCTTGTCTCAACAGCGCTGACGTGGTCGCAGCATAGTTCCGCCACCGTCAATATTCGGGTGCATGCTGATCAGACCGATGGCACCACGCCACCGGTTTGGAGCTTCGTCGGATACGACGAGCCGAATTACACCTATACTCCGAACGGAAAAAAGCTTCTCGCCGAACTTTCGGCGCTCAGCCCAGTGCCGGTCTACGTGCGCGTGCACAATCTCCTTACGACTGGCGACGGATCTGCGTCTCTGAAGTGGGGTTCGACGGATGTTTATAAGGAAGATGATGCAGGAAATCCGGTTTACAGCTGGACAATTCTCGACGAGATTTTCGACACGTTTCGAGCTACAGGCGTTAAACCCCTAGTCGAAATCGGTTTCATGCCAGAGGCTCTCTCTACTCATCCGCAGCCTTATCGTCACAACTTTCCTCATGGTGAACTCTTCACCGGATGGGCTTATCCACCAAGGGATTACCAGAAATGGTCAGAGCTGGTTTTTCAGTTTGTCCGCCATTTGCGTGAGCGCTATGGCGATGCCGAAGTTAAGACCTGGCTGTGGGAAGTCTGGAATGAACCAGACATCGGATATTGGAAAGGAACTCCAGAGGAATACTTTAAGCTTTATGATTTTTCGGTGAACGCTGTTTTGCGCGCGCTGCCGGAGGCCCGCATCGGCGGTCCCGACAGTACAGGTCCCGCGTCCCCGAAAGCCGCTGAGTTCTTGCGTTCTTTCTTGGATCATTGCGCCCATCAGAAGAACTTCGCAACAGGCAAAACTGGCTCCCATCTGGACTTCATCTCTTTTCATCCCAAAGGCTCGCCAGAATGGTTGAACGATCACGTCCGAATGGGCATCGCGCATCAACTTGCCGCAACCGAAGACGGTTTCAAGATCGTCGAATCGTTCCCTGAGTGGCGCCAAACTCCGATCGTACTCGGCGAATCAGATCCAGAAGGATGTGCAGCTTGCTCTGCCAAGAACAATCCTCTTAACACCTATCGCAATGGTCCCTTGTATGCGGCCTACACGACCGAGGTGTTGAGCAGAATTTATGCGTTGTCTGAAAGCGAGCACATCAATTTTCTCGGCGCCGTGACATGGGCCTTCGAGTTCGAGAATCAGCCGCCATTCGAAGGCTTCCGAGAGTTGGCCACCAACGGGATTGACAAACCCGTCCTGAATGCCTTCCGCATGTTCGGCCTGTTGGGAAACGAGCGACTCAAGGCCACGAGTACTGGAGCGTTAACAACCCAAGAGGTAGTCCGCGACGGGGTCCGAAGCGAGCCCGACATCAACGTGATCGCCACTCGAAAGGAACATGAGATCGACGTCTTGATCTGGAACTATCATGATGACGACCTCGCGGCGCCGCCTGCCTCGATCGATCTCGAAGTCGACGGGCTGCCAAAAGCGCTGAGGCAAGGAGTGCTTGAGCATTTTCGGATCGATTCCAATCACAGCAATGGATTTACCGCTTGGAAAGAATTGGGATCGCCACAGTCTCTGTCGCCTGAACAGGTCGAACAATTGCAAGAAAAAGGCCAGTTACAACTTCTGGATCCGCCGCGACAGATCACGATCGAACGTGGATTGATGCAGCTGAAGTCCGAATTACCCCGGCATGGCCTCTCCCTCGTTCGCCTCACGTGGTGATGGCTGATACGATTCTTATCAGCGAGCCTGGCCGATCGCCGACTGCAGCACAAAGCCAACCGCTTCTTTCCGGTCTGAAACGCTATTCACGCAGCTTCACTTCGCAGGATACGATTGCGTCTTCTGTGTCCGTGAATTGAATACTTCGAATCTCCCGTCGGGCTGCGCTGTCAACTGCAGATAGTTACCTGTATCGGTGCCTTCGAGATTGGCGATAAATTCCGAGGCAACATTGTGCGCAGCTCCCCCCTCCTCCGAAAAATGAAGCTGCCAAAGGTTCTCAAGTCCGGGAGACTTCTCGATGATGTCCCAAACCGAAGGAGTGCCACCCTTCTTAGCGCCATTGTCCATGATCGCGACGCGTGGTGTGATTCCGTACACTAGCGCTGGACTGCTGCTCTGGTTCCATCCGTGGTGCGAGACGATATAAATGTCGATTTTCCCAAGCTTGTTCTTTGGACACATGAGCTGCATTTCTTCGTCTTTGGTCAGGTCCCCTAGGTCGAGGATTCTGAGCTTGCCGAACGTTATAAGTGTCCCAACTGAGCGTCGATTTTCCGTCTGATCCGTGGGATACTGCTCAGCGTTCTTGCAACTCGAATTCTCCTCTCCGGTGCCCGGAAGCGGATCGCTCAAAACCACCCCATCTGCACTCACGATCGTCGCCTTCATTCCACGGATGGGCAACGGATCTCCGGGCTTGGCAAGGATGTGCTTGTACTTCCCCGTGCTCATCAGTTGTTGGTATGCCTTCCAGACCTGCACGGTCGGTTTGTCGGTGCTTTCGCGGTTTTCACCGTGATCGATAAAGGTTCCGATGGGAATACGCGCGGCAAGTTGAGGCGCTCCACCAACATGATCCTCATGAAAGTGTGTGATGAGGACATAATCGATCTTGTTGACTCCCGCATTCTTCGCGGCGGCAACAATTCGATCCGCGTCCCGTCCGTCGTATCCTGGCCAGCCAGTATCGATGAGCAAAGTTTGCTTCTCAGGCGTAACGAATAAAGTCGCCTGCCCGCCTTCCACGTCGACGAAATAAACTTGCAGCGCTCCTTTGTCTGAAGATGACGCCGCTGACACAGACGAGAATAATGAAGAGAGACTCGCGACAATGCAGAATAAAGTGGAGGCGAAAATCGCGACCCACCTCTTCGGCGACACAATTCGCTGCTTTGGCGAGAAAAAGAAGAAAGCACTCATGTCCAATCTCCTGGTTACTGTCGTCGAATTGAGTTCGAGAGATGATCCTGCTTGATGCGTTTCTCGTCAATCGGTATGTTTTGAGAGTACGTTTTACCTCGAACTTTTACGATATGATCGCAACATTTCTTAGGACTCACACAAATTCAGGATTACCCGATGACCAAATTACGTAGCCAGGAATGGTTCGGACGACAGGACCGCGAAGGCTTCATGTATCGCAGCTGGATGAAAAATCAAGGCTGGCCGCATGATCTTTTTGATGGGCGACCTGTCATTGGTATTTGCAACACATGGTCCGAACTCACTCCCTGCAATTCTCACTTTCGCGAGCTTGCTGAAGTCGTGAAGCGCGGCGTCTGGGAAGCTGGCGGATTTCCACTCGAGTTTCCTGTCATGTCTCTGGGTGAGACCCAGCTTCGGCCCACGGCGATGTTCTTCCGCAATCTGGCCAGCATGGACGTGGAGGAATCCATTCGTGGTAATCCCATGGATGGAGTCGTCCTCCTCATGGGCTGCGATAAGACCACGCCATCCCTGCTTATGGGCGCGGCTTCCGTCGATTTGCCCACGATCGGGCTCTCCGGTGGGCCGATGCTGTCCGGCAAATTTCACGGCCGTGACCTCGGATCCGGCACTGGCCTCTGGCAAATGTCCGAACAGGTTCGCGCCGGCGCTATGCGAGTCGAAGAGTTCTTTGAAGCCGAGAGCTGTATGCATCGCTCGAAGGGTCATTGCATGACCATGGGCACGGCTTCAACCATGGCGAGCATGGTCGAGGCCCTTGGCATGAGTCTTCCCGGCAACGCCGCCATTCCCGCGGTTGATGCCCGACGCAATACTCTGGCCCAGCTCACAGGCCGCCGTATCGTCGAGATGGTTCGCGAAGACCTCCGCATTTCGCAAATCCTCACGCGGCAGGCTTTTGAAAATGCGATTCGGGCGAATGCGGCGATCGGCGGATCTACCAATGCCGTAATCCATTTGACGGCCATCGCGGGTCGCGTGGGTGTACCTCTCTGTCTCGGGGATTTTGATCATCTGGGCTCTCCGTTACCCTGCCTGGTGAATATCCAGCCTTCCGGAAAATATCTGATGGAAGACTTTTACTACGCAGGCGGATTGCCGCGCGTGCTTCGAGAGCTTGGCGAGGCTGGCGCGCTTCATCGCGATGCTCTCACCGTGAATGGAAAATCAATCGGGGAGAACGTGGCAGAAGCGCCCTGCTGGAATGCAGACGTGATCCACTCGTTCGCCGCTCCGTTCAAATCGAATGCTGGTATTGCCGTCCTTCGCGGAAATCTCGCCCCGGATGGCGCCGTCATCAAGCCATCTGCAGCGAGCCCACAACTACTGCGACATCAGGGACGAGCTGTTGTTTTCGAATCGATCGAGGAGTTTCATTCGCGCATCAATGACGAAGACCTGGACGTGGATGAAAACTGTGTGTTGGTCCTTAAGAACTGCGGACCTCGCGGTTATCCGGGCATGGCAGAAGTTGGGAACATGCCGTTGCCGCCGAAATTGCTACGTAAAGGGATCACGGACATGGTCCGGATCTCCGACGCTCGAATGAGTGGCACGGCGTATGGAACGGTGGTCTTGCACGCATCTCCGGAAGCCGCTGCCGGCGGCACGCTCGCCTTAGTTCGTCCAGGGGACATGATCACTTTGGATGTTGCAGCGCGATTGATTCAACTAGAGGTCGATGAATCGACTTTGTCCGCACGACGAGCCGAGTGGAAGCCTCGAGCTCTCCCAGAACGTGGCTGGGAGCGACTCTACATTCAGCACGTACAGCAGGCGCATTTGGGGGCTGATCTCGACTTTCTCGTGGGACACACCGGCTCGCGCGTCGCGCGCGACTCCCACTAGGACTGAGCTGAGGTGGCGAATAAACGAGCCTAGGAATCAACTCGTAGCAGCTTTATTCCATATTTGCGCCGGCGTGGCGATCGATCAGACCGGAAGAACTATCTAGCGATCATCGCCCCCGCGATTTTCAAATCAATGCGATAAGAAATATCTATTGGACGCGGCTAGTGCGTCGATTTACTTTCGCGCATTGTTCAGATTCGATCCGTCCGTCGAATGAGCTGCACCATGCGGAAGGATGCTCTCGGTCTGCCGAAAAGCTGATATTTCGAAGCGGCCGTAGCGGAGCTTGCAATGGCTTACGTTGCTTCGGCATTGTGCGCCTTCGCTGCTGTACTGGGAGGGTTGCTGGCACTGGCCGTCTATCCCCTAGTGGGCGCTTTGCTCGCGCTCGGCGGGATGGCTCTTTTGTTGTATGCGCTGGCAAACCTGTGCGGAGCAAACGAACAAGGCAACGAGTAAAGAAAAAGAACAGGACCAAAGTCAGAGAATGTCCCGGACTTTATGACTGTTCTAACGAAATCGTGATCGAAACGGATGGCTATGCGCGTTTTTGCAACTCAAGTTCTGCTTTTGGATAATCCGGGGGCCGTTGACGAACCGGCAAGACATGCGGGCACGCATGCCTCCGAAGAACATTCAGATAAAGGAGCATCGAAAATGACAAAGCGAGCAGAGAGGCGCTCTCTGCACCGTTCGCTGGCGTCAGTCGCCGCCAAAGTCCTAATTGGCATATGGATATTCGCCGCTCTAACGGCGTTTGGTTTTGCCGATGACGGTCCGAAGCCCGATCCCGCCGGCACGGCCACAGGCGACAAGACGAGCGCCGTCGACGCTGCTGGTAATCCCTTCGTCGTTCCCGAACCCACCGACAAAACTGCGCCGGACTATGCCAAGAACAAGAAGGACTTCGACGATTATCAGGCACAAGCCGCTAAAGAACCTTTAGCAGCCAAGCTTGCGGATAGCGTTGGGCACGTACGAGTCGCGACCAACTTTGCATGGACTCTTAACACGGGTTATCTCGTTCTATTCATGCAAGCTGGCTTCGCTCTTCTCACCTGCGGGCTGGTTCGTAAGAAAAATGCAGCTCACCTGATGATGTTGAATTTTGCGGCCTATGTGTTCGCGTTTCTCGCCTATTACGCTGTGGGCTACGCATTCCAGTTTGGCGCTGTGGCGATTAATGCGGCGCCTGTCAACCTCGGCGGTGTGCCGACTCTTAACAAATTCTTGATCGGCCACGGCCAGTGGGGTTTCGTCGGCGGTAAAGGCTTCTTCTTTATAGGGCCCGCATACGACGCAGGCAGCAACTGTTTAGCGCTCTTTGAAGTCGTGTTCATGGAAACAGCCGGCTACATCATCGTCGGCGCCATCTGCGAGCGCATCTCCTTCTGGGCTTTCCTCCTTTGCGAACTCTTCATTGGTGCAATTCTCTACCCCATCTCGGGCTGCTGGACGTGGGGTGGCGGCTGGCTCTCACAGTTGGGTTCGACGATGAATCTGGGCCACGGCTATGTGGATTTTGCGGGCTCAACCGTGGTTCACGCGGTGGGTGGGTTCGCCGCCATGGCTCTTGCCATTGTTCTAGGTCCGCGATTGGGAAAATTCGGCCCTGGCGGAAAAATCCGCGTCTTCCCTGCTCACAACGTCGTTTATGTCGTCACCGGGACGTTTATCCTGCTCTTTGGATGGATGGGATTTAATCCGGGCTCAACTCTGGGAGCCACTGACCTTCGTATCTCGGTTGTCGCCGTTAACACCAACCTGGCCGCTGTCGCTGGGTCGGCAGCCGCGATGTTGATCTGGTATTTCCTTTTCGGCAAGCCGGATATAACCATGGCCTGCAACGGTATGCTGGCAGGCCTCGTTGCGATTACCGCCCCTTGCGCCTTCGTTTCTCCGACCTCTTCCGTAATTATCGGAACCCTTGCAGGCTGCCTGGTTTGTGGCGGGGTGCTTTTCAATGAACGCGTTCTGCGCATTGATGACCCGTGTGGCGCCGTTTCAGTGCACGGCTTTTGCGGCTGGCTGGGAGCCGTCTGCGTCGGAATTTTCGCAGATGGCACTTACGGAGCTGGTTGGAACGGAGTCGGAGCCACAAGCTATCTCGGAAGCGCGGGACAGGGTGTCACTGGCTTGATTCACGGCGACACGCGCCAGTTCTGGTGCCAATTGATGGGCGCCACACTCTATGCAGTTTGGGCCTTCGGCGCAACATTTGTGGTCTTCGCGATCGTCAATAAAGTAAAGAGCATGCGCGTCGCACCGGAGTCCGAAGAAGAAGGATTGGATGTTCCGGAGTTCGGTATGCCCGGATATCCGGAAGACGCGGTCGTCACAACTTCGTACTAACGAGGTACGTCACCGATATGCGAATGCTGGATCGCCTCCTCGTTTTACGAGGAGGTGCACTCTTTGTGTTGATGATCGCAGCGACGCTAGAAGTCTCTGGAGATGCTTTTTTTCAATCCGCCGTCCATCGCACGTCGGGCCTGTCACGATGGCTTTCATTCGTGGGAGGCGTGGTCGTCTTGTCCCTTTATGGACTAGTGGTCAACCTGCCGCAATGGAACTTCGGGAAGCTACTGGGCATCTACGTCGTATTTTTCTTCGTTGTCGCTCAGATAGTTGCTAAGGTGCGATTCCACCAGCCGACGACTTTGCCGATCCTGGTCGGCGGTTGCATGATTGTGGCCGGCGGAGCAGTCATTTCATTCTGGAATGTCTAAGGCTCCACGCCGCCTGGCGATGCAAAGGTTGAGCATCGGCCAGCATGCTTCATTCTTACGATGTCGCCCGCATGTCGCTTGAGGTGCCGCCGGCAGCCGGAACGTAGCACTTCTGGGTGTAATCCATCACCATGCGGTCCGCATTGAACCGCCAGCCAAGCGTTCGGATGGTCCGCTTCATCCGCTTGATCCATCCCCGTGGCAGACCGTCGCGATCGCGCTGGTAATAGAGGGGAATCACTTCTTCGCGCAGAGTCCTCAGCAAATCCTCCCCGTCTCGCGAATCGTGGACATTCATATTGGAGTGCGTTCTTCCAGTTCCGATGGCGAACCCATTCATGCCATCGAAGGCTTCCGCCCACCAACCGTCCAAGATCGAAAGATTCAGACCGCCGTTCAGCACGACTTTCTGACCACTTGTCCCTGAGGCTTCGAGAGGTCGCCGCGGATTATTGAGCCAAACATCGACTCCCTGCACAAAGTGACGGCCGACGTTGATGTCGTAGTCCTCGACAAATACGAATTTGTCGCGGAATTTGGGATCACGCATCAGCTCAGCGATTTGCTGCAGGACTCGCTTTCCCGGCTCGTCCAGAGGATGCGCTTTGCCTGCGAATACAAATTGCACTGGACGATTCGGATCGTTCACCATGGAAGCAAGCCGCTCGATGTCGGTCAGGATGAGATTGGCCCGCTTGTACGTCGCAAACCGTCGCGCGAAACCGATTGTCAGGGCGTCGGGGCTGAGCACACGATCCAGACGCTGCAAAACATCATGCGATTCTTCGCGCCGTTCCGCTTGTGCGACCGCTCGTTTCCTGACGAATTCGATTAGCTGCGATTTAAGATTGAGGTGAGTTTCCCAAAGCTCGCCATCGTCTACGTTCTCGATACCGAGCCATGTTTTCGCTTCGCTGCCGCGTTGTAACCAGTCAGTTCCAAGATGCCGGTCATAAAGGCGGAACATCTGCGGCGCGAGCCAGGAGGGTACATGTACGCCGTTCGTAATGTGTCCGATCGGTACTTCATCTTCAGGCTTGCCGCGAAAAAGTCCCGTCCACATCGCGCGAGAAACTTCTCCGTGGAGCGCTGAAACTGCATTCGCGCGTCGCGAAAGACGAAGTGCCAATACAGTCATGCAAAAAAGTTCGTCTGAATTACTCGTGTTTTCTCGACCCAAACCAAGCAGACTTTCCGGGGACAGCCCAAGAGCTTCGCGGAGAGGTCCGACGTGCTCTTCGACCAACTTCGCATCGAAGCGGTCGTGTCCTGCGGGAACGGGTGTGTGGGTCGTGAACACAACTTCGCGCGAAACTCTCGGTACTGCAGCTTCGAATCCGATTCCTTCTTCTTCCATCCGAAGACGAATTGCTTCCAGTACCGCGAAGGCACTATGGCCTTCGTTCAGATGCAGAACTCCGGGAGAGATTCCGAGCGCTTTCAGGGCCCGCAAGCCTCCTACACCTAGGAGCAATTCTTGCCGAATCCGGATCCGTAAATCACCACCATAAAGCCGCGACGTGAGTTCCCGGTCCTCAGGGGCATTCCCGTCGACATCGGAATCCAACAGGAATAGATCGCGACGGCCCACTTTCACACGCCAGACTTTCGCTTGCAGACGTCCGCTGCGCGTCTCGATTTCAACGACGACGGGTCGGCCATCCTTGCCGATCGCAGCCTCCATCGGCAACTGATTAACGTCGGTCTCCAAATATTCCTCGCGCTGCCATCCGTCGATATCGAGGCGCTGCCGAAAATATCCCTGACCGTAGAAAAGGCCGATACCGACCAGGGGAATATCAAGGTCAGAAGCACTTTTGATGTGATCTCCCGCAAGCACTCCAAGGCCCCCGGAATACACGGGGAGAGACTCATGGATTCCAAATTCGGCGGAGAAATAAGCAACCGGGTGTGGACACAGAACGCCCGCATGCCGTGTGCCCCAAGTCCGATCGGCTTCAAGGTATTCCAGCATTCTCCGGTATGCGTAGTTCACGCGACTGTGGAGCATCAGCTCCGCAGCGCGCGTTTCCAACTTCCCCAACGGGAGTTCTCCCAGCAATGCCACCGGATTATGGTTTAGTTCACTCCATCGAGAAGGATCAAGATCGAGGAAAAGACTAGAGGAGTTGTGATCCCAACTCCACCACAAGTTCCGCGCGAGCGCCCACAACCGTTCTTGCAGTGGGGCAACAAACCGGTCAAGATTGCGAGCTTCGCTGACGACTGGGGCAACTTGGGTGGCCGCTTGTGTCAACATGCGAATTTCGTCACTACTGAAGACACGCGCTTCGACCGTTTGGACTACCAGCACGCCCTGCAAAACCCCACGATCGATCAGAGGCACACCCAGAAACGACTGATAGGCGTCTTCGCCGGCGTCTCTAAAGTATTTGAAGCGGGGATGATTCTTTACCTGGCTAACCGCGACGGGCTGTACTTGCTCCGCGACTAAACCGGTCAAGCCCTCATTCACCGCCATCCGCAGGCTACCGATGCACTCTCGACGAAGTCCGACCGTTGCGGCCAACACGAGATTGGCTCGGTCCGGTTCCAGCAGGTACGCCGAGCAAACATCAGTTCGGAACCTCTTGGCAATCAATGCCACAAGGTTCATGAGCGTCTCCGCGGCCTGGCCACCTTCCGCAGCCAAGTTCGCAATCTCTTCCAGTGTCAGGACGCTCTCATGCACCCCTAAGTCCATATTTCCTGCTATCTCGTATCCGTCCAAGGATTTCGCCAAGCCTCCGTAGGTTCGTGAGACAAAAGCTGCTCTTGATGATGTCGCTATCAGGAGGGTTCTCACTATTGTACGGGGTAGGAGCGAAAATGCGAACGCCCCATTGCATTCAAAAAAGAGATCGCGCCTCGCGCTATCTTCGCGTGCGGTACAGTGCTGAACTCTTCTTAATGTCTGTGCGTTAGGCTTTTTTGCCCAATGGCGGCGATTGCTTGCGCACGATCGAAAGAGTAAAATTCGGCCAATCTAGCCAACCAGTGGAGAGCCGCGTTTGCGCCGGACAAACTCTCAGGAAAAGTTTCTTTCGTTTTGAGAAACGGTAGATGCATCGAACCGCGCAGGACCATGCTGGTTTCGGAGCGAGCAGTCGCAGCTCCGGTCCAGAGGTCGGACATTGCTGCACGAGCCGTAAGAAGCGCCCACGGCCGGTTGCAGCCGTCAAGTTCATTTCTAGTATTCGGGAATTCATTTGGAAACATTGACCCCAGAAGCCGAGCGTCTTAGCCTGGTCATCACGATTGGAGGAATGCCCGTCCGCGTGAATACCACCGACCATACTTTCCTCACGATGCTCCAAGATCGTTATGCAGGATATGTGCATTTCTCCGGCGAAGCGGAAATCGAGTTTGATGTCGAGATTGCCGCGCATTCGTTCGCAAACCCGCACGCTGACGTTCGCGTGGAGCAGCATAATGGCCGGTGGACATTGGAGCGCGGAGACTTTCGCGCCGAATGGGAGCCGTCCCGGCGACGTGGCTGGATTCGCCAGACGGCCAATCCTTACTCCATCGATGCCGTGCTGCGAATCGTTCACTCCCTCATACTTGCGCGGCAAGGAGGCTTCTTGCTGCATTCCGCAAGCGCGATTCGCAACGGAAAAGCGTTTCTCTTCGCCGGTGTATCGGAAGCAGGCAAAACGACGATTTCAAGGCTTGCTCCTGCTGACGTCACTCTGCTAACCGACGAAATTTCATACGTGCGCAAGCAGAACGGCGGTTACGTCGCCTACGGAACTCCGTTTACCGGCGAGCTCGCGAAACTCGGGGAGAATGTTTCAGCATCTGTGTCCGCTCTCTACCTGCTCGCTAAGGGGAATGAGAATCGAATCGATCCCATCGCTCCAAGCGAAGCCGCTCGGTCTCTGCTTGCCAATCTTCTTTTTTTCGCAGAGGATGAGGAACTGGTCCAAGCCATTTTTCATTCCGCGTTTGAGTTTGTGAACAAAGTGCCGGTGTCGCGCCTTACGTTTGTGCCAGATCACCGGGTGTGGGAGTTGATTCGATGACAAAGCTGTATGTCGCACGCAATCCACGAGTGGCCGCGCGCAGTCTTGATGGCGAGATGATGATTATGTCCGGCCGGGATTCCACTCTATTCACTCTGAATAAGACCGCAACGATCCTCTGGCAATCTGCGGACGGGAATACTCCACTCAACGAGATCGTCGAGCAGCGAATTTGTAGCGAATTTTCCGTGGAACCTGCAACAGCCCTTCAGGACGCCGAAACACTCGCGCGGGAACTGGCGAGCCACGAGATATTGAAGATCTCGGAAGAGCCGATCACGCAAGGAACAGCCGCCGATGGAGCGCGCCGATGAGCGGTCTTTTGGAGGAGATGTCGGCAAAGGCTCTCCGGCTGAACATACCTCTCAATGTCCAGCTCGACCTGACCTATCGGTGTAACGAACGCTGCGTCCACTGTTACCTCGACCACGACGACCATGGCGAGATGACGACAACAGAAATCAAACATCTGCTCGACGAGATGGCTGACGCCGGGGTCTTTATTCTGACCCTGAGTGGTGGGGAGATTTTCCTGCGCAAGGATTTCTTTGAAATCCTTGAACACGCCCGGCGCTTGATGTTTTGTGTGAAGTTGAAGACCAACGCAGTGCTGATCCGCGAGCGCGAGGCAGCGCGACTGCTGGCTCTCGGCGTCGAATCGGTCCAGATCAGCATTTACTCGCATCGGCCTGAGGTACACGACGCGATCACCCTTGTTCCCGGTTCTCTCAAGCGCTCCGTCGATGCAATTCGCTTCCTCAAGGCCCAGGGATTGAAAGTCATTATTGCCAACGTGCTGATGACCGAAAACAGGCGCGACTACACCGGCGTTCG